>Ga0136617_10003913_pt1 | contig 13311 bp, 14 predicted proteins | sample AntDrymUQ3222106_2_FD_129672 | JGI IMG/M metagenome (GOLD analysis project Ga0136617, IMG submission 129672) | Polar desert sand microbial communities from Dry Valleys, Antarctica - metaG UQ322 (21.06) | ecosystem: Environmental > Terrestrial > Soil > Desert | place: Antarctica: Dry Valley...
AGCTTCGCCCTGACGACATCACACTGCTTGTGCAGCACCTCTCCGAGCCGGCCGAGCCGTCACCGCATCCGTGATCCGTCCGGTCTGTCGGGGCACGCTTTACCGCGGTAAATCCGGACCGGCCCAGCCGAGTACGAACCCCGTTCCGGGATGACAGCGACCTGATGCCGCTCCGCACGTCGCGCACATTGGGTGGGCGCTCAGGGCCGCGCGGGCCAAGAAACTGCTGGTGGACGCCCTGCGGGTGGACCAGTGGGCTTCGCACGGCCTCGCTCCCTATCAAGGGTGCTTCGCATCGCCTGACGGCGACGGCCTGCGGCCGCCCTTGACAGCGAGCCTCGGAGGCCGTGCCAGCGCGCCTAAAGGCGGCGGGGGAGAGCACCCCGCCACCCCAAGGGGACGGGCCGACAGCCCCAAGCCACACCAGGGAGGCCCAGCGTGCGCACCCAGACCAACCCGACCACCGTCCGGCGGTTCGTCGACCCCGAGGACCTGATCTGTCCCGGCTGCGGGGAGCAGGTGCGCTGCGCACCCCCCCGGCTACTGGCGTGTCGCGGACGGGCTCCGGTACCGGCGTTCTCCCATCCCGACGCCACCGCGCTGTGCCGCACCCCGGCCGGGATCTTGGCCGAGCCGATCGAGGTCACGCGATGACCAAGCAGGACGTCCGGGCTGGGACGTCGATCACCGAGCGGCTGGTCGCGGCCCTGACCGCGACGTGGCGGGCCATCCAGGATCGGCACGCGGATGTCCCCGACGTGGTGCTCACCCTCGGGTCGGGCACCCTCGGCGCGCGCCGAGGGGAGGTCACCCTGGGCCACTTCGCCGCCGGACGCTGGCACACCACCCAGCCCGCCAACCGGTACCGAGCAGCCCGTCGACGAGGGCCAGGCCGACGAGGACGCCGCCGACGTCGAGGGTGACGAGGATCGGAAGGGCGACGCGGCTGCCGCGCCGGATCTTGGGATGGCGGAGCTGTTCGTGGGCGGGGAAGGCCTGCGCCGGGGTGCCCCGGGACGTGCTCGGGACGCTGCTGCACGAGGCCGCACACGGGATGGCCGCCACCCGTCAGATCAAGGACACCAGCCGACAGGGCCGCTACCACAACCGCCGCTTCGCCGAGCTCGCCGCGGAGTTGGGCATCACCGTCGAGATGGGGCTTGAGGATAATCCGCGCAGCCGTTAGCTCTACTGTTGATCTTGTCTAGCTCGCGGCGGCTGAGGTCGCAGGGAACAGGTCTCAGTGTGCTGTGGGTTCGCCGGTGCGGATGTTGCGGTAGATCGTCATCGGGTTGACGGCGCAGGAGGCGGCGATCTCGGCCATGGTGAACTGGCGGGCGTCGTACATCCGCACCGGGCAGCCGACCGCTCGCTGAGATCGATGCCTGGCCCCGAACGGCGTGGATCATCGACGCCCCTCGCTCAGGATCCTCCTGTACCGATCCTCGTCAGAGGCCAACACCCGCTACCTCGACGCCGCGATCACCGAGCTGCGCGCGGGCGGTCACGAGGTCCGCGCCGCCGACGCCGCCCGGCTGGCCCCCTTCGGCCGCAACCACATCAACTTGCTGGGCCGCTACTCGTTCCTGCTTCCGGGCGACCTCGGCGGCGGCCTGCGCCCACTGCGTGATCCGAGCACGATCGACAGCGAAGACGAGGACGACGACGGGCTCTCGTGAGTGATGGTCGCCCGGCCGGAAACCCCTGGCCGGGCGACCATCACTCATCCTCAGCCGCGGTCCTGCGATCGTGGAGCGTGTCGAGCATGAATCCGGACCAGGCAATCGCGCTGCGCATAGCCAGACGGCCGTACCGCAGGTCCAACCCCACCGGCAGTTCGGCCGGGCCATGGTCGGCGCCCACGCTGTTGCGCAGTTCCCCGATTGTGTTCACGACGCTGTGCAGCTTCTGCAGCAGGGTGGCGACCTCCTTGTTGTAGCCGTCGACCGAGTTCCGGTCGACGCCAAGGACCTGCGCGGCCTGGTTGGTCAGCGTAGTGAAGTTCCGGTCGGTCTCGATCTCGGCACCGCTCTCGATGATCACGCGCTTGGCCGCGACCTCCATCAGGGTCTTCGCCTTGCTGATCGCGGCACTGGCGTCGACCGGAAGCGCGGCCTCGGCGCGGCCGAGCTCGCGGCGCAGAGAGGCGGTGTCGAGCAAGGCCAGGTCCGCGGTCTCCCGCAACTCGCCGATCGCTGCCGTGATGTCTCCGCTGTCGCGGTCGGCGATCCGGGTGTCCAGCAGCTCCAGGACTTCCTGGGCACGAGACTTGAAGAACAGGGTGCGCTTGCGGTGTGAACCGTCCCCGTAGTGCTCGGTCTTGGCCGCCGCCAACGCTTCGTCGATCCGGGGCCACGGGAACGGCTCACGGATGCCCGCGCGCTTGAGGATCTTGCCGAGCCGAGAGTGGTCACGGCGATAGCGCGCCTGGTCCGGCTTGTAAGTCATGGAAGCCGTGGTGCCCGCGACCAGTGAGTCGCGCAGTGCCTGCACCAACTCCTTGGCCCGCTCCAGGGCCGCCTCGTCATCAGACGCGTACTCGTCGTCATCATCGGGGAACATCGGGCGAGCATCGCACCAGACAGAGCCGGGGGAGCGGCGGCCATGCGCCCGAGCCTGGCACAGCAGCCCCCGGCGCGTTCGCCCGGTTTCGCCGAACCCCGTCCCCGGCCGGCAGCGAGCCATAAGCCGTACGTTTAGTTATGTTCGTTAATAACGTAACTAACATATATATTGACGGTAACGAAATGGAACGGTATGATGGAGGCATGAGAGACGGCCTGTGACGAGGATCGGAACACGATCCGATCCTGAGTCGCGGCTGATCGGGCGCGTAGACAGTAGTCGCGGCGGCCATGTCGGACGCCGGAATCTGTGATGACCGGTGGCCTATTCTGTGCGGCAGCAGGGTATCTGAGCTGGGCAAACGCCATCCGCGGCGGACATGGCGGTGACACGTTTTCGCCGTTTCCATCGCTCGGCTCTTCCCAGTACCCGGAGATCATGATCGTCAACGCGCGAGGCAGCTTGACCAGGAGCGCTCAGGATCCGGTACGCATCCTCGTCACAGGCCCACTTGGAGGAGTTGACCGCGAAGATGTCGCGGTGCCGCAGGCGCCGGTGGAACTGCTCCAGCACGCAGAACGTCCAGGCCCGCCAGTCCACTGACCCCGGCTCGACGTCCGGGGAAGCCAGCACCAGGCGTTTCCAGGAGCCGATCAGCAGGGTCTGGTCGATCTCCTCGACGCCGACCTTGTTGCGGCCACCGCCCCACAATCGGGGCAGGTCGCGCAGCGCCGCGAGCACCGGTTCGCCGTCCGGGGAGGCGCCGAACCGGATGACCTGGCACAGCATCGGCAGGAACGGCCGCACGGTCTGGTAGCGCTTGACCAGCTCGACCCGCCACGTGGCGTCCGCGTCGTCGTCGGCCGGGCCCGCCAGGTCCACGATGTCGATCAGCGCGCGGGTCAGTTCGGCGCGGGAGGCGACCGTCTCGATCTGCGCCCACAGCTGGGCCAGGCCGACCGGTTCCACCGCGATGCCGTCGTGCTCGGCGCGGGCCGCGACCTCCTCGCCTGCGGCGGTGATCTCCAGCAGCACGTTCACCGCCGCGGCCATCGTGATCGAGGCCCGGCCCAGCTTGGGGAACGCGCGGATCTTCTGCTTGGCCGACTCCCGCTCCGCGCGGGCCAGCAGCTTGCTGGTGATCAGCACGTCGAGCAGGTCCAGGGCGTCGTCCACCGCGCGGGTCTGCAGGTAGATCACCGCGGCCAGCAGCGTGGACAGCCGACGGCCCTCGGGGTGGCGGCGCAACAGGGTCGCCTTGCCCTCCATGCCGTAGCGTGACAGCTCGGCCAACCGTCGCGGTGGCACCACCGAGGCGTCCACCTTGCCCAGCCCCAGGCCCAGGATTTCCGCCGCGCGTTCCAACGCGCCGATCATCGCCGGTCCCGACACCTGCGTCGGCGGGCGCCGCAGCGCGTCCAGCCGCGAATACCGGCCGCCTTCGCTGATCTCCAGCAGCGCGTCGAGCACGACCTTCTGCCGGGGTGAGCAGCGCGAACAGGGTCTCCCACAACCGCTGCGTGGCCGTGTCCCGGCGGGCGGCCACCAGCCGGACCAGCGTGGTCACGCCGGGAAGCAGCACGCGGCGTTCCCGCAGCCAGGCCACGCTCGCGTCGAACAGCGCTTTCGGCCTGTCGCCGGTGGTCCAGGCCCGGCCCTCGATCCACTCACCCAGTTCGGCCTCGACGTCGAGGAACTCCTGCCATCGGTCGGCCTGCCGGATCTCCCACAGGTGTTCCAGGCGGGTCTTGTCACGCTCGCTGTAGGACTTCAGGCACGACGGGTCGGCGACGCCGAGCTGTTCGGCCAGGTACTCCACCAGTTCGGCCGGGACGTCGAGCGGATCGTCGAGGAACCTGCCCGCGTAGCGCACGGTCGAGAGCTGGACGGCGAATCCGAGTTTGTTGTGGTCGCGGCGTTTGGGCTTGATCAGGCCGCGGTCGACGTCGTCGAGGAAGAAGTACCGCCCCAGTTCGGCGCGGGTAAACCCGCTGGTGAAACGACCGTAGGCGGATGCCTGGTCGTCGGACAGGAACTCAACCGGCACTGCGTTTCTCCTGCTGCTGCGTCCGCCCACTGTGACGGAGTCGGGGCGAACCTCAGCAGTAGCCGGACGTGCCGGTCAACAAGCAGATTCCGTGGTCAAGCCATGATCACTGCTTAGCGCCGTCCACCGTTCCGATGTTCCTCGACCCCCTACCCCCCTCCCGCAGCCTGCACGGGGGACGATCCCGGCTGATCTCCTGGGGAAGACCGTCAATCTCCGGTAGACCGTGACGTCGTTCTGGGCCATCCACATCGGTCTGATGGGCCGGGTCGCCGCCCAACACCGCCGGCGCTGCTCGATGAGCGCTGGGGGGGTGGGAGAAGGAACCAGAAGGAGAACGCCTGTACTGGCGTACAGCAACGATCATGTGGCTTCGTCGTCGAGCGCCGAGAGGTCCTCGACTGCGCCGAGAGGTCCTCGACTGCGCCGAGCCCTTCGACTTCGAGGGTCAGCAGTCGTGTCGCTTCCCGCAGCGGGCATTGCCGTACAACCGACAGCGTGGCGAACGAGCAGCAGCAGCCGGGGTCTCGGCGGCTGGTGCGTGGCCGCACGTTCGTCGGCGGTGTGGTGGTCGGGCTGGCCGTGAACGCCATCAGCGACGCCTACCAAGGCGCCGGCGGCCTCGGGAGTGTGCGGGTGTTGCTGCGTCGCTCGGGCCTGTTGGTGACCGATGAGCCGCATGGTGACGTAGGTTCCGTGGATTGGGCGGCGATGACGTGGCAAGGTGCCTGAAAATTAGGTGCAATAACCGTTATGAACCTAATCGAACGACGATCTTCACTCTTACGCCCCGGCCTCTTCGAAGGTCGCTACTCGGTGTTTCCCGATGAGGAAGCCAGGCAACGCCGCTCGTGGTTCGACGGGCAACGGCGCCCTGACAGCCGCTCGACCCGATCGTCGAGCAGCTCCGGGACAACCTCGCCAACTTCGCGGGGACTCACAAGTCGCAATCGGGACGCACGGCGAATACCTGACTGCTGGGAGTGACTCCTAATCGTGCTCGACGCAGCGGTTGCCACGCGCGTACCGTTTATCACCTGCACAGCCAGGCGCTGGTCGAGGAGGACGTCATGGGTCGCTTGATCTTCATCGGTGCGTTGATCTATGGGTTCACCCAGGGTTGGAGTGGACCGGTCACGCTGGTCCTCTTCGCGTGTTGGATCATCTGGGCATTCAAGCACCAGGACGACGAGCCGTCCGGTGGCTACGGGGACACCTACACGACTGACTCGTACCAGGTCTACGGCAGCCACCAGCAGGCCTACAGCGACAGCCAGGCAGCGAAAATCCGAGCTTCCCACCAGGCCTTTGCTCAGCACCAGTCCAACATGAACAACCAGCGGTACTGATCAAGACGGGAGCCAAGCCCTGCACTTCGTCACAATTACGTAGCGGCACGCTTGGTTCTGAGACCAAGTCCATTAGACCAAGTGGGCTACCTGCTGACCGAGTGATCTTGATTCAGTAGCGGTAGATCAACAAGGACTCCCGACGCCTGCTCACCTCGAGTAACGGGACTGCCCCTGGGCGTAGCTACCCAAGCAGCAGGCCTCTACGAGAACAACCAGTGGCGCCGCGCGGGCACCATCGCGGGTGGCGACCTGCTGAGGATCACAGTGGACGCCGGCGTGGTCCGCTACTACCGCAACGACACCCTCATCTACACGAGCACGAGGCCGCCGACATACCCGCTCCGCGTGCACGCCTCGATCGTCGACATGCACGGAACGGTGAAGGACGTCATGCTGACCGCCGCAGCCACAGCACCACCCGTGAAGTACGGGTGGGTGCCACCGGCCCAGACCGTCGGCGGCGGCATAACCACCCGGACCGTCCCCGCCGGCTACATCCACACAGACGGCGTGGTCGCAGAACGGCAGCCCCGACATCCGCGGCGTCTACACGCAACCGAACAACGGCTGGCAGTCCATGGTCTGGCGGTGGGCGGACACCATGCGGTCCAATGCCATCCAACCGGTCACCGGCCCCGGAGGCGACCCCGCCTACCGCATTGAGCTCTGATGATTCCTGTCCTGCTCATCGTCCTCGCCGCTCGCGGCGCTACCCCCACCCAGAAGATCGGGCTGGTCCGCGACTACCTGATCGGTACCACTCAGCGACCGGCCCGGTTCACGGCCGCCGATGAGCATTCACCACCAGCGACGCGCGGTGCACCGCTGCATGGCGGTGTGTTCGGTCGGGCGTCCTCGCGCTCGCCGCCCGCACATCACCCCGACCCGTGAAGTGAGCAGGACCTGGAGCACCTCAACGTGAGGAGCGGCCGGTCCTGTCTCCTCAACCCGAGGACGCCCTGCCCCGTGCCTGTGACTCGCAGCGCTGAGTGGCGCGGTTTCTGCAGACTCGCCGCGCCGGCACCAGCTCCACCCGGACTGGCCACTCAGCCCAGGAGCAATCGGCGCACTGGAGGCGCTGATGCCGATCACCGACCGAGGCGGGGACCGTGTGCGCGTGAGCGTTAGGATGACAAGCATGAGCGCAGCTCACGAGGTGTCCGCGGACGATCCACATCAGGTCGCCGCCGCGATCGCCCGCGCCGCGGGTGGCGAGGTCGTGCACCTGGTACGTGACGGCCGGCCGATCGCCGACGTGGTGCCCGCCCGCGCTGGGGCCGATCGGGCCGCCGAGCAGGCGTGGGCCCGTGCGGTCTCCGGTCGGATGGCCGCCCGGTTCGGGGCCCCTACCCTGGAGCACTACCGGCACGTCTATACCTCCCTGGGCCAGCTCTGGCCGGGTGAGGAGGAAGTCCGTCGGCGCTACCCAGTCGCCGACGCACGCTGACCGGTGCTGGTCAGCGGGAAGGTTCTCGACGCCAGCGCAGTCGCCTCGTGGACCACCGGCTGGCTCTCCATCCAGTCGTGGGTCATCGTCGCCGCCGATCTCGGACTCACGCTGTACCTGCCCTCGCTCGCCCGCCTCGAAGTGGAGACGTTGCGCCCGGCCAGCGTGGTGTTGCTCGATGATCTCGCGAGCTACCCCAACGTCGTGCTCGGTCAGCTCGACCCGGCCACCGCGGCCGCGGTCGAAGACCAGCTGGAGCAGACCAGAACCTTCGACGTGCTCGCCGCGTGGGTGGCCCACACCTGCCGGCAACGACACTGGCCGGCGCTCACCGCGGACCCCGCGCGGCTGCGTCGCATCGATCCCGACCTGCCGGTCGACGAGCTGTGAGCCGGGGCCGGGCCGGAGTGACTCGGAGCGAGATCCGGCGATAGCCGAGATCTCTGGTGTCGATCTCTGGTGTCGCTGAGCAGTTTCCCGCCGTTGGCGTCGAAGAACGTCGGGGCGTCGGCCACGATACCTACGGCACCGAGCACTGCCTGGCTGATGGCTCGCCGGACGTCGCCGACGTCGACCCGCCATGTCACCCCCCCCGCTGGGCCCCGGCACACCGGCGAGCAGCTCGCTGAGCTGCTGCCACAGCCATCCGGGCGAGCAGCCGTGCCCGTCGGTGATGTTGGGGTTCGCCTGCCCGGAGCACATGGAGTACCTGATCGCTGCGCGGTTGTTGCTGGAGCCGGTATCGAGTCGGCTCACCGGCGCCACCGCCCCGCCGTCGGCCATGCCGGGCGCCGGGACGCGGGTGGTCCGGCCGCGGGGGAGCGCCCGGGGGACGCCACCATACGGCCGAGACTGGCACACCACGGCGTCGCGTTCGACCGGTTCGACGAGGTTGGGGGCCCGAGCCTGGGCCAGCCGGATCGGGCCCGCTACGTTCTGTTCGTTACATAATGACGTATTTACGGTAACGAAACAGAAACCGCCGACGTCGCCGCGTGCCTTGACGTGGCGCATCGGGCAGGCCTGCCCGTAGCGGCCCGCTCCGGCGGACATTCCTGCCCCCGGTTACTCCAGCCCGGATGGCGGCCTGGTGATCGATATGCGAATGCTCGCCGCGGTGGTCGTGCGTGAAGACGGTACGGCGGTGATCGGCGGGGGCGCCCGTCTGATCGATGTCTACGCCGCCCTAGCGGCGGCGGGCCGTGCGGTGCCGGCCGGGTCATGTCCCTCGGTCGGCCTCGCTGGGCTGCTGCTCGGGGGTGGTATCGGGGTTCTGGCCAGGGCCTATGGACTTACCTGTGATCGACTTGTCGCGGCGACCGTGGTGACCGGGGCCGGCAGCCAGGTAGAAACGTCTGCCGAGCGCGAGCCCGAGCTTTTCTGGGCGCTATGCGGGGGCGGCGGCGGCACCGCGGGCGTGGTGACCGAGTTCGTGCTGCGCACCGAACCTGCACCCGAGTTGATCGTATTCGAGCTGTGTTTTCCTCCAGGTTCGGTGGCAGCGCGGTGCGCAGCAACGGCGACCTCGACGAGTACTAGGACTACCACCTGTCCCAAGAACGCCAACGCATACACCAGTCGCGCTACGCCGACCACCACGTCCCACAGGCGGCATGAGCGTCACTCCAGAAGAGCCGCACCCAAATCACTTCGTGAAGCGATCACTTAAAAGTCGGTTGGTGAGTTCGGGCGGAGGGTGAGCGGTGCTGAGGTCCTCGGGCCACAAGGGGGTAGACCCGTCCTTCGATGCGTATGTTGGGCCGGGCCCACGTCTGGTTGCTCGTTTGCGGCTGATGACACGGTTCTTACCGACACCTCTGCCGTGAGTTCAGCCGCACTGAAGGTTCTTCGCCGGGAACCCACGGCCTTAACGCTGTTTGGCCCCCGGTAACTGTGGGTTCGGCGGAAGAGCGTGGTAGGACGCGGGGCGGTCACTGCTCGGCGTCGGCTTGTTCGAGCTGGGCGTCGAGGATGTCCTGGGGGGCGATGACCGCGTATCTGCTCGCGGTGGTGTAGGACAAGTTGAAGACCAGTGCCAGGTGCAGCGGGTCCGCTCCGACGCTGAGGGGGCCTCGTGCAGTACTCGGTCACCGCGGATGTGCTCGAGGTAGATCCCGCGCCGTAGCAGGTGCCGCTTGAGGTAATCGCCGCCGACGGGCTTGACTCCCAGAGCGGTTCGTGTGTTGATCAGAACATGCTGGTTGGGGGTGCAGGCCCGCCGTTAAGGAGCGTGGCACCAGGGGCGAATTAGCTGAGGGTGGTCAGGCCGGGCGCGTGGCGGTCTGGTTGCCGAGGTGGCGGTAGACGGTGGGGCGGGTGACGCCGAATTCGGCGGCGATCTGCTGGACGGTGTAGCGGCGTTTGCCGTCGGCGCCGACCTCGTCGTACATCTGCTGAGCGAGTGTGACCTGGCGTGGGCCGAGTTAGGGTTTCTGCCCGCCGGTGCGACCGCGAGCGCGGGCGGCGGCCAGCCCGTCGATGGTGCGCTCGGACATCAACGCGTGTTCGAACTCGCATTGAGCCGAGGATCTGGAAGAACATCCGCCCCACCGCAGTGGAGGTGTCGATGACCTGGTCGAGCACGACCAGGTCAACTCTGCGGAAGTAGTCCACGGATCGACTGTGGGGCAGTTCGTCGAGGGCTTCGTGGCTTAGCGCGAGGTCGCCGGTCCCCAGTGCCCGCAGCAGCAGCTGACCGACGCGGGGGTTGCTGCGCGGCCAGGTCACCCCGCTGTTGGCTCGCGGCATAGCATAGCACTGATGGCCTGGGCCAGTGGTCGCAGCGCGGGTGCGATGGTCGGGTCCGGCGCCATTGACCGCACGGTCGACCGGGCGCATCGTGACCCGAACAGTCCTGGATTGTCTAGACGTGGCACCGGGCGCTCCATGCGCTGTCACTGGGCCAATCCCTTGCCCGAAGGAGGGTTTCGTGACCACCGAAGAAGCGACACCTGTCGATAGCGGGACAGATGCCGGAGTCCAGCAGATCCCGACCACGATCAAGCTCCGGGAGGTCCCGGCAGCAGTCGAAGCACGCGAGAAGCTGTTGCAGGCCATCGCGGCAGAAGCGCAGAAGATCACCGACAAGCCCACCGAGCAGGCCTCCCATGCTCTGGAAACCCTCGCTCGTGCCTACGCGCTAGTGACCTCCGGCTCAACGGCTGCCGCACCGGCCAGTGAAGTCGTCTCCATCCCCCTGGCCTCAAGAGCCGGCGGACACCAAGTCGGGCTCTGCCTCGAACTAGAGCCCTAGCCCACCGCGCTTGACCATCGCCCGCCAGCTCTTGCCCGGCGGGCTCTGCTCGGTGGGGAGGCCGCAGTCGAGCCAGCAGAGCATCGCATGCTACCCGATGATCTTCTGGAGCAGCGCGGTCACCGGCGCCGTTGGCGCTGCGTTACCGACCGCGGGCCTGCTCACCGCTTCACCTGCTTCCGGGAGTTCTGCACCCCCGCCTACACCGACAACCCCCTTCCGTCCACGTGACCAGGCCACGGCCACCGGTGTTCAGGGGAACTGGACGCTGCAGCGGTGCTGGCGGGGCCATTGCTACAGTACCACCATCCCTTATGGTTACCTGTCAGACGCACAATTCCTGGGAGCAGACATGGCCGATAGGCAGACCGGCACAGTGAAGTGGTTCAACGACGAGAAGGGATTCGGTTTCATCACCCCTTCTGGCGGAGGAGATGATCTCTTCGTGCACTTCAAGGCGATCGAATCGGATGGCTTCAAGTCCCTCAAGGAGGGACAAACCGTGTCATTTGTTGCCGAGAAGGGACAAAATGGTATGCAGGCGGCACAGGTTCGGCCCGAGTGACCCGCTAATGGCTGGGCCCAGCCATACCCGCAGATCGGCCGGTGCTGTGCGACGACTGCGGCGCCTACCTCGAACACATCCGTGGCCACCGAGTGCTGCACGGGACACTCACCCTCAAACCGGACCCGCTGCACCTGTCGGTGCTGGGAGGTCACCGTTAGGAATTTCTACCCAATAGTTCTGGCCGTAATTGCTATCCCAGGTGGAACATCCGGTCTGATCACTGTTGTGAAACCACAGTTCGATACGGGTTGCATCGCCCGGCACATCGATATCCAGGGCGCCGCCGGAGACGGCCCCGGATTGCGTTTCGCTACCGGGATGAAAGCGGAGGTAGGCAGCGATGTTCCAGGCCGGCCGGCCGTAGCGCTCCGACCGGCAGTGCGGTCAATGGCCTTGCTTTTAGCCAGGGTCGCGGAGTCTGGTGAGGTAGTGGAGTTGGATGCGTCGGGTGACGTTGACGACGCTGGGTTCGTCGGGTTTACGGGCGGGGAAGTCGCCGGCCTTCTTCGTGCGTCTCGGGCCGGCCCGGTCGGGGCGGTCGCGGATGAGGAAGTGCGGGTCGATGACCTTGAGGAGGAAGACGGCCATGGCCAGGTCAAGTCGGTGAGGGGGGAAAACCCGCTGTGACGGTGTCGGTCACGGCGGCGAGGGCGTGCGGGAAGCTGATCTGCCCAGGTGGGATGCCGGTGGCGTCGACGGCGGCGCCGATGAGGGTGTGGATGGACTGGTAGACCGCGAACAGGGCCCACATCTCCTGGGCGAGGCCCTCGGGATCCTTGCTGCGCAGCACGGGCATGCCCGCGCCCATGTCGGTCTTGTGGTGTCCGATCACGGTCTCGCACTCCCACCGCATGGGGTAGGCGCACGCGAGGTCCAGCGCGGGGTAGGCCTCGGGGTCGAGCAGGTCGGTGACCAGGCAGAACACCTCGGAGAACTCCTCGGTGCCGCCCTCGGGAGTGGTGTGCACGGTGTACTCGATCACCCGGACCGTGATCGCCGGGCCGTCGGCCTTGCGTCGCGGGTGCAGCTGAGCCAGGTAGGTGCCGTCGGGCAGGACCACGGTCGGGGTCAGCTTGAACGACGTCGAGGCGCGCCACAGAATGTGCGCCCCGGTGGCCAGGACGTCGCGGGCCAGGGTGTGGGACAGGAAGTTGCGGTCGGCCAGCACCAGCATCTCGGCGATGAACGCCGGGAGCAGGTCCAGGGCCAGGGTCTGCTCGCCCACGGTGTAGGGCCCCAGCGTGGCCCCGATCAGCGCCCCGGTGCCCGACTCCGCTGCGGCCAGCCAGCGGACCTGCGGGAACGCCCCGTCCCTGGTCGCGTTGCCCGGGCGCCCGAAGTGCTCGGCGTTGTCCTCGGTGTCGGGGACGTCGGTGCAGGCGCCGTCCACCGAGACCACCCGCAGCCCGCAGCAGAACACCCCCGCCGCGCCCTGCGCGCCGACCGGGCCGGCGACCTGCTCGAACAGCATCCGCAGCGGATCCGACCCCAGCCGGGCCCGAGCCCGGGACAGGGAGGAGATGTTGGGCGGGCGCCACCGCCGACCCGCCCCGGCCTCCACCCAGCCCTGCGGATCGTAGTACCCCGCGAGGAGTTCCTCGCCGCGACGACGGTGATACAGCCCGTCCACCAGCTTGCCCAACACCCGCCCGTAGCCGCAGTTACGCCCCCTGAACAGCCACAACGCCAACACGAAGTACACCACCAACCGAGCCGGCAGCAACCGCCGCCGCACCTCACGAACACCTGTCGTCGCCACGACCCGATCCACCAGCTCCGGCGGGAACGCCCTCGTCAACGCCCCGACCGACACCCGATCCGGCAACCAGCCATCGGGCGAGACCCCCTCAGACCCGCCGTCATGCGCCACCCGCCGATCATCCCGGCAGACGATCAAACGAGCAGACAGATCGACCCGGCGTGTCGCGACACGATCGGCTTAATGCAAGGCCATTGGGCAGTGCGGTAGCCGCTGACCATCGTATTCGATCCGAAGTGGTGTTCCGGGGCGAATGTCGCCGATCTGCTTCTGTGACCAGTCCGACAAAAAGCGCAGAGTCGACACGCGGACCTCCTGGA
>Ga0136617_10003915_pt1 | contig 13308 bp, 10 predicted proteins | sample AntDrymUQ3222106_2_FD_129672 | JGI IMG/M metagenome (GOLD analysis project Ga0136617, IMG submission 129672) | Polar desert sand microbial communities from Dry Valleys, Antarctica - metaG UQ322 (21.06) | ecosystem: Environmental > Terrestrial > Soil > Desert | place: Antarctica: Dry Valley...
GCGCGTTCTTGTCGGTGTACACTCGGAAATAGCAGAAGTGGCAGCGCTTCCTGCAGAACGGCACGTGAAGGTACAGGCCGAGCGGAACGGGCGCCGGCGGCGAACTGAGCGCCGGCAGCGCATCGTGCCCCACCGCGTCGGAGGTCCAGACGGAGAACGGCGGATAGTTGGCGACGAAGTAACTCCCGACCTCCGTTTCGTCGATTGCTGCAGGTTGCCCCGTCTCACCCATTGGTTCTCACTATCCCTTTCAATTCAGTGTCCAGAGCGCAAGCGTCTCCGCATCTTTCACGAAGATCCGGTTGCCGGAGATGACCGGCGGCGCCCACGTGGCGCTCGTCGCCACGTTGTAAGTCTTCATCGGCTCGAAGCCGGCCGGATCCGCGCGTGCGATCATCAACTGTCCATCTTCTTTCAGCACGAAGAGCAGATTTCCTGACCGCGTAATCGCCGCATTGCCCGCCTGCCGCGGAGGCGACGTCCAGAGCGCTTTGCCGGATTTCGCATCCGCCCAGAAAAACTGCCCGCTGTTGAGGGGAGACATCGAAAACAGGGCATCGCCGACCAGCACGCCGTTGCTGAACGACATCGACAATTGCGGGTTTTCCCAGGCGAGATCGGCCGCCCACTTCCCCTCCTTATTCGACACGGTGTAGGCCGCCAGCGGCTTGCCCTGACCCGACACGATCAGGGTGTTGCCGTAGACGAGCGGCGTGATCGAGTTCGTTGTCGAGCGCGACTCCCACGGAACGCTCCACAGGAGCTGCCCATCAGCCGCATTCACCCCGACCAGATTTCGCTGCGAAAAGACGACAATCTGACGCGTTCCGCCGATCTCGGCGATGATCGGCGAGCCGTACGCCGGCCCATCGCCACTCCATGTCCATTTCACGGCGCCGGTCGCCGGGTCGAACGCGGTGAGTGCGCCATCGTTATGCCCGCCGACGTGAAGAATCATCACGCCGCGATCGACCAGCGGGGACATGGCGGTGTGAAACATCGGCTGAAGCGGACCAGCCGGCTTGCGCCACAGTTCCTTGCCGGTTGCCGCATCCCACGCCGTCACGATGCTGCTCATGCCGAGCGTAAATATCCTGCCGTCTGCGAACGTCGGCGTCGATTTCGGCCCGGGACCGTGGCGACGCGCGCCCGAATTCATCTCAAACGGCGCTGCGTAGTTCTGCTCCCAGACCACCTTCCCGGTCCCGGCATCGATGGCGCGCATCACTTCGTTCTCGCCCTGGCGCGAGAACTGGAAAACGCGGTTGCCGACCACGATGGGCGTCGCATAGCCGTCTCCAACCGTGATCTTCCAGCGCTGCGTCAATGTGTCCGGCCACACCTTCGGTTCGGTAAATGAGGTCAACGTGCCGTCCCGGCGCGGCCCGCGCCATTGCGGCCAGTCCGGGCCGGCGTTCTGCGCCATCGCCACGGCGGTGGAGGCCGAGAGCAGGACAATTCCGATCATCAGACGCTGCGATGTGTTCATATCGTCCTCATCACAAGTACGTGCGTCCGGCTTCAGCCGGGCCTCGTTATCTACTCTGAACGTAACGCCGACAACAACGGCGACCGCAACGCGGCCGCGGTCGCGCCGAGCGATGCCAGAAGGCCTGTCAATAGAACGCCGAGAAGCAGCAGACCCAGCGTCGCCCCAGGCAGCCGACCGCCGCGATCGATCAACATGGGCGCTATCGCCAGGAGTGCGCACAATGCGCCGACACTGAGCCCGCAAATCAGCAGCAGCAGGTTTTCTGCCATCACCATCACGAAAAAATCCGCGTTGCGGTAGCCAAGCGCGCGCAAGAGCGCCAGCTCCCGCCGGCGTTCAAGCACATTTCTCAGAAGGACCGCGCCCAGGCCGAGCGTACCCAGCACGAGACCCAACCCGCCAAGCATCTGAAACGTCGAGAGGTAAGTATATTCAACGCGGTGGAACCCGGCGAGGCGGTCCGCCGGCAGCGCGACATCGCCGCCAAAGTCTTCCAGTCTGGATTCCAGCAGTTCCGTAAGATCCCCGGTGTGCCGGACAGGCGCATCGATCAGGAAGAATCGATACCCATCCCATTCGGGGAACGCCCTGACGAAAGACGCCTCCGCCATGAGCAGCTCGCTCTGGAAGATGCTGTCCGACAACGCACCGACCAGCCGCAGGCGCACCGGGGATTCCGTGGAGCCGGGGAGCACGAAATCCTCCCCGAGCTTCATGTGCAGCACATACGTCATCGAATTCGCATCGGCAATCACGGGAATTGCGCCATCCCGGAATTCGCGATTGAGCAGCAGCCACGGATTTGCGGCTTCCTCCGGCGTTTCCGCAAGAGAACTCTGGAACGCGAACCGGCCTGCGCCGATGAACTCCGCTGTGGCGCCTAGGATGCGCGGGTTCCTTGGCCGATACAGATTCAGGCAGCTCGTGTCGTCTCCCGCGCGCACACGGAACCGATCGAACCTCACGCCGTCCAGCGCACCTCCAGCGGGAAGATTGATGGCATCGCGGCCTGCGGGTCCGTTGAGATCGTGGACGATGGGCAACAGCGACTCGAGCAGCAGCGGGTAGCCGCCGCTGCCTGAGCGTCGATCGAGCAGCGTATCCTCGTCGCCGCGCTTGAACGCCTCTACAGCGCAGATGACGAATGTGGCGAACGCGATGAGCGCGATGCACAGCACGCTCCGCGTGGGCCGATACGTCGCATTTCGCAGGCCCAGTCGAAAAACCGACCCCACGCCATGGTTGCCTGGGGTCCCTCCGCCGCGACGGCGTAACCAGACGCTCGCGGCACACAGCATCGCGACGAGCGACATGGTGCCCGCACCGAAGAACCCGGCGACCCGCCCGACGAGGCCGGTCGCTGCGCCGACGAGGAGCGCGACTGCGAGCACAGCGAACCCGATCAGGTAACGGGGATTCGCCCCCATGGCGTTGTTTGCCGGCCGGTCCGACCCTTTCAACAGACTGCGCGCGGAAGCGGCACCCAGCGAGCCGAACGACCGCCAAATCGACGCGACGGCAATCAACACCACGCCCGCGGCTCCGGCCAAGAGCGAAGTCGGATCGACGTGCAACGCAAGCGCGGTCGTGCCCACCGCGTCGACCCACCACGTTCGCAGGCCGAGCATGATCAGCGAGGCATACAGGACGGCACCGGCCATGCCGACAATTCCGCCAATCACTGACAGCACGATGCCCTCGCCGACAAACAGCCCGCGGATTGCGCCAGGATCAAGCCCGAGTGCCTGGAGCAAGCCGATTTCCTGCACGCGCTGGTCGATGCCGAGCTTGAAGAACAGGCCAGCGAGCAGGAGAGCCGACACGACAAGGAAAGTGCTGAAGTACGTGAAGTATTCGCCGAAGTCGGTCGCCCCAGCGGCCGCGGCAAGGCTTTGCGCTCGTACGTCGTAGATCGACAACCCGAGCTTCAGCGGGTCCAGTTCTGCCCGGAGGGCCGTGCCGTACTGGTCGAGCGCCTGCGCGAGGGACGTGCTCTGTGGCGGAACCACACGTAGTGCCGTAACGGCGCCGTGGCGCGATCCCCACAGCGCTTGTCCCCGCTCGATTGGAATGAACGCTTTCGGCGTCGCGCGGTAGCGGTCCCAATACGCCTCGTCGGCAGGGCGGATGCGCTGCAGGTTGATCGGAAACGGCGGATCCCAATCGGCGACCCGATCGGAGTCGGTAATGCCGGGATAGTCGGGGACAAGGTCGCGGTCAGCCGCCGGCCCGGCGATCGGCGTCACACCGGCGACGTTGAACTGGGCGGAGCGGGTGGCAAGTCGGCCCTCGGTTTCCCAGATGTAGTACTCGACAGACACCGCGTCGCCGGCGACGACCTTGAGATCGTTCGCGGCCCACTCGTTGAGGAAAATGGCTCCCGGCTCCGGGCTCCGGGCTTCGGCCGCGAGTAGACCAGAGCGAGTCAGATCGATCGCCGTGATTACCGAGTACGGAATTTCGCGATCGCCGGATCGGATTGCGTTGGCGAGATACGTCAGCACGGGAACCACGGCCATCCCGACCCGTTCGGCGGCTTTGCTGCCGGCCCCCGCCAGCGCATCGCTCAACATCGTACTGGGGCTTTCGAGCGCAAGGGCCCGCTGCTCGTCGAGCGGACGGAGCGTCAAACCCAGGTCCTCGAGCACAACGTCCCGGCGCAGCCGACGCGCGGCGTCGGTGACGTCGCCACCCGCGAGGACAATGGCGTTCGTACGTTCGGGCTGATCGAGCAGTTGTTGCATTCTGCGGAGCGGCACGAAGATGGCGCGAATCGAGCCCTGCCGCGGGCTGAGAGAAAATTCTCCCAGCTCTTCGCGCCGAAGAATCTCGCGCACCGCGAGGCGTACGGAGCGGCCGACGTTGTCCTTTCGGCCGTGGAGCGACTCCGTGGGAATCGCCGAGGCGCTCTCGACGCGAAGCACCACCGACTGCCCTGCCGTGGTCGCCAACTCAGCCGCCAGGCCCTCGCTCAGCAGGGCTTCGCCAGGATCCAATGCGGCCCCATCGAGGCCGTGAAAGCGCCAGAAGCGTTCGTCGACGCCATACACCTGAACCCGCGACGCCCTGCGGCCGCTCTCCTGATCGGTGACGAACCCCTCGAGCACGATGAGCGGAGCGGCCCGCTCGAATGCCGCCGCGAGCCGTTCGCGGAAAAATCCCGACGAGAGCACAACATGATCGACACGGCCAAGGCGCTGCAAGACCAGATCGCGCAGGCTGGCGCGCACGGATACTCCCACCATCAACGCGCCCGCAAGCACCGCCACGGCGATCGCCACGCCGGCAACCACGGCAAGGTTGGTCCGCCAGTAGTGCAGAAGGCTGCGCCGGAGGAGTGTGGCGGTGCGCATGCCCGTCATCTCACACGCTGGAGCTGACGATCGATGAACTCGTACCGGATCGGAAACCGGGAGGCGAGCTCGGCGCTGTGTGTCACCACGATCAGGATCGCGTTCTGCGCTTGCTGCAGAGCGAAGAGAAGCGCCGAGACGACGTCTGCAGACTTCCGATCAAGATTGCCTGTGGGCTCATCGCACAACAGCAACCGCGGCCGGCGAACGAGCGCTCGCGCCAATGCGACCCGCTGCTTTTCGCCGCCCGACAGCTGACCAGGAAGGTGGCTGATGCGATGTCCGAGCCCGACCTGATCGATGAGCAATCGGGCGTGCGACTCGACCCCCGCGTCGGCAGGGCCGACGAGCGTCGGCACCAGCACGTTCTCGATGACGGTGCATTGCGGCAGCAGGCAGTGGTCCTGAAACACGAACCCGACTTCTTTATTTCTGAACGCCGCCAGCGTCTTCGGCGGCAGCGTGAACGGGTCGGTACCGTTAAGGGTGACCGATCCGGATGTCGGCGGCTCCAAGGCGCCGAGGATGTAGAGCAGCGTGCTCTTCCCGCTGCCCGATGGCCCCATAATGGCCGCCGCGTCACCGGGCGCAAACTCAAGGGACACATCTGAGAGGACCGTAACCTGGCCGTCAGGCGCAGGATAGGACTTGCCGAGTGCCGTGACCTTCAGCACATCGACCTCTCGTACACTTCGAGCATCTGCTCGGCCGACCGCCGCGCGCTGTAGTGCTGCCGCACTCCCTCGTACCCGTTGTTGCCAAGCTCGGCGCGCAGGGTTGGAGATCTGCAGAGACGATACAGACCCTCGGCGAGACTCTGCGGGTCATCGGGGTTAACCAGAAGTCCGCCCGAGGTCTTCGCCAATATCTCCGGAAAAGCACCGTGCCGCGGCTGCACCACCGGCACTCCACACGCCATAGCCTCGAGCAGAAACAATCCTTTCGGTTCGGCGTACACCGTCGGCACCGACAACACATCGAGGGTTCTCAGAAATTCGATCTTCTGCCCGCGGTCGAGCGAGCCGCCGTACTGAAATTCGTCGCCAAGGCCCGCCCTGGTCAGCCTGCGCGCAGAGTCGTCGAGGTATGTCCTGTGATCGCGCGCAAGATATCCCGCGACCTTGAGGACGGCGCGCTCCACGCCTGGCATCTTCCGGAAACGAACGTAGGCCTCGCACAACGAGAACAGCCCTTTCTCGGGCGCAACTCTGGCGAAATATCCCACGGTGAATGGCCGCGCCGGCGTGTCCGTTCGTTTTTCGAATCCATCGAGGCTGATGCCGAGCGGCACGACGTCAATTTTGTTCGCAGGAATGGATAGATACTTCGCCATGTACTCGGCGTAGTACTCACTGACGGCCGTGAAGCGGTCGACATGCTCCGCGTTCTGCCGAATCAGTTCGAGAGCCTGCCTGCGATGGGTCTCGTGAAGCCCGTCCAGAAAGAGGTCTTCACCTTGAAGCGTGCAGTGGATAGGCCGTTTCAGCTCGCGCTGCAACGGCTGCGCAAGGCTGGCGAGGAGGGCGTTGGGCAATTGAATGACGTCGGGCGGGGGTTCGGTGAGCAGCCATTCGAGCAGCTTCTCGAATTCCTTCCGCTGGAAGCCCTCCTCTCCCTTGAGCATCGAAATCGTGAGTTCGCCGAGCGACTTCGGATCGGTCGAGATGGCACCGGACGAAGCGGCTCTGATGAGCCACGGAGCGTCAAGGAGTTTGTCGAACAGGCGTGGCGCCGAGCGGAAGAACCCCGCATGCTGCTGAAGATAGACGCTGACGCCGCCGAAGAAGACCCGTCCCTCGCTGACGTTGGGCTCGTCGGTGAGCGTCGGCGTGTAGAGCGGGACGAGCAGAACGTCGTGGCCGCCGGTTTTCAGCTCGGCGGCGAGCGCGTTATCTCGCAGGCAGCTGCCGCAGTACATCCCCGCCGCGCCGGCTGTGAGAAAGAGAATCTTCACATGCCGGCGCTCTGCAACGCCCGCGGGCGGTACAGAAAATCGACGATGTTGCCCTCGTGGGGCTGCAGCCAGTTCAGACGGATCGTCGGCACGGGACCGAGGTTCAGCCGATCGATGTGCGTCGCGTCGAGCAGCGCCCGGCGGAGCTCCGGCTTCTGCGTGATCGCCGTGCACACAAGCGTCGGGCCCATCGCCTCGAGCAGCTTCGACTCGGGGCATTCGACCACCGTCACGAACGGAAACATGTATTCCTTCGACGCGATCGCTGCGTCAGGCGATTCGCAGTGCACGACGGTCGGCAGCAGGTATTCGGCGCGTCCCCTCCTGACCACGCGTGGCGTGTCTCGATACTTCGCCGTGTAATCGGCGACACCGGGTGCCTGTATATCCACGTCGATCGACTGCGAGATGGCGTCGGCCATGCCGGGAACAGTGAAGGCGGCCAGGCTTGCGCCGGGGTCGTCGGGAGGCAGCGCCTCGATGCCTGCCAGTCGCTTCGCCAGCGCGTCAGCAATCTCGCGGCTGTTCCGGCTCACCCAGACACCCGAGCAGTTGATGCATCCGCGGCCGCTGTTCAGGAACACGCTGTCCACCATCATGTCGAGGTAGCGCTCCCACTCGTCAACGCAGTCGTCGCCAAGGATGATCTTCGAGAACCCGGGACCGTGCACCTGCACTCGCGCGTTGCCCTTGTAGCGTTCGACGGTCGGCGTTCCGCCGAAGATCAAGCTGCGGCCGCACGCCGACACGACCGCCGCCCCGACTTCGGCCTCGCCGGGATAAATCGAAATGGCCTCGCGCGGGATGCCCGCCTCGAAGAACGCCTGAGCCACGCGATAGGGCGTCCACGGCTCCTGCGGCCCCGGCTTCAGGACGAGCCCGATCTGCATGGGAATGATCGGAAGCCAGAGCGTGTGCACACCCGGCGAGTTCGACGGCAGGACGAGCCCAAGCACCGGGCTCTGTGCCTGATAGCTGATGGGGACGCCGTTCTCCTCACCGTATCCCGACGTCAGCACGTTCAAATCGAGTCCGCGCGTCAGCGAGTTGAGAATGTTGCCCATTTCGCTGAGCACGAACTGGTTTTTCTTCATATTCCCGCGGCACAGCGCCTCGGGCAGGCCGGTGCTCGCCGACTGCTGCTTGACAAAATCTTCAGGGGTCTGCGTGCCGTCGCCGAGCGGCAGCTCGGCGTTCATGTAAAGGTCGCCGGCGGTTTTCATGCGCGCGATCAATTCCGCGACGGGAATCTTGCGCAGCGCTTCGCGCGCGCCCGCCGCCTTCCGCATGTCGCGCTGAATCATTCCCGCATTCGCGCGGCTGACCTTCGCAATCGGCTCGCCGGTGAGGAAGTGGACGACCTGGTCAGCCTCCATGCTCGAGTACGGCCGGCCCCATCGGAGAATCGGAATGTTCAACATACTTTCTAGTTCGTAGTTTTCAGTTCTCAGTTTTCAGTAAACACCAACGGTTGTCGTGGCCGCGAAAGCGCGGTAGGGCCGGACGCCGCTGACGCCGTCCCAGGGATATTTCTCGTGCGGCGGCTCGCGTTCGCCTTCATCGCGCTCGAGAAACCCGGGCACGAAAAACTCTCTCGTGAGCGTGGTGAGCTTCACACGCCCGGTCAGGCCGTAATCCACGATTTTCGACGGGTCGTCGAAATCGACCACCTCGATCACCGCCCGAGGTTGAGGCGCGTGATACGTAATCTTGTAATTGTTCTCCGGCCCGGTGGGCGCGCTCGCCGCGAGCCCCATCAGCGTATTGCCGTAGGTGGGCGTCATATACGCGCCGTCGAGCAGCTCTTCGTGGGCGAACCGGTTCCATTGCGGGGTGAACTCGGTGCCCCCTGAGAAGATTCCCGCAATTCCCGCCTCACGAATCGTCGTGCCCATCGACTCGAGACGAAGGGCCAGCGATTCGAGCAGCTTCGGGGTCGTGAACATGCATCGCACATCGTGGCCGGCCTGCAGGATCGAGACGGCCTGATCAATCACATGGTTCTTGTAGGCTTCGAGGTGTTCCATCCAGCCCTTTTTGATGAGCTTGATGACCCAGCGCGGATCCAGGTCCACGCAGAAACAAATGCCGCCGCGGTGCTGGGCGAGATGCTCGACTGCGAGCCGCAGGCGCCGCGGACCTGACGGCCCGAGCATCAGCCAGTTCGATCCCTTCGGAAAATACTGATCCGGGAGGGTCTGGCTGAACAGCTCGTAGTCGGTGCGGAAATCCGCAAACGCCACGCGCGATTTCGGAATGCCCGTCGTGCCGCCGGTTTCAAACACGTACACAGGCGCTCCGGCGAAACCCTTCGGGATCCAGCGCTGGACCGGTCCACCGCGCAGCCACTCGTCTTCGAATGAAGGAAAGCGCGACAGGTCGCTGAACCCGCCGATTTCCTTTCGCGGATCCCACCCGAGCGTCTTCGCGTAGTCCAGCCAGAACGGCGAGCCGGTGGTGGGGTCGAAATGCCACGAGACGATCTCCCGCACGTGAGCGTCGAGCGCAGCTCGCGCCTTCTCAGAGTCCAAACTCATTAACGCGTAGTATATTCTCAACCAATCGCCCACTCACCATATGCGATGGTTTGCTTTCTCCGCCGTGGCTCTGCTCTACGTGCTGCATCAGGACTTCTGGTTCTGGCGTGAGGCGCGTCCGCTGGTCTTCGGATTTCTGCCGATTGGCCTCTTCTACCACGCGGCCTTCACCATAGCCTGCGCGGGGGTCCTCTGGCTCCTTGTCGCGTTCGCGTGGCCCAGGCACCTCGAATGATTCCCGCCCTCGTCGTGTTCGCGTACCTCGCGGTCGTGCTCTACATCGGCATCTTCGCGTTCCGGAGGGCCGCGCCGACCGACGCCGAAGACTACTTCCTCGCCGGCCGCTCGCTCGGTCCCACGGTGTTTCTCTTGTCCCTGTTCGGGACAAACATGACCGCCTTCTCCATTCTGGGCGCGTCAGGCCACGCGTTTGCCAACGGTATCGTCACCTATGGGCTGATGGCGTCCTCGTCGGCGCTCGTCATCCCCGTCTGTCTGCTCGTGATCGGCACGCGGCTGTGGGCGCTGGGCAAACGCAACCGCTTCATGACGCCGGTGCAGATGTTCCGCGATCGATGGGAGTGCCGGCACATCGGCACCGTCATCTTTGTCGTCCAGGCGGTGCTCCTGGTACCGTACATCATCATCGCCGTCATGGGCGGCGGCACCGTTCTCCGCGCCATCACCAACGGATTCATTCCCTATTGGCTTGGCGGCGCCATCGTGTCGTCGGTGGTGATGAGCTATGTATTCCTCGGCGGGATGCGGGGCACTGCCTGGGTCAATGCGCTGCAGACGATCTTGTTCCTGCTGTTCGGCACGATTGCGGTCGGCGTCATCGGAGCAGGCATGGGTGGATTTCGTGAGGCGATGGAAGCGCTGCTGGCCTCCCCCGCCACGGCGCCGCTGCTCACGCGCGAGCGCGTCTCGCCCTTGTATTTCTTCAGCTATACCTTTATTCCGCTGTCGTCGATTGCGTTTCCGCACATCTGCATTTTCTGTCTGACGGCGCGAAGCGTCACGTACTTCAGAAGGACCGTCGTGCTCTATCCGATCTGCATGCTCCTGATCTGGCTGCCCTCGGTATTTCTTGGGGTTGTCGCGAACCAGGCCAGGGTCGTTCCCGCGATCGAGTCAAAGCTCGAAGCACGCAGGCAGCTCGTGACCGACAACGCGTCGCTCACGGCGGCCGATCGCGCACGGCTCCGCGCTGCGGCGGCGGGAGACGACGTGATAGTGAGGCTTGTCGAAGGTTACGCGCCGTTATGGCTTGCGGCGCTGCTCGGGGCGGCGGTCATGGCAGCCGTCATGGCGAGCGACTCGCAGATCCTTGCGCTCTCGACGATGTTCACGGAGGACATCTTCGCGTTTTACCAGGGCACCGCGAGGTTTGGGCACGCGGCGCAGGTGATGACCGGCCGCATATTCGTCGTGGCGGTCACCGCAGTGGCGTACGTGATTGCGATGCGGATTCCGCAAACGATCTTCGATATCGCCACTCAGTACGCGTTCGCCGGTTATGCCGCGCTGGCACCGCTGCTCGTGGCGGCCTTGTTCTGGAAAAACAGCACGAGGTGGGGAGCGCTTGCGAGCACGCTGTGGACCGCGGCTGCCGTTGCCTGCGTTGCGGCGATCCAGACCGGCATTCCAGCGCCTCCGTCAGGCTCGGAGATCGTCGTGTGGGCGGTCGGCGATTGGGGCATTGTGACGCGCGGCGCGGCTGGGACGTTCGTGCTCGGGCTGTTGCCGGTGGTGCCGATGACCTTAGTGTCAGCGCTGCTGATGATCGCGGTGTCGCTGGCCACGAAGCATTTCTCGCGGCCGAGCGACCAGACCCTCGCGAGGTACTTTATGATTGGGCACACATGACCGCAGTGGAGAGCGATTCGCGGATACCGTTGACCCCCGTGCAATGGCTGGTCTGCGCCATCGCAGCCATCGGCTTCGCATTCGACATTTACGAAATCCTGATGCTGCCGTTGATCGTACGGCCGGCGCTGCTGGAACTGACCGGCGCCGCGCCCGGCTCACCCCAGTTTCAGATGTGGGTGGGGCGCCTCTTCTATATCCCGGCATTCGCCGGCGGCATCTTCGGGCTGCTGGGCGGTTATCTGACGGATCGCCTCGGGCGCCGACGGGTGCTCACCTACAGCATTTTGATTTACGCGGTCGCGGCATTCCTGTCGGGCTTCTCGACCTCCATTGAAATGCTGCTCGTGCTGCGATGCTTCGTGTTCATCGGCGTCTGCGTGGAATTCGTCGCAGCGGTGGCGTGGCTGGCAGAATTGTTCCCACAGCCGAAGCGGCGGGAAAAAGTGCTGGGTTACACGCAGGCGTTCTCATCGCTCGGCGGCATACTCGTCGCGACCGCAAACGGGCTGTGCGTCGCGTATTCGACGTACTTTCCGGCCATCAGCGGGTTCGGCCTCGACATTGCCGATCCGCACGCGCCCTGGCGTTATACGTTGATGTCTGGGGTGATTCCTGCGATTCCGCTCATTCTGATTCGCCCGTTCCTGCCCGAGTCGCCATTGTGGCAGCAGAAGAAAGAGGCCGGCACGCTCGGGCGCCCCAGCATCGCCGCGCTGTTCTCGCCTGCGCTGCGCCGCACGACCATCGTCACCACCATCATGTTCGCGTGCGCGTATGGCGCGGCGTTCGGCGCGATCCAGCAGATTCAACAGATCGTCCCCGGCCTCCCGGAAGTCCGTCAGATGACATCCGGGCTTCCGCCGCCGCGCGCCGGGCTCATCACCCAGGAGGTCGCGGCGAACGTGACCAAGGTCCAGGAAGTCGGCGGCCTCGCGGGCCGCGTGGCGCTTGCCTACCTGGCAGTGATTATCGTGAGCCGGCGGAAGCTGATCAGGCTGTTTCAAGTGCCAGGGCTGATCGTCATGCCGTTCACCTTTGCGGTCGCCGCCACCACAAGCCTGAATTGGTTGTATCCGGCAATGTTCCTTGCCGGGTTCTTCACGGTCGGGCAGTTCAGCTTCTGGGGCAACTACCTCCCACGGGTGTATCCGATTCACCTGCGCGGCACGGGGGAGAGCTTCGCCGCGAACATCGGGGGACGGTTGATCGGGACGTCGTTTGCGTGGCTGACCGCGACGCTTGCGGTGACGCCCGACCGCGCGTACGCACCAACGAAGGTGGCGATGGTGGCTGCCGTCGTCGGGTTCTCTGTCTACCTTGCTGGATTCGTGGCGAGCTTCTGGCTGCCCGAACCGCCAAAAGAGAATTTGCCCGACTGAACCGACGAACCGACGAAATGCGAAAGGCCCTGCTCGGCGCAATTCTCATCGCTGCCGTTTCCACGTTCGGGGACTTCGTGTGGGCCGGTCTCGGCCTGCGCCACCGCGTGGTATTCGGGCTGACGCACGGTGCCCTGCTCTTCCTCTGCATCGGTGCATATCTCGGATCCCTCGAGCGACAGGCTCTGCGCGGTGCCATTGCCGGGGCGATCATCGGCTTCACGGCAGCGGGCAGTTTCTACGTGCTGGCGCCCGTTGCCGGATACTCAGTGATGTTCGCTGTGTGGGGGTTTGTCTGGCTGGCTTTGGCCGCGCTGACGCGGGCCGGGTCGTGGCGCGAGACCCTCACGCGCGGGACGCTCGCCATGATCGGATCGGGTCTTGGGTTCTATCTGATCTCGGGCATCTGGCGGCCATTCGATCCCCAGGGGTGAGATTACGCCATGCACTGGGTGAGCTGGACGGTGGCCTACCTGCCGGGATTTCTCGCGCTGACGCATCAGTCGCCAGTCGTCAGTCGTCAGTGATCAGTCTCAGTCGGCAGTCAACAGTCTCAGTCACCAGTCCGCAGCTCCGACTCTTGACTAGCACTCACGACTGCTGACTGAGACTGACGACGATAACCGACGACTGACGACTTAGGTTGCCGCCAAACCGCGCTCTCGCAGACGAGCCCGTCGATACCGGTCAAACACGATCGCCTCACCTTCGAGTCCCAGCA
>Ga0136617_10003916_pt1 | contig 13308 bp, 12 predicted proteins | sample AntDrymUQ3222106_2_FD_129672 | JGI IMG/M metagenome (GOLD analysis project Ga0136617, IMG submission 129672) | Polar desert sand microbial communities from Dry Valleys, Antarctica - metaG UQ322 (21.06) | ecosystem: Environmental > Terrestrial > Soil > Desert | place: Antarctica: Dry Valley...
CGGCCCGGTCGGCCGGTCGTCGGCTGATGGTCCGCGGCGAGGAGGTCGAGGTCGTCGCCCTGTCCGAGGAGTGCTTCGACGGCGTGGACGTCGCGATGTTCGACGTCCCCGACGAGGTCTCCGCCCAGTGGGCACCGGTCGCGGTCGCGCGCGGTGCGGTTGCTGTCGACAACTCCGGGGCGTTCCGGATGGACCCCGACGTACCACTCGTCGTGCCGGAGGTGAATGCCACCGCGGCCCGCACCCGGCCCAAGGGCATCATCAGCAACCCCAACTGCACGACGCTGTCGATGATCGTGGCGATGGGCGCGCTGCACGCCGAGTACGGCCTCACCGAGCTGGTGGTCGCGTCCTACCAGGCCGCGTCGGGTGCGGGACAGGCCGGCGTGGACACGTTGCGCGAGCAGATCGCCAAGGTCGCCACGTCGCCCGACCTGGGCACCGCGCCCGGTGATATCCGCCGGGTGATCGGCGACCTCGGGCCGTTCCCGGCCCCGCTGGCGCTCAACGTGGTCCCATGGGCCGGCTCGCTCAGGGAGGACGGGTGGTCCTCGGAGGAGATGAAGGTGCGCGCCGAGTCGCGCAAGATCCTCGACCTGCCCGACCTGCGGGTCGCCGTGACCTGCGTGCGGGTGCCGGTGGTGACCACGCATTCGCTTGCGGTTCATGCCGTCTTCGAGCGCGAGGTCGAGGCCGGCCGGGCCCAGGAGATCCTGCGGGACGCGCCCAGCGTGCTGCTGGTCGACGACCCTGCAGCCGGGGAGTTCCCGACGCCGGCAGACGTGGTCGGCACCGACCCGACTTGGGTGGGCCGGGTGCGCCGCTCGCTGGACGATCCCCGTGGGCTGGAGCTGTTCCTGTGCGGGGACAACCTGCGCAAGGGCGCGGCGCTGAACACCGCCCAGATCGCCGAGCTGGTGGCGGCCGAGCTCGCTCCCGCCTGACCGCTCGACCGACCGTTTCCGCTCCGCTCTACGGCGAGCCAACGGGTGGCGGCTCCGGGACCTTGGGAGACCCGGTGGGCCGCCGGCTGCCAGGCGCCGGCATCACGGTGCAGGTCCCGCCGCGACTTCAGCAGGCTCGCGACCGACATCGCGGCGATCGAGCGGGACGTGCCCGTCCAGACGACCTGGGCGGACTTTTGGGCGGGCCGTGACCCGGTCCTTGCTGCGGCGCTGGTGCCGTGAGGGTGACGGCTCACCGCTCGTCCGCCCCGTCTCCCCCGTCCGCGACGGTGCGCCGCAACGAACGCGGCAGGAAGGCCGCTCCCGGGCCCGCTCTCGAGGCAAGGTCCCCCGGGTTGGAGATGGCGCAGCGCCGCAGGGACAGGCAACCGCAGCCGATGCAGGAGTCCAGGCCGTCGCGAAGCGCCTGCAGGCCGGCGATCTGGTCGTCGAGTCGAACCCGCCAGCCCCTGGAAAGCCGGGCCCAGTCGGCCTTGGTCGGCGTGCGGCCGGCCGGGAGCGTGCCCAGGGCGGCCGCGACCTCGTCCAGGGTGAGCCCGATGTTGCGAGCCGCCCGGATGAAGGCGAGCCGGCGCAGCACGCTGCGCGGGTAGCGGCGCTGCCCGCCGCTGGTGCGAGTCGCAGTGACCAGGCCCAGGCGTTCGTAGTAGCGCAGGGCGGACGGCGCGAAGCCACTGCGCTCGGCCACCGTGCCCACGGTCAGCTGGTCGGCCGGATCCATTGCCGCTTCTCCCTTGACTTGAAGTCAACTTCATATCCCAGGATGCATGGCGACCGATCACCTGACAAGGAGACACCTGATGCCTGTAGCACTGATCACCGGAGCCTCGCGCGGACTCGGCCGGGCGCTGGCCCGGGAGCTCGGCGCTCGGGGCTGGAGCCTTGTCGTCGATGCGCGCGGCAGGGCAGACCTGTTCCGGCTGGCCGAGGAGCTGGAGCCGAGCCGAACTGTGGCGCTGCCCGGCGACGTCACCGAACCGGCCCACCGGCACGCGCTGGTCGAGGCAGCCGAGCGCCTCGGCGGCCTCGACCTCCTCGTCAACAACGCGAGCCACCTAGGCCCGAGTCCGCTGCCACCGCTGCGGTCCTACCCGCCGGAGGAGCTCGCGCGGGTCTATCAGGTCGACGTCCTGGCCCCGCACGACCTGCTGCGGCTCTGCCTGCCGACCCTGGTCGCCCGCAGCGGAACGGTCGTCAACGTCAGCTCGGACGCCGCCGCCGAGGCATACGAGGGCTGGGGTGGCTACGGCTCGGCCAAGGCTGCTCTGGACCACCTGACGGCAGTGCTGGCCATCGAGGAGCCGCAGGTGCGCGCCTACGCCTTTGATCCCGGCGACATGCGGACCACGATGCAGCAGGCAGCGTTCCCCGGTCAGGACATCTCGGACCGGCCCGAGCCGGAGACCGTCGTGCCGGCGCTGCTCCGCCTGGTGGACGAGCGGCTGCCGAGCGGTCGTTTCCGGGCGGCCGACCTGCGCCCTGTGGACGCGTGATGGCGGTCGAGGCCGACGTCGTGGCGGTGCCGGCTCTGTTGCACCCGGCGACCGAGCCGCCCGAGGCACGAGGGATCTCCCGCGACGAGGTCAGGCTGCTGGTCGCCGACCGGAGCGGGGTGCGGCACGCGGTGTTCCGGGACCTCGGCGAGTTCCTCTCTGCCGGCGACATCGTGGTGGTGAACAGCTCTGCCACGCTGGCTGCGGCCGTCGATGCCCACCGCCGTGCCGGACCGGTGACGGTGCACTTCTCGACCGCCTTGGCGGACGGGTCCTGGGTGGTCGAGCTGCGTCCGGGGCGCCGGGCGACCGGTCCCGCTCTCGATGTGCGGCACGGGGAGGTCGTCGACCTGCCGGGTGGCGCCCGGCTGCGCATCGTCGAGCCTTATGGCGTTACCCCGTTGGTGGGCCCCCGGCTGTGGCGGTGCGAGGTGGCGCTGGACGGCCCGGGGGCGGCGTACCTCGAAGTGCACGGACGCCCGATCGCCTACCAGTACGTCCCGGCGGACTGGCCCCTGTCCTGCTACCAGACCATCTTCGGTCGCGAGCCGGGCAGCGCCGAGATGCCGAGCGCGGGAAGGCCGTTCAGCCATCGTGGCGTGACTGACCTCGTCACCCGCGGCATCACGATCGCCCCGGTGCTGCTGCACACCGGTGTCTCGTCGCTGGAGAAGGGTGAGCCACCGCTGCCGGAGCGGTACGCCGTGCCCGAGGCAACTGCCCGGCTGGTCAGTGCGACCCGCCGTGCGGGTGGCCGGGTGGTGGCCGTCGGCACCACGGTGACCCGGGCGCTGGAGACGGCGGCCGATCCGGACGGCACCGTGCACCCCGCCGCCGGCTGGACCGACCTGGTGCTCGGCCCGGACCGGCCCGCCCGAATCGTGGACGGGCTGGTGACGGGGTGGCACGAGCCGGGCGCCTCGCACCTGCTGCTGCTGGAGGCAGTGGCCGGGCGGGAGCTGGTCTCGGCGGCCTATGAGGCCGCGCGGGCGGCAGGCTACCTCTGGCACGAGTTTGGGGACAGCGCGCTGCTGCTGCCCTGACGTCTCCCGTCGAGGACTCCCCGATCATTTCTGTTGCCCTCAGCGGTCTCAGTGTCGGAGGCTCGCACCGGTTGTCCATCTCGAAGGAGCTATTCATGGCGACGTCCCTCATCCGCGGGAGCCGGATCTCCCTGACCGAGCTGCGTGCTCAGTTCCAAGGTCGCGTGCTCGGTCCGGACGATCCCGACTACGACGTCACCCGTGTGGTGGCCGCGCCCGTCGACTCCCGGCCCGCGCTGATCCTGCGACCTGAGGTGGACGCCGACGTGGTGCGAGCGATCGCGCTTGCCCGCGAGACAGGGCTCGCGCTCGCCGTCCGAAGCGGCGGCCACAGCGGCCCCGGCCACGGCACCTGTGAGGGCGGGATCGTGATCGACCTGCGGGACATGAAGGCGGTCGACTTCGACGTGGACGGTCGCACGGCGTGGGCAGAGGCAGGTCTCACCGCGGGGGAGTTCACGTCGGCGGCGGCCGCACACGGCCTTGCCGTGGGCTTCGGTGACACGGGGACGGTCGGACTCGGTGGACTCACGCTCGGCGGTGGCGTCGGCTATCTGGCCCGCAAGCACGGCCTGACCATCGACAACCTGATCGCGGCCGACGTCGTCACGGCAGACGGCGAGGCGCTGAGGGTCGACGAGGAGTCGGACCCGGACCTGTTCTGGGCCATCCGCGGGGGTGGAGGCAACCTCGGCGTCGCGACCCGCTTCCAGTTCCGGTTGCACCCGGTGGACCAGGTGGTGGGCGGCATGCTCGTGCTGCCGGCAACCGCGCAGACCGTCGCCGGGTTCATCGCCGCCGCCGAGGCGGCGCCCGACGAGCTGACCACGATTGCGAACGTCATGAACTGCCCGCCGCTGCCGTTCGTGGCCGACGAGCACCACGGCAGCCTCGTCATCATGGCGGTGATGTGCTGGGCCGGCGATGTCGAGGACGGGCTGGCGGCAATGGCTCCGTTCGAGGGGCTCGCGGTGCCGCTGGCCAACATGCTCCGCCGGATGCCCTATCCGGAGCTCTATCCCCCTGAGGACCCCGGCTATCGCCCGACTGCGGTGGCTCGGACCATGTTCCTCCGCACTGTCGACCTGGACACCGCGGCCACGGTCATCGATCGGCTCGCGGCGTCCGACGCGTCGCTGCGGGCGGTCCAGATCCGGGTGCTCGGCGGCGCGGTGGCTCGGGTCGCGGCTGATGCCACCGCCTACGCCCATCGGGCCAGCCAGATCATGGTCAACGTCGCCGCGTTCTACGACGGTGCCGAGGACCGCGTCGTGCGCGATGCGTGGGTGCAGGACCTGGTGCGTGCACTGGACCAGGGCGATCCCGCTGCCTATGTCAACTTCCTCGGCGCCGAGGGGACGGACCGAATCCGGGCTGCCTACCCCGGGACGACCTGGGATCGGCTGGCCGGGGTCAAGGCGACCTACGACCCGGAGAACCTCTTCCGGCTCAACCAGAACGTCCCGCCTGCGGACCGGGCCGACGATGGCCGGGTGCCCTCAGCGCGGACCCAGAGCCGGTAGCCCGGGCAGGTCGGACTACCTCGTCGGAATATCCCGGTCGGGATCCGCGATGGACCCGACGGCGCACAGACGAGTCCGGGAAGGAGTTGGCGAGGGCGATGATCGAGGCGGCCCGGAAGATCCAGCGCGTCTATCTCACGCTTCTGCTGGGCAACACCCTGGCGGCGTCGTTCATCTGGGGCATCAACACCCTCTTCCTCCTCGACGCCGGGTTGAGCAACACCGAGGCCTTCGCGGCAAACGCGTTCTTCACCGCCGGCATGGTCATCTTCGAAGTGCCGACCGGGGTCATCGCCGACACCTGGGGCCGACGGGCGTCCTACCTGCTCGGCACCGTCACGCTGGCCGGCTCGACCCTCCTGTACTACTTCATGTGGACGCTCAACGCGCCATTCTGGGCCTGGGCCTTGGTCTCACTGTTCATGGGCCTGGGATTCACGTTCTTCTCCGGAGCCGTAGAGGCATGGTTGGTCGACGCGTTGCACTTCACCGGCTACCAGGGTCCGCTCGAAGTCGTCCTTGGCCGCGGACAGATGGTTGCCGGCGCCGCCATGTTGGGCGGTTCGGTTCTCGGCGGCATCGTCGCTCAGATCACCTCGCTCGGCGTACCGTTCCTGCTGCGTGTCGGTGTGTTGATGGCGATGTTCGTCGTGGCCTTCCGGTTCATGAGGGACGTGGGTTTCACGCCTCGGCGTGCAACCCACCCCTTGCGCGAGACGCGGACGGTGCTCTCCTCCTCGATCGAGCACGGCTTGGGACACCGCCCGGTGCGTTTCGTGATGCTCGCCGCGCCGTTCGCGTCCGGGGTCGGCTTCTACGTGTTCTACGCGTTGCAGCCCTTTCTCCTCGAGCTGTACGGCGACCCGACGGCGTACTCCATCGCGGGACTGGCAGCAGCCATCGTGGCGGGGGCACAGATCGTCGGCGGATTCGCCGCACCGTGGCTCCGCGGGCTGTTCCGGCGGCGGACGACAGCCTTGGTCCTCGGCACCGTCGCAAGCAGTCTCCTCCTCGTCCTGCTCGGACTGGTGGACAACTTCTGGGTTGCGCTGGCGCTGTTGGCCGTCTCGGGCCTGCTGTTCGCGGCCGAGATGCCGATCCGACAGGCATATCTCAACGACATGATCCCCTCCGCGCAGCGGGCGACCGTTCTGTCGTTCGACTCCCTGATGGGGAGCACCGGAGGAGTGGTGATCCAGCCCGTCCTCGGAAGGACCGCCGACGTGTGGAGCTATGGCACGTCCTTCGTCGTCGCCGGTGCACTCCAGGTGCTGGCGGTTCCGTTCCTCCTGCTGAGCCGGCGGGAGCGGGCGACGGCGGACACCGCCACGGGGAGGGCGCCTGCGCCGGCAGCCCCGTGAGCGTGGAGATCAGGGGCGGTCCGGTCAGGCCCGCGCGTCGCGCCTCGTCTCTCGCGAGCCACCGCCGGTGCTGTAGGAGTGGGCGCCGGCTCCGGCGAGGTTGCCGCGATCGACGATCAGGTAGTCCTCGCGGATCGGCCGTCCGTCGAACCAGCACTCCAGGATCTCTCGGGTCCCGGCGGCATAGCGTGCCTGGGCGGACAGACTGCTGCCCGAAGTGTGCGGGGTCATCCCGTGGTGAGGCATTCTTCTCCAGGGATGGTCCTTCGGGGCGGGCTGCGGAAACCACACGTCCCCTGCATAACCCGCGAGCTGGCCGCTCTCGAGCGCTCGCGCGATCGCATCCCGGTCGCAGATCTTCCCGCGCGCGGTGTTCACGATGTAGGCGCCGCGCTTCATCTTCGCGATCAGCTCTTCGTCGAACATGTGCTCGGTCTCCGGGTGCAGCGGCGCGTTGATCGTCACCACATCACAAACCTTGACCATGGACTGCACATCGGCGTGCCAGGTCACGCCGAGCTCTTTCTCGACATCCAGCGGGAGTCGGTGCCGATCGGTGTAGTGCAGTCCGACCTCGAACGGCTTGAGTCGCCGCAGCACCGCCGACCCGATCCGGCCGGCAGCCACGGTGCCGACCTGCATCCCTTCGAGGTCGTAGGACCGCGACACGCAGTCGGCGATGTTCCACCCTCCGTCGATGACCTGTTGATGCGACGGGAGGTAGTTGCGCACCAGGCCGAGAATCATCATCACCACGTGCTCGGACACGCTGATGCTGTTGGAGTAGGTGACCTCGGCGACCGTGACGCCGCGCTCGATCGCCGCCTGCAGGTCGACATGGTCCGATCCGATCCCGGCGGTGACTGCCAGCTTGAGCTCAGGCGCCTTGGCGATCCGCTCGGCGGTCAGGTATGCCGGCCAGAACGGCTGAGAGATCACTATCTCCGCGTCGGGCAGCTCGCGCTCGAACACCGAGTCGGGACCATCCTTGTCCGAGGTCACGACCAGCGAATGGCCACGCCCCTCGAGAAACGCCCGCAGCCCGAGCTCGCCGGAGACGCTGCCCAGCAGATGGCCGGGGGTGAAGTCGATCGCCTCCGGTGTCGGCGCCGACTGGCCATCGAAGTAGCCCTCGATCCTGGGGACGTCATCTCGCGGGTACGACGTGGGGTAACCGTCGACCGGATCGTCGTAGAGCACGCACAAGATCTTTGCCATTCCGGCCTCCAAATGCCGCTTCTACGGACACGGTTGCGATGCAACATAGTCATGGACCATTGCGTGTGGCGCAACACCGTGCCAAGGTGCGCGCATGATCAACGGCCGGGTCGGCAGCCTAGGTGCTGCGCTGATGCTGCTGGAAGCGCTGGGCTCGGACGAGGTCGTCGCCGCTGGCGGCAGCAACGTCGGCCAGCTCGCAGCCGTCATCGGCCGCGACAAGAGCCAGGTTTCCCGGATGCTCGCCACGCTGGCGGACGCCGGATTTGCGGAGCGCGACCCGAGCAATCGGAGGTATCGGCTGGGCTGGCGGGTCTTTTCCCTGGCGGCGCGGTCGGTTGAGCAGCGGTTGATCGACGCAGCTCGCCCGGTGCTGACCCGGTTGGTCCGGGAGACCGGCGAGAGCAGCCACTTGTCCGTTTTGCGTCACGACTCGGTGCTCACCCTGCTCACCGAGTCCCCCGCCCGGGCCCTGCACGCCGTCTCCTGGGTCGGGCGCATCGTGCCCGTCGTTACTACCTCCTCGGGGCGCGCGCTGTTGTTCGACCACGACCGCGAGCAACTGGACGCGGTGCTGGGCGACGCCCAATGGCAGGCCGCGAATCCCAAGGCGCCGGGTAACGTCGACCAGCTGCTCGAGCGGATCACGCAGGCCCGGTCCTGTGGCTATGCACTCGTCGACGAGGAGTCGGAGCCGGGACTGGTCGCAGTGGGCGCACCGGTCCGTGACGGGGGCGGCAGGATCGTCGCGGCTGTGAACATCTCTGCGCCGAAGTTCCGGCTGGGGTCGTTGTGGGCCACCGGCGAGACCATCGCGGCTGCTGCTGGCGACGTGTCGTCGCGGCTCTCCCGCCCCTCGTCCGACCCGGCACGGGAGGTCGCGCTGGCATGAGAGAGCTGTTGGAATTCCTCAGCAACCGTCGATCGGACATGCTGCAGCTCGGCATCGAGCACATCGCGATCGTGGGCATCTCGGTCCTGCTGTGCACGGTCATCGGGGTCGCCCTCGGGGTCGCGACCTATCGCACCGATCGTCCCCGGGAGATCATCCTCGCCGTCACGAGCACGTTCCTGACGATTCCCTCCTTCGCACTGTTCATCCTTCTCATCGGCCCGCTTGGCATCGGCGCGCCACCGGTCGTCGTCGCGCTCACGATGTACGGCCTGCTGCCGATCGTGCGCAACACGATCACCGGGCTGCGGGAGATCGATCCCGCGACGGTCGAGTCGGCCCAGGGGATGGGGATGAGCCGGCGGCAGCGTCTGGTGCGCATCGAACTGCCGATGGCGTGGCCGGTCATCCTGACCGGCATACGGGTGACGACGTTGATCCTGGTCGGCATCGCGACCATCGGAGCCGTCATTGCCGGCCCCGGCTACGGGGAGTTCATCTTCGACGGTCTTGCCAGGGCAGGCGCGCCGTTCGCCATCAACCTTGTGCTGGGTGGCGTGATCGGGGTCATCGTCGTGGCGATCCTGTTCGATGCTGCCTTCAGTCTTCTCGGCCGGCTCACAACCTCACGGGGGCTCCAGTGACAGTCGCATCTGCTTCCAACGGCACCGACACGACCACCCAGCGGATCGCCATCCGGCTGGAAGGGTTGTGCAAGCAGTATCCCAAAGAGGCGCACCCAGCCGTCGACAACCTGACCCTGGACGTGCCCGAAGGGGAGATCGTGATCCTTGTCGGCCCGTCTGGGTGCGGGAAGACCACCACGATGAAGATGATCAACCGGATCATCGAGCCGACCTCGGGTCGGATCATCCTCGACGGTGAGGACGTCACCACCGCCGATCCGGACCAGCTGCGCCGCCGGATCGGCTATGTGATCCAGCAGATCGGGCTCTTCCCGCACATGACCATCGCCGAGAACGTTGCCACGGTCCCCAAGCTGCTCGGCTGGGACTCGAAGCGGGTCTCGGCGCGCGTCGACGAGCTGCTCGAGACCGTGGGCATGCCTCCGGGGACCTATCGGAACCGCTATCCCAAGCAGCTCTCCGGCGGTCAGCGACAGCGGGTCGGTGTGGCACGTGCGCTCAGTGGCGACCCGAGCGTGATGCTGATGGACGAGCCGTTCGGGGCCATCGACCCGATCACCCGTGACCGCCTGCAGAACGAGTTCCTCCGGCTGCAGGCAGAAGTGCGCAAGACGATCGTGTTCGTTACCCACGACATCGACGAGGCCATCAAGATGGGCGACCGCATCGCGATCCTGCAGGAGGGCTCGCACATCGCGCAGTACGACACCCCCGAGCAGATCCTCACTGCACCCGCCAACGACTTCGTCGCCGACTTCATCGGGTCCGGTGCATCGCTCAAGCGACTGAACCTGAGCCGGGTCCGTGACATCGAGCTCAGCCCATGGACCACTGTGGACATCGACGCGGACCGCGCCACCGTCCTCGACGCCCTGCGCAGGTCGGACAAGGGGTGCGCGCTGGTGCTCGACGAGAACCGTCGGCCGCGTCGCTGGGTCAGTGCCCTGGACATGCAACGTCACGATGGCCGCCCGCTCGACGAGATCGGGCTGCCCCCCGATGCGGTAGTCGAGCCTCAAGCAACACTCAACGACGCGCTGAACGAGCTCATCACCGCGAACTACAGCGTCGCCATCGTGGTCGACTCGTCCGGCGCATACCAGGGGGTCGTGGACATCGACCACATCAACGAGGCGATCCGGACCATGCGCACCGAGGCTCGCGCCAAGGCTCGCGCTGCTCTGCCGCTCGAGGAGCCGGTTGACCGGTCCGAGCAGGCCGGGTCGTAACTGTGTCTGACCTGGACTCGGCGTCGATGCCTCCCGCGGCCGCTGCCGCCCAGCTCGCCATGCTGCCGGCCCGCCGGGAACGACGCACGCTCGTTGGCTATCTCTTCATGCCCGTCTTCCTGGCACTGGTCTGCTTGTCCCTCTACCTCTACGTCAAGTCGCAGGACCTGGACTCGATCGAGGTCCGAGCGCTCAATGCGGAGTCGTTGACCAGCACCACCTGGCGTCACATCCAGCTCACGGTCGTATCGACGTTCTTCGTGATCATCATCGCGGTGCCACTGGGTGTGTTGCTCACCAGGCCGTTCACCCGCCGTTACCGGGGGATCCTGCTCACTATCGCCAACATCGGGCAGGCGGTGCCGACGATCGGCGTCCTCTCGTTGCTCGCCGTGGCCTTCTTGTTCTTGGGATTTGCCTCCGCGGTCGTGGGACTCGTCGCCTATGCCGTGCTTCCCGTGCTGCGCAACACCATGGTCGGCCTTCAGCAGGTGGACGAGTCCATCCTGGAGGCCGGCCGCGGCATGGGGATCTCGAAGTTCGGCGTCCTGCGCCGAATCGAGCTGCCACTCGCCGTACCGATCATCCTCGCCGGCGTGCGCACCGCACTCATCATCAACGTCGGGACCGCGACGTTGGCGGCATATATCAACGCCGGGGGGCTCGGGCAGATCATCGTCGCCGGCCTGTCGACCAACCGGCTCACCGTGCAGCTCACGGGCGCCGTCCTGACCGCTGTTCTCGCGTTGCTCATCGACTACCTCGCCGGCATAGCCGAAGACGTCCTGCGCCCCAAAGGCCTCTAGCTCCGCCCTACAAGTAGAAGGAAGCACCCAATGAAGTCAAGGTCAGCGAGAGCACGAGCCATAGGTGCAGCGGGGGTCATTCTCGCCCTGTTGCTTACCGGCTGCGGCGGGGACAGCAATGACGAGGCCGACCCCGGAGGAGGAGGCGGCGGCGAGCTTTCCGGTGCCACCTTAACGGTGGGCGCCAAGGAGTTCACCGAGTCCAAGGTGCTAGCCCAGATCACTGCCGAGGTGCTGAGGAACGCGGGAGCGGACGTCGACGAGTCGTCCCTTTCCGGCAGTGCAACGGTGCGCGAGGCGCTGGAGAAGAGCGAGATCGACATGTACTGGGAGTACACCGGTACCGGTTGGGTCAACATCCTGGGCAACACGACCACGGACGTGCCGGACGATCTCTACGAGCAGGTGGCCGCCGCCGACGAGGCCAACGAGATCGCCTGGTTGGAGCCCGCACCGATGAACGACACCTACCGGATCGCGGTGGCTGGGGACTTCGCGGAAGAGAACAGCCTCGCCACGATGAGCGACGCGGCTGAGTACATCAAGGCCAACAGCGATGACGGAGTGGTGTGTGCGGCGAGCGAGTTCATCAACCGGGATGACGGCCTGCCGGGTCTGGAGAAGGCTTACGGCTTCGAGTTCTCCGAGGTGGTCGAGCTCGACCTCGGACTGGTCTACACCCAGGTCGGCAGCAAGTGCAGCTTCGGTGAGGTCTTCTCCACCGATGGGCGGATCGTCGCCAACGAGCTGACCGTTCTCGAGGACGACAAGGCGTTCTTCGTCGACTACAACGCGGCTCTGACGATGCGACAGGAAACGCTCGACGAGTACCCCTCGCTCGCTGAGCTGATGGCTCCCATCTCCGAGGCGTTGACGGACGAAGAGATCACCAGCCTGAACGCAAAGGTGGACGTCGACGGCGAGAAGGAGGCCGACGTCGCAAAGCAGTGGCTGGAGGACAACGACCTGCTCGGCTGATAGCCGATAACACTGCCCTGGAGGGCCTCCGCGAGGGGGCCCTCCAGGGCGAGGGATGAGAACGATGCGTATCGCGTTGGCCCAGGTGGACTGCACCCTGGGGGACATCGACGCCAATGTCGAGCGGGCCGCAGAAGCGATCTCTGTCGCTCGCGGCGAGGGTGCTGACCTCGTCGTGTTCCCCGAGCTGAGCTTGTGTGGGTATTCCGTCGGCGAGGTCACGGCCGACCTCTCGGTGCGCGTCGACGACCCCAGGATCACCCGGCTGGCACGGGAGGCGGGGGCGATGGGGCTGCTCATCGGCTTCAGCGAGAACGGATCGGGACCGCACACTTACAACAGCGCCGTCTATTCGGAGAACGGCGAGCCGGTTCATGTGCACCGCAAGCTGTACCTCCCGACATACGGCATGTTCGAGGAGCGAAAGCACTTCAGCCCTGGACAGCAGATGCGCGCGTTCGAGACGCGCCAGGCGCGCGCCGCGATCCTCACCTGCAACGACGCCTGGCAGCCACAACTTGCCTTCGTCGCCGCCCAGGACGGCGCGCGGATCCTGCTGATGCCGACGAGCAGCGCGCAGAGCCTGTTCCCGGAACGCTACGACTCGCCGACGTATTGGCGAGACATCACCCGCTTCTATGCGCGCATGTTCCAGGTCTTCGTGGTGTTCGTGAACCGGGTGGGCTGCGAGGGGGAGCTGCAGTTCTGGGGCGGTTCGCACGTGGTGGACCCGTGGGGCAACCTGGTGTCCGAAGCCCCAGTGGACGAGAAGGCGATGCTCTGCATCGACATCGACCTGGAGAGCGTGCGGCGGCGCCGCCGCGAGGTCCCTCTGGTCAAGGAGGCCCGCCTGGGCCTCATGCTGCGCGAGATGCAGCGGCTAGTGGACGAAGGCGGTGACCTGTGAGGCGCGCCAGGCAGTTCCGACGGTCCGGCGATCGGAGCAGGTCACGGCTCGTCCACCGCGGCAGGTCCGTCCGTGGCCTCGCCGAGCAGCACCGACAACTCGTCGGTCACTTCCTTGACCGCGCGGCCGACGGCTGTGAGCCGCCGGGCGCCACCGAGGCGAAACTTTGGTGCCGACACGTTCACTGCGCCACAGATGCGACCGCGGAAGTCGCGCACCGGGGCGGCCGCCGCGACCAGGCCGGCC
>Ga0136617_10003917_pt1 | contig 13306 bp, 11 predicted proteins | sample AntDrymUQ3222106_2_FD_129672 | JGI IMG/M metagenome (GOLD analysis project Ga0136617, IMG submission 129672) | Polar desert sand microbial communities from Dry Valleys, Antarctica - metaG UQ322 (21.06) | ecosystem: Environmental > Terrestrial > Soil > Desert | place: Antarctica: Dry Valley...
CGAGTGCTTGAGTGAGGCGAAGGCGGTGCGATGGGCGCGCTCACCCTCTCCGTACTGCTCTACCGCACTGTCGTGCGTCTTGCCCCAGGTCTCACGCGCCTTGGCCGGTGACCGGCGGATCGTAGCCGGCATCTCTTTGTCAGCAGGCATCCTTCCTCCTTGGCAGCGACGAACGCTCGATTCGATGATAGCCGGCGAGGTGTGGAGGAGCGACACGAGCTCCGGTCCGTGGCGCGGTGGTGCCTATCCGAAGCACGTGGCCGCCTGTGGCGGCGTGGTCCTCGCTGGTACCTGCCAAAGGGGCGTGGCAGAGCCATGGAGCGGCGCCAGCGACCACGTCTCGTGCCGGGCGCTCACCTGAGGACTCATCTGGGGTCACATGAGCGTGCGAGCTGCGACCGTGGCGCCGTAGTGCCCATTCGACAGGACATCGGCCCGGGCGCGGTCCGGCTGGGCATCGGCCCCGGCCGTGCGTCGGCTGGGCTGGCTGGGCTGGCTGGACATCGGCCCGGGGCGCGGGGCCGGCAGCTAGGGATCGCCGGAGGCTCGAGCGTGGCTTCCGAACTTCCAAGGAGCCAGTCCCTACCGCGGGTTCACTGAGTGCATCATCAACCGGTGTTCACGAGCCGTCCAAGCGGACCACCCAGGTCGATCGACGTCCCCGTCGGGGTACTGGCCGAGGCCGCCGGTCGTTTCGGGACGCCGCTCTACCTGTACGACATATCGGCGCTGCTGGCCGACGCGCGCGCCATCGAGGAGGCGTTCCCTGATCCGTGGATCCGCCTGGTCTCGCTCAAGGCCAACGGGCTGCCGCAGCTGCTGCGCCATGTCTCGTCGCTGAGTCTTGGCGCCAGTGCCGTGTCGCGTGGCGAGATCTCATTGGCGGCGCGCGCCGGCTTCCCGCCCGAAAGGACAGCGCTCGAGGGTATCGGTAAGACGACCGCCGACTTGCGAGCGGCGGTCCGCCTGGCGCGGGCTGGAACGCCGCTCCTCTGGGTCAGCCTTGAATCGGCCGAGGAAGCGGCTGAGCTGTCCCGGATGGCGAGTCGCGGACCACGCATCGATGTGCTCGTGCGGATCAATCCGCGCGTCCAACCGGAGACCCATCGAGGACTCGCGGTCGGCGCGTCTGAGTCGAAGTTCGGGGTCCTTGCCCAGGACCTGGGCGACGTGGTGGCGGCTGGCGGCGGCCCGACAGGGCCGCTCCGCTGGCGCGGCATCCACCTCCACGTCGGATCGCAACTTGGCGCCGTGGACGCTTGGCGTTCCGCCTTTCGGCTGGGTCTGCGCCTGCTCGGCTTGCAGCGCGCGGCGCTGCCTGATGCGGATACGCTCGACGCTGGCTCCGGCTTCCCCATCGGATACGACCTGACCGGCGAGGACTCGGTACCGGCCCTGTCCCTGTTCGCCACGGCCGCCCGGGAAGAGACGGCGGCCATCCCATCCGACGCTCGTCCGCGGCGACTGGCCATCGAACCGGGTCGGGCGCTGCTTGGGCGCAGCGGCTGGCTTCTGGGCCGTGTGCTGCACGTGCGCCAGCGAGAGTCGCCCTCCGTCATCCTGGACTGCGGCATGACCGAGCTGCTCCGGCCGGTGCTTTACGGCGCTGAGCATCCCGTCATCGCGCTCACGTCGCTGGGCAGCCCGGTCGACCCGGGTGTCGCGCTGGCTCGAGTGATCGTCGATGGGCCCATCTGCGAGGCGACCGACCGCTTCGGTCACTTCGAGCTGCCGCCTTTGGCTCGTGGTGATCTGGTCGCCATCGCCAAAGCCGGAGCCTACGGCTCGTCCATGTCGTCGCGCTACAACGGCCGACCACGACCGGCGGAGGTGGCCTGGGATGGGCACTGCCTAAAGCTGCTGCGCAGGCGCGGTTCCGAGCGCTCCCTGCCTTGATCGCCCGGCTGCCCGAAGATCGCGCCGTCCTTACCCGGTCGCCGTCTGCCGCCTTACCCTGATGCCGTGACCGAACGCCCCCTACCTCACGCCCGCCGGCTCTTCGCACAGCGCCTCGATTCTCGCCCGCTCCTGTTCGATGGAGCCATGGGCACGCTGCTCTTCAGCCGCGGCGTGCCGCAGCGCGCGTCGCTCGATGAGCTGGTCATCTCGCGGCCCGATCTCATCGGGGCTGTCCACCGCGAAGCCATCCACGCCGGCGCCGATGCCATCGAGACGGACAGCTTCGGAGCCAACCGCTTCCGACTCGCGCCATACGGCCTGGCTGGTCGAACCGGCGATCTCAATCGCCGAGCAGCGCGCCTGGCGCGCGAAGCCCGCGAGGTGGCCGGACGGGATGTGCTGGTCGCCGGAAGCATCGGTCCCCTGGGCGCGGCTGTGCGAGGCCCTGATCGCGCTGCCGAAGAGGAGATGCGCTCGGCCTTCCGCGAGCAGGTCGAAGGGCTGCTGGAGGGCGGCGCGGACCTGCTCATCTTCGAGACGTTCAGCGACCTCGACGAGCTGCTGGTCGGTGTGTCGGAAGGGCGTGCGCTGTGCGACCTGCCGATCATCGCCAACATGACCTTCGGCGAAGAACTCGTCGCCATCGACGGCACGAGCCCTGAGGCTGCGGCTGACGCACTCGGCCGGGCCGACATCGATGCTGTCGGGGTCAACTGCGGCGTCGGGCCCATCGGTTGCCTGGACGCACTCATCCGGATGGGACCGCCTTCGGCGGGCCTCGGTCGCTCGATATTGCCCAATGCCGGACTACCGCAGCGCACGGCCGGCAGCTTCGTCTACGCCGCCGAGCCGTCGTACATGGGTCACGCGGTCACGCGGTTCATCGCTGCTGGCGCACGCATCATCGGCGGCTGCTGCGGCACCACCCCGGAACACACGGCCAGCATGCGCGCTGCCATCGACGCTCAGGCAGCACCGCCACGTCCCACTGCCTTACCCACCCGACGGCCATCGACCGCGGCGCCCACCACCGTTGGCATGCCCTGGGCGACCCCCTCTGGCGCCCGCAGCAGCATCGGCGAGCATCCACCAGGCACGCTCCTTGCGCGGGCTCTGGCCGCCCGGCGCTTCGTGATAAGCGTGGAGATCGACCCGCCCCGGTCGGTCCGCATCGAGCGGACCATCGAAGCCGCCCGCCTGCTCCGCGATGCCGGCGTCGACCTGGTCAACATCAGCGACAGCGCCATGGCGCGCGTCCGGATGGGTGCGCTGGCTGTCGCCTTCGGCATCCAGCACGATCTCGACCTGGAATGCCTGGTCCACTTCACGACGCGTGACCGCAACCTGATGGCTCTCGAGTCGGAGCTCCTAGGCGCTCACGCGCTTGGAGTTCGCAACATCCTGGCGCTTACCGGCGACCCGCCGCGCGTAGGCGACTATCCCACCGGCACCGGTATCTGGGACATCGACTCGACCGGCCTGATCGGGATACTCAGCCGCCTCAACCGGGGCGAGGATCAGGCAGGCAGGCCCATCGGGGCAGCGGCCGGATTCACCATCGCCTGCGCGCTGGATCCGACGGCAGGTGACCTCGATAGCGAGTTGGATCGGCTGACCGGCAAGCTCGAGGCCGGTGCCGACCTGATCATGACCCAGCCCATCTACGCCCTGGAGCAGTGGCAACGGCTGATGGATCGGGCGGCCGCGAGGTGGGGCGATCGGCTGCCCCGGCCGGTACTGCTGGGCGTACTGCCGCTGCATACCTCGCGCCATGCCGAGTTCCTGCACAACGAGGTGCCGGGCATCACCATCCCCGACGGGGTGCGCGCACAGATGAGTGGGGCCGGCGACCGTAGCGCTGAAGTGGGCCTGGAGATGGCCCTTGAGCTGCTCGACCAGATGAAGGGCTTGGTCGACGGCACCTACATCATGCCCAGCTTCGGTCGGTACGAGCAGGGCGCCGAACTGGTGCGTCGCCTGCGCCTGGAGCTGCCCGCGGCGCAGCCGTCCACAGCGCGATGAACGCGCTCGGCATCGCGCGACTGGTCATCTTCGCGGTGGCCGTGGCAGTGGCCTCTTCGCTCATCTCCTTGCTCGCCGCGGGGACCGCTAACGGGGCGGCTCTATGACATGGCGGCTTCTGATCGTCGTCCTGCGCGGCGCGGGTGCCGTCAGTCCTGTCCCTAGTTCATGGCGCTGGGATCCCGCCGGGCCGCGATAGACTGGCAGCGTGGGTGCCGCCGAGACGATGGAGACCTTCTTCGAGCGATTGAACAGCGGTGACCGGAAGGGTGCCGTGGAGTTGATGGACGAGCGCACCGAGATGCGCGTCCATGTCCTGGGCAACGTGCGCACGATGCGCGGCCAGGAAGAGGTGGGCGGCTGGTTCCTGCGGGCCGACAAGGGTCTCCGGATGATCCCTGGGGAGGTCCGCGAGACGGGCAATACGTACGAGGCGGATCTGCTCGTACTGCGGCCCGGAGCTTCCTCCCAGCACCTGGATGCCACGTTCCGCGTGGAGGCCGGCCAGATCACCGCCATCAACCTGACACCGCGTTAGCCTCACCTGGCCGGCAGCCGGGTCAACCCGATGGGCTGGGCGCTCCGCTGGTGTCCGGGCACTGGAAGTCGTCGTCAGGGATGATGAGGATCTGTCCGATCGACAGGCGGTCCACGTCGACGATGCCGTTGGCACAGGCGATCTGGTCGATGGTCAGGGCGAACATCCGGGCGATGCGCTCCATCGTGTCGCCTGGCTCCACCTCGTACGCGACCGGGGTCGGCTCGGGTGTCGGCGAGGGCGACGGGCTTGGCGTGATGACCGCCACGGCCGAGGGCGAGCGCGTCGGGGCAGCGACACCGGACAGGAAGCCCGGCAGCGCGAAGAGGACGACCGCCGCCAACGCCAGACCGACCAGGCCGAGCAGGACGGGCGAGAGCGACAGGCGTCGTCGCCGGCCCAGCCCAGCGTACGGCTCGAAGCGACGTGGCCGCGACCACTCGGGTTCCTGGTCCTCCTCCATCGGCGCCGGATGGGCCTGACGTGGCCGGCCCGACACCGGCGGCGACGGTCTGCCGACCAGCGCTGACGGACGACCGACCGACGAGGGCGGGCGATCGCCCCCGCTGCGCGTCGCCGCAGGCATGGCCGATCCCGGCTGCGAGCTGACACCTCGCTCGGAGCCCGAACCTCGCTCATCGGCCGTGACAGTGCCGCTGTGGAGGTCATCCGAGTCGTCCGGAAAGGCGCTGAGCTGGCCGGTCCGCCAGGGTGGAGGCGTGGCCCACGGCGGCGCCGCCTGGGAGGCCTGGTCGCGGGCTGGGTCCGTGCCCTGACCGCGGGCCGCCAGCTCGACCGGGGCAGCTGCATCGACCGGAGCAGCTGCATCGACCGGGGCAGCTGCATCGACCGGGGCAGCTGCATCGACCGGATCGGAAAGTAAGAGGCGCTCCGTGCCCACGGTTTCGCGCGTCGGAACGGGGTCGGCCGCCGCTCTGGCAGCCCAGTCAAGGAAGATGGGGCAGCCCGCGAAGCCCTCTGAGAGGCAATAAGCTTCCTGATGAGCCAGCGCCCGAGGCTGCGGGGTGGGCTCGGCGTAGCAACGGTGACGACGGTCGGGCACGTCCGATCGACGGTCGCGATCGTCGTCCAAAGCCACGAACGGACAAGCAGCGGGTCGGGTGGCGAAGTCGCGGGGCTCCTCCGTCATCGGCTCCGATGATACGGCCGAGGGGGCCTGGCCACTGCCGCCCGGCTAGACGCTGGCGGAAGCGCGGAGGCCCATCTCCGAGGCTATCCACTCGTAGGTGGCGCGCAGTCCGCCCTCCAGTGGATGAGTCGGCTCCCAGTCGAGGAGTCGCTTGATCAGGGTGTTGTCACTGTTGCGACCACGCACGCCTTGCGGAGCGTCCAGCCGGTAGTGCCGCTCCAGGCGCACACCGGCGATGCCTTCCACGATGTCGACCAGCTGGTTGATGGTGACCGACTCGCTGCTGCCCACGTTCAACGGCTCGGAGATGTCGCTGGCCATGAGGCGCAGCGTGCCCTCCAGACAGTCGTCGATATAGGTGAAGCTGCGGGTCTGCTCACCATCACCCCAGATCTCGATCGCGCCGGATCCGTCCAGCTGGGCCTGGATGACCTTGCGACAGATGGCCGCTGGCGCCTTCTCGCGTCCGCCCTCGTACGTACCCAACGGTCCGTAGACGTTGTGGTAGCGCGCGACACGGGTGTGCAGACCGAAGTCCTCCTGGAAGTGCCGGCACATCCGTTCGCTGAACAGCTTCTCCCAGCCGTAACCATCCTCCGGCATGGCCGGGTAGGCGTCACCTTCAGTGAGCGCGGTGACGTCGGGCGAGACCTGCCGATCGGCCGCGTAGACGCACGCTGAAGAGGAAAAGAAGTAGCGCTGCACGCCTGCTTGCCGTGAGGCCATCAACAGGTGCGTGTTGATGAGCACGGACAGCATGCACAGCGCTTTGTTGGCCTCGATGAAGCCCATGCCACCCATGTCGGCCGCCAGATTGAAGACCAGGTCGATGCCCTCGACGGCCTCCTGGCATGCCTTGAGGTCGGCCAGGTCCAGTACCCGCTGCTCGGTATCGGGGACGCGCTGGTACCAGGCATCCAGGGGCTTGATGTCTACCGCGCGGACGCGTCCGACCCCTCGCTGGCGCAGCTCGCGGACGAGGCTGCCACCGATGAATCCGCCTGCGCCGGTGACCAGGACGCTGCCCGAGGGCACGATGTCGGTGTCTGTCACGACCGAGAGTCTATCCTTGCCAGCCGTGAGCACGAGCCGCCGCGACGCCGCATCGACCCCCGGTCGTTCGGATGGCCCGCTGTCACTGGCCAGGCGAGCCGCCGGGCGGGTCAAGCGACGTGTCCTGGGCGGCGCGCCGGTGATCCCGCGGCGGACCATCGGCTCCCGGGAGTACGCCTCCCTGACCGGCGCCGTGTGGCGCGAAGTCGAGCCTGCGCTGCCCATCGAGCGCCGACCGCCGGTGCGTTACGGGAAGCTGCCCGGCGACTTCGACCGGCGGGTCGCCACACGGTTCCCGGAGATGGGCGTGCTGGAGCTGCCTGAAGGCATGCTCGTCAGCCGTCGCGGCTGGGTGGTCACCCGCGACGGCTATCTGCTGCCAGACCATTCACTCCTGGCGGGCTCGAAGGAACTCCCCGTCGGTGGAGCTGAGATGCGCGTCCACCGGTTGCCCGGCGTGGTGGCCTCCCTGGTCAGCGACCATGCCTGGTGGAACTACGGCCACTTCCTGTACGACGGTCTGGGCCGGTTCGAGTTGCTGCGCCGAGCTGGCTACACCATCGAGGGCATCGATCGGTTCGTGTGCGCCTACCCTGGTCGCAAGGCTCGACGGCTACTCGAGCGGCTGGGCATCCCGGACAGCAAGATCGTGCCGGTGGAGACCGGCCGGACCATCCAGGCTGATCTGCTGTTGGCGCCCACCTTCCCCGGCTCGCGACGCGACCACCCGCGCTGGTTGATCGACTTCCTGCGTCGCGAGCTGGTGCCTGTGGGCAGCGCCGAAGGGCCGCTCCGCCGGCTCTACGCCCAGCGCAGCAAGACCCGCCGCGTGGCCAATGAGCAGGAGATCCTGCCCATCCTGGCGAGCTACGGGTTCGAGACGTTCGACCCCGACGAGCACGACGAGCCACTGGCCGCCTTCGCGCGCGCCGAAGCGGTAGTCGGTGTGCACGGCGCGAACCTGGCCGATATCTGCTTCTGTCCCGAGGGCGCCAAGATCCTGGAGCTGACGCCGACCGATCACATCAGCTCGTACTGGTGGGCCCAAGCCGAGATGGCCGGCCTCGACCACGCCTACATCGTGTGTCAGTCGACCGGCGAGCGCAGCTCGGAGCGGGCCAGGAAAGCCGACGTGGACGTGCGGGTCGATCCGGACGATCTGCGCCAGGGCCTGGCCGCGCTACTGGGTCGACCCGGCTAGCCGCACGCGCATGCGGCGGCCGCGTGCTCAGGCGGCGGCCGCCTCCTCTGGCTCTGGGACCTCCTGGGGCGGACCGGCATGCTCGACCATCCCGGCGCCGACGGTGTCGTAGGTCGTCTCGTCGATGAGGATGAAGCCGCCCGTGGCGCGGCTGAGATCGTACTGATCCAGCAGCAGCGGCCCGTTCGTGCGTAGCCGGACGCGTCCGATCTCATTGAGGCCAAGCTGTGTCGCAGACCGATCACTGTGCAGCGTGTTGACATCCATGCGGTAGCGGAGCTCTTCCACCGTCGCGCGGACGGTGCGGCTGGTGTGCTTCAGCAGATATCGGCCGCCCTCCGTCATCGGCTCCTGGTTCATCCAGCAGACCATCGCCTCGAACTCGCGCGCGACCGTCGGCTGATTGTGCGGGCGGCAGATCATGTCGCCGCGCGAGATGTCCAGATCGTCCTCCAGAAGCATCGAGACCGACAGCGGCGGACCGGCCACCTCCAGTTCCCCATCGAACGTCTCGATGCGTTTGATGCGTGACCGATTGCCCGATGGCAGCACCACCACGTCATCGCCCTTCTTGAAGACGCCGGTCGCTATCTGGCCAGCGTAACCACGGTAGTCGTGGTGCTCGTCCGTCTGCGGTCGGATGATCCATTGGACCGGGAAGCGGGCGTCGATGAGGTTCTGATCGGATCCGATATAGACGTTCTCCAGATGGTAGAGGAGCGACGGCCCCTGCCACCAAGGCATGGCCATCGAGCGCTGCACAACGTTGTCGCCGTGCAGCGCGGAGATGGGGATGAAGGTCAGGTCATGGACATCCAGCCGAGCGGCCCATTCCTTGAACTCGGCCACGATGGCGTCGAACACGGACTCCTCATAGCCGGCCAGGTCCATCTTGTTGACGGCCACCAGGATGTGCGGGATACCCAGCAGGGTCGCGATGAAGGTGTGGCGGCGGGATTGTTCCAGGACACCTTTGCGAGCGTCGACCAGGACGACGGCCAGGTCCGCGGTGGAAGAGCCGGTCACCATGTTGCGCGTGTACTGAACGTGTCCCGGCGTGTCGGCGATGATGAACTTGCGGCGCGGCGTGGCGAAGTAGCGGTACGCGACGTCGATGGTGATGCCCTGCTCGCGCTCGGCCCGCAGACCATCCGTGAGCAGCGCCAGATCCACCTGGCTGTAGCCGCGACGTCGGCTGGTCTGTTCGATAGCCGAGAGCTGATCCTCGAAGATGCCCTTCGAATCGAACAGCAGACGCCCGATGAGCGTGCTCTTGCCGTCATCCACGGAGCCAGCGGTCGAAAAGCGCAGCAGGTCCATCTAGAAATAGCCCTCGCGCTTGCGGTCTTCCATGGCCGTCTCGCTGAAGGCGTCATCCGCTCGCGTGGCGCCGCGCTCGGTGATGCGCGCGGCAGCGACCTCAGCGATGATCTCGGCTACCGATGCAGCCGAGGAGTTGACCGCTCCGGTGCACGTCATATCGCCCACGGTGCGATAGCGCACGACCATCGATTCGACCGACTCATTCGATCCATGGGGCAGGAAGTCGCTCGTCGCCAGCCACATGTTGTCGCGCCGGAAGACAGGACGCTCATGCGCGAAATAGATGCTGGGCACCTCCAGCTCCTCGCGTTGGATGTATTGCCAGACGTCCATCTCGGTCCAGTTGGAGATGGGGAAGACGCGCATGTGCTGGCCCTTGCGGACCTTGCCGTTGTAAAGGCTCCACAGTTCCGGTCGCTGGGCCTTGGGCTCCCACTGGCCGGACTCGTCACGCAGCGAGAACACCCGTTCCTTGGCCCGGGCCTTCTCCTCGTCCCGTCGGGCGCCCCCGAACACGGAGTCGAAGCCATGAGCCGTGATGGCATCCAGCAACGTCGTCGTCTGGAGCCGGTTACGTGACGGGTTGCCGGGTTCTTCGCGGACGCGACCCTTGTCGATGGAGTCCTGGACGGAGGCCACGATGAGCCGCTCGCCGAGCTCCGCTACGCGCCGGTCGCGGAAGTCGAGCACCTCTGCGAAGTTGTGACCCGTGTCGATATGCATGATGGGGAAGGGGAAGCGTGACGGTCGGAATGCTTTCTCGGCCAGGCGGAGCAAGACGATGGAGTCCTTGCCGCCGGAGAAGAGCAGGACAGGCCGCTCGAACTCAGCCGCCACCTCGCGCATGATGAAGACGGACTCGGCCTCCAGCGCATCGAGATGTGACAGCGCACGACGGAGCGAACGCTCGGAGACTTGGGCGGAATCGATCATGGCAGTGTGATGACCTTGAGGGGTTGGAGGTGATGCGTGTCTGCGCGCCGTAAGCGCTGCTCGGAGCGGCGGCGGGGCGTCGCGTAGTATAGCCGCCGTGTCTCCAGCCCCCGACGGCCGCCCGGTGATGCCCGAGGCGCCGAGCGGGCCGGTCGGCCGCGAGGCTGCGACAGGACCGCCACCTGAGCCAGGCCCCTCGCGCCTGAGCGCGCTGCGCCATCGGACCGGCCTCTCCAGGCGGGTCCTCTTGGTCAGCCTGCTGGTTCCGCTGGTGTGCGGTCTCCTGGTGTTGGGCACGCTCGTGCTGGCGCCAGCCGCCGAGCGACCGCTCATCCTGGGCGGCACTCTCATCGCGGCCGCATCGGGACTGGCGGCCACCTCCATCGGCGTCTACGGCGGCGTCCTCGTGCCTGGGCTACTCCTATTGGGCGTGGATGCACGGTTCGCGGCCGCCGTCTCGCTCTTCCTGCAGGTGTTGGTCATCCCACTTGGCGCGGCCAGCCACTATCGGATGGGTAACGTCAACCGGTCGATAGCGGTGCCGCTCATCGTAGGCGGCATGATCGGCGCCTTCATCGGTCCGTTCTTCGCGGCAGCGCTACCCAAGGACACCATCGCCCGGGTGGTGGCCGGCATGATCGTGGCGGTCGGTCTGGTCGTGCTGGCCACACTGCGCTGGGGCGGGCTCGGGTCGGTCCGAGCACCGACAGACGTGCCGACCGCGCGCGTCGGCGGCATAGGTCTGGCGGCCGGCTTCTCATCGGGCATCTCCGGCGCCGGCTGGGGACCGATCGGCGTCAAGCTGCTCATCCTGACCCGACTGGATCCTCGCCAGGCCATCGGCTCGTCGCTCGTCGGGCGGGTCTTCATGGCGGCGACCGCGGTGTTCGCTTATGTCCTGAGCGCCGCTGCTTTCACCGACGTGGAGCCCAACTGGTGGCTGGTGGTGCCGCTCTTCGCGGGCTCCGTGGCGGCGATGATCCCGGGCGCGCTCCTCCTCACGCGGCTCGGCCGGGAATCGGCCACCATCGCCATCACGTTCCTCTCCATCGGACTGGCCCTGCCGACGCTCATCTGGGGTCACTGACCCGGTCAAGCCACGCCCGCGCCGCACCATCCGCACCGCTCAGCCTCCCGGGACATGCTACGTGGGAGATCGACCCTGGATCTCACCACCTATGCTGCGGGCGCATGCCCGGTGCCACATCGGGCGCACCAGAGGCGTTCTCCGAGCCGGCGCGCACTTACCATCGCCCCCGAGACTAAGACGCAGCAATTCAGCCCACTCGCCACGCACCTTCCCTCGGACCCGCTTCTAAACGGGAGGAGTGCGGAAGGCATCGCCGTTTCGACCCACCTGGAGGCGCCGCCCGCCCACGCTGAGCGTGATTCGCGAGGTCGACCCTTCCATCGCACCTCGCCAGATGCCTCGGCGTCCGCACAAATCCCGCCCCATGGGAATCAGAGGCGAGGCGCCCTGCTACAGGCGAGATGCTGCCATGTCTGCACGGGCGCGCAGCGTGTGGCACGATCGACACCAACGGACGCCTTGCCCATCTGACCCAGCCCACTCGTGGCGTCCCGCACGAAGGAGTGACCCATGAGTCTGATGAGCTTCCTTGCCCCCCGCCGGACGGCATACGGCCACTGCGACATCCCATGCGGCGTGTACGACCCGGCTCAGGCCCGCATCGAGGCCGAGTCGTGCTACAAGATCGTGCAGAAGTACCACGACTCCTCGGATGAAGTGTTCCGCCAGCGCTGCATCCTCGTCAAGGAGGAGCGCGCCGAACTGACCAAGCACCATATCGATGTCCTGTGGCACGACTACTTCAAGCCGGAGCACGTGGAGAAGTTCCCCGACCTGCACGACACGTGTTGGAAGGCCTCCAAGCAGGCCTCGAAGGTCAAGCAGACGGTCGAACTGGCGGAGGCCAAGAAGCTCCTGGAGCTGATCGACAAGATCGACTCGATGTGGAAGGAGACCGGCGGCCCGGCTGCCACCAGGCTCCAGCCCTCCGCCTGACCCTTCCTCGCGGCCGATGGCTGGCCGCGACCGCCGTCCTCATGCTCGGCGCCCTCGCATCACCGCTCTGTCGACGGGCCATACGCTCATGGCCGGAGCGGGTCGCCTACGACGGGCCGAGCATGGCCCCCACGCTCCTGCCCGGTGACTGGCTCCTGGTCGACCCGAAGGCTTTTCGGAGCGCCTCCGCGCCTCGCGTGGGTGAGCTCGTGCTGCACCATGACCCGCGCGATCCCGACCGACTTCTCATCAAGCGAGTGGGGGCCGTGGAGGCCGGTCGACTTGTGGTGCACGGCGATGCACCCGACGCCTCAACCGACTCCCGGACCTTCGGCGCGGTTGACCCGGCGCTGGTGGTAGGCCGTCCCTGGTTCCGATACTGGCCTCCCAGCCGACTCGGCCGGCTTCGGTCACTGCCGGCCGCGTAGGCCCACCGCCCGGAGGCGCGTTTGTGGAGGTACCGCAGTCGGCTCCACGGTCGGCGCGATGACGCTTGCGGCGATCCGGGGGCTGTCCATCGCTCTCTTGGTCGGCACGCTCCTCGGCTTGAGCGCCGGAGCGGCGGCACACGAACCCACGCCGCCTCATCCGCGACTGGGTGGGCTGCTAGGCGGGAACGTCAGTCAGGACGGTCGACCCCAGCAGCTTCACCATGTCCAGGTCCCGGGGGTTGAAGTCCTGGAGCACCATCCGCTGCACGCCCGCCCGCTCGAAGGCAGCCACCCGCTCCAAGGCTTCGTCAGGCGTGCCCATGATCCACCAATCGCGCCGCTCGGCGAGCCAGGCGTCGGGGTCGCTTTCACCACCACCCATGAAGGCTCGCAGGTCATTCACGCGGTCGCGCAGCTCACCCTCAGTCTCGGCGACCAGCACACCAGTCATCGCCGAGCGGGTCACGGTCTGCGGATCCCGGTCGGCCGCCCGGCAAACGTCGGCCAGGCGCTCATAGATCCCACTGGCCGTCTCGGGTCGCGCCGAAACGACGTTGTATTCGTCGGCATAGGTGGCCGCCAGGCGCAGCGAGCGCGGCTTGCCCTCACCGCCGATGATCACGTTCGGATGGCGTCGGCCTTCACGCGTCACCGGGCCGGGCGCGAAGCGTGCGCCGCGCAGCGGCCACTCCCGACCTTCGTAGGACCAGCCAGCAGGTTCCGTCCACAG
>Ga0136617_10003918_pt1 | contig 13304 bp, 12 predicted proteins | sample AntDrymUQ3222106_2_FD_129672 | JGI IMG/M metagenome (GOLD analysis project Ga0136617, IMG submission 129672) | Polar desert sand microbial communities from Dry Valleys, Antarctica - metaG UQ322 (21.06) | ecosystem: Environmental > Terrestrial > Soil > Desert | place: Antarctica: Dry Valley...
AGGCCGCCGCGCCGAGGTTCGCGCCGCCGAGGAAGAGGATCGCGTCGGTGGAGGAGACCGAGTCGCTCACGACGGCGGCGCCGAACGCGCCGGCGTAATAGGGGGCCTCCTTGGCGAGCTCGGTGGCGACGTAGCCGGCGGCCGAGGCGATCCGGCGCGCGCGGACGTTCGCGGTCCGCAGCCGGGTGAGGTCGTGCGCAGCCTTCGAGAGCGCGTTGGTGCTCGTCCCCGTCCGCTCGAGCAGCGACCAGTTCGCGCCCAGGTTCACACGCAGCCCCGCGGCCCACGCGGCGTAGGTGGCGGCGAGGAAGACGAGCGCCTGCCAGTGCGCCAGGCCGCTCAGGGCATGCGAGGCGACCAGCAGCACGCCGGCCGCCGTGGCGACCGCGTCGAGCGCGTAGGTCGAGACCGCGGTCGCCCCGATCGTGACCGCCCAGGGGGTCAACCGGCGGCGGCGAGTTGCCTGAGAGGCCGTCATGCGGGCCACCGTCCCAGCGCGGCGGGGCGGCAACCATCAGGGAGATCCCGGGGGTGCCACCCCCTCGGCGGATCTCAGGGGGTGGCGACTGGCTCGACTCCCCGCGCGAACTTCTCTGAAACGATGCGGCCGATGCGGATCACCGGCCAGTACACCGCCGTCGTCGAGGGCAACTACGACTGGACCTTCGTCCGGATCGACACCGACACCGACGGGCTCTCAGGGCTCGGCGAGTGCTACACCGCGCCCGGCCTCACCGGCATCGTGCGCGACCTCGCGCCGCTGCTCGTCGGCGAGGACCCGCGCGACGTCGACCGCCTGTGGAGCAAGCTGCGCTGGGGCGCGTCGGGCGCGGGCTCGTCCGCCGGCATCGTCTACAACGCGATCTCGGGGATGGAGGCGGCGCTGTGGGACCTCGTCGGGAAGGCCTACGACGCGCCGATCCACCGCCTTCTGGGCGGTCGCTTCCGTGACTCCGTGCGCATGTACGCCGACTGCCACGCGGGCGAGGCGCTCGAGTCGATGGACGCGACAATGGTCTCCCGCCCCGCGCGCTGGGCCCAGGAGCCGCCCGAGGCGATCGAGGCCGGCTCGATCCGCGCGCCGGAGCACGGCCGCGCCTACGCCGCCGCCGCTCCGGACGAGCTGTTCACGCCCGAGCTCTATGCGCAGCGTGCGCGCGAGGTGGTCGCCGAGCTCGGCTTCAGCGCGCTGAAGTTCGACCTCGACGTCCCGACCGAGTACATGCAGGACACCGCGTCGGGCACGCTGAGCCGCGCCGAGGTCGGCGCGATGGTGGAGCTCGCCGCCGCGGTGATCGACGCCGTCGGCCCCGAGGTGGACGTCGCCTTCGACTGCCACTGGCGCTACCAGGTCGCCGACGCGCAGCGGCTCGCGCACGAGCTCGAGCCGCTCGGCCTGCTGTGGCTCGAGGACCCGGTCCCGCCCGAGAACGTCGCCGCCCTGCGGCGCGTCACCACCTCCACCAGCACGCCGATCGCGACCGGCGAGAACGGCTACCTGCGCCACGGCTTCCGCGAGGCCTTCGAGTGCGGCGCGATCGACATCGCCGCGCCCGACCTGCAGAAGACCGGCGGGCTGCTCGAGGGCCGCCGCATCGCCGACTACGCCGACACGCACTACATCTCGGTCGCGCCCCACTGCATCGCCAGCCCGATCGGCACGATCGCCGCTGTCCACGTCGCGGCCGCGGTCCCGAACTTCCTCGCGCTCGAGTGGCACGGCATGAGCGTCCCGTTCTGGAACGACCTCGCGGCCGGCTGGGACGGCGACAGCGTGATCGAGGGGGGCCGCATCCGCGTGCCGGAGGGCCCGGGCCTCGGAATCGCGCTCAACCTCGACGTCGCGCGCGAGTACGCGCGCGAGGGCGAGCCCTTCTTCGACGAGGACTAGCCGCCGACCACTTCGACGGTGTTGACCAGCTCGCCGAGGCCGCCGATCGCGATCCGCACCTCGTCACCGCCGAGCAGCGTGAACTCCTGCGCGGGCACGATCGAGGTGCCGGTGAGCAGCACCACGCCGACCGGGAACTCCTGGGAGCGGAACAGCCACTCGACGAGCTCCTCCGGCGTGCGCCGCAGCAGCGCGACCTGCGTGGATCCCTCGAACACCTGGTCGCCGGCGCGCGAGATCGTGAGGGTGATCTCCATCTCGCTCGGGTCGGGCGCCTCGTCCACCGGCACGAGGCACGGCCCCAGCGCGCACGATCCGCGGTAGGTCTTGGCCTGCGGCAGGTAGAGCGGGTTCTCGCCCTCGATCGAGCGCGACGAGACGTCGTTGCCGATCGTGTAAGCGACGATCTCCGCCGCGGCGTTGACGACCAGCGCGAGCTCGGGCTCGGGCACGTCCCAGCCCGAGTCCGCCCGCACGCCGATCTGCCCGCCCGGACCGCGCACCTTGCCCGGCGCCGCCTTGAAGAACAGCTCCGGGCGCTCGGCGTCGTAGACGCGGTCGTAGAAGTCGTGGCCGCCGGACTCCTCGTTGCGCGCGCTGCGGCTGGTCGCGTAGGTCACCCCCGCCGCCCACACCTCCTGCCCCTGCACGGGGGCGAGCACGGTCGACGCGACCGGCACGGGCCCGTCGGCGGGCGCGTCCAGGCCGCCCCCCGCGGCGAGCAGCGCGTCGAGCGTGGCGTCGCTCGCCAGCAGCTCGGTCGGGCCGGACTCCACCGACCCGCGCGCGATCCGCTCGCCCTCCGCGGTTCGAACCCGCCAGATCGCCATCTCAGCCCCCCGGGCTCGCCGGCCCGATCGTGATGGTGTGCGTGGACGTGTAGTGCTCGCGCGCGGCCTTTCCCTGCTCGCGGGGCCCGAACGAGGACTGCTTCTCGCCACCGAAGGGCGCGTGGAAGTCGACGCCCGAGGTCGGCTGGTTGATGCGGATCATGCCGGTGTCGACGCCCTCGACGACCTCGAGCACGGCGTCGAGGTCGCGGGTGAAGATCGACGTCACGAGGCCGTAGGGCACGCCGTTGGAGATCGCCACCGCCTGCTCGGCCGTCTCGGCCCGCAGCACGGTGACGATCGGCCCGAACACCTCCTCCTGGGCGAGCGCCGCGTCGGGCGACTGCCCGTCCACGACCGTCGGGGTCACGAACAGACCCGGGCCGTCGAGCTGCCGGCCGCCGGTCGCCACCCGCCCGCCGTCACCCGGCGCCTGCCGCGCCGCCTCGACGACCTCCTCGAGCGCGGGCGCGTTGATCACCGGCCCGACGACGGTCGACTCGTCGGCCGGGTCGCCGGTCGCCATCCCCTCGACGGCGGCGACGAGCGCGTCGGTCACCTCTCCGGTGTCGCCCACGACGATCACGCGGCTCGTCGCCGTGCACTTCTGCCCGGCGTAGCCCATGGCGGCGGTGGCGATCACCTTGGAGGCGGCCTCAACGTCGGCGTCGGGCAACACGATCGAGGCGTTCAGGCCGCCCATCTCGCACTGGCTCGGGATGCCGCGCGCGGACGCCTGCTGGGCGACGCCGAGCCCGACGCCGGTCGACCCCGTGAAGGAGACGACGTCGGCGAGGTCCACGACCGCCTTGCCCGCCTCGCCGGGGCCGGTGACGACGGTGAACACACCCTCGGGCAGGTGCTCGCCGAGGATCTCGGCCAGGCGCATGGCGCAGCCGATCGCGTCGGACGCCGGCTTGAGCACCACGGTGTTGCCGTAGGCGAGCGCGGGCGCCGCCTTCCACAGCGGGATCGCGAACGGGAAGTTCCATGGCGTGATCAGCCCGGCGACCCCGCGCGGGCGGCGCCGGCCCATCAGCAGCGTCCGCGGGTCGGCCGGCGGCGCCGCGGGATAGGTCTCGCCGTCCGAGTCGAGCGCGGCCTGCGCGTGGTAGCGCAGGATGCGCACCCCGCGGCCGTGCTCCTGCGTCGCCTCGGTCAACGGCTTGCCGACCTCGCGCACCATCAGGTCGATGACGTCGTCCTTCGCGGCGTTCAGCGCCTCGGCCGCCGCCGACAGCGCGTCGGCACGCGCGAGCGCGGAGCGCCGCCATTCGCGCGCGGCCTCGCGCGCTTGAGTGAAGGCCGCGGCGACGGTGTCGCGGTCGGCCGCGGGCGCCTCGACGACGACGTCCGACTGGTCTTGCGGGGACAGGCTCTTGATCGTGGCTGTGCTCATCGCCGGGACCGTACCCGCCGCGCGGCCCTGGCGATCTTCCGATGCGCTTCAGGCCGAGACGAGGAAGACGGCCTGCTCGCGCGTCTCGACGAGATCGAGCACCTGTGGCAGCCCGCCGCTCTCGAAGACGAGCATCACGTACGAGGAGGGATCGACGGCGAGCGCCATCCTCCCGTCCTCGGGGAGCCGCTGCTTGGCGTGCACGATCGTCGCCAGCGCGACCGAGTCGAGGAAGGAGATCGCGGACAGGTCGATGACGAGCCGGCGCGTCCCGGCCCCGATCGCGGCACTGAGCCGCTCGCGGAGCGCCGGCGCGGTGCCGATGTCGAGCTCGCCCCTGACCGTGACCACGAGCCCGGACGGGTCGAACGTCTCCTCGGTCAGCTGGATGGTCATACCACTGTCCTTCGACACGAAGCCCCGCCGGCTTGACCTCGGCGGATCGGTGGACGAACTCGCGTCCAGGCAGGTCATGGGGCAACCCGCGATCATCGTCAGCGTGGTGGCGCCGGCCGACCTTGTCTTCGGGCTCTCGACGACGGACGCGCCCGTCGTCGTCGTCCTCGTCGCCGCGCGCCTCCTCGTCCCGCTCGCGATCCCGCGCGTTCCGCTGCTGATCGTGGTCGCGCTGGTCATCGATGCGGCCGACCAGACGCTGCTCGCCGCGCTGACCGAGGTCGACACGACGGAGACCGGGCCCTATCAGAGCGTCGACAAGGCGCTCGACGTCTACTACCTGTCGATCGCGTACCTCTCGACGATGCGGAACTGGACGAGCGACGCCGCCTTCCGCGTCGCGCAGTTCCTCTTCTACTACCGCCTCGCCGGCTCGATGCTCTTCGAGCTCACCGACGCGCGGCTGATGCTGCTCCTCTTCCCGAACACGTTCGAGTTCTTCTTCATCGCCTACGAGCTCGTGCGCCTGCGCCGCGAGCCGTCGCGCTTCACGGCGCGATTCTGGCTGTTCACCGGCGCGGGTCTCTGGGTGTTCGTGAAGCTGCCCCAGGAGTACTGGATCCACATCGCGAAGCTGGACTTCACGGACGCGGTCCGCGATTACCCGGCCTTCGGGGCGGCCGCGCTGCTCCCGCTGCTCGTCGCGGCGGTCGTGCTCGTCCGCGTCGTGTACCCGCGGCTCCCTGCTCCCGACTGGGAATGGCGGCTCACCGCCGACCGTCTGCCGACGTCCCTCGTCGAGGCGCATGCGCGCTACGCGCGCCGGCTCCAGAGCGGCCGCGTCCTGACGCGAGAGGCGTTCGAGCAGGTGTGGCTGCTCGGGCTGATCTGCATCATCTTCGCCTCGATCCTGCCGGGCGTCGACGCCACGGTCCCCCAGATCGCCGCCGGCGTCGCGACCATCGTCTTCGCCACTGCCGCGATCAGCCTCGCGGCCGCGCGTCGGGGCGGGTTCGGTCCCACGTCGGCGGCGGGCCGCTACGCGGCGCTGCTCGCCACGAACGTCGTCCTCATCTACCTCGCGAACGCCCTGCTCGGTGACCGGCGGACCTTCGAGATCGAGCTCGGGCTCTTCTTCGGCTTCCTGGTCACGACCCTGATCTGGCTCTACGACGCGTTCCGACCCGTCTACGACCAGCGGTTCGGCGGCTCGTCGCTGCGCGTGGAATCGATCGGTGACCTGCTCCGCCGGGTGCAGGAGCGGCGGCCGTAGCGGGTGGAGCGGGTGGTCGTCATCGGGGGTGGCTTCGCGGGTCTCGCGGCTGCGACCGAGCTCGTGGACCGTGGGCTCGACGTGCTGGTCCTCGAGGCGCGTGACCGCGTCGGCGGCAGGGTGTGGTCAGAACGCGTGCGAGCGCCCGGCGGCGCGCCGGCGCTGATCGAGCGAGGCGCGGAGTTCATCCTCGACGGCTATGAGGTGATGCGAGCGCTCGCGCACCGCTACCGCCTCGAGCTCGCCGACACCGGCATGAGCTACTACGTCCGCGAACCCCGCGGCGTCGCGACCGACACCGCGACCCTGCAAGCCGCGGGCCGGGCGCTCGCGCGGGCAGCAGTGCAGGGCGCTGGGAGCTCGGTGGCGCAGGCGGTCGCCGCGCTCGACCTGCCTACACCGGTCGTGGATGCGGTCATCGCGCGGATCGAGATCTCGTCGGCCCTCGAGAGCGACCGGCTCAGCGCGGAGGTGCTCGAACACGCCGCCGCGTTCGAACCGCGCCCCAGCCACCGGATCGCCGCCGGCAACCAGAGCCTCGCGGACGCGATGGCCGAGCGTCTCGGAGATCGAGTGCGGCTGCGCACCCCCGTGCGCGCCGTCGACCACGCTGAGACGACGATCCGCGTGCAGACCGACGCAGGCGACATCGATGCGCGCCGCCTGGTCATCGCGCTCCCGCTTCCTCTCCTGCGGCAGCTCCGGTTCACGCCGGCGCTGCCCGACGGGAAGCTCGCCGCGCTCGACCGCGTCGCGCTCGGCCACGCGGCGAAGCTCCACATCCCGCTCGGACGCGCTGCGCCCGCCAGCGCGGTCATGAGCGTGCCCGACCGCTACTGGTGCTGGACCGCGACCGGCGGCGACGGCAGCGTGGCGCCGGTCCTGCGTTGCTTCGCCGGCTCCCCAGGCGCGCTGGACCGGCTCGCCGTCGCCGACGGGCCCAAGGCGTGGCTCGAGCGCGTCCGGCTCCTCCGCCCGGATCTCGAGACCACCGAGGGCCCGGCCGTGCTGACCACCTGGAGCGACGACCCGTGGGCGCGCGGCGCCTACAGCACCGCCGCACTCGCGACCCAGGCCGGCGACGAGGAGCGGCTCGCCGCACCGAGCGGCCCGCTGCACTTCGCCGGCGAGTACACCGCCGGGCCGTGGAGCGGGCTGATGGAGGGCGCCCTCAGAAGCGGGATCCGCGCGGCGCGCGAGATCGCCACGAACCTCGTGTGACGCCCTATGCCAGCGCCTCTACCACCACGCGGTGTCCGTCGGCGCAGACCATGAAGTACGGCCCGGCACGCCAGCGGTAGTCCTCGTCAAGATGCCACGGCATCTCCACCCGCTGCACGGGTTCGCCGCAGACGTGACAGGGCGGTGAGGCGAGGGCGATGAGATCCGCTCGGTTCAGCGGATGGGGATCGAGCATGCGGCCTCCGGAGGTCGTTGAACTCTCGGAAGTCAGGCCGTGCTGTCGACCCATCTCGGGACGACCCCATAAGCCATGCCCTCACCGACCACGGTACATCACCGACTGGCAGAATCCCGGGGGGCCGCGTGCAGACGCTCATCATCGACAACTACGACTCCTACACCTACAACCTCTTCCAGTTGATCTCCGAGGTCAACGGCGAGGAGGCGGTCGTCGTGCGCAACGACGCGGCGACGTGGGAGGAGCTGAGCCGGCGCCGGTTCGACAATGTCGTGATCTCCCCCGGCCCCGGGACGCCCGGGCGCTCCGAGGACTTCGGGATCTGTGCTGACGCGCTCGCGACCTCCGACCTCCCGATCCTCGGCGTCTGCCTCGGACACCAGGGCCTCGCTCACGTCAACCGCGGCGCGGTCGTCCGGACCCCGGGGGCGGTCCACGGGCGGATCAGCCCCGTGTTCCACGACGGATCGCCGCTCTTCGCCGGGATCCCGCAGGGCTTCGGGGCCGTCCGCTACCACTCGCTGAGGGTCGAAGCCCTTCCCGAGGTCGTCCGGCGCTCAGCATGGACGGCCGACGGGACGGTGATGGGCCTCTCCCATCGCGAGCGGCCACATTGGGGCGTCCAGTTTCACCCCGAGTCGATCTGCACGGAGCACGGACGGCGCCTGCTGGAGAACTTCCGCGATCTGAGCCGCTCGCCGCGTTCGCGCCCGCGGCCCGCGCGACGCCCGGCCGAGCGGGGGCGCCGGTCTCGCCCGCCCGGCAGCCCGCAGGTCTTCTGGCGGCGCATCGACCAGCTCGTCGATCCGGAGACCGCGTTCGTGCGGCTCTACGGCCAGCGGCGCTTCGCGTACTGGCTCGACAGCAGCCTCGTCTCGGACGGGCTGTCGCGGTTCTCCTACATCGGGGCGAGCGGCGGTCCGCTCAGCCGGGTCCTGTCCTACGACGCCGGACGCGGCAGGGTGCGCGCGCGCGATGCCGGGTCCGTCCGCACCCACACCGAGAGCATCTTCACCTATCTCGAGCGCGAGCTGGCGGGCTTGTCCTGCGCCGCCGAGGACGTGCCGTTCGACCTCGTGGGAGGCTTCGTCGGCTACTTCGGCTATGAAGTCAAGGCGGACTGCGGATCGCCGCTGCGCCACCCCTCGCCGTGGCCCGATGCGCAGTTCATCCTGTCCGATCGGCTGATCGTCTTCGACCACCTCGAGGGCCACACGTACGCCGTCTGCCTCGCGCACGGCGAGGCCGACGCCCTCCCCTGGATCGAGCAGACGGTGCGCGCGCTGCAGGCGCTCACGCCGCTGCCCGCGCCGGCCGGCCCGGGCGCGGCGGAGGTCGAGTTCACGCCTCGGCGCGGGCGCGCGCGCTACCTCGACGAGATCGCCGCCTGCAAGCGCGAGATCGCCGCCGGAGAGAGCTACGAGATCTGCCTCACCAACGAGCTCCGCAGCAGCGGCCGGGTCGATCCGCTGCCGCTGTACCGCGAGCTGCGCAGGCGCAACCCGGCGCCGCACGCCGCGTACCTGCGGTTCGGCGACATGAGCATCCTCAGCTCGTCGCCCGAGCGCTTCCTGCGCATCGACCGCGACGGCTGGATCGAGGCGAAGCCGATCAAGGGCACCGCTCCGCGGGGCGCCACCGCGGAGGAGGATCGCCGGATCCGCGACACGCTGGCCACCAGCGAGAAGACGCGGGCGGAGAACCTCATGATCGTCGATCTGCTGCGCAACGACCTCGGCGCCGTCAGCGAGCTCGGCAGCGTCTCGGTGCCGAAGCTGATGGATGTCGAGACCTACCACACGCTCCACCAGCTGGTCTCCACGATCCGCGGTCGCCGCCGCGGGGACGTCTCGCCGGTCGAGTGCATCCGCGCCGCCTTCCCACCCGGGTCGATGACCGGCGCGCCGAAGCTGCGCACGATGGACATCATCGACCGGCTCGAGGCCCGCCCGCGGGGTGTCTACTCGGGCGCGATCGGCTTCCTGGGACTGAACGACACGATCGACCTCAGCGTGGTCATCCGCACGCTCGTGGCCGATAAGGCGGGCTGCTCGATCGGCACGGGCGGAGCGATCGTCGCGCAATCCGTCCCCGAGGAGGAGCACGACGAGACGCTCCTCAAGGCGCGCGCCCTGCTCGACGCGGTCGCGAGCGCTGTCGCGCCGCCGCCGTCGGTCGAGGCCATCCTCGCCTCCGGCTACCTCACGCCGCCGGGCGAATGGGCGCCGCGCACGCTCTCAGCCGTGGCCTGGCGAGGATGAGCCTCGCACCAGCGGCGCCCGCAGCGCTCGCGGACGGCCGCCGGCGCCCGGATCCCGCGCTCGGGGTCTTCGACACCATGCTCGTGGTCGACGGTGAGCCGCAGCGGCTCTCCGCGCACCTCGCCCGTCTCGCCGGCAGCCTGAGCGAGCTCTACGGGCGTGCCCTGCCGGGCGACCTGGAGACCCGCGTGCGCACCCTCGCGCGCACGGCACGCGGCCGCGCGCGGCTGCGGATCGACGTCGCACCGGACGCGGAGGCCGAGCTGTCGATCACGCCCGCGCGCGAGCGCGAGCTGCCGATCGTGTTGCATCCCTACACGCTTCCGGGAGGCCTCGGCGCGCACAAGTGGCGCGACCGCGCGCTGGTCGACGCGCTCACGCAGACGCCGCTGCTGCTGGACGGCGACGGCAGCGTGCTGGAGGCCGGCTGGGCGAACGTACTGATCCGCCGCGGCAAGATCCTCCTCCGACCGCGGGACGACGGCCGCATCCTGCCCGGCACGACGCTGCCGCCGGCCGAGGAGGCCGACCTCACGCTCGCCGACCTGCGGCGCGCCGACGAGATCCTGGTGAGCTCGTCGATCGTGGGCGTGGTGCCGGCGGTGCTCGCCTCCTGGTGAGAAGGCCCACTAGATCAGGCGGGCGAGCTCCCGCCAGTCGGCAGCGCAGGTGACCTGCGAGGCGTCGCACAGGTGCTCATTCCAGGGATGGCGGAGCGTGGCCGCGCGGAGGCCGGCGTCGAGGGCCCGGAGCAGGGTGTCCGGGCTGTCGTCGATGAGCAGGTCGATGCCGAGCTCGCGGCCGCGCGCAACCTTGTCGCCGCCGCCCCAGAGCTCGTCGTAGCGAAGGCCGATGCCGTCCAGCCAGCGCCGCGTGGCGGCCAGCGACCGCTCGGCGCGATGGCTGAGGACGTGGATCGAATGCCCCGCATCGTGCCAGCCGTTCACCGTCTCGACCGCGTGCGGGTAGGGGTGCGCGCCGGCGATCGCCTCGTCCGTGTGCGTGTCCTCGATGCACACGCGCAGCTGCTCCTCGCTGAGCCGGCGGCCAGTCTCCCGGAACTGCTTCGCGTAGGGCAGCTCGACGCCGAAGCGGCGCTTGGCCGCGGCCGCCACCAGCGGCCAGTGATGGTGCAGGGTCGAATCGATGTCGATGGCGATGCGCACCGCGCCATGATGTCCATCATGGGCATGCTCGAGGCCGGCGCTGGGGTATCGTGCCGTCATGGCTGAACGGCAGGCGTGGGATCTCGCGTTCGATCCCGCCACGGGGTTTCGTCGCGCCCAGCCGCCGGACGGGGCCAGCAACCTGCTCCCGTCGAGCCAATGGCCCAACTTCTTCTCGCGGGTCGTGGCCCGTCTGCAGTGGGATGCGAGGGCCATCGACCTCGCTCCCGACGCCGCCGCGTGGCCCGAGCTCCCGGACGATCGCCGCGAGCGGCTGACCGCGCTGCTCGCCGGCTTCCGGGTGGCGGAGGACGCCGTCGCCGAGCACATCAGGCCGTTCGGAGAGGCGGCCAACAACTCGCTGGTGGCCTGGGTGCTCTATCTCCAGCGCCGCGACGAGCAGCGCCACGCGGTGATGTTCGACCGCATCGCCGCCGAGGTGCTCGCGCTCCCCGGCGACACCGCGGACGAGCGTCTCGACGCGGCCCGCGAGCACACTCCGGCCGGCGTGCTCGAGCTGTTCGAGGAGCGGCTGCCGGCCATGGCGGGTGAGCTCGCAGCGGGCCGCAGTCGCGTCGACGCGGGCATCGGCCTCTACCACATGATCCTCGAGGGGATCGTCCTCCTGGCCGGGCAACGCGCGCTGGTCGCGGACCTCGAGGACGGCGCGCTGCCGGGAGTGCTCGAGGGCGTGGAGCGCGTCGAGCGCGACGAGCGCTGGCACATCGGGTTCGGCCTGCGCTGCCTGATCGACGCCAAGCCCTCCCCGGAGCTCATCGACGAGGTGCTGGCCACGGCCGAGGACGCCTCCGGGGCCTGGGGGGACGCCGTCCCGGCGGAGATCCGCGACGGCGTCGTGCCGATGTGTCGCCGTCGGCTGGCGATCGCGAAGCTGCTGGACCCGAGCGCGGCGCCGCTCTAGCCGAGCTCGATCCGCTCCGCGCCGTACATCCGCAGGTGGTCGAGCACGCCGCCGCGCGCCTCGCGCAGGCGCAGCCGGTCGACGAGCGGCGCGTAGCTCCCGCCCGCGAGTCCGTCAGCCAGGAGCGCAGCGCCGCGCGCCGCGCTCTTGACCGCGGGAGCGGCGCGGACAGGTGCGACGTTCGCCAGACGCTCCGCGAGGGCGTCGAGGAGCCCGGGCGTCGCGGCGAGGCGACCGGCCACGAGGACCTCCCGCGGCGCGGGCACCGACGCGGTCAGCCCCAGCACGGCCTTTGTCGCTCCCTCCTCGAGCGCGAGCCAGCCGTCGCGAGCGCGTGGATCCGCGCGCAGCCGTGCCAGCGTGCCGGGCGCCCCGACGCCGAGCTCCCCGTCCGGGTCGAGCGCACCGCCGCTGAAGACGGTGCGCTTGGAGAGCCCGCCGCCGATGAGATAGGCCACCTCCGCGTCGAGCGCTCCGCTCGCGCGCGCGCCGATCGGACCCGCCGAGCCGCCGAACCCGTCGACGATCTGCCCACCGTCGACGGCCAGCGCGGCGCTGAAGCCGCCGCCCAGCTCGAGCAGCACGAACCGCGTTTCCTCGAACGGGATCCCGAGGCGCTCCGCCTGGTCGACGATCCCGAGCGCCGCGCTGGTGACCTTGTCGGCGGTTCCCAGGTCGACGCGGTTCCACTTCCGATGGTCCGGAACCGTGGGGAGGTGGATCGCGCCGGGCCCGAAGACGAGCTGGATGCCGGCCGCGATCAGCGCCCGGATGATCGAGCGCATGCCGCGGATGCCGGCGCCCGCCTCCGGCTCGTCCGCCCGCTTGAGCACCATCAGCGCGAGCTCGCGTTCGCCGACCTCCGCCGCCGGGACGAGCGGAAGCCCGTACCCGGCGGGGCCGAGGACGAGGTCGAAGGGCGCGTGCGCCCGCAGGACGTCGACCAGCGGCGTGGGATCGGCGCCGAGGTCGGCGGAGGCGAAGCTCTCCTCCAGCAGCGGCTGCCCGCCGTCGAGCGCGCACACCTCGAAGGAGACCGTGCCGGGGTCGATGCCGGCGACGCGCGGGCCCGCCGTCAGGTGAGCAGCTCCTTTGCGATCTCGTAGACGCCGTCGACGTCGAGGATCGTCTCGTTGGATTCGAACAGCCGCTGCACACACGCCTTGTGGACCTTCATCTTCGGCCCGCCGATCGCCAGCGCCCCGAGGACGCGCTTGCCGTCGTAGTCCTCGAGCTCGTCCTCGGCCCCGGTGCCCTCGATCCCGAGCGGCTCGGCCGCGTTGAAGTCGGCGAGCACCTCGATCGAGTCGATCTTCCTCCAGACCGACTCGGGCAGCAGCTCGACGCCCGCGGGTCCGGCGGCCAGCACGAGCGAGGCGCCGTCGAGGAGCTCGGCGAGGGCGTCGTCGTCCTCGGGCTCGACCGTCTTCATGTCGCGCTCGTCTGCGACGTCCAGGCCGCGCGCGCGGCGGTAGGGCTTGTCGCCGAAGTGCGACGCCGGGATCCCGGACACCGTGACCTCGCAGCCCTCGTCGATCAGGAGCGCGGCCGCACGCAGGCCGACGGCGCCCGCGCCCACGATCACGACGGTGCGGTCCTTGAGGTCGATCTCGGCGGCGAGCCGCGCGACCGTCGTCGCCGCTGTCGTGTTGCAGCCGTTGGAGTCGAGCATCGCCGACACGCGGAACGGGCCGAAGAACGCCTCCTCGACCGCGGCCAGCACCTTCTCGCCGGCGCCCACGCTCG
>Ga0136617_10003919_pt1 | contig 13304 bp, 9 predicted proteins | sample AntDrymUQ3222106_2_FD_129672 | JGI IMG/M metagenome (GOLD analysis project Ga0136617, IMG submission 129672) | Polar desert sand microbial communities from Dry Valleys, Antarctica - metaG UQ322 (21.06) | ecosystem: Environmental > Terrestrial > Soil > Desert | place: Antarctica: Dry Valley...
CGTCGAGCACCTTGAGGCTGACCAGCTTGGCGTGGGGCGCAACCCCCGCCAGGCGCGACAGATCCGGGATCTGGCGAGACTCGATCCGCTCGGTCTCGTCGACCTCGTCGAGCACCCGACGGCCGGCTCGCACTTTCAGGCTCTTCTTGGCGTCGAGGCCGCCGGCGATGATCCCGGCCACATGCGTGCCGTGCCCCAAGCCGTCGCGCAGCGGTTCGTCGCCGCCCGTGAAGTCCTTGTGCAGCCGTTTCACGTCGCCCTGCAACGTCTCGTTAGCGGCGAAGTGGGGGTGTTTCTCGTCGATCCCCGAGTCGATGACACCCCAGGTGATCTCGTGGCCGCTGGCCTCGTAGGCGCGGCGAGCGGCATCGGCCTTGACGGTGGTGACGGAGCGGTCCAGCAGGGGCTTGACCGGAAAGTCGGGCCAGATGCGGTAGATGGCGCGGCGGCTGGCGGCCGAGCGCTGATCTCGGCGCACGAGCTGGCGAACCGCGGTCATCGACAGGTCACAGCGGTAGTAGGTCCCCGCCACTGGTTCCGGCGGGTCGGGCTCCCAGGCGCGAACCTCGGCGACGTAGAGCTCTTTGAACCGCTCCTCGGCGCCGTCCAGCCCCTCCTCGTGCAGCAGGTTGAGCTCCACGACCATCGGGCCGGCGTCGTTCGGGTCGGCGGGAAGCCGCAGCTTCTGGCGCTGCGCAGGGTCGGTGAGCGCCTCGGAGATCACCCCGCTGCGTAGCAGGGGGCGGTCGGGCCGCGGCGCGCTGTCGGGGGGCGGCGCGTCACTCACGCTCAGTTACCCCCGGGTCTTGCCGCGGCGGGCCTGCCAGCGCTGCAGCAGCGTCGTTGGCCCGCGCGAGCCGGTTGCCCCTCGCGCGTCTGGCCCAGCGGAAGGCTGCTGGCCAGACGCGGCCTTGCCCCAACGGAAGAGCGAGCGGCCCGATTCGTCGTCGCGTTTCCTGGCGATCTTCGGCATCTGGTCACCTCGTCCCGCGCAATGCCAGCACCCCGCCGGTGCCGCCTTGTGCGCTGGGCACGTGCAGCCTACGGCGCGCGGGCACCTGTTGGAAAGAGGCTTGTCGGGGCACGCTGTCATGCGTCGCAGACCACAGGAGGGACGATGGCCGGCCAAGACGAGGGTGAGGGCGGCGCCGCAGGCGCCGCCGGCGGGCGGGGATCTGAGGGTGAGGGCGGCGCCGCAGGCGCCGCCGGCGGGCGGGGATCTGAGGGTGAGGGCGGCGCCGCAGGCGCCGCCGGCGGGCGGGGATCTGAGTGGTACTGGTGTCTCGAACATGGCAAGGCTGAGCCGGCTGGCCAGTGCCGGGCCGAACGGCAGATGGGCCCGTATGACTCTCCCGAAGAGGCGGCGCGCTGGCGGGAACGGGTCGAAGACCGCAATGAGGCCTGGGACGCCGAGGACGAGCGCTGGGAGGGTCCACGCGGCGGAGCTTGACCGTCGCCGCGGTCTCGGTCGCGGCTGGTAGGTCACCGTGGCTGGCCGGCGGGAACGCCCGTATGGTGAAGGCGTGACCCCCGCTCCTACCTTGGCAACCCCCGTTGTGCAGGAGGACCGGGCGGTGTTCCGGCTGCACGATCCCGACGGTGCGTTCGCGTGGCTGCGGTTACGTCAGGACCTGCAGCGTCCTCGGGGAGGACCCGACCTGGTCAAGCCCGATGGTGCCACGGTGTGGGAGGTCGCCTTCCCTCGGCCGGCCGTGGACCGCATGGAGTACGCCTTCGAGGGCTGCCACCACAGTGGACGCGTAGAGACCTTCTGCGACCCGGGCAACCCCCTGCGCGCCCCAGGAGCCTTCGGCGACCGCTCGGTGGTGGAGTTCCCCGGCTACCAGGCTCCGGCGTGGTGCGACGACGAACCGCTCGGCGGGCAGCTGCTCGAGGTGGCGGTGCCTAGCTTCCGGTTGCGTGCCGACGTCTCCGTCAAGATCTGGACCAGCCGTGACGCCGACCCCGAGGCGCCGTTGCCGTTGCTCGTCGCCCACGACGGCTCCGAGTACGCACACCTGTCCCAGCTGCTGCGGCTGCTGGACCGGATGACCCAGGCCGGGCGGCTCCCGCCACTGCGGGCGGTCCTGCTCGATCCGCTGGACCGCAACGAGCACTACTCGGTCTGCCCCGCCTACGCCCGAGCCTTGGCCGCTGAGGTCCTGCCTGCCCTGGCATGGCTGGCGCCGAACGGACGACACTCCGTCGTGGGCATGGGTGCAAGCCTTGGGGCGCTGGCCATGCTGCACGTCCATCGCGGCCGTCCAAGCGCCTTCGCGGGGCTGTTCCTGCAGTCGGGCAGCTTCTTCCGTCAGCGCTACGACCGGCAGGAGTCGGGTTTCCCGCGCTTCCGGCGAATCACTCGCTTCGTGGGGGAAGTCCTCAACGCGTCGTCGGCGGCACGTCCGATCCCGGTGACGCTGACTTGCGGCGCGGTCGAGGAGAACTTGGCCAACAATCGCGCGGTCTCCCGGGCGCTGCGCCGGCAGGGCTACGAGGCGCGGCTGCTGGTCAACCGCGACGCACACAACTACGTCGCCTGGCGCGACACCTTCGATCCCAACCTGGTCGACCTACTGGCGCGAGTCTGGCGGTGAGGCGGGACCGGGTGTCCCTGTGGTCGCCATCCACCGGGGCACACGGCGAAGTCATCGCCTACGGTCACCACGGCCGTCCATTGATGGCCTTCGCCTCGCAGCAGGGCGACGTCGGTGACTGGGAACGCAACGGGATGGTCGGCGCGGTGCGCTGGTTGATCGACGAGGGTCGCGTCAAGGTCTACAGCGTAAGTTCCTACGATTCGCACAGCTGGTTCGCTCCCGGGGTTTCGCTGGAGGAGGCTGCCCGTCGGCACGGACACTATGAGGAGTGGCTGATCAACCAGGTGGTGGGGTTCATCCACGACGACTGCGCGGGCCCGCTCGACATCCTGGTGACCGGCTGCAGCTTCGGCGCCTACCACGCCGCCAACCTGACCCTACGGCGCGCGGACCTGTTTCCCATCGCGATCTGCATGAGCGGCGTCTACGACATCTCAACGCTGGCTGTAGGCGAACGTGGCGACGCCGTCTACTTCAACAACCCGGTCGACTACGTGGCCAACCTCGATGGCGACCACCTGCAGTGGCTACGGAATCACGCCCGGCTGCAGCTCGTGTGCGGCCAGGGAATGTGGGAGGACACCACGGGCGCACTCGTCAGCACCCAGCGCTTCGCCCAGCTGCTGGCGGCCAAGGGCCTGGCGCATGAGGCCGACCTGTGGGGGTACGACGTGGCGCACGACTGGCCTTCGTGGCGGGCGCAGTTGGCGCATCATCTGCCCCGCTTCGTGTAGCCGGCCGGTGCAGACTCGCAGACCGACGGCGAGACGAGGAGAACCGATGGCCGCCACGCATCTGCTCGGGTTGCTGCTGGGTACCGAGGAGGACTGGTCCGCCGCCTTCGAGCAGCTACTGTCGCGGGCAGCCCTCGACATCGATCACGGCGGGCAGCGTCATCGTTACGCCTCCGAGCGGATCACCATCGAGCCGTTCAACCTGCGCGCGCAACCGCGGTACGCCTTGGTCATCGACCGTCTCGCTCACTGGTATTACGTGCCACGCGAGTGGTTGAAGAAGATCGCCTTGATGGACGACGTGTATCTCCTCAACAACCCGTTCACTTTCCAGTCGATGGAGAAGCACGCGGCATATTGCGCCATGATCCGCCTGGGATTGAAGGTGCCCGAAACCTGGCTGATTCCCTACAAGCAACCGGTCGACAACGTGCGCTGGCCCTATACCGCGGCCCGCTACAACCGCTCCTTCGACCTCGAGGAGGTGGCCGAGGCCATCGGCTACCCGCTGTTCATGAAGCCATTCGACGGCGGGGCCTGGGTGGGAGTCAGCCGCATCGACAGCCCCGAGACGCTGCGACGCCGCTACGACGAGTCCGGCCAGCGGCTGATGCACCTGCAGAAGGCGGTGGACGGTTTCGACGTGTTCGCGCGCAGCCTGTCCATCGGCGCTGAGACAATGGTCATGCGCTTCGATCCCGATCGTCCGATGCACGACCGCTACCAGGTCGATCACAACTTTCTCAAACCGTCAACCGGTGCGGAGGTCGTGACCATCGGCAAAATGGTCAACAGCTTCTTTCGCTGGGAGTTCAACTCCTGCGAGACGTTGATCAAGGACGACGAGGTCTTCCCGATCGACTACGCCAACGCCTGCCCGGACGTGTCACTGACCAGCCTGCATTACTACTTTCCCTGGGCCATCACGGCGCTGCTGCGTTGGTCGGTCTTCGCCACGGCGACCGGGCGGCCGATGGGGGTCGACCTCACGCCCGCGCCGTGGTTCGCCATCGCCGACAGTGATGGCACCTACGCCGAAAAGTTGGCGGCCTACCGCCGGCTGGCGGACGACTACTTCTCGGCCGAGCAGTACGCCGACTTCTGCGACCGCCACCTCGGTCACGTCGACGAGTTGCTGGTGGGCTTCGTCCGCAGCGGTCAGTTCGACCGCCTGCTGGTCGACACCGTGCGCTCGACGTTCCCCCCGCACGAGCACGACCACTTCGTCGCCCACTACCGCGGCCTGCTCGCCGCCTGGGCCGACGACCAGTGTTAGGGGCGCGGCAGCGCGTCGAGGTCGCCGCGGGCGGCGGCCAACACGCCTTCGGCGACATGGTCCCAGCCGTAGCGTTCCTGGGCGACGGCGGCCAGGGCGGCCGACGCGCGGTCCCGCTGATCGTCGGGCAGCGTCAGCCACACGATGAGCCGCTCAGCGATGTCGCGGACCGCATCGGGACCGCGCGGGAAGGTGAGCAGCCGGCGCAGCGGCTCGTCGAGCGCCTTAGCGAGCGTGGCGGCCACCTCGGCCAGGCCCGAGTGGTCAGCGCACACGGGCAGCATGCCGCAGGCCGCGGCCTCGGCGGCGACCATCCCGTAGGCCTCCGGAAAGGTGCTGGGCACAACTTGGGCCGTGCAGGCGGGTAGCAGCAGCGGCAGCGCCTCGTGTTCGAGACGGCCGGTGAAGGCGATGGTGCCCGCAGCGGCTCGCCCGGCCCGCCGGTAGTCGCGCGCCGCCCCGTCGTCCAGCGAGGCCAGGAACGCGCTGAGGTAGGTCAGGCTCCCAGCGGGTCCACCTTCCAGCTCCCGCCCCCGCCGGGCGATCTCGCGCAGGGTATAGAGGTCGCCCCGGGCCAGCGCGTGAGTGATGTCGCCGAGCGCCCCGCGGTAGGTTCCGAAGCCAACCACGCACAGGCGTGCCGAGGGCACCTGCGCGGTGACCAGCGGCCAGGCGGCCAGCAGCAGGTCAACGCCTTTGGAGACGATCAGCTTGCCCAGGTAGGTCACGATCCGGTGCTCGCTGGGGTCCAGCGCCCGCAGGGTCTCGACGGCGCCGGCCTCGCCGCCCCAGGACGCGGTGGTGGCTTCCAGCTGCTCGGCGAGGACGTCGAGATTGGCCGAGGCCTCGCCGGCCGGCCGAGGCCGAAACGCGGCGACGTCCACGCCCGGCGGACCCAGCCGCGTGCGGTCGCGCACGTCGGGGGCGACCTCCTCCAGACGCTCCGCGACGTGGCGGGAACCGACCAGCACTCCCCGGGCGCGCGCCAGGCCCTCGTGCAGCGCGGGCAGGAACCGCTCCGGCTGTGGGCGCACCGTGTACTCCATCGCGCTGCCATGGATCTTCACCGCGTAGGGCACCGTGTCGTCCAGCGCTCGGGCGAGGATCAGCGGACCCATCACGGCATGGTTGGCCAGCGCCACGTCGGGCGAGGCGCGGGCGACGACATCGCCGACGGCGGCGACGTTGGCCCTGACGTAGGCCGCCAGCTCGTGGTCGGAGCAGTCGCGGAAGGCTTGGGCGGTGAAGCCCTCGTAGGTGTCGGCGACGTAGACCGGCAGCAGCCCGCCGATGTCGGGGCGATAGGCGGTGCAGCGAACGGGCTCACGCAGGGTCCGCACCACCAGTTCGCCGTCGGACCACGACCCGACGGCGTCCACGAAGTCCAGCTGCTCGGCGCCGGGGTCCTGGCACAGCAGGTGCACCTGGTGACCGCTGGCGACCAACGCCCTGACCAGATTGGCGTTGTAGATGTTGCTGCCGGTTCCGCGCAGCAGATACCCGTGGAAGATCAGCACCCGCACGGCGTCAGCTCTGCTCCTCGTCGACCAGGGCGGAGGCGACCGCCTGTTCCAGAGTCATGGTCCGGCCCACGGCCCAGGCGTCGGCGAGCACGTCGGCGTCGCCGGCCGCCCTGGTCGCGGCCACCTTGTGCACGTAGTCGTCCTGCTCAGGGTCGGGGCGGACCGCCCCGATCGCTTCGCGCAGCGCCTCGGAAGCCCCGAACAGTGTGCCGGCCTGCTCGGTACGGCCGCGCAGGCCGAGGTTGGTGGCCAGAAAGTCCAGGCAGTCGACGAGGTCCCAGGTGCTGCCCAGCCCGTGGAAACGCGTGATGGCCTCACGCATGAGCGCCGCGGCCCGCTGGTAGTCGCCGCGGTCCAGATACAAGTTGCCCTGATTCATCACCAGCCGCGCGATCCCCTCGTCGTCGCCGACCCGCCGGAAGATGACCAGGCTGCGAGCGAAATAGTCGGCGGGCGCGTCCAGCTCCCCGGCACCGTGGGCGAGCACGCCCAAGTTGTTCATCGTCTCCGCCGCCGCGCGCTCGTCGCTGCCACGCTCCTGGCGAACCGTCAGGCTCTCCTCCATGAGCCGGCGAGCGCCAGCCACATCGCCTTGGTCGTAGCGCAGCGCTCCCAGCAGCTTCAGCGCCGAGGCCAGGGCGTCACCGTCGCCGAGCTCGCGCTGGAGCTGCACCGCCTCGGTCTGCTGCGCCTCCGCCTGGGCATAGTCGCCGCGGGCACGCGCGAAGACGGTGGCACGGTCCAGCAGCGTGGCCCGCAGCGCCGTGCGCTGACCCACCGACAGCGACAGAGCCCGGTCCAGCCACTGGCGGCCCTCCGTGAAGTGGCTGTGGACGCGCCAGAAGCCGCCCAAGGCGGCCGACAGCCGCAGCACTGTGTCGACGTCGGTCTGCTCGTCCGCCCAGCGCAACGCTGCCCGGAAGTTGGCGTGCTCGGATTCCAGGCGCGTCAGCCACACCATCTGGTCGCGGTTGCGCAGGTGCGGCGCCGCCCGCTCGGCCAGCCGCAGGTAGTACGCCGCGTGGCGCGCAGCGACCGCTGGCGCTTCGTCGCTGCGTTGCAGCTGCTCCAAGGCGTATTCGCGGATGGTCTCCAGCATCGCGAAGCGTGGCTCGATCCCCTCACCGCCGAGGTTGCGCACGAAGCTCTGCCCGAGCAACGCGTCCATCCCGTCGAGCACGTCGAGGGCCAGGTCCTCGCCGGCCACCTCCTCGGCGGCGTCCAGCGCCCAGCCGCCAGTGAACACCGCCAAGCGGCGGAACAGGGTCTGCTCATCCTCGCTGAGCAGGTCGTGACCCCAATCGATCGCCCCCCGCATGGTGCGCTGGCGCTCGGGAAGGTCCGCGGCTCCACCCGTGAGCAGCCGCAGACGGCTGGACAGGCGTGATAGCAGCGCCGCTGGCGGCAGCAGTCGCACGCGCGCCGCCGCGAGCTCGATGGCCAGGGGTAGGCCTTCCAGGCGGCGACAAATCTCGGCGACCGCGGCGGCGTTCTCCTGCGTGATGACGAACGACGGATTGGAGGCGCGAGCGCGTTCGGCGAACAGCGCCACCGCAGCGCTGTGCTCGGGATCGTCATCGGAGAGAGACGGCACGCCCAACGCCTGGACGCTGAACTCGTGCTCACCGCGGACCCGCAGCACCGCCCGACTGGTCACCAGCACCACCAGGCCCGGGGCGGCGGTCAGCAGGTTGGCGACCAGCGGACCCGCCGCCGCGACGCGCTCGAAGCTGTCGAGCACCAGCAGGGCGTGCTGCTCTCGCAAGTAGCCCTTGAGGCTTTCGAACGGCGAGGTACCGGCGCTCTCCCGCACACCGAGGGCATGGGCGATGGTGGGGGCGACCAGCGCGGGATCGCGCACCGCCGCCAGGCCGACCAACCACACGCCGTCGCGAAAGTCGGCGGCCAACTCGTCGACGACGCGCAAGGCCAGACGGGTCTTGCCGATCCCTCCGGGACCGGTGAGCGTCACCAGCCGCACCGCCTCACGCTTGAGCAGGTCGACGACGGCTACGGTCTCGCGTTCACGCCCGACCAACGGGGTGGTGTAGTTGGGTAGCGAGCCGAAGGCGCGCAGTGGCGGGAAGTCGCGCGGCAGCCTGGAGTGCAGGAGCTGGAACAGCCGCTCGGGGCGTTGGATGTCCTTCAGCGGGTGAGCGCCCAGGTCCAGCAGCTCGGCGTCGGGTGGCAGGAGGTCGCGGCTCAGCTCAGCGGTGACGGTGGACAGCAGCGTCTGGCCCCCGTTGGCGGTGGCCATGATCCGAGCCACCTTGTTGAGGGTCGGTCCGAAGTAGTCGTCGTCGCGCAGCTCGGCGCCGCCGGTGTGCAGGGCCATCCGCACGCGCAGCGGCTCACTGGTCGGCCACGGCTCACCGGCCAGCCCCAGCTGCGCGTCCAGCGCCGCCGCCACGGCCTCGTCCACCGAGGTGAACGCGGCGCAGAAGGCATCGGCGACCGTCTTGAAGACCACCCCGTGGTGCTGCGCGATGCTTGCGCGCACGATGTCGTCGTGGCGGCTGACCGAGACCGACATCGCCTCGGACTCCTCCTGCCACCGGCGTGTGCTGCCTTCAATGTCGGTGAAGAGGAACGTCACCGTGCCGCTGGGCATCTGCACGTCGTCGCTCCTCCTTTGCCGTTGCGTTCGGCGCCCCGCGGCCAGTCCGACCCCGTCCCGGTCACTTATTCTTAGCCGACCGCCTCGGCACAACGCAGGATCGCCGCCACCGAACGGTCGACGTCGGCAGGCGTCGTCGACCAGTTCGACACCGACACCCGCATCGCCGGACGGCCCTGCCACACGGTGCCGCTCAGCCAGCAGGTTCCGTCGGCCTGGACGGCGTGCACTACGGCGGGCGTGCGCCGGTCGGCGTCGCCGTCGCGGCCGGGAAAGCGCACCAGCACCTGGTTGAGCACCACGTCGTTGCAGACCTCGACGCCGTCCGCCGCTTCCAGGGCGGTGGCGAAGCGGCGGGCCAGCGCACAGCAGCGATCCACCAGGTCGGCGACGCCGCCGCGGCCGAGGGAGCGCAGCGCCGCGTAGACGGGGAATCCACGGGCGCGGCGGGAGAACTCCGGGTTGAAGTCCATGGCATCGCGTTCCTGGTGCTCGGCATGGATCAGGTAGCTGGCCTGCACGCCCATCGCCGCGCGGTGCGCGGCGGGGTCGGCGCAGAAGATCAGCCCGGAGTCATACGGCACGTTGAGCCACTTGTGGGCGTCGGTTGCCCACGAGTCGGCGCCCTGGGCGCCGGCCACCAACGGCGCCAGCGACGGGCTGGCGGCCGCCCACAGCCCGAAGGCACCGTCGACGTGGACCCACGCGCCTCGGCGGTGAGCGAGCTCGACGATGTCGGCGATGGGGTCCAGTGCGCCGGTGTTGACGTTGCCGAGCTGGGCGCAGACGATCGTCGGCGTCGAGTCGTCGGCGTCAAGGACGCGGGCCAGCTGGTCGGCAAGCATGCGGCCCTGGCCGTCGGCGGGCACCACGGCCACCTGCTTCGTGCCGAGGCCCAGCAGGCGCAAGGCCCGGTCGATGGTGGCGTGCCGCTCGCCGCCGACGACCACCCGCACGCCTGGTGAGCCCGCCAGCCCCTGTGTCTCGACGTCCCAGCCGACGCGTTGCAGCACGGCATGGCGCCCGGCGGCCAGACCGGTGGTGTTGGCCATCTGGCAGCCGGTCACGAACCCCGTCGAAACGCTCGCCGGCAGGCCGAGCAGATCGGTCAGCCAGCCGGCCGCGACCTCCTCGGCCACCATCGCTGCGGGCGCGGCGGCGTAGAGGCCGGCGTTCTGGTCCCAGGCGGTCGTCAGCCAGTCGGCGGCCACGGACGCCGGCACGGCGCCGCCGATGACGAAGCCGAAGAAGCGGCTGCTCGGTGTCGCCATCAAGCCCGGATCGGCTGCGGCTGCCAGGTCGTGGGTCACGGTGAGCGCATCGACCGGCTCGTCAAGCAGCGGCTGGTGCAGGGCCGCACGCAACTCCGCCAACGTCGCCGTCGGTCCCACCCTCCGGTCTGGTAGGCCCTCGAGATAGCCGGTCGCGAGCTGCTGCGTCGTTTCGAGCAAGGCCCGCCAGTCCGACTGCGCCACCGCTGCCTCCTTGGTTTCCGCCGTGCCCTATGCCCTACCGCTTCGCTGCTTGAGGGCGGCCATTCAACTCCTCGAGTGACGCAGTGACCATATGGGCGCGAGCTGCCGCCCAATGACATCCACCGTGCGGGTCGAGTCGGAGCCGGTCACCGACGCCGACAGCCGCCCCCCGACCACCTCGACGACTGGTTGCATTCCCGACTGCCGGGCCAGCATTCGTTTCTGCTGCGTGCTGGCGGCCACCTGGAGGGCTGCACGCTCATCCCGGCGGGAGTGGCCGTCAATGGTGCGGTCGGCCTTACGGGGCTGTGGCCCGCTCGGCGGCGCGATGGCGGGCAAGCAGTCCCCGCCCGAAGTCGTCGTCGGGTCGCCGCCACACGCTGTGCACGTGGTTGGCGTCGTTCTGGGTGTTGTCGTATTCGACGAACAGGTGTGGGCCCTCCAGCCGGTAGTAATGCGGTCGCCCCGGTGAAGCCGATCCCGCCCACGCGAAGTGCACCCCGGTCGGATCGCTCAGCGACGGGTCCGCAGCGGCCACCCGGCCGGCGTACACCGACAGCAGGCGCGTCAGCAGCGCCGCGGCCTCGCCCTCCAAGTCGCCGGCGTCGACACCCCTGGGCACAGCGGAGGGCGTCACCTCGACAGCATTGGTGGTCAGGATGTCACCTGGTGCATCTGCCGCCACCATCGCCGCCTCACGCTGTCCTGGGTTCAACGCGTTCAGCAGCGCGCGGGCGATGTCCTCCTCCGGTGCCAGCGGGCGAACGACGTCCACGCCGGCGTGCTGGACCCGCGCTGGGTTGGCGCCGAGGAACAAGGGAGTGGCGGTCAGCGCGCCATCGACGACCGTCGCGTTGACGGCGATGTGGTGACCCTCCAGACGCCAACTCCAAGGCGCCTCGCGCCCCGGTTCACCGAAGATGGTGATCGCTGCGTCCGTCGGCCGCCGGGCCCGACGGCCGCCTTCCCGTTCGTCGAGCACGTCTTCCAGGGCGAGGATGGTGGCGGCCTGCGCGTACACCGGAGGCGAAAGGGTGGCGGCCAGTAGCTGGTGGACGGCTTTGCGCTGATCGGCGTCCATGCGCACCAGGGTCAGGCCCGGGTGCTCGCGAGGCACGTAGTGCCAGTCCCGCCTGGCGGCGATGTCGCCGAAGTCGAAGACGGCGGCGCTGCGCTGCTCGTGGTTCAGCGAACCGAGCAGGTCCGACGCCGCCGTGGTCAGACGCCGCACCAGGGGAGCGGGGGCGGTTGCCATCCCGCTGGTGTACCCGCTTCCGGGCGCACGAGACGATTACCGTGCGAAGAATCGCTTTACTTTGCGTGATGTATCTCGTACGCTGATCGCCCGGCTTCGGCCTTCGTGGAGAAGCCGACAGCGGGGCCGCCCAGGGTCGATTGGGGGGACTCTGGGCGGCCACCGCTGGGCCTTCGCCACGGTTGTCGCCAGCGACTCACTCCAGGGCTGGTTCAGCCGCCACGATCCCGTGGTGATCCCCTGCGCCGTCGTCACTATCTCGTGCGCGGCGCAGCGCGATCTAGCAGCAGTCGTCGAGTTCTTCAGCCTGCCAGTGTTCGAGACCCTCGCGGCCGGCGACGTAGACGATGCCCAGTCCGGCGAGCGGGTCCGCCCACCACCACCCGAACAGCGCGTTGAGACTCAGCCCGGCAAGCAGGATCCCCGACAGCCACACGCACAGGGTCGTCTCCGCCGCGTCGGCCTGCAGTGCCCGGCTTCCCATGCGCTTGCCGACCTGGCGTTTGGCCTTCGCCAGCAGCGGCATCACGACCAATGAGACGACTGCCAGGACGATGCCGACGATGCTTTCGTCCGGTTGTTGCGCGGTCAGCAACTTGCGGACCGACTCGACGCTCACGCCGATGGCGAGCATGAGGAACGTCACGGCGATGATCCGCACCGCCCGCTGTTCTGCGGCTTGGGACACTCCGGCACCGTGGCGCTCCTTTGACAGCCGCCACAGGATCGTCGCTCCAGCGAGAACCTCGACGTAAGAGTCCACGCCGAAGCCGACCAAGGCGACGGATCCGGCGACCACACCGGCGGCGATCCCCACGATGCCCTCGACGCTGTTCCAAGCGATGGTCAGCCACGCCAGCGCGCGGCCTCTGGCGACCAAGGCGTTGGTGGACGCGGGGGCAGCGACCGTCACAGTCTTGAGGCTACCGACTCCGACGGCGTGCCCCTGATCGCCGCGTGCGGATCAGAGGTTCAGCCATGTTCGACTCAGCGTTTCCGATCCTCTCCACGCCGGATCTGCCCCGGGCTCTGGGCTTCTCCCGTGACCGTCAACACCTACCAGCCCGGCCAGGCAGCCGGCTTCGACTGGCCGGTTGACCGCTGGCCGGTCGCGCCCCGTGTCGACGCGGCTGGTCGATGCCCCACGAACAGCTCGCGAGGCGTTCGATCCTCGTGGGTCACCTCGGGAACCGCGGTCGGTTCGAAGCCGGCGCTGGCCAGCAGTCGCAGCCAGTCCTGGCGACCGAACAGTCCCAGGCGATGCGTCTCATGCACCACCTGAACCGAGCCGTCGACATCGCGCAGCAGGAACGCGTACTCGGTCAGGACCCAGGTGTCAGCCGGATCCGGATCCCACACCCACTCGAGGTACCGAACTCCTCGCCCGTCGGCACCGTCGCTCCCGCCATGATCGCTCGCCTCCTCGAAGCTCTCTTTCGTGTCATCGGGCACGAACACCGCGATGCCGCCGGGGCGGCAGTGGAAGAAAGCGGTCTCGATGGCTCGCCGCAGATCGGCCTCGGTCGCCATGTAGTCGACCGCATCGTGGACGAACACCGCGTCCAAGCGGCGGCCCAGCCGTACCGTGCGCATGTCGCCACGGTGGTGGTCGCACTCAGGGTTGAGCCGTCGGGACACATCGAGCATCGCTGGTGACAGATCAATCAGCGTCATGGCGAAGCTCGCCTTGAGGTGAACCGCGTTATGACCCCCCCCGCTGCCGAGTTCGAGAACCTCGCGTACGGGAATCGACGCAGACCGCAGCACCGTCGCGGCGAAGGCGGCCTCCTCTGCGTATTCCTCCGGTGGCGAGATCAGCGGCCA
>Ga0136617_10003920_pt1 | contig 13303 bp, 14 predicted proteins | sample AntDrymUQ3222106_2_FD_129672 | JGI IMG/M metagenome (GOLD analysis project Ga0136617, IMG submission 129672) | Polar desert sand microbial communities from Dry Valleys, Antarctica - metaG UQ322 (21.06) | ecosystem: Environmental > Terrestrial > Soil > Desert | place: Antarctica: Dry Valley...
ATTCGCTTCGTAGATGCCGACCCAGATCGGGAGCACCTTCTGACCCTCGGAATCGCGCAGCAGGATGATGGGCATGTTCGTGACCGGGTCGACCATCAGCCCTTTGATTGTCATTTCGATTTGCACGGCACAGCTCTCTTCTCTACCCTAGGCTTCGATCCCGGCGGTGTCAAGTTCGACCGGGCGCCCGTCGAGGATGAACGGTCCAGCACGAGTGACGCGAACCTTCTTAATCTGCCCCAGCCACTCGCGTGGTCCAGGAAAGCTGACGACGGTATTGCCCAGCGTGCGGCCGGACAGTTCGCAGTCCCGGCGCCGGCTCACCGAATCGACCAGGACGCTTACCTCGGAGCCAACCATGGCGCTGTGCACCTCGAGTTGGATCTCCCGCTGCAGAGCCTGCAATGCCACGATGCGACGCGTCTTCTCGGGGGCGCTGACGTCGTCTGAATATCGCTTCAGCGCGAGAGTATTGGGCCTCGGTGAGTACTTGAACGAGAACATGCTCTCGTATCGCACCGTGCTCGTCAGGCTCATCGTCTGTTCGAAGTCAGCGTCCGTCTCGCCCGGAAACCCAACGATCATATCGGTCGTAAGCGCGATTCCGGGCACCATGTCCCGGAGAACGGCCACCAGCGCCAGGTAACTCTCGCGCGTATACCGGCGGCGCATCACCTCGAGCACCCGCGTCGATCCCGACTGCGCGGGCAGATGAAAGTGTTTGCACACCTTGGGAAGATCGCGAACCGCCTCGATGAGGCGCATGGGCACGTGGCGAGGGTGCGGGCTTGCGAACCGGACGCGCTCGACGCCTGGGACCTCGTGTACCGCCTCGAGCAGCGCAGCAAAATCGCAGGTCGGGTCATCGGGCGCCTGGTAGTGGTTCACGATCTGGCCGAGCAGCTGAACCTCGCGATGCCCTTCGGCAGCAGCCCGGCTCACTTCGCTGATGATGTCGCGCTTCGGCCGCATCCGTTCGTGGCCGCGCGTATAGGGCACCACGCAGAAGGAGCAGAATTCGTTGCACCCTTCGATGATCGTGACGTAGGCCTTCAGCGGATCGAATCGGCGCGCCACGCCGAGAGGAAACGACACGTCCTCGTAGACGTCTACCTCGATGCGCGGCGGGGCTTCCGCATCAGCCACGGCCTGGCCGACAAGCGCCGGTAATTGCTTCAAACTCTGCGTGCCGACGATGACATCGATCACGTCGGATCGCTTCAGCATCGCACCCCCTTCCTGTTGCGCGACGCATCCCGCGACAGCGACAACACGCACGCGCCCGGTCTGAGTGCTGACCTGGCGGATTTCACCGAGCCGCGTGTAGAGCTTGTCCTCCGCGCGCTCGCGGACGCTGCAGGTATTGATGACGATGATGTCGGCGTCGTCGGCCGTCAGCGCGGGCCCGTAGCCCGCCTGATCCAATAGGCCCGCCATGCGCTCGGAGTCGTGCACGTTCATCTGGCAGCCGTACGTCTCGATGAAATACTTCATGTCCGGGTTTTCGCTTTCGCCTGCCGAGGACTTTCGCTTTCGCCTTTTGATTTTACTTCGCTTTCGCCAAGGAGCTCCCGGGCTGCACCGCGCGCGGCCGTCGTGGCTGCCGCTCCGCCGATCATTCGCGCGAGCTCTTCGACGCGCTCCACCCCGGTGAGCCTCGCCACCCGGGTGTGCGTGCGCCCGTCGACGATCGTCTTTGAAATGTGGAAATGCGCATCGCCGGCGGCAGCGATCTGCGGCAGATGCGTGATGCAGAGAACCTGAAAGGACTCGCCAATTGCGCGGAGCTTCTTCCCCACCACGCTGGCGACGCGACCCCCAATCCCGGCATCGATTTCGTCGAAGATGAGGGTTTTGCCCGGCGCATCGGCTGCTGCCAATGTGCGGATCGCCAGCATCACCCGCGACAACTCCCCTCCGGACGCAACCCGGGCGAGAGGGCGCAGATCCTCGCCGACGTTTGCCGAAAGATAGCATTCAGCGACGTCAATGCCGGTTTCAGTCCACGCCGATTCGGGGGCGGCCGTGTCGAAACGCACTTCGAAATGCGTTCGAGCCATCGCGAGCTCGCCCAAGAGGTCCTCGAGCCTGCGGCTGAACGTCTTCGATGCATCCTGCCGCTTTTTTGAAAGTGCACGCGCGTGCTTCAGGAATCGATCACGCGCCGCCCGCGTCTCTGCCTCGAGCCCCTCGCGACGCTCGTCCGCGTGTTGCAGCGAATCCAGCTGCCGGGTCAAGGCGTCGTGTTGACCGATAACCTCTGCCAGCGTGGGACCGTATTTCCGCTTGAGTCGTTCGAGCAGAGCCAGGCGGTCTTCGACTTCCTGCAGTCGGGCGGGCGAGGCATCGATGTGTTCACCGTAGGCGCGGAGCGTGAGCGCGAGGTCTTCGAGCTGTGACTTGATGGCGTCGCGTGCTTCGACATGCGGCTGAAATACGGGATCGACCTCTGCGAGCTCCGCCACGCGCTTCCAGACCGTGCCAAGCCGCGCCAGCGCCGCTTCGTCGCTGTCGTAGAGGGCACAGTACGCCTCGCCGCATAACCGCTGCAGTTTGTCGGCATTCGCGAGCACGCGGCGCGCTGTTTCCAGCTCCTCATCCTCGTTCAAACGGAGGCACGCCTTCTGCATCTCACCGGTCTGAAATTTCAGCAGGTCGAGCCGGGCGGCTTTTTCGCGCTCGTCCATCTGAAAGGCCTCGACCTCACCTTCGAGGCGGCGCCATTCACGAAACGCCGCGCCGGCAGCCTCGCGATCGGGACCGATGGCAGCATATTCATCGAGCATGAAGAGATGGCTCAGTGGATCGAGCAGCGTTTGATGTTCGTGCTGGCCGTGGAGCTCCACGAGGGGCGCCGTATGCTCTTTCAGCGCGGCGGCAGTCACCAGCGCGTCGTTCGCAAATGCACGGCTTCGTCCCTGCGACGTAATCTCGCGGCGAACGATGAGCTCACCGCCGGTCTTCTGGTCGGCTTCGAAGATCGCCTCGACCGTCGCCTGGGCTTCGCCGGTGCGAATCAGATCAGTGGATGCACGGCCTCCCAGGAGAAGGCCGACGGCCTCGACGAGCATCGACTTCCCCGCGCCCGTCTCGCCTGTGAGAACGTTGAGGCCGGGCTCGAATTCGACCTGAAGGGCATCGATGACGGCGAGGTGTTCAATGCGTGAAACGAAGCATCGCAGGACGGGAACTCCAATGCTACCATATGTTTGACAGCTATCAAGACGCGTGCTACTCTGAGGCTCCGCGCTGTCCCAGCGGCGCACTTTGCCCGGAGGCTTGATTGCGCACGCTCGGATTCCTGCTTTCCCTGCAGGCAGATACTGCTCCTGCATCATCACCAGCGCTCGGCGGCGGTTTCCTTGACCTTATTAAAGCGTCTTCACCGATTTCGCAGTTCGTTCTCGCGGTCCTCGTTGTCTTCTCCGTCGTGTCGTGGGGAATCATTCTCTACAAACTCTGGACGTTCAACCGGATTCAGGGACAGAGCACCAGGTTTCTCGAAATCTTCCGCAGAAGCACGAAGTTCTCCGAAGTGCAGGCTGTCTGCCAATCGCTGAGCGACAGTCCCCTCGTCGGAATTTTCCTTGCCGGTCACGCGGAGCTGAATCTGCAGCTCCGTCTGCCTGGAGCTGCAGCTAATTCTGCACCTAATCCTCCGGCGCCAGTGGCGCGGCCGGTGCTCAAGTCGTTGACCGGCGTCGATCGCGCGCTGATGCGCGCCTCCAACGTCGAAATTAACAAGCTGGAGAAGCACATCACGTTTCTGGCCACAACCGCCGCCGTCACACCGTTCATCGGCCTGTTCGGGACCGTGCTGGGGATCATCGCCGCATTTCAGGGCATCGGCGCACAGGGCTCAACGAGCCTGGACGTCGTTGCCCCCGGGATCGCCGACGCGTTGATTGCGACAGCGGCAGGCCTGGCTGCAGCGATTCCCGCCGTTTATTTTTACAATCTGCTCACGCAGAGGGTAAAGGCGCTCGCATCCGAGATGGATGACTTCGCCCTCGAATTTCTGAACATCGTCGAGCGGAATTTCACGTAATGCCGAAAGTTCAATCATTCGACCACGAAAAGGGCGGGCATTCCCGGCGGGGCCGCCGCACGACGACGGCGCTTGCCGAGATTAACGTTGTGCCGCTCGTCGACGTCATGCTCGTGCTGCTCATCATCTTCATGGTGACGGCACCGATGATGCAGCGGGGAGTGGAAATCAATTTACCCGTGGCGCGCCGTGGGGCGTCGATTACCGCGGAACCGGTGTATGTGACAGTCCCGCTGTCGTATCGTAAGGACAGACGCGTGTTGATCGGCCCCGCAGGCAAGGAGGAGTCCGTTCCGCTTGATGTCCTCGGCGAGCGGGCGCGCCAGACACTCGTATCGCGGCAAACCAAGCAGGTGTTCTTGAGAATGGATGCGGGCGTCAACGCCCAGGAATTCCTTGCCGTGATGGACGGCCTCAAGGACGGCGGCGTGGAAGCGGTCGGCATCGTCGCGCTGGATGCGCCGAATGCGGTAAGGTAATGGAAGCAGTTGTCAGCGACATTCTCCGGAGCCGAAAGCGGGAGCTGGGGGGGCTGAAGCAGACCGCTCTGCTCTCTCTGGGCGCGCATGGCGCTGCGATCGCCGTGCTTGCACTGCTACCCGGCGTGGCGCCCGCGCCGAATGCGCAGCCCCGTGTCGTGATGAACATCAGCCTCGGGGGAACGCCCGGGCCGCGGACTGGCGGCACGCAGATGATGGGCGGCCGTCGGATCGACGCAGCCCAGCCGTCATCCGCCCCTCAGCTCACGAAAAATACACTGCCCTCTCAGGCGCCGCCACCGAAGATGGCACTGCCTGATCCCCGACAGAAACCTCGAACGCCGCCCAGCACCACCACCGCTTCGAAGGATCCGAAAGGCACGGCCGCGGGACGCGGCGCGGAAGCGCAGGCCGGCACAACGCGCGTAGAAACGGGCGCCAGGGGACAGGGCTTTGGATTGTCCAGCGGCGGCGGTGGCGGAGACGGCATGAAGCTCGACACGGCGAATTTCTGCTGCCCCGAATATGCCGCCGACATGCGCAGCCGCATTCTCAAGAACTGGAATCAGCAACAGCAGGGAACCGGGGTTGTGCTCATGAAATACACGGTGCTGCGGAGCGGGCAGATTACGGCGATCGAAGTGGAGAAACCGAGTGGCAATCCGACACTCGACCTGGCATCTCAGCGCGCACTGATGAACACACAGATGTTCGCCCCCCTGCCGCAGGCGTATCCAGGGCAGCATCTGACGGTACATCTGGAATTTGTGTACGAGCGAAAATAGAGAACCGATATCATGACGAACCCTGTTCGAACCTTCGTCTTCACCGTGTCGTGCGTAGCCGGCCTTGCTCTGGTCGCGGCGCAGAATCCCGCGCCGCCGCCGGCCCCTCCCCCGCCAACGAGCCAGACCGAGATCAGTATCGGGAGGATCACGGGCGATATCGGCGCGCCGCTGCATTACGCCGTCCCGGATTTCATCGCGCTCACCGCAGACAAGGACACGGCCGACGCGGCGAAGGTCATTGCCGAAGTGCTGTGGGCGGACCTGGCGTTTGAGCGCGAATACGACATGATCCCGCGAGACACGTACCGGACCATCGAACAGACCCCGACGACCGATACGATTGCGTTCGACCGCTGGCGCGAGCTCGGCGCCGACGGCGTGGTCAAAGGATCGGTCACGAGAACGGGCAACACGTTTCGGGTCGAGATGCGGCTGTTCAACGTCCGCGGGCGCGGCGTCGCGCTCGGCAGAGTCTACGAAAACGTGTCGCTGAGAAATCCCCGTGCTGCGGCGCACGCGATCGCCGACGACATTCATCAGAGTCAGAGCGGCCTGAACGGGGTCGCGAAAACCAAGCTCACCTTCGTGTCGGACCGGGACAACGAGCGTGTGGTCGACACCGTCGAGACGCGGAACGGAAAAGAGATTTACGTGACGGATTACGACGGCGCCAACCAGATGCGGGTCACGGCGAACCGCCGCTTGAACATCACGCCATCGTGGTCGCCCGACGGCCGCAGCATCGCGTACACGTCATACATGAGAATCCACCCGCAGATTCTTGTGTCCAACGTCTATCAGGGAACGCGCGAGACCCTGACGGACGAAAAGACGAGCAATCTGCAGCCGGTGTACTCCCCCGATGGCAGCCGCATCGCGTTCATGTCGCAGCGCGACGGCAACTCCGAGATTTACGCGATGAACCGCAACGGGTCGGGCGTGCGGAGACTCACGACCCACAATGCCGCGGATTCCACGCCGACGTGGTCGCCGACCGGCTCTCAGATTGCGTTTACCTCCGACCGGTCGGGTTCGCCGCAGATCTGGGTCATGGACGGCGACGGCCTAAACCTCCGGCGACTCACGTTCAGCGAGTCGTGGGCCGACCGCGCCACCTGGTCGCCGGCGCCCTACAACGAAATCGCGTATGCCGGACGCTCGGGCCCCGGGTTCGACATCAAGATGTATGACGTGGCGTCCGGGCAAACGAAGGTGTTGACCGACGGTTCTGGCAGCAACGAGAGCCCGTCGTTTTCAGAGAACGGCCGTCACCTCGCGTTCACCTCGACGCGCTTCGGTAAGGTGCAGGTGTTCACGATTGCCCGTGACGGCAAGGGATTGAGACAGATTACGCGCGTCGGGAACAACACCTTCCCGAACTGGTCGCGCTGAACGCTGATAGCTTAACAACGATGAGGATGACGGCAACGACTATGAAGATGAACTCACTGATGATTTGCATCGTTCTACTGCTGATGGTCGGCGCCGCGGGGTGCCGTAAGGGCCAACCGCCGGTCGCGCGCCCGACACCTCCCGCACCGCCGCCTCCGACCACCGCCACGCGTCCCCCGGATCCGCCGACGCCGATGCGTGAGCCGGTGCCGCCTGAACCGCTGCCGAGTGATTCTGTCGCAGGCCGCTCGCTTGACGATCTGAATCGCGACTCTCCGCTGCGGCCGGTCTTCTTCTACTACGACAGCGCGGACGTGAACGATGCGGGCCGCGGGATTCTCCAGACCAACGCCGCGGTGTTGAAGAAGTACCCATCGTGGGTGATTACCATCGAAGGGCACTGCGACGAGCGCGGCACCGCGGAGTACAATTTGGCCCTCGGGGAACGGCGCGCTGTATCGGCGCGAACGTACTTGGTTTCACTTGGCGTCGACGCGAGCCGCGTGAGGACCGTCAGCTACGGCAGCGAGTTTCCCTTCGACCCGGCTCACCAGGAAGGCGCGTGGGGCCGGAACCGCCGGGCACATTTTGTGATTACCGCGAAGTAGATGGGAGGCGCAATGACCATCAGAAAGACTCCGACACGTGCTGCTCTCGCCCTGGTACTCGCGCTCGCCTTTGCAGCGCTGACGCCGGCGACACCGGAGGCCGCCGATCGCGAGCACCAGCAGATGATGGCGGACCTGCGGATGCTGCAGGAACAGACGCAGCAGCTGCAGGCGCTGATGAACGGGCTTGGCGAAGCGCTGAAGGCCGTCAACGGCCGGCTGGAAGATCAAACCGCTTTGGAGCGGAAAGCGTTTGCCGACGGCAAAGTGCAGATGGACGCCATCTCCGGCGACCTCCGGGTCGTCCGGGAGAAAGTCGACGAAACCAACGTGCGCCTTGGGTCCATCTCGCAGGAGCTCGAGACGCTTCGACTGGCGATACCAGAGCCAGGCGCCGTCGTTCCGCAGGTTCCCACCACCAGCGACAATATGCCGCCGGCAACCGGCACAGACACGCCGGTCCCGGGCGCGACGCAGCAAACGCCGCCATCTGGCATGTCGCCCGCCCGTTATTGGCAGAGTTCATACGCCGACTACACCTCTGGAAATTACTCGCTGGCAGTGACGGGATTTCAGAGTTATCTCAGTTATTACCCGAAGAGCCCTCAGGCGCACGAGGCGCAGCTACTCATAGGCGAATCATTGTTCCTGAACAAGAAGGACGCGGAGGCCGTCACCGCATACGATCGCGTGATCGGCAATTACCCGCGCTCCGCCTCCGTACCTCAGGCGTATTACAAGCGCGGACAGGCGCTCGAGCGTCTCGGCGAACGTGACAGGGCGAGAGAGTCGTACGAGACGGTGATAAAGGAGTATCCGAACTCCGATCAGTCGAGTCTCGCGAAACAGCGGCTCGACACATTGAATCGGCCGGCCAGATAGGCGGCCGCCTCCGCGCGGCTGTGCCGCGCTATGGCGCGCCGCGCCGTAGCGAAGTGCGAAGGCGGGCCTACGAAGGAGCGAAGCAGATGGGCAGCGTGAATAAAGTGATCCTTGTCGGCAACCTTGGACGTGATGCGGAACTTCGCTACACACCCGGCGGCGCCGCAGTGGCGACGTTGAACCTCGCGACAACCGAGGTATTCAAGGACCGCGAAGGGCAGAAGAAAGAAGATACGCAGTGGCACCGCATCATTCTCTGGGGGAAGACCGCCGAGACCCTGCAGGACTACCTCAAGAAGGGCAAGCAGATTTACGTCGAAGGCAAGCTGCAGACGCGCAAGTGGAAAGACAAGGATGGCAACGACAAGTACACCACAGAGGTGCGCGGCGATCGGGTTGTATTACTCGGCGGGGGCGGGGGCGGCAGCCGCGGTGAAAGCGGCGCCGGTGGTGCCCGCAGCACGAGCAGCGACGAATTCAGCCACGCAGAGCCAACCGGCTCGGTCGAGCTGACCGACGATGATATACCCTTCTAGCATTGGTAGATTGCCGATTGATAGTTGATAGATTGTTTGCAGACTGAAGAGCGAAGACTGCGGGACTAAAAACCAATCTTCCTTCTTCAATCCAACAACATTCTAACAATCTACCAATCCGCCAATCTTCCATGGTCTAGGCAGGAGGGCCATGGTCTATTTCGTCCGCCCATACCGATCGTCCAGCCGGACCACATCGTCAAGTTCAGGCGTGGACACTTCGAAGATGTCGCTGTCTTCGATCGCGGTCATCCGATGGATCGTGTGCGGCTTGATATGGACGCTTTCTCCCGGGAGCATCTCGCGCTTCGCGAGCGACTCTCCCTGCTGAATCTCAAAGAGCAGCTTTCCTTCCCATAGGAAAATCGTCTCATCCTTGACGTTGTGGTACTGCAGACTGAGGGCGTGCCCCGCTTTGACGTGCAGCACCTTGCCCACGTACCGATCGGTGACGGCCCAATGAAGCTCGTGACCCCACGGCTTGTCGACTTTAGTGACGCTCAAGAGTCCTCCTACTCGTGAGCGCGTCGGCCAGAAACTGCTCCACCTCCGGCGCGCTCTGTAATTTCAGTGCGCCGGCGGCGATCGCTCGCAGCTCGCGCGTGTCCAGCTCTCGTATGACCTGCTGAGCGACGGCAATGGCGGAAGGCGTCATGCTGAACCGCACCAGGCCCATGCCAATCAGCAACGCCAGCACAGCCGGGTCGGACGCCATTTCTCCGCACACGGACAGTGGGACCTTCTTCTTCCCCGCCGCTCGTCGGATGTGCCGGATGAGGCGGAGGATCGCCGGGTGGAGCGGTTCGTACAAGTGCGATACGCGCTCGTCAGTGCGGTCGACGGCCAGGCAGCACTGAATCAGGTCGTTTGTTCCGATGGTGAGGAAATCCGACTCGGCCGCCAGAAGGTCCGCGGTGAATGCCGCAGACGGCACCTCGATCATCACACCGACGCGCACAGGGGGCGGCGTCTCGCCGCGCAGTTCGATCTCCTGGCGCGCCTCAGCGAGCACGCTGCGTGCCTCGCGAAGTTCTTCGATCCCCGACACGAACGGAAACAGGACCCGCAGGTCGCCGTGTGTCGCGGCTCTGACAATCGCCCGCAGCTGCGTCCGCAGAAGCTCGCGGCGCTTCAAGGTGAGACGAATCGACCGCAACCCGAGTCGGCTGCGCGGCACATCGTATCCTTTGGCCCAGGGCGCGTCCCCCCGGTGCTCGTCAGTGACGAGCTGGTCTTCGTCGATATCAAATGTTCGAACGGTCACGGGAGCAGGCCGCATGTCCTCGAGGAGGCCCCGATAGGCGTCGTACTGCATGTCTTCGGTCAGATCGCCTGCCGGCCGTCCCGCAAGCAGCAGCTCCGATCGAAACAGCCCGATCCCCTCAGCGCCCTGTGCGCGCGCGAACGCGGCATCGCCCAGCAGGTCGACATTCGCTTCAATGTGAATATCTTCGCCGTCCGCGGTTCTCACCGCCGTGGGGCCGGTCTTGAGCCGGACCTGCCTGCGCCATGCGGTCCCGCTGAACCCGGCCACCGAACTTCCCGTGAGTCGCCCCACCAGATCTGCCGGCGGGTCGATCGAGACCGTGCCTTCTTCGCCGTCCACGAGGATTAACGTGCCCGGAGCGATTCTCTCGGTCGCATCGTGCAGGCCCACGACGGCAGGCACGTGCAACGACCGCGCGAAGATCGCCGTGTGATATGTCCGGCTGCCTGCATTCGTGATGAAGCCCTGGAATGTTGTCCAGTCGAGCTGCGCCGCCACTGATGGGGGCAATTCGTCCGCAACAAGCACGCACGGGGCTTCGCACTGGCCGAGCACGTCCCTGATTCCAGAGCCTCCCGGCGTGAGATTCATCCTCAACCGGCCGACCACGTCGGCGAGATCTCCTTTCCTCTCTCGCAGGTAGGGATCGTCAACCGCATCGAAGATGGCGCCAAGATGGTCGAACACCTGCTGAAGCGCCCATTCCGCGTTGACGCGCTGCTCCTGGACGATCGACGCGGCCCGGGCCAGCAGCATCGGATCATCAAGCATCAGCCGCTGCGCTTCGAAAAGAGCGCCGAGGTCGCCCCGGGGCAAGCGGCCTTGGATACGATTGAGTTGTGCCGCGGATCGCTGCCGCGCGGCATCGAGACGGGCGGCCTCCTTCCCGATTCGCGACGCCGAGATGGAGAACCGCAGCACCTGCGCCCTCTGGATGAGCAGCACGGCGCGGCCGGCAGCGATTCCAGGGGACACGCCGATTCCGCTCAGCCGCTGCACGTGTCCTCGCCGAATCCGGTTTCGATGAAGCCGCAGAGCGCGTCGACCGCCTCTTGGGCGTCGCCGCCCTCTGCCGAGACCGTCAGCACCGCACCAGTCACCGCCGCCAGAAGAAGTATGCCCATGATGCTCTTCCCATCCATCGTCTGCGAGCCGCGCGTGACCCGAATCTGCGACTGAAAACGCGATGCGAGGTGCACGAAACGCGCGGCTGCCCGGGCATGCAGCCCAAGGCGGTTTGCCACGGTCACAGAACGCGATAACACGTGTCTACGTCTTCACTTCCGCGTGGAGCAAGTCTGACGCCACCCAGATGGCGTTACGACCGACGTCCCGCATTTCGCGGGCGACGCCGAGCAGATCAGATGAGCTTTGCAGGTGCGCGAGCTTGATCAGCATCGGCAGATTCACGCCCGTAATGATTTCCACGCGGTTCGCTTCGAGAAACGTCAAGACGAGGTTCGACGGAGTGCCGCCGAACATGTCGGCGAGGATCAGGACGCCCGCCGGACCCTGCACCCGGGCAATTGCGTCGGTGATCGCCTCGCGCGCGACCGTTGGGTCGTCGTGCCAGCCGATGGAGACCGCGACGAACCGCGGCAGCTCTCCAACAATGGTGCGAGCCGCGTTCACGAGTTCGTGGGCCAGCTGCCCGTGGGTGACGACAATGACGCCGATCATGAGTACATCACGGAAAGGGGCAAGGGGTAAGGGGCGAGGGCGATCCTTACCCCTCGCCCCTCACCCCTCACCCCTGACAGGTTTTTATTCATGCGTTATGTCCCGATGGTGCACGCGCATGCGCGAGTTTGGCGTGCTGCCGAGCGTCTTTCGCAGTGCTTCGGCGATCATGACGGATCGATGGCGCCCGCCGGTGCAGCCAATCGCGATCGTCAGGTAGCTCTTTCCTTCGGCCACGTACTGCGGAATCAGAAATTTCAGCAGGTCATTCAGGCGGACAAGCAGCTCACCCGTCCGCGGACTGTCTTCCATGAACGTGATCACGGCGCGATCGCGTCCTGTCTTCGGGCGCAGCCGCGGCACGAAGTGCGGATTCGGCAGAAACCGGACGTCGAACACGAGATCGGCGTCCATGGGAATTCCATGTTTGAAGCCGAAGCTGACGAGCGTGACCGCGAGCTTCGACTTCTGCCCTTTCGGATCGACCGCAGAAAACGCGAACGTCGAGAACGCCTGTCGCAGCTGGTGCACGGTCAGCTCGGACGTGTCGATGATGTGGTCCGCCATCGATCGAATCGTGTTCATCCGCTTCCGCTCTGTTCGAATGCCCTCTGATGCCGACGAATCGGGTGCGAGCGGATGGGGGCGCCGGGTTTCACTGAACCGGCGGACGAGCGTCGCGTGCGTCGCCTCCAGAAAGATGAGAGCGGGGTTCAGCCCCTGCATGAGGCGGAGCCTTCGGTAGGTTCTGGGGAACTCCGCCAGAAAGTTCTTCTCGCGGATGTCTACGACGATCGCGACGCGCGAGATGCCTTCGCGCCGTACGAGGTCGGCGAGCGTTGGAATCAGCGTGGTGGGAATGTTGTCCACGCAGAAGTACCCGAGATCCTCGAGCGCGCGTATCGCCTGCGATTTGCCCGAGCCCGACAATCCGGTCAGCACGATGAACCGTGCCGGTTGCCCGGCGCGGCGCGGCTTGTGCGGACGCGGGCGCGTGCTCACGGCTCCTCTCCGGTATCGGGCAGCTCCTGGATCTCCGATTCATCGAGCTCGTCCATTCCGGCGAGCTGAAGCTGGTGCTCGAGCCGTTCCGCGAGGTTGCGCGCCGCGTGATGGCCGCGTCCGCGAAGCAGCTGATTGCGCGCCGCAATCTCGACAAGGATCGCCAGGTTGCGCCCCGGCGCCACGGGCATCCGAATGAGCGGCAGCGGCAGGTTCAGAATCTGGTAGCGCTCGTCGTCCAGCCCCAGCCGATCATAGTCACGCCGCGCCTCCCACCGCTCGAGCTGGACCACCAGCTCGATTCGTTTCGAAGTGCGCGTCGAGGCGATGCCGAACAGGTCCTGAATGTTGATGACGCCAAGCCCCCGAATTTCCATATGGTGCCGCGTGAGCTCAGGGCAAGTCCCAATCAGGATCGTCTCGGCCCGGCGCCGCACCTCGACGCTGTCGTCCGCCACCAGGCGATGGCCCCGCACGACGAGATCCAGCGCGCACTCGCTCTTGCCGATCCCGCTTTCACCCGTGATGAGGACGCCGAGTCCGAGAATATCCATCAGCACGCCGTGGACTACGACTCGCGCCGCCAGGTGCACGTCGAGCGCGGCCGACAGCCGCGCCATC
>Ga0136617_10003921_pt1 | contig 13303 bp, 12 predicted proteins | sample AntDrymUQ3222106_2_FD_129672 | JGI IMG/M metagenome (GOLD analysis project Ga0136617, IMG submission 129672) | Polar desert sand microbial communities from Dry Valleys, Antarctica - metaG UQ322 (21.06) | ecosystem: Environmental > Terrestrial > Soil > Desert | place: Antarctica: Dry Valley...
CTCGTTGAACGCGCCCCAAGCGAGGCATCGTGTGTTTTCCAATCGCGCCGGCGATCCCTAATCGATTCGGGCGCCCGCATCCTTGACCACCTTGCTCCACTTGCGGCTATCGGCATCGCCGATTCCGGCCAACTCCTGCGGCGAGCTAGCGACCGGCTCGAAGTCGCCGAGGCCAATCCTGAGACCTTCGGCGTGCGACCGATACACTGCTTCTTGAACGCGCAGATTCGCCAAGTAGTCGCGGCCGCTGTTTTCGACGGGTGTACCTTCGCGCAGATGCCGTACGACGTGGCACTGCAGATGGCCGCATGCCCCACCGGCGAAAATGTCGTCGGGGCCACGCTCATAGGCGTGCTCGGCTTCTTCCCGTTGGTGCGGCTTCCACCACAGACGCGCGTTGCCATCGAGGCGCAATACCCCAGCGGAGCCTTCGAGCCACATCTCGCCCATCGTGCGGCGCGGGTTCGCTGCAACGTGATCGTTCAAGCGATTGCCGTCGAAAAGACCCGTAGCGCCGCCAGCAAACTCGAACAGCAGATAGCCGGCATCCTCGCCGGCAATGACAGGATTCATCCGGCGCAGGCGCGCGGTGATCGCTTCCACCTCGCCCAGGAGGAAGCGGAACGTGTCGATGAAATGAATCGCAGTCTCGACAATTAAGAGCCGTGGCATGGTTTGGAAATAGGGCTGCCGGTCGAGGTAGGCGCGTGGACCCTGACCATCGCCGGGACGCAGGCGGAACGCGATCGCATGCGGCGTTCCAAGAAACCCGGAATCGAGGAGACGCTTCGCCTCGCGATACCAAGGCTGAAAGCGAAAATTCTCGTGCACGATGAGCGGAACGCCAGCGCGCTCTCCCGCCTCGATCAGCGCGACCGATTGATCCCAGCTCGGCGTCAGCGGCTTCTGACAGATGACCGGAATGCGATGTGCGTGCGCCAGGGCGACCAACGCCGCATGCGACGCGGGCGGTGTGACGATATCGACGAGATCCGGCTCGACCGCGTCGAGCATCGTTGCCGCGTCGGTATAAGGGCGGATGGCGCCGAAGTCCCGCGTCGTTGCCTCGACCTTACCCGGCTCGGTATCACACCAAGCCACGACTTCGGCCTCCGGAACGCTGCGCCATCCCTCGAGGTGGAAGCGGCTGAAATAGCCGGCGCCGATACCTGCGATACGCAGTCGTGTCATCAGAGAATGGAGGCGACAGCGTCGGCGATCGCGCGCGTGCCGTCGCCGCCGCCGAACTCGAAAGGAACGATTTGCCCGGACGCGAACACGCGGTCCACCGCCTGCTCGAGACGTTGCGCCGCGTCGGTCAGCGCGGCGTCACCGTTCTTCACGGCGAGCCAGTCGAGCATCAGCGCCGCAGACAGAATGGCCGCGGTCGGATTCGCCTTGCCTTGACCGGCGATGTCGGGTGCCGAGCCGTGGCATGGTTGAAACAACGCGTGTGTGTCGCCGATATCCGCCGACGGGGCCATCCCCATGCCGCCGACGAGCGCGGCGGTCTGGTCGGAAAGGATGTCGCCGAACATGTTCTCGGTGACGAGCACATCGAAGTCCCACGGTTTGCGGATCAAGTCGAGCGCCGTCGCATCGATGTAGTGATGCCGGGCTTCGATGTCGGGAAAGTTCTTGGCGCGCTCATCGAAGATCTTGCGAAAGAACGCCATCGATCGGAACACGTTGGCCTTGTCGACACAGGTCACCCGGCCCGGGCGACCGCGGCTCTTGCGGCGCTGCGCCAGCCGAAACGCAAAGTCATGGACGCGCTCCGAGCCTCGGCGCGTGATGAGCATCGTGTCGCGCGCTTCAGCATCATTCTCGATCGTACCTTTGCCGCGAGATGCGAAAAGTCCCTCGGTCGACTCGCGGACCACGACCAGATCGATCCCGCGCGCACGCGGATCGGCGAGCGGCAACTGAATGCCCGGAAGCGCGCGCGCCGGGCGCACGCCGGCGTAGAGCTCGAGCTCGACGCGCAAGTCGAGTTGCGGTGCGATCTCAGTGCCATCGGGATAGCGGATCGCCGGCCACCCCATCGCGCCGAACAGAATCGCATCGGCGTCGCGCGCCGCGGCAAGCGTCGCTTCCGGAAGCGCATTGCCGTTCGCCTGGTAATACAGCGCACCCGCGGGATAGGTCGCAAACTGGAACGTGAAACTTGCGTCATGCTGCAGCTTGCCGAGCAGCGGCAATGTCGCATCGATCACCTCTCGACCGATGCCATCGCCCGGGAGCACGGCGATGTTGTAGCTCGTCGGTGTCGTCACAGCGCGATTCACGTTCACATTTGATGCAGGCGATAGCGGTCGAAGATGGTAAGCAACTCGCGGCTCGCGCGTTGCCGATGCGCGCGGTTGACATCGACCGCGCCTTTGGCGTCGCCCGCGCGGATGCGTTCGAGCAGCGCCAAATGTTCTTGCGTCGAATTCACGGGCTTCGGACGCAGCCGCAAGGTGAACATTCGCGCCCGGTGCGCCCGGTCGCTTAGAAGGCCCACGACATCGATCAGCGTCTGGTTGGCCGTGAGCTCGAGAAGTCCTTGGTGAAAGTGCTCATCCGCCGCCGCCCATGCATCGAGATCGTCGGCTTTAAGCGCACGCGCCATGTCGCGCGAGGCCTCGACCAGCGGCTTCAATTCAGCCTCCGAAGGGCGGCGCTGCGCAAGGAGTTCCGCCGCGGCCGATTCAAGCGCGGTCAAGACCACGTAGATCTCGCGCATGTCGGTCGGCGAGACCGGCAGCACGCGCATGCCGTGGCGCGGAATCAACTCGACCAGCCCTTCCTCCTGCAAGCGGGTCAACGCCTCGCGCAAAGGCGTGCGGCTGATCCCGAGCTCCGATGCCAGCGTCTGCTCCAACGTCTGCAAACCGGGCGGGTAGACGTTGTCGAGGATGCGGCGACGGATTGCCTGGTATGCAACATCGACGAGCGACGTACGCGAAACGCTTAGGTCGACCGCTGGCCGGCGCGCGGTTGCCACACGCCGCTCCAATGCGCGGCTTGGCGCGGCATCGGCGGTGCGCCTCGTTTTCACAGCAGCGGAAGTGCGCATTGTCGTGATCGCGTCGCTGATCAACTGCCCTGCATGTCGTGAGCGATGGGGAAGAAGAGGTCCTTCCACGAATCGGGTTTCACCTTGATCGCGCCGGTCTTGTACATGAAGTCGATGAATAGCCGTAGGTTGCGCGGCACGAGTGAGTACTCGATGCTCGGGTCGGAGATGATCTTCAATATCTCGTCGACCGATTGCTTGCCTTTGGTCATGCGCAGATAAGCCTCCGCCGCGCCCCGCTTGTCCTGGTTGATGATGTCGGTCGCCTCTTGCATCGCCTTCATGAAAGCGGCGGTGAGCTTGGGATTTTCCTGGTAGAACTTGCCGGTCGTTGCGACCACGTTGAACGAGATTGGCGCGCCCAGGATCTCGGTCGAGCTCACGACTTTGCGGATACCTGGTTTCTCCATTTCCATCTGGATGAAGGGTGGAGACGTGAAGTGGTTATTGACCTCGCCGCCGCCGGAAACGAGCGCAGCCATGCCGTCGGGATGTGTCATCGACACGGTCAGCGGGTCGAGCTTGGCGCGATTCGCCTCGCCAAGCTCCTTCTCCGCCCACATCTGCAAGAGAGTGGCCTGCATCGACACTTTCACCGCGGGCAACGCGATCTTATCTTTCTCGGTGAAATCGGCGATGCCTTTGATGTGCGGGCTGCGCGTGTTGAGCTGCAGCGGCATGAAATTGAGTCCGCTGACCGCGCGCACATCGACGTTGCCACGAGTCCTCGCCCATATGGTGGCGATGCCGGTGATTCCCAGACACACGAAATCGACACTGCTGGACAGCAACGCATCGTTCATCACATCGCTCGAGCGAAACGTGCTCCAGTTCACCTTGAGATCGGGGATCCCCGCGGCTTTCGCCTGCTTTTCGACGAGCTGCCGGTCCTCCATGATCATCAGCGTGAGGTAGCCCAAGCCGTACTGCTTGGCAATGCGTAGCTCCCCCTGCTCGGCGGTGACGGGCAGCGCGAACGCGAACAGCATTCCGAATAGCGCCGGCAAACAAAAGAAGTTGCGGATCTTCATGTCGAGTTCTCCTGAAGGCTCAAAAGTGCCAGTGAAAGGGTGGATGGCCGGCTACCGGAGCCGCGAAGTGAGCAATCGTGTCTCCAAGCAAGCATCCCAGATACGCAGTACGCAAATCAGGTCCGCCAAACGCGAGGCTCGAAATATTCTTCAGTACGCCCCCGCCGGCCCGATCGAGATGCGGTCGGCCCATCCTGCCTGTGCGAAACGCGGCCTCGCACCAATCGACGTGCTCCGGGTCGGCATCTTCGAGGATGAGGGTCGCTCCGCCATCGGGCCCAACGCGAAGCACACGATTGCTGACGATGCTGGTGATCCATACGTGGCCTTCGACGTCGAACGCTAGTCCATCGGGATAGGTGCCATGGCCGAACGTCGTGACGATCTCCTTCGTCCCCAAAGAACCGTCTGCCGCAACGCGAAACCGGGATAGCCGCCGCGCGAAGGTCTCGTTCACATAAAGCCATTGGCCATCCGGCGACAACATCGCCTCGTTCGTGTAGCCCAATCCGTCGGCGACAATGCGCGCACCGCGCGCATCGGCGAGAACGATGAAGCCGTCGGCGACATCGGCGCGATACGCCGCCGCGCGCGGCACGCACCGGGTGCTGATTGTGATCCACACGCGGCCGTTTCCGTCTTCGAACACGAAGTTGGTCGGCGGCAGGTCGATCCCGTCCACTGTTTCGACAAACGGACGCACGTCACCGCTACGGGTCAATGCGAAGACGCCGCCGGCGGTCTCGCCCAAATCAGCCAGCAAAAAGCTGCCGTCGTTGCGCAGGGCAATGCCGTTCGGCCGCAAGGGTCGCGAGGCGGATATGGCACCTCGGTACAGCGTTTGCGCGCCGTCGGCCGCGGTGTGCGCCACCCCGCCGCGCCAATCCGACGTGTACAGCGCGCCGGAACGCGTCGCCAGCACGCATTCGGGGCGAACGAGGCCCGCGCCGATAAACGACAGCGACGCGAGGTCGACGCTGGGCGATGCAGCCTGGCGAACCGAAACGTGCGTGGGGGCGGCGGTAACCAATGAGAGCGCAAAAATCGCGTTACGTATCTATTAATGTATACGTAATAATCGCAAAGCTCAACCTATGCCACGGGCAAGCCACGGCCCCGCTCGCAGAATTTTCAAGCGACCCCACCGCGCGAAGGGTCAACCCACGCGCGAAGTCTTAAGCAGATGCTTGCGCAGCGCCGCGACCGCGCTATCAGGACTCGTGAGGACGGTTGCGGCCACGGCGCGTTCGACGGCGGGTCTTGCGCGCGACGTCGAGAAATGGGCGAGCATCAGCGTATCAACGTTCGCGAATTCCGCAGCCGCGCTCGCAAGTAGATCGTCGTGACAATGTGCATCGCCCGCCTTCAACGCCCGCAACGCTTCGGGTACGCACACGGTGCGCAGCGTGTAGCGTCGATCAGCTCGAGCTGCCGCCTCCCGAAGCTCCTCTTCCATCGACGCAACGCTAGGGGGAAACGTGGCGAGCAGGCCAAGGCGAGAACCTTGTGCCAGGGCCAGGGCGAACATCGCCTCGTTGGGCTTCAAGACCGGTAAGTCGCGCCGCGTCCGCGTTGCCTCGATGGCGGGCCCGAACGCCGAGCATGTGAATAGAATTCCGGCCGCGCCCAGGCGTTGCGCATAATCAGCCAGCGCATCGATGCGCTGCATCATGGCTGGAGTAAGTTCAGTCGCGCGCTCGCGGTCCACCGAGAGCGCGTCGTCGAGCAGGTTGACGAGCTCGGCTTCGGGCCAATGCTGCGCAAACGCCTGCGCGATCGGAGGCATCGCAACCTGCACCGCGTGAATCAGCGCTATGCGCATCGGATCAATCCTTGACCTCCTTGCGCAAGCGGGGCCGGTTGTGCGCGGCTCATGCTGGTGGCCTCTTGGCGGGTTGCGGAAGAGTCATTTGTCGCGTGTGGTCCCAGCAGCGATTCGCGATTGCTCCTCGCTTAAGCCTCTGCTTCTAGTCCGCGAATCGCACTCCTTGCTGCTGCGCACGCAGGCGCGGATCGTGCGATTTCACTAGTGTCGGGCGCCGCTCGAGAATCTCGAAGCACCGTTCGAGCGTTTCTTCTTCCAGCCGCTGCATCGCCTCGACCGTATAGAACGTAAGGTGCGGAAACACGATCACGTTCTTCATGGCGTAGAGCGCGCTCAACGGGTGTTCATCCTTCGCCAACGGCTCCTGTGCATAGACGTCGAGCGCCGCACCCGCGATCCGCTTCTCTCGAAGCGCGCGCAGCAGCGCCGCCTCGTCGACGATCGCACCTCGCGAGACGTTCACGAGGAACGCCGAGGCCTTCATCACCGCGAGCTCGCGTGCGCCGATGAGGCCGCGCGTTGCGGCATTCAGTACGCAGTGCACCGAGACGAAATCGCTTTCGGCGAGGAGCGTGTGCAACTCGGTGCGACGTTCCACGCGAGCTTGCGCGAAGCGCGCCGCATCGGCGTGCGGATCGAAGCCGAGCACGCGCATCCGGAAGCCCAGGCCCGCCATGCGCGCCACCTTGGAACCGATACGACCGACGCCCACCACGCCGACCGTCTTGCCCGCCAGATCGATCCCCATCCACAGCGCCGTTGGCCAGACCCAGCCCTGCTCGTCCATCGCGCATTGGATCGGCCTCTGCTTCTTCGCGAGAGCGAGCATCAACGCCATCGCGCCTTCGGCGACCGTCTCTTCGGCGTACTCGGGAACGTTCACCACGGGTATGCCGCGAGCCATTGCCGCGTCGATGTCGATCGCGTCGACACCAACGCCGTACTTGACGATGCCCTGGAGCCGCGGTGCCGATTCAATGACGCGCGCCGTGACCGGGGTGTAGCACATGAGGAGGAGGTCGGCATCGCGCAACGCGCGCATGAGCCGAGCTTCGGACACGCCGTCGGGCAGCAGCGTGAGCGCGTGGCCCGCAGCGCGCAGCGCCGCATCTACGCGCGGGACTTCCAGCTCACGGTCGGTGCGAACGATAGCGGCCACGGCACGATTTAGCGACGCGTGAACGCGTGTCTCAGCACGCGCGGTGCTGTGTTCTCGCGGCCCTTGATCTTTTCCGGTACACCGATTAGCACGCCGCGGCCTTCATGATCTCTTCCTCCACGATTCCAAGCGCGCGCTCGAGGTCCGATTCTTCGATGACCAGCGGCGGCGCGAGCACGATCACGTTCCCTTGTCCGACTTTGAACGAAAGCCCGCGCGCAAGGCACCGGTACATCGTCTCCTCGGCGATCCCTGCATCGACGAGCTCGATCGCGAGCAGCAGGCCTACGCCACGCACGTCCACGATCACCGGCAGATGAGCCTGCATGGTCCGAAGGCGTTCCAGCGCCGACGCGCCCAGCCGCATCGCGCGCTCCAGCAACCCTTCGCTTTCGATCACGTCGATCGTCGCGAGCGCTGCGGCGCAACCCACCGAGCTCTTCTCGTGCGTGTAGTGGCCGAGCGCGCAATCGGCGGCGACGTCGAGATGCGCGCGCACGACGAGCGCCGCCATCGGGAACACCCCGCCGCCCAAGCCCTTGCCGAGTACCACCATGTCGGGGACGATGCCGTAACGCTCGCAAGCAAACATCGTCCCCGTGCGGCCTAAGCAGATCGGGATCTCATCGAGGATTAGGAGCGCGCCATGCCGGTCGCACGCGCCGCGCAAGGTCTCGTAATAGGCTCGCGGCGGCGCTTGCACATCGGTAGAGCGCACCGTCTCCACGACAACCGCGGCGACGTCCTCCTCCTTGGCAAGCACGTATTCGACATACTCGGCGCAGCGCGCGTTGCAGTTGCCGCCGCAGCCGAAGCGGCAGCCTCGTGGATCGCATGGCGGCACATGCTCTGTCCCGGCCAAGAGCGGGCCAACGCCGCGGCGAAACAACGCCTCGCCGCCCAACGAGATCGCATCGAGCGAGGCGCCGTGAAACGAGTCCCACATCGACACGGTCTTGTGCCGCCCAGTGGCGATGCGCGCAAGCTTGAGCGCAATGCCAATCACCTCGGTGCCTCCTGGGGCAAAGAGCACCTTCTGCAAGTCGCCCGGCGCGAGTGCCGCGAGCTTCGCCGCGAGTCGCACCGCGTACTCGTTGGTATAGCGACGCGGCGAAAATGGCAGCGTGTCGAGCGCATGTTTGACCGCGGCGACGACACGCGGATGGCCATGGCCGACCTGGTGCACGCTGTTGCCGTGGAAGTCCATGATGCGCCTGCCCTCGACATCCTCGAGCCAAATTCCCGAGGCGGACCGAAGCGCGTTGAAGCAGGGTGTGGAGAGCGACTGGTGCAGGAAATGCTTCGCATCCTCGGCGAGCAGCTTCCGCGTTGCCGGGCCGAGGTTCTCCGCCTCCCAACGCTTCCTGCGCGGCGAGAGGTTGACATCGCCCTCGGAGGAAAGATCGCCCGAGATCGTCGTTGCGCGGTTGCGTGCCATTCGATCGCTCCGGGCTGTTCGCGCAGAGGTCATACTGTAGCATCGGCAAAGAGTGATCTTGAACCGTAGTCCGCGCGCAATGATTTCATCGGCCGATACTCGCACATGGAGGAAGCGCTGAAGACCCAAAAATCCGTCCGGATCGGCTCGTGAAAATTCTCGTCTTGCCCGGCGACGGTATCGGCCCGGAAATCACGGCCGCGACGCTGCATGTGCTGGCGAAACTCGACGCGCTGTACGCGCTTGGCTTGGTGCTCGAGCACGATGAAATCGGGTTTGCGGCGCTCGCTAAAACCGGCACGACGCTTCCAGACACGGTCCTCGAGCGCGCGCGTCAGTCGGACGGCATTCTGCTCGGTCCCATTTCGCACCTCGACTACCCGCCGCGCGACCAAGGCGGAGTCAACGTTTCCGCGGCCTTTCGCGTCAAGCTCGATCTCTATGCCAACGTGCGACCTGCGCGCACTCGCCCCGGCATCGGCCGCACGCATGAGCCCATGGACCTCGTCATCATGCGCGAATGCACCGAGGGGTTCTATCCGGATCGCAACATGGCCGTTGGCAATGGCGAATTCATGCCGACGCCGGACCTCGCGCTGTCGGTGCGTAAGATCTCCGCGTTCGCCTGCGAACGCATCGCCCGCCGATCGTTCGAGCTCGCGATGCGGCGGCGCAAACGCGTCACTGCCGTGCACAAGGCGAACAATTTCATCCTGACCGACGGGCTGTTCCTGCGCGAAGTGCGCAAGGTTGCTGCGGAGTTTCCAGAAGTCGTGCTCGAAGAAATCATCATCGACGCGATGGCGGCGCGGCTGGTGCGCACCCCCGACCACTTCGACGTGATCTGCGCGACCAACTTCTACGCCGACATCCTGTCCGATCTCGCTGCCGAGCTTTCCGGAAGCTTGGGTCTCGCCGGCGCCATCAACGCAGGCGAGACGCTCGCCGCGGCGCAAGCGCAACACGGCTCGGCCCCTGACATTGCCGGACAGAACATCGCCAATCCCACGTCGTTGATCCTGTCGGCGGGGATGCTGCTCGATTGGCTGGCCGAGCACCGCGGCCTCGCGCATTTCGCGCAAGCTGCCCGCGTTCTCGACCGTGCGGTTGACTCGACACTTGCTGATCCTGCGCGCCGCACAGGCGACCTGGGTGGACCGCTCGGGACGGCGGCGTTTGGCGACGCCGTCGCCGACCGTCTTGAATCCGCCGTCGCCGAACAACGCGGTAGGTGAGCTCCGATGAATGCCGTCGATTGCCATGCGCATGTGTTCGATCCGAGGCGCTTCGCTTTTGCGCAGGATTCCGCGTACGTCCCCGCGTCCCACGAAATCGGCACGGTAGCGGATTTTCTAGCCGTACTCGATGCGCACGGCCTCTCTCACGGCCTGCTCGTCAATCCCACGAGCGGATATGGGATTGACAATCGCTGCATGTTGGACGCGATTGCACAATCGAACGGCCGGTTGAAAGGGATTGTGAAATTGAGTCCGGGTGTCTCAGCTAGCGAAATAGCTGATCTCGCCGCGCGCGGCATTATCGGCGTGCGTTTCGATTTGATTGGCGATGGCCTTGCGGCGCTTCTCGATCCTGCCGCGACAAAGCTATTGCAGCAAATCCACTCCCTCGGCTGGATCGCGGAAGTGCAGTGTGAGGGCGATCAGTTTGCGCAAGTGAAGGGCACGCTCGAAGCCAGCGGTGTGGCCGTCATCGTCGACCACTGCGGGCGTCCGGACGCGACCCAAGGTCTCGCGCAACCGGGATTTCAGGCATTGCTTGCATTCGGCAGTAGCGAGCGCGCAGCCGTCAAGCTCTCCGGTCCGTTCCGTTTCTCGCGCACGGGACCACCCTATCGCGATGCCGATCCGTATGTTGCAGCCTTGATCGAAGCGTTTACACCGGAGCGCTGCGTGTGGGGCTCGGACTGGCCGTTCCTGCGCATTCCGGCGCGGATCGACTATGGCCCGGTCTTGGAGTGCCTGACCCGTTGGCTGCCGGACGAGCGCCAGCGCCGCCGCGTGCTGTGGGACACGCCGGCACGCCTTTTTGGTTTTGGCTCATTCACGCGCGAATGAACTCCGCCTTCCCGCCCAACCAGCGGGCGAGGTGCGCTTGCGCCGCGCGCGGATCGTCGCGCAGAAGTTCGTCCGCGATGTCACGCGCTTGTTCAATTAGCTCAACGTCGCGTTCCAGATCGGCGAAGCGCAACAACGGCACGCCCGATTGCCTGGCCCCCAAAAATTCGCCCGGACCGCGGATCAGCAAGTCCTGCCGCGCGATCTCGAAACCGTCCTTGTGCTCGTAGATCACCTTGAGTCGCGCCTTCGCGCTCTCGCTCAACGGCTCCTCGAACAGGAGCGCGCACGTGGACTCGGTTGCCCCGCGACCCACGCGACCGCGCAGTTGATGCAATTGCGATAACCCGAATCGCTCCGCGTGCTCGATCACCATGATCGACGCGTTCGGTACATCGACTCCGACTTCGATGACAGTCGTGGCAACCAGAGCGTTCAACTCACCGCGCACGAAAGCATCCATCGTCGCGGCTTTATCCGGGGACTTCATGCGCCCGTGCAACAGTCCGACCCGCAAATCCGGTAGCGACGAAGTCAGTTCCGCATGTAGCGCAACGGCGGTTTGCAGCTCGAGCTTCTCGGATTCCTCGATCAATGGGCACACCCAATAGACCTGTCGCCCATCCTTGCCCGCCTTGCCGACCCACGCGATGATCTCGGCGCGCCGCTTCTGGCTGATGAGGCGCGTGTTCACCGGGGTGCGACCCGGCGGCAACTCGTCGAGCGCCGATACATCGAGATCGGCATAAAACGTCATCGCCAATGTGCGCGGGATCGGCGTGGCGCTCATCATCAACTGGTGCGCTTCGGCCAATCCTTTGCCGCGTAGCGCCAACCGCTGCGCAACGCCAAAACGATGCTGCTCGTCGACAATGGCGAGTCCGAGGTTGGGCAGCTCGACGCCTTCCTGGAACAGCGCATGCGTGCCGACCGCGAACGGCGTTTTCCCACTGGCCAGCGCCGCAATCGCTTGCTTGCGTGTCTTGCTCGGCAGCGACCCGGACAGCCATGCGATGTCGACGTCGAGCCCGTTGAGCCATGCCGCGAGCTTGCGATGGTGTTGCTCCGCCAAGATTTCGGTCGGCGCCATGAAAGCGACTTGTTTGCCGGACTCGATCGCTTGCAGTGCGGCCAAGGCTGCGATGACCGTCTTGCCCGAACCGACATCGCCCTGTAGCAATCGCTGCATCGGCGAGGTCCGTTTGAGATCGCGCGTAATCTCGCACCACACGCGTCGTTGCGCACTCGTCAACGTGAATGCAACGCGCTCGAGCAGTTGCCCCGTCAGGACCCCCGTACCCGTCAGCACCGGCGCACGGCGTAACGACCGCGCCCGGCGATGCGCTTTGAGCGACAATTGTTGTGCCAGCAACTCATCGAACTTAAGCCGCGTCCACGCAGGGTGAGTACGCGCGTCCAGCGCACGTTGCGTGAGCTCGTTCAAGTGTGGCGGAGGCGTATGCAAGAAGCGGACGGCGTCGCCGAATTTCCAAAGCCGGCGGCGTGCCAGCTGCGACTCCGGCAACGTCTCCGCCATCAATGCAGGATCGGCGGTCAATGCGCGCGCCACCGCCTTGCGCAGCGTTTCCTGCCCGAGTCCCGCAGTCGTCGGATAGACAGCCGTCAACCGATCGGGCAGCGGCGCGCCTGCTTCCACGACCTTGAATTGCGGGTGCACGATCTCCAATCCGAGGTGGCCCTGGCGCACCTCCCCGAAGACCCGAACGCGGGTGCCCACTGAGAGTGTTTTCTGATGGTTCGGATAGAACGTAAAGAACCGCAGCACGAGTTGCGCGCCGTTTCGGTCTCCGTCTCCGATCAAGGAGACGAGTTGCCGCCGGGGCCGATACTGGATATCGGTCCTGATCACCGTCCCTTCCGCATGGACTGACGGGCCGGCCGCGATCTTTGCGAGCGGCACGAGGCGCGTGTGATCCTCGTAGCGCAACGGCAGATGCAGAACCAGGTCAGCGTCGCGCGTGACGCCCAGTTTGGCGAGCTTCTCCGCGAGCGATCGGCCGGAGGTTGTCTTCGCGGTAACGACGGCGGTTTTTACGCCTTGAGTCGATTTAACGCTGATCGACATGGACGTGTGGCGCGGGGGTCACCAAAGCCCGGCAACTCGCGTCGCGCCGCAAACGTATTCCGCACCGGTCGGCGACCGTGGGGTCAGTTGAAGTAAACGAAATCCACCGTGGCGACGGCGGTTACTTCGAGTACGCTAGAAAGCGCTAGCGGGGAAATGCAGAAGGTGCTCTGCACAAGCACCGGTTAAAGGATGCGTTTTCCGGAAAGGCTTCCGCCCTTCCGGAAAACTGTTTTTGTCGTTAGCTTACTTCTTCGGCGCAGCGTCCTTCATGCCGTCTTTCTTCATCATGTCGGCACACATGGTGTCCTTCTTCATCATCGCGTCGTCCTTCTTGACGCCTTCCTTCTTCGCCATGGCCATATGATCCTTGCATTCCTGCATGGTCATGGTCATCTTCATGGCGTCCTTGGGCATTGCGTCCTTCTTGTCCTGTGCAGCGGCGCCACCGGCGGCGAATGCGATGCACGCGCACATGATGGCAGTGGTGAGGGTCTTCATTCCATATCTCCTTCGTTTGTGGATAGATGTTCCATTGCGGCCCTCCCCGCTCTCCGTATCCCGAATGCACGTCGCGGGCGGGATGACAAGTAACGGTTAAGCCTCGTCATCACGCCGGCGTCCGTGC
>Ga0136617_10003922_pt1 | contig 13301 bp, 12 predicted proteins | sample AntDrymUQ3222106_2_FD_129672 | JGI IMG/M metagenome (GOLD analysis project Ga0136617, IMG submission 129672) | Polar desert sand microbial communities from Dry Valleys, Antarctica - metaG UQ322 (21.06) | ecosystem: Environmental > Terrestrial > Soil > Desert | place: Antarctica: Dry Valley...
CGTCCGGATGGGTGAGCAGATAATGATTCAGCCCGTCCGCCCACGCGACCATCAGCGTCTTCAACCACGCGGGGCTAATCGTGTAGCGCGCCTTCAAATCGGCCGGGTCGATGAACAATTTCTGGCGCAGGTCCGCCCACACCGCGCCCGCGCCCTCGGCCTCCGCGGTCCGCCCGAGCGCGGTCAGATAATTGGTCTCGACGCGGTTGAAGTCGTCCTCGGCCTGCGCGTAGATCATTCCGAACACCGCGTCGGCGTCGGTCTTGCCCTTGACATGCGCGATCCCCCAATCGTCGCGCGTGATGGTCACGTCGCGCGTCCGTTCGCCGGCCGCCGGCGACGCTGTCGGGATGAGCAGCAGGAGCAGGATCAAGACGAGCTTGGGCATTCAATCCTCCGCGATCAGGCTGTGGGTGCGCGTATCGCGCATCCGGGCGTAGACGATCAGCGACAGCCCGATCATCGCGGTCACGTACCAGTAAAAGCCGCTCTCCATCCCCTCTTTCTTGAACCACAAGGCGACATATTCGGCGGTGCCGCCGAAGATCGTGTTGGCCAGGGCATAAGGCAAAGCCACGCCGAGCGCGCGGATATGGGCGGGGAACAATTCGGCTTTCACCACCGCGTTGATCGAGGTGTAGCCGGTGACGATCAGCAGCGCCCCCAGCACCAGAATGAAGGCGAAGATCGGGTCGCGCGCGTCCGCCAATGTGTGAAAGATCGGGTAGGTCAGCAGCAGCCCGGCGATGCCGAAGCCGATCATCAGCGGCTTGCGCCCGATCCGGTCCGACAGCGCCCCCGCCGCCGGCTGGACCAGCATGAATATGAACAAGGCCGCGGCCGTGATCCGGGTCGCGGTCTCGCGGTCGAAGCCCGACGTGTTGACCAGGAATTTCTGCATGTAGGTCGTGTAGGCGTAGAAGGCCAAGGTGCCGCCCGCGGTCAGCGCCATCACCAGAAAGGCCTGGCGCGGATGCTCGCGGAACAGGGAATAGCCGCTCGATCGCGGCGCGCCCGACGCGTACGCGTTCGTGAAGCTCTCGGTCTCGGCCAGCCGCCGCCGCAGCCAGAAGACGAACAAAGCGAGCGCGCCGCCGATCGCGAACGGAATCCGCCAGCCCCAGCTTTCGAGATCGGCTTCGGACATCGTCGCCTGCAGCACGATCAGCACGCCGAGCGCGGTCAATTGCCCCGAGATCAAGGTCACGTACTGAAAGCTCGAATAGAAGCCGCGATGCTTGCGCCCGGCCATCTCGCTCAAATAGGTCGCGCTCGCGCCATATTCGCCGCCGACGCTCAACCCCTGCAGCAGCCGCGCGAACACCAGCAAGGCCGGCGCCCACGCGCCGATGCTGGCATAGCCCGGCGTCACCGCGATCAGCAGGGACCCGCCGCACATCAAGGACACCGACAGGGTCAGCCCCGCCTTGCGCCCCTTGCGGTCGGCATAGATGCCCATCGCCCACGCGCCGATCGGCCGCATCACGAAGCCGACCGCGAACACCGCCGCCGCGCTCAGCAATTGCGCGGTCGCATCGCCCTTGGGAAAAAAGATCGGCGCGAAATAGAGCGTGAACGCCGAATAGACGTACCAATCGTACCATTCGACCAGATTGCCCGCCGACCCGCCGACGATGTTGCGGAGGCGATCGCGGCTGACACCGCTTGCGGGGCCCACGCTAAGTCGCGGACTTGATGTGCCGGTCAACCACTGGCGGCCGCCTGTAGAAAATTCGCGATCGGCCCCGAGGCGAGCGGCGCAACAAATGCCAACGCAACCTTGATCTGTTCTCCGCCCTTACCGGTAAGGCCAGCTTCGGCCAGCCGACTGCGGACTTGCTGCGCGCGCTTCGGGGGCTTGAGGCCCTCGACGAAGTCATTGAGCTTGCGCTGCACCAACAGCATCGGCAGGCCCACCGCCGCGGCAAGCGTGAGCGTAAATACTCCGCCCCACAATATCGAGAGTTCACCGGCATAGTCGGCCAATCGCGCACGCAACTCGCCCAGCAGTTCGGCATTCTGTTTAGTGAGATTGGCGGCGCCGTCGATGGTGTTTCCGGCGACGTCGAAGCAGCATCCCATTCCAGCTTCCGATAAATAGAGCCGGGTTGGCAGATGGACGAACCAGGAGGCGCTGACGGTGCCGGTGATGAGCACGAAGGTAAGAGCATAGAGACAGCGCTTTAGCCGCGTGTGCACGATGCAGAGCCGAGTCTCCTCGTCGGCATGCGGGTCGCCCACCCATCGCGTGAGCAGCCGATATTGCCCCGTGGCGGCGGCCGCCATCAAGGTGACCGCGACAACACCTAGCGCGATCGGCAGGAGGATTGCCACGTCGAGCCTCGTGAGCGAGCCCACCCCGCGGGCCAACAGCACGGTTCCGGCTCCGGTTCCCTCATAGAGGTCCCTAAACACGTAATAAGACAAACGAGACGCCGCGACGTCGCGGCTCGCCAGCAGCGGCATCGCCCCGGCAATAGCGATACCTAGGCCCCCACCAGCGAGCATCAGGCGCTTGCGATCCGGCAGGGGCCGCAACATACCCGTCGCGATCCAAATCGCGATCCCGCACACGAAGACGTGGACCATTAGCACGGCGACGTAACTGACGCCGCCCGGCAGGAACGGCTCGATGGGCATGAAACGGTGCAGCCCCTCTATTTCGTGACTTGCCAACGGCCCCTGCGACGCGCCCAGCAACTGAAGCAGGCCCACCGTGACCACAAGCGGCGCCGCCGCCACGAGGATCATCAGCCACCAACTGTCAGCAGCCTCAGCCGGCTCGGTCGTTCGCGCCCCCATATATGCAACCATAGCTCAACGCCGCCATCGGACAAGATTCCATTTCGGGACCGATTCAATAATCCTTCGACACGCGCACGTTGACGCTCTCGCGGCCGATGGTCGAGATGCTCGACAGGATCGAGAGCCAGCGGGTGATCTGATATTCGACCTGGGTCGCCGAATAGCCGCGGCCGTCGGTGATCACTTCGACATAGACCCGCCGCCCGATATATTTGCCGGCCGCGATCGACGTGCCCTGGCCGGTGACGATGTCGGCCGGGAGGATGCGGAGGCGATCGAGCCCGGTCGCGTTGCGGATGCTGTTAATGGGGTCGAGCCCGCCGCCCGAATCGTTGAGCGCCGCCACCGCCGCCGCGAGCTGCAAGGCCTCGGGCGCGGACAGATTGGTGATCGACGTGCCGAACAGCAATCGGCTGAGCAATTCGTCCTGCGGCAGCGCCGGCGTGCTGCTGAACGTGATTTCGGGCTTCTGCCCGCGCCCGGTCACGCGGATCGTCGCGTTGAGCCCCTGCACCCCGCCTTCGGCGACGATGTCGAGCACCGGGTTGATCGGCACCTCGCCCAGGAACCGGATCGTGCCGCGCTCGAGGTCGAACCGCCGCCCGGCGAAATCGTAGCTGCCGCGGATGAGGTCGGCGCGGCCGTCGATCTGCGGCGCTTCCACGGTGCCGCCGATCTTCAAATCCGCGCCCCATTCGCTGGTGATGCCGAGCCCGGTGACGGAAAGCCGGTTGCGCCCCTTGACCGTGAGGTCGAGCCGCCACGGCGCGGCCGGCGCACGCGCCTCGGGCTCGTCTTCGGGCCGGTTGAGCTCGCGGACATTGAGCCGGGGCACCTGCGCCGCCGCGGCGGCCGCGCCGAGCCTGAAGCTGCCGGTGATCAGCTCGAGATTGCCCGAGATCGATCCGCCCGCGCCGTCCGAGCGGATCGTCACCGGCCCGGTCACCTGCGCCTTCAAATCGTCGCGGTCGATCAATTGCGCGGCCTCGGCCCGCAGCGACAGGTTCATCGCGAAGCCGCGCGCCGAGGCGAGGTCGAACGCGCCGGTCCCCGACACCTTGCCGCCTTTCTTGGTGGTCCCGCTGAAGCTGTCGACGGTCAGCCGCGAGCCGCCGAACCGCCCGCTCATCGCGACATTGTCGATCACCGTGCCGGTCACCGCGCTCTCGATCCGCGCCTTCTCGCTGCGCACCGAGCCGCGGATTTGCGGGTTGCTCAGCGTCCCGCGCGCATCCGCGCCGATCGCGACCGGGCCGCTGAAATCGATCAATTCGAGCCCGGTCAGCCGCCACAGCGTGTCGGCGGCGCCGTTATAGCGCAGCTGCGCGAACAACGGCGCGCGCGACAATTGCTCGGCGATGCCACCGCCGCCGCCCAAGGGCGAGATCCGCGCCTGCGCCCGCCCGATCGTCTTGCCCTCGCTGACCGCGATCGCGCGCAACGCCGCGTTGCGCCCGTCGAGCTTGGCGACCAGCCCGATATCGACCGGCCGCGACGCCAGCACCAGCCCGGCACGGGTGAGGCCGCGGATCCGCAGATTGGCCGCCCCGGTCGGAAGCAGGCCGGGCTGCGGCGCGCGATAGCTCAATGTCCCCGACGCAATCCCGCCCAGCCCAAGCCGGGGGTAGGCAATGTCGAGCACGGTCAGCGGCATCGCCTGCATCCGCGCGTCATATTCGGTCCGGCCCGGGCCGAACGTCCCCGACACGGTCGCGTTGCCGCCGGCGAAGCTGAGCGCGGTCGGCGCCAGCCGCCAGTTTTCGCCTTGCCGGGTCAGCACGGCGGCCTGATCGAGCTTGATCGGCCGCCGGTCGACCGTGCCGCCGCCGTTGACGCTGATCCGCCCGGGCGCGATGTCGGTGACGGTGCGGAACACGAAGTCGCGCCCGCGCGTGCCGGCGATGTCGGCCTTGATCCGCCCGGTCCCGCCGCGCATCCGCGCCTCGGCGGTCAGCCGCGCGATCGACAGCCCGCCGCGGCTGAGGCCGTTCGCGCTCATCGTCGCCTGCACCGAGGTCCCGTTCGGATCGAGCAAAACCACCCCGTCGAGCTTGCCGCGGCGGATCGTGATCGGCGGCGGCCCGGCGAAGCGCGCATTATTGGCCACCAGATGCGCCTCGATCCGCTGCACGGTCCCGACCGGGCTGAACAGCAGCCGCCCGTCGAGCCCGCCGCCCGCTATGTTCAGCGCGCCGGTGAAGCCGCCCGGATCGGCGCGCAACGTCCCGCTCGCCTGCGTCCCCGAAACTTCGAGCGCCGCCACCTGGATCACCGCCGCGCCGTTCTTGGGCAGCAGGATCGCGCCGCGCGACGCGAACCGCCCGAGCAGCGACATCCCTTCCGCGCGATAGGCGAAACCCTGCGCATTCGGATCGAGCCGGACCAGCACGTCGGCCAGCCCCGCGCCGTCATTGGGCCGCTTCAGCCTGATCTCGATCTTCGGCCGGTCGATCCTGCCGTCGAGCTTGATCGTGAACGGCCCATATTGCGCCTGCTCGCCGGACCCCTCGAAATAGAATGTCCCGTCGTTGCGCCGGAAGCCGTTGCCCGCGATCCGGAGCGACGGTCCCACCAGCCGCAGGTTGCCAAAGTGGACGACCTTGTCGACGCCGCGGACGAGGTCGGTCTCGATCCGCGGCAGCCCGCCCGCCAGATTGGCGAGGAATTTGTTGTCGAACCGCCGCACCCAGGCGCGGCCCTTGCCGGTGACGATGGTGCCGCGCCGGTTCGGTCCCTCGACCACCTTGAGCCGGCTCTCGACGTCGACGATGCCGAGCCCGGGGATCAAATAACGGGTCAGCCCGCCGCTGAAGACGACATCGTAAATGCCGGTGCGCAGGTCGAGCAGCAGGCTGATCCGGCCCTTCAATTTGTCCGAGCTGAGCGCGAGATTGTCGCCGCGCAACGTCTTCGCGTCGACCTTGAGCAGGCCCTCGACCCGCAAATTGCCGAGGATTCCGCCGGCGACATCGCCGAGCCCGGTCACCCGGCGCGCGGTGAGGCGGATCGGCACACTGACCGGGGCCTTCGACAAGCGCCCGCGGCCCTCGGCCTTGACGTCGTCGAGGCCGGTCTGGTCGAACATCACCCGCGGCGTCGTCAGCCGATAGGCGAAAGTCGCGGTCGCGAACGGGCCGTCGAGCAGTACGGCGAGCCGCAGCGGCCGCCCGCTCATATTAGCCGCGAAGGCCTGCGGCCGCAGCAGATCGGCGGCGATCGCGACAGCATCGAAGCTGCTCGTCGCGAGATCGACCGCGCCGCGCGTCTCGATCCGCAGCGCCGCCGTGCGCAGCGACAGCCGCCCGTCGAGCCGCCGGTTCGCGAACGTCGCCTGCCCGTCGACCCGGACGAACGGCGCGGTCAGCCGCGCATTCCTGTTCTTGAAGAATTGCGAGGCGGCCAGCCTGCCCGACAGGCTGTAGCGCCCGCTTGTCGCCTTGAGCGCGAGATCGGCGGCCGGGCGATCCGAGAGCCGCAATTTCGCGGTGCCCGCCCATAAGCTCCAGCGCCCGTCACCCTGCACCGCGAGCGCGATCGGCCGCCTGGTCCCCAGCAAAGCCCCGATCACGCCGTTGGTTGGCGAGGTCAGCCGCACGTCGACATCGAAGCGGTCGCGGTCGGGCTGGGCGTCGAGCGAAAGCGCCAGGCGGTCGCCGCCGCCGCGCACCGCCGCCTGGAGGTCGATCATCGCTCGGCCGCCGCGTATGTCGGCCTTGCCGCTGACCCGCGCGATCCGCCGCTGCCCGGTAACGCCCTTCTCGAACCGCAATTGCGCGATCTCGAGCCGGTCGATGCGAATGTCGAAGCCGGGCAGGATCGGCTTGGGCTCGGCGCTCGGGATCAATTTGGGCAGCCGGTGGATGACGACGAGCTCGGATGTCAGCTTATCGATCGCCAGCCGGTTGCGCCACCATTCGGCCGGTCGCCAGTCGAGCGCGATTCGCGGCGATTCGGCGAACAACCCCTTCGTGTCGTAGACCCGCACGTCGATCAACTGAGTGTCGCCCCAGATCGACCCCTCGATCCGCCCGACCCGGATTTTCAGCCCCGATGCGGGCTCCAGCGCCGCGATCCGGTCGGCAATGAAGCGATGGCCGGGACCGGTGTCGAGCAAGGCGAGCAGCGCCGCAGCCGCCAGCAGCAAGACGACAACGAGCCCCGCGACGCCTTTCGCGATCCGCGCCGGCCAAATGCGGCGCGGCGCCGGCGCGGCCTCCTCCGCGCTCAAAAGGCCTGCCCCAGCGACACGTAGACCGCGACCCGCGCGTCGCCGGGCCGCCGGTTGATCGGCGTGCCGACATCGACCCGGATCGGCCCGAAATTGGTATGGTAGCGCACGCCCAGCCCGGCGCCGAACCGCAGATCGTCGACCTTGGGCAGCGAGGACGTGTAGATATTGCCCGCGTCGATGAACGGCACGATCCCGAAATTGCCGCCGAACGCCTTGAGCCGGACCCGAGCCTCGAGCGAGAATTCGGCGAGGCTGCGGCCGCCGATCGGATCGTCGAACACCGGGTCGCGCGGGCCCAGATCCTGATAGCCGTAGCCGCGCACCGATCCGCCCCCGCCCGAATAGAAACGCCGTGACGGCGCGATCCGGTCGCGGCTCGAGCCGACGATCGTGCCGAGCCGGGCGCGCCCGGCGATCGTCACGCTCTGCGACACTGGCTGATAGAAGCTGCCGTCGGCCTGCGCCCGCGCATAGCCGAACGCGCCGCTTTGCAGCGACGCCTCGGGCGACAGCCGGCCCGACAGCCGGAAACCGCGCGTCGGGTCGAGCAGATCGTTCGACCCGTCATAGGCCAGCGTCCCCGGCAAGGCCGCGATCAGGAATGTCCGCCTCCGCGTCGTCCCGCTGGCGATGTCGACGTCGCGCTCGTCCGACGCGATCAGGTCGGCGCCGAGCGACCAGGTCCATTTCTTCTGCCAGATGATATTGCTCTGCCGCTCGATCCCGGCGCCGAGCAGGAACGAGGTCGCGTCATAGGCATTGCGGGTGACCCTGCTCGCCGCCGCCTGCGCGGTCAGCACTTGGTCGCGCTCGCGGAAATTGTTGCGGCGGAGCGAGGCGGACAGCAATTGCTCCTCGGTCCCGGCGACACCGCGAAACGTCACCGCGCCTTCGGGCCGGATCAGGTTGCGATGCTGCCAGCTCGCCTCGAGCCGGACGCCCTCGCCGGTGCCGTAACCGGCCGCGCCCGCGATCGTCCGGAGCGGCGCCGGCTCGAGCGCGACCGCGATGTCGACCTGCTTGTTGGCCGGATTGTCGATCGGGCGGATCACCACCGACGAGACGAGCCCGGTCGCGACCAAAGCGCGCCGCAAATCCTCGACCAGAGCGGCTTCATAGCGGTCGCCCGGATCGAACCGCGCGATCCTTTGAATGTGCTTCGCGCCGAACAAGGGCTTGCCCTCGACCACGATCCGCCCGAACGCGCGGCTGCCGTTGGGGACCACCGGCAGCGTCAAGCTCGCGGTGCGTTTCTCATGGTCGATCGCGATATCGAGCGCGCCGACATCGGCGAAAGCGTAGCCGCGCGCGCCGAGCGCGACCCGCAACGCCGCCTCGCCCGCCTGAACCGCCGCGGCGTCGACCGGCTCGCCCTGCTCGACCCCGAATGCCGCGCGCAGCCCGGCTTCGTCCGCGCCGGCCGCGTCGATCCCCGGCAGCGCCACGTCGGCGAAGGTGTAGAGCGGCCCAGGCTCGGCCTCGAGCACGACGAGCGCCGCGCCCGCCGCCTCGCCCGCCTCGACCCGCGTCCGCACCAGCGCGTCATAAAAACCGTAGGCGCGCAGCAATTCGCCGAGCAATTCGGCGTCCTCGCGCGCGCGCCGGTCGATCTGCGCGGCATTGGCCTCGTCGCTCTTGTTGGCGGCGAGCGTCGAGGCGGCGTCGAACTGCTCGCGCAGCGCGGCGGCGGCCTCGACCGCGTCGAGCCCGTCGATCCGCACCCGGTAGCTGCGCTCGGTGGCGGCGTCGGCGATAGCGGTGTCGGGCGCGTCGGCGATCTCGCTTGTTCCCTGCTCCATGTCGGGCCAGTCGACGCCGAGGTCGGGCATCGGCTCGAGCGGAGCGGAAGGATCGAGCGGCTGATCGAATGCGGGATCGGGGGCCGCGACGCCCGTCTCCTGCGCCATCGCGGCGTCCTGGCAAAGAATGAGGACGGCGGCGGCCATCACAGCCGCCACACGCCGCCCCACAGCGACTTGCAACATAAGGCGAATTCTTAACGTCGGCGGCTTGGCAGCGCCAGCGCCTTGTCGTCCGGCGGCACGAATCGCCCCCGGCGCGCGCCCAGATGGCGAGCGCCTAGTGGCGCGCGTCGGGCGCGTCCTCGTCGCGGAGCATGATTATCGCATGCTCGATCAGCCGCCAGCGGCAGAAATGATGGACGTTGCCGAGCACGCGGCTCCGGCTCGCGCGTTGCGCGGCCTCGAGCTCGGCCAACGCGCCGAACGTCGAAAGAAGCTCGGCCGCGTCGGCCAAAGCCGCGCGATCCGGCACATGCACATGCTGCCGCAAATCGATCATCCCCGCTGATTTCGTGTCGCCGGCCGTATAAAGCCAAGCCGGTTTCAAAACCCCGCATTCGCGTCCTCAACGGAGCATTTACCAAGGATTCAGATCAACACTACGAGCGGGGAATAAGCCGCGAGCTGCGCGTCGGACGTATAGAGCATCGCCGGCTCGACCATCGCCTGGGCGACGAGCAACCGGTCGAACGGGTCGCGGTGATGCGGCGGCAACGCGCTCGCGGCCGAGCGGCGCGAGCGGCCCCAATTTCGCGACCGGCTTGCCGGCCTTGGCGATGATCACCTCGCGGCCCGCCGACGCTTCGTCGACCAGCCGCGAGAATTGCGTCTTGGCGGCGTGCAAGTTGATCGTCTCCATGATCCGACTCCTTAATCGGACTAAGCTTAGTCCATATTTGAAGCGGCGCAAGATTCTTTGCCCTTATTGCTCACAAAGCTGTCAAAGAGCGGCGATGAGCGCGCAACCGAAAACCCCCACCAAGGCCGGCGGCTTCATCCTCGCCGTGTCGATCATCGCCGGCGCGGTCGGCGGCACGGTCGCGGGCCAGCCGAGCGCGGGCCTGGTGCTCGGCGTCGCCGCCGGGACGTTGGTCGCGATCCTGATCTGGCTCGGCGACCGCAAGAACGATTCCTAGGCTACTTTTCGCCCCGACCAGACCACCCGGCCGACGATGTCGATTTTCCCGAGCGGGCAATCGGGCCAGGCCGGATAGGCCGCATTGTCGCTGCGGATCGAGGCGGTCCGCGCCGCCGGGTTGACCGCCAGCCGCTTGACCACCAGCACATCGTCCACCCGCAGCACGTAGATGCCGTCGCGCAGCCGCGGCGCGGCGTCGCCGCGGTCGACCAATATCTCGTCGCCATCGGCCAGGGTCGGCGCCATCGAATCGCCTTCGACCCGGATGATCGACACCAGATTGGCGTCGCGCGGACCGAGACCGCGCAGCCAGCGCGCGTCGAACGCGATATGGCCGTGCGCGCGCTCGTCGCCGGGCAGCGCGCCGGGACCGGCCGACGCGCCGATATCGAGCCGCGGCACCACAACGTTACCGGGCCCCGCCGCTTCGGGCCGGCCGCCGAGCCGTTCCTCCGACACCCCGAAATAGCGCGCCAGGACGCGCCGGTCCTGCTCGGCCAGCATTTTGGGCGTGCCGCGCTTGATGAACTGCTGCACATAGGCGCCGTTGCGGCCGATCAGCCGCGACAGGCTGGCATAATCGTCGCCGCGCTCGCCGATCAGCCGCTCCAGTTCGCCCCGCACATCCATGATCATTTTTCCTAGCATAGGAATTTTCCTAGACAAGTAGGAAATGTCCTCCGATTGAGAACATAGCGCGAACGGATGCGAGTCGGAAAGGAGTGAGTCATGCACCTGCTGAGGCAGATCGAGCGCCATCTGCGCGCCCAGAGAATGCCCCCGACCACGTTCGGGCGCGAGGCGGTGCGCGACCCCCGATTCGTTTTCGACCTGCGCCGCGGCCGCCAGCCGCGCGCCAAGACCGCCGCTCGGGTCTCAGCCTACCTTGCCGCTCGCCAGGAATTACCCCGATGACGAACGACGCCACCACCGCGTTGCTGCGCGCGTTGCGCGGCACTTTCGGCAACTTAAGGGTCGATTTCGAGGAGATATCCAGTCGCGGCTGGGCGAGCGTCACCTTCGCCGGGGCGCGTCACGAAGTGACATTCCGCCTCGACGGCGAGGGCGGGCACGCCGCCGCCGACGCCTTTACCGCAAATCTCGACACCGCCGAATTCGACCTGCGCGACCATATCCTGGCCGATATCGTGCTGGTGTCGCGCGAAGACCTCGCCGGTCCGGACGACGCGCCGCGGGTCAGGCTCAAGATCGAGGCGCTGACCGTCGAGGACGGCCGGCCTTAGTGGTTGCGCGACGCCATCTTCTGGAGATTGGCGAGCGCGCTTTGCAGCCGCCGGTCGACCGGATCGCCGAACGGCGAGGGCTCGGACGCTTCCGGCGCGGCCGGCTCGGGCCGTTCGCCGCGGCGGACCAGGCCAAGCTCGAGCCTTTGCATCAAATTGGGGATGCTGGGCGCTTCCGGTTCCACCGCGGGCCGCGCGAACCGCGCCAGCTCTTCAAGATCGAGCACCTCCTCGTCGGGCTCGGCGATCGGGGGCGCTTCGGCCTCGAACGGTTCGCCAAGATCGGCCTCGGCGAAGATCGGGCGGCGCGACGGCGCATCGGGATGGGCGTCGGCGCGGCGGACGCGTGGCGCGGCGGGCGCAACGGGCGCGGTAGGCGCGACGGCCGCGGCGGGCTCGACGGACGCCGCCCGCCTTGCCGGTGCTTTTCGGCCGAGCAGCTTGAGAAATACGAAGATGATCGCGAAGGTGGCGAGCGCGGCGGCGCCGACAACGGCCATGCGCGCGGTGTCCCCGAGCGGGGGCTGGGCGGCGGGGAGCAGGCTCGGCAGCCCGGTCGCCATTACCGCTTCCGCGAAAAAGGCGTTAGGCATCGCCCACGCGATGAAGGCGACCGAGCCCGCGGCGAGCGCCGCCATCGGGAGGTCGAGCGAGAAGGCCCGAACGCCCCCGCGCTTCATTATGCTTTTACTGGCCATTCACGCGCGCCTTGCCGGTCAATCTGTGGTAGACGGGAGCATAACGCGAAATATTTGACGACCAGTTACGATCGCGCTCGACAAAATCGCGGGCCGCGTCGCGCCGTGCCTCCCACCCCCCGCGCGCCGCGAACAATTCGCTAAGCGACGCCGCGATCGCGGCCGGGTCGTCGGGCGCAAACAATGTGCCGGTGACGCCGTCCTCGATCAGCTCGCGATGCCCGCCGACGTCGGACGCCGCGACCAGCTTGCGCTGCGCCATCGCCTCGAGCGGCTTCAACGGCGTCACCAGCTCGGTAAGCCGCATCTTCTTGCGCGGGTAAGCGAGGATATCGATCAGCCCGTAATAAAGCTCGACCTGCTCATGCGGCACCCGGCCGACGAAATGTATCCGCGCCGCCGCGGGCGAAGCCGCCGCCTGCGCCTTGAGCGCGCTCTCCATCGGCCCGCCGCCGACGAGCAGCAGATGCGCCTCGGGGCGTTTGGCCAGTAGCAATGGCATCGCCGCGATCAGATCGTCGATCCCCTCATAATCGTAGAAGGAGCCGATAAAGCCGACCACTTCCGCTCCCGCCAGCCCAAGCCTGGCCGCGAACGCCGGATCGGGCGGCAGCGGATCGCCGAACAGGCCCATGTCGACCCCGTTGGGCGACACGATGATCTTGTCCGCCGCGATCCCGCGCGCGATCAAATCCCGGCGCAGCCCCTCGCAAATCACCGCGACCGCGTCGGCCTTGCGCGCGGCATGGGTCTCCAGCATCCGGGTCGCGCGGTAGACCATCGATCCCTCGCGCCCGGTGCCGTTGCCGACCGCCGCATCCTCCCAGAAGGCGCGGATTTCGTAGAGCAAGGGCAGCCCGCGCCGCTTTGCCACCCGCAACGCGGCCAGCGCGTTCAGCACCGGCGAATGGGCGTGGAGCAGATCGGGCCGCCATTCGCCGACCAGCGCGTCGAGCCGTTTGGCCAGCGCGCCGATCTCTTGCAGCTCGCGCAGCGGCGAGCGCGCCGGCGCGGGCTTCGGCGTCCGATAGAAAGTGATCCCGTCGACCAGCTCCGGGTCGGGCCCGTCCTTGGCGTGCCGCGCCCCGGTCAGGCACGCCACCTCCCAGCCTTGCGCCTGCTGCGCCTTGACGATCGCGCGGGTGCGGAACGTGTAGCCGCTGTGCAGCGGCAGGCCGTGATCGAGGATGTGCAGAATCCGCATCGCCGCCCTTTGGCATGAAGGGGCTTAATGGCGCGTCAACCGCTCCTGTTATAAGATCGGGCGCGAAAGGCACGAGGCGGGCACATGATCGACTTATTCGCGCTCGGGCTGACCCACGGGCTGATGATCCTCGCCGCGTTGCGCCTGCTCTCGCGGCCCGACCTCGACGACGACGACGC
>Ga0136617_10003923_pt1 | contig 13300 bp, 9 predicted proteins | sample AntDrymUQ3222106_2_FD_129672 | JGI IMG/M metagenome (GOLD analysis project Ga0136617, IMG submission 129672) | Polar desert sand microbial communities from Dry Valleys, Antarctica - metaG UQ322 (21.06) | ecosystem: Environmental > Terrestrial > Soil > Desert | place: Antarctica: Dry Valley...
CCGCAAAAAAGGCGTGCACGAACGCAACCAGGATCATCGCCATCTCCGACTTCGTCCAGAACTTCCTGACCGCCACCTGGAAAATTCCCTCGACCAAAGTCGGAAGAGTTTATCACGGAGTCGGGTCTGGCGGGAGCCGCTCAACGGCGTTGCGACCCGGTGCGCTCGAGAAGGAAGCCGCCGTTGCCACTCCGTTTCTCTTCATCGCCGGATCGGTACGCCCGATGCGCGGCATCGAAGATGGAGTCCTCGCGCTCGCGCACTTGAAAAATTCATTACCCGGCATGCGGCTCGTTATTGCCGGCGCGTTGGAAGGCCGGGTTGGGCGGTGGGCCGCGGGCCTGCGCTCGCTCGTGTCAGCGCACGGGCTCGACCAACGCGTAATCTGGACGGGCAAACTTTCGGAGTCGGAAATGACGTGGTGCTACGAGAACTGTACCGCGTTCCTGATGACGAGCCGGGTGGAAGCGTGCCCGAACATCGCGCTCGAGGCGATGAACAGCGGGTCCATCACGATATCGACAAGAAACCCACCGATGCCCGAATTCTTTGTCGATTCTGCCTTGTACTACGACGCGGGGAATCCCGATCAACTTGCCGCCCAGATAGGCAGGGTTCTTGGAATGCAGGGACGGGAGCGTTCAGCGCTCAGCGAGTCCGGAAGGGAGCGGGCGCGGCGATTCAGCTGGGAGGAATGTGCGCGCCGCACGCTGGAAGAGCTGGTGTCCGCAGCGCGATAGCAACGCGCTCCGCACCCGTCAGACTCGCGTGATGATCGTGCGGTTCAGCGCAATGGCATCCATCTTCGTGCGCAGGAAGCAATCGAGGGCCTGTTCCGGTGTGTCTACTATCGGCTCGTTCTCGTTGAAGCTCGTATTGAGCACGATGGGTACACCAGTGAGCTTCTCAAATTCCTTGATGAGCCTGTAGTAGAGCGGGTTGGTGTGATTGCTCACCGTCTGGAGGCGGCCGCTCCCATCCACATGGGTTACCGCTGGTATCACCGACTTCTTCTCGTCACGGATTGGATAGACCTGCAGCATGAAGGGATCCCTCACCGCGCCGACGAAATACTCGTCGAGTGCCTCTTCCGCGATCGAAGGCGCGAACGGGCGGAACTTCTCCCTGAACTTGATCTTCGTGTTGATGAGCTCACGCATGTCCGCTCGCCGCGGGTCGGCGACAATGCTGCGGTTGCCAAGGGCGCGCGCTCCCCACTCCATGCGGCCCTGATACCAACCAACCACCTTCCCATCGGCGATCAGACCCGCCGTGGTGGCCGCCACATCGTTGAGCGATGGATAACGCTTCACGGAGAAAGATTTTGCATCGGGCCGCGCGGCGACCCTTGCCGCAATCCCGTCTTCATCGTGCTCCGGGCCCCAATAGGCGTTGTCCATGACGAAGCTGCGCGGCTGCCGAAGGACGTGATTCCACACGTAATAGGCCGCGCCAAGAGCGGTCCCGTTGTCGGCAGATGCCGGCTGGATGTAGATGTGCTTGAACGGCGTGAGCGCGCGGATCTTTCCATTTGCGACGCTGTTCATTGCGCAACCTCCAGACAGGCAGAGGCGCTCGTTGTGGGTGCGCTCCCAGAGGTCGGTCAATACGTGAATCAGGGCCTCTTCGTATACGACCTGGAGTGAGTGCGCGAGATCTTCTTCCCGCTCGGTAAGCGCCGCTTTTGGGTCACGTTGCGGCCCGAGCAGCCCGATCATCTCGTCGGAGAACACTTCTGCGAGCGTGGGATATCCATCTTCCCACTCCATCTTCACGCCGGACGACCAGTGCCGGAAATATTTCAGATCGAGCTCGAATGCCCCGTCACTTTTCAGGTGCAGCAGCTGCCGTATCTCGTTCACGAACCGCGGCCGTCCGTAGGGAGCGAGACCCATCACCTTGAACTCGTCGCCGTACCCCATGAAGCCGAGGTACTGGGTAACGGCTGTATAGAGGAGTCCGAGCGAGTGGGGAAAGTATACCCGTGAAAGCATCTCGAGCTGATTGCCGCTCCCGAGCCCGGTGGAGGTGCTTACGAAATCGCCGAAGCCATCGATTGCACAGCACGCGGCATCATCGAATGGGCTGACGAAGAAGCTGCTCGCAATGTGAGCCGGATGGTGCTCGACGAAATGCGTCTGCGGCAGGAACTCCGGCGCGAGATCCAGGGCTTCTCCGAGTCGGCTCTTGATGTTGCGCAGGCTCGACAGGTTCTTCAGCCGATCGGCTACCTGACGGGCGCTTGCGTGTCGAAGTGCGAAGGTGCCTCGTCGCATCAGATTTGCCGTCGGCGCGCGGCCAATCGCGAAGTGGGCGACATCCTTACCGCCGATTCCCTCGCGCCTGAGAAGCTCGCGTATAGAGAGGGAGGGAAACCCGGCCCAGTGCTTAATGCGCCGGAACCGTTCTTCCTCCACCGCGCCAATCAAAGCCCCGTCCTTGATCAGAACGGCCGAGGCGTCGCCGTGGTAGGCGTTTATTCCAAGAATGTACATCGAGTGACGTTATTGAATACGAAAGGTTAGGTGCTGCCTTGCATGTTCGTGCGCTTGTCTCGCCAACAATATATCACACGACCTCGCCATAGAATCCCGCTGGTTTGCGTCCGTCGCCGGCAGGCCTGCGTTTATGCCCGTCGCATCGGATAGAGGTGCTCGACGAACAGGTAGATCCCGATGAGGATTGCGGGAGCGAGCAGAAGCGGAATCACACCCAGGGATGGTGAGAAATGCTGGGCGTACACCAGAACGGCGAGCACGCCGTTGATGGCCACGGCGGCAAGCGTCACGGTAGCGTGGGAATATCCCGCCGCGACGGCGCGCTGGTACGCGTGCTGCCGATGGGCAGCGTAAACTTTTTCTCGCCAGAACAAGCGTCGCGCCAGAGTCGTCGTGGCGTCAACGATGAACAGCAGCGCCAACCCTACCCAGGCCACGAGCGGCAAGCCGCCGCTGTTCTCGGAGGCAAGAGCAAAAGCGCCAAACGTGAAGCCCAGGAAATTGCTTCCGACATCTCCCATGAAAATCTTTGCCGGCGCCCAGTTCCAGACGAGAAAGCCCGCGCTCGTCGCAACCAGAAGAACCGGGATCACGGCCATGCCGGGCCGGCCCAGCAGATACATGAGCACTACGCCGGCAACACCTACGCTAATGGCTTCCGCCGCCGCGAGTCCGTCAATTCCGTCCATGAAGTTGAACAGGTTGGTGACCCACGTAATTCCGAGGACCGCGACCACGCTGCCAACCGCGCCAAGCGAAACGTCCATTCCAGCCATCCGCAGAGATGGCATCCCTCCAATCCAGAACACCGCCCATGCGGCAGCAGCCAGCTGCACGGTGAGTCTTGCCGCGGCGGAAATCGAAGACTTGTCATCTGCCCACCCAACGAGTGCGACAGCGGCCCCGCCGCCGCCAACGGCCAGTGCTACGCGGGCGGGGAGGAGGCCAGTGGCGACCGCGACGAGAATTCCGGCGAGAGTGACGATCGCGATGGCGATCCCGCCGCCGCGCGGCGTCGGAATGGAGTGCGAGCTCCGCTGATTGGGAATATCAAGGATCGCGTTAGCGAGCGCATGCCGGCGCACGAGAGCGGTGATTGCGAAGGCGGCGGCAAAGGCGAGGAGGAAGAAAACGGAACTAAGCAGAACGGAAGGCACCCGGCGGTCTGATCTACACCGCGCCCTTCATGCTCAGCACGGCCGGAACCGTCTTGAGCAGGATCGAGAAATCCTTGAGGAGCGACCAGTCGGTAAGGTACTCCGTCTCCATCGCGATTAGCTCATCGAAGTTCGTGACGACGTTGCGCCCTGCCACCTGCCACGGCCCTGTAATGCCCGGCTTCATGTCGAACCGCGTGTAGTTGTGCTCCTCGTACAATTCGACCTCGGACGCCAGCGGCGGACGCGGGCCAACCATCGACATGTCGCCCTCGAGAACGTTGAGGAGCTGCGGCAGCTCGTCCAGGCTGGAGCGCCGCAGAAAGCGGCCGAGGCTGGTAATGCGAGGGTCGTCGGGAATCTTGAAGACCCGTTGATCGGTGTAGATGCTCCGCTCGGCGAGATCGGCCCTCAGCTTCTCGGCGTCGCGCACCATGCTGCGGAACTTATACATCTGAAACCGCTTGCCGGCGTACCCGACGCGGACATGTTTGTAAAACACCGGGCCGCGTGACGTAACGCGTATCGCAATGGCAATGACGATGAACAGCGGGGCCAGCAGCACGAGCAGCGCCGACGCGGAAACAATGTCGAAGGCGCGCTTCGAAATGAGCTGAGGGATGCGCAGGCTGGGCCTGGTCAGTCTCACGAACGGGATGTGACCGCGTTTGATCACCGTCGGAACGAAACCGGCAAACGGGAAAACCGGGTTCGCAATCACGGCGGTGCAGCCGGTTTTTTCGGCGACCTCGAGGACGTCGAGGAGGACGTCTTCGTGGAGCTGATCCGCGATCAGTATCGAGTCGATGCTGTGCCTCTCCAGAATCCAGACCAGGTCGGACAGTCCGCCGAGGCAATCTTTCGGCAGCGGTGAGTCGGTAATCACCTTGCCGACGACGGCAATTCGCTGATTCATGCTCACGGCCTCCGACTTTGCGATCTGATCGGCGCTGGCGCGGGAGCCAAGGACGATTGCGCGCGACACTCCAATCGGACTCGGACTGATTTTCTGGACGGCGTGGTAGAGCACGTGGCGACCGGCGCTCAGTACCGCCGCAACTATACCGAGCAGCAGCAGGAACGCAATTATCGTTTCGACTGACGCGCCATTCCACAGCCGGCTCCAGAAAACGAGCGAGAGGCCGAGGCTCGACCCGGCGAGCAGGGTCGTCACGTTTCGCCACCGCGGACCGCTTCGGTAGTTGCCGAATATCGCCAGGCCGAGGATGATGGCAGTGATGACTTCGATTCTCGGAAACGTTCCGCGGGGCACGAAACCCGGCGAGGTAAACGAGAGTCGGGCCAGCTCATCGCCACCCCGCGCAAGATTGACCGAAGCGTGGCCTACGAAGAGCAGCAACAGGTCCGTAGCGAGGAGCACGACGACCCTGACGACGCTCGCCATTGCCAGCGCCCGTTCGCGCGCGCGGGCACGGCGCTGGATTATGACTGGAGTGGGGCGATCCCAGGGGCGCAGCCGCTCCGAATCCACGCCCGACGATCCAATCGGTTCCACGCCTTCCAAAGGCGTGGAAAAGCGGGCTTTCTTTCGGGGCGAAACCCTGGTCGGGTTGGTCAAGGGGGGAGGCTCAAGCCGTCAGCGAGGTATGTTGAAAACAGTTGTGTAACATAAAATGTGAGCGGCTGGGTGGCAAGGAATTTCGGCGAGCGAGCTAAGTATTTCTCTTTTCACGACTTGAAGCGTGCCCGGAACCTGCTGAAGACGCCTTTTTTTTGGCGTGGAATGGAGTCAACGGGGAGCGGCGCGCCGCTGAGGGGGACCCGCCGGGGATTCAGGGAAAAGAGAAGCTCAGCTGTGCGGGCGTCGCTCCTTTTGCTCACCGCGTCGAATGCCTCACTGGTGTGGCAGACTCCGGAGGAGTGATAATCGCTGCAGACGTAGCTGGCCACGCCGAGCTCCAGCAGGGCCCAGCCGGTTTCCTCCGCCGCCGCCCCGTAGCGGCCGATGAGGGAACCCGCATTAACCTGGAGGCTTGCGCCCGCTCCAATCCAGCCGTGAACGAGCTCGTGCGCCCGTTGTACATCCGCGTACCGCTCAGGATGCGCAACTATGGGCCAATAGCCCTGTTTGATTAAAGCTTCGAGCGCGCGAGCGCTGTTGGGCGGTACCGACAGAAACGGAAACTCGACCAGAGCGAACCTGGAGCCAGCGAGACGAAGGATCGGATCGGTCAGGTCGAGCTCGGGGACATCGAGAAGAATTTCGAAACCTCGCCAGAGCTGTACGTGCGGGAAATTTCCCGTTGCGGTTTCGGAAAGAAGTCCCCACGATTTTTGAACCTCGCTCAGGTACGCATGAGACTTCGCGCGCTGTGCAAGGAGGGAGGCCCGCAGGTGGGGTGTGGTGATGATGCCATCGATACCGTGCGCGGCCATTTCGCGGATCCCGTTAAGCGATTCTTCGAGGCTCGTCGCCCCATCGTCCACGGCTGGGATGAGATGGTTGTGAAAATCCAGTATGGCTGGCACATTGACTAATCTACAGCTGAGGCATTTCGTAATCGACGCTCGTGTCGCGATAATCACTTCCAACTTCTCGCCGGAACGCACGGGAATAGGCCAAGTAACAACGGAGTTTGCGCGTTTTCTCAGCGCCGAAGGAATCGAAGTGAGAGTGGCAACCGCCTTCCCGTATTATCCGGAATGGCGGATTTATCCGGGGTACGAAGGATCGCTCTGGCGCGAGGAGCACCTCGGCGACATCAGGGTGCTGCGTGCGTGGCACCATGCGAGCGTTGCGCCCGGCGCGTTCTCGCGTATCGCTCACGAGCTGACACTTTGCCTCCTCTCCATTCCCAACATCGTTCGCGCCCTCCGCGGCGCAGGCACCGCCTACATCGTCTCGCCGGATCTGTCTCTCGCCTGGGTGGCATCTGTCATTGCCGGGGCGATGAGAAAGCGCCGCGTCCTGTTCGTTCAGGATGTAATGCCGGACGCCGCGATAGAGATGGGGATGCTGCGGAATCGCACGTTGATTGCGATCTCACGACGCATCGCGCGCGCCTTATATGCGACCTCCGATGAGATCTACACGCTGGGGAATGGAATGCGCAGGCGCATTGGAGTGGCGACGGCGGCTCCTGACAAGATCCGCATCGTTCCCAACACAATCGACCCCTCGGAGCTGGCGCCGACACCGCGCGAGACGAATCGCTTCCGCAAGCAGTTTGTCGCGGACGGAAAGTTCGCTGTCGTTCATGCCGGCAACATGGGTGAGAAGCAGAATCTGCCGCTGTTGCTTCGGGCAGCCGGCCTGCTGCGGGACGAGACCGACATCAAGTTCTTCGTCATTGGCGACGGAGCGGTCAAGGACGCGTTCCTCAGACAGAAAGCCGAGATGGCGCTCGACAATGTTACGCATCTCGGGTTTCTGGACCGCGAGCTGCTCCCGGAAATGCTGAGCGGCGCGGACGTGTTCCTCGTCAGCCAGGTGCCCAAGGCGGTCGATATCGTCGTGCCATCGAAGCTCGTCACCGCGATGGGCGCGGGCGCCATGATCGTCGCCGCCTGTGCTCCCAGCAGCGAGACCGGCGAGATCGTGTCGGTAAGCGGTGGGGGAATTACCACTTCTCCGGAAGACGAGGCAGAGCTGGTTCGCGGCATTCTTTCCATTCGCGAGGGTAAGGTGGATACAGCCCGGTGTCGCCGCAGCGCGCGCGACTACGCCGTGAAACATTTTTCCCGGCGCGAAGTGTACGGTCCAATCGCTGACTCGCTCCGCGCCGCCGCCGGGGAAATGACCGCGCCGCGCCGCGCCGACGCGGTGTCGGCTTCGCGCGGAGCGGCGCTCGACTGAGCGATGTCCAGGAGAAAAAGACACATCCTCTACCTCGGGGAAGATCGAGGAACATCTCTCCATCGGGCGAATGCCCTGCGCCGTCTCGGCCACCTGGTCACCCTGGTGTGGCCCGAACGGCTCTTGCCAGCAATCCCGATGCTCGAGAGATGGGCGTGGCACGCGGGCGGACTTTTCCTCGAGGAGATGGTTCGCCGCCGCGTAATGGCGTTGGACGTCCGCGCCGATCTGGTTCTGGTGACTCACGGTGAGCTGATTGGCCCGCGGCTCGTCGCCGACCTCAGGAGTAAGTTCGGTCCGGTGATCAACTACAACGCCGACGACCCGTTCGGCAAGCGGGATGGCAGGCGGTGGCGCCTCTACCTCAAGTCGGTGCCCCAATACGATCTCGTCGTGGTGGTGCGGAAGGAGAATGTTGAGGAAGCGCGGACTTTCGGCGCAAGAAAAGTGATGCACCGTGTTCGGACCGCCGACGAAGTCGAGCACGCGCCGGGCGTCGACAGCGAGGTCTCAGAGAGGCGGTGGGCGAGTGAAGTTTCGTTCATCGGAACGTGGATGCCGGAACGCGGGCATTTTTTCGCCGAGCTGGGAGCGCGCGGAATTCCACTCACCATTTATGGAGACCGCTGGGACCGGGCACAGGAGTGGCCGGCGCTCGAGCGTTATTGGCGTGGCCCCGCGCTTTCTGGCGCCGATTACCGGGACGCAATCAAGTACTCGAAGATCTGCATCGGAATGTTGTCCAGCGGGAACCGCGATCTACATACCCATCGATCCGTCGAGATTCCATACATTGGGAGCCTGCTTTGCGCGGAACGGACGACCGAACACCGCGAGCTGTACAGGGAAGGGGAGGAAGCCGTCTTCTGGTCCAGCGCGTCGGAATGCGCGGAGATCTGCACCTCGCTTCTGGCCAACGACACGGATCGGAGACGCATCGCCGCCAACGGGCAGAGGCGGGCACTGAAGAACGGACACGTCAACGAGGCGCTGATGTCCGGCATCATCGAGGCGGCGGGCGATTTGTGAAAGTGGTGCTCTCGACCATCGGCCGATTTCACTCCTTCGAGCTCGGCTACGAGCTGGCTCGGACGGGCCACCTCCACACGCTTTTCACGGGACGTCCCCGGTTCAAGACGCGTAACGAAAAGCTTGATGACCGGTTCGTGCGAAGCTTTCCCTGGATCGAGACGCCTCGCCTGGCGCTGCTTCGGGGCGGGATCTCCGAGGGCGCCCTGGCTCGGGAGCTCGAGTACCGCGGCAAGCGCTCCTTCGACGCATTCGTCGCCCGCGCAATGCCGTCGGCGGATGTCTTTTGCGGCCTCTCTGGTTCCGCGCTGCGGAGCGGACTCGCGGCAAAGCAAAAAGGAATGGCCTACGTCGCCGACCGGGGATCGAGTCACATCCGCTTTCAGGATCGCATACTTCGCGAGGAATACGCTCTACAGAATGTTCAATTTCGGGGAATCGATCCCCGGATTATCGATCTGGAAGAGCGCGAGTACGACCTTGCCGACGCCATCACGGTTCCGTCCACATTCGCGGCGAGAACATTTCTCGATCTTGGTATTCCTCCGCAAAAAGTTCACGTCGTGCCATACGGGGTCGACCTCGACAGGTTCAGCCAGAAAGCAAAACCGTCCGCCGCGCACTTCGACATTCTGTTTGCCGGTCTTGCCTCAATTCAGAAGGGCATTCCGTATCTGGTCGATGCGTTCGTGCGGCTTCGCCATCCACGGAAGCGTCTGACTTTTGCGGGAAGGGTCTCTCGTGACGTCCGATCCCTTCTCGACAAGAAGTTGAAGGGGCTTTCCGTTCGTTTCGCCGGGTCCCTTTCCCACCAGGCCCTTGCCAAGGTGATGAGCGAGAGCCACGTCATGGTACTGCCAAGCGTGCAGGAAGGTCTCGCACTTGTGCAGGCCCAGGCGCTGGCGTGCGGCTGTCCAGTGATTGCCACCACCAATACCGGAGCAGCTGACATTTTCACGGATGGCAGGGAAGGCTTTATTCTTCCAATCCGGGATTCGGGCGAAATCACGCGCGCCCTCGAAGCGCTGGCGCGTGACGAGGCGCTCCGCTTGCGCATGTCCGAGGAAGGCCTTCGTACCGCGGCGCGGATGCGCGGATGGGATGCTTACGGCAGGGCGATGACAGGACTCTTTACAGAGGTAGCAACACGGTGACAATGGCGGACCTGAATTCAGTCAGATTCAGCGGAGCGTTCGCGCGTCCCAATCAGTATCTGGTCGCGGTCGGAATCGGAGCGCTGGCTATCGCAGGGCAGTTCCTTACCGGAACCGATCCTGTAGTTGCTCTGCTACTTGGCATCGCGATGACAGCGGGCCTCGCCGCGGTCGCCGCGGCGGGTGGGACCCGCACGCTACTCGGCATCCTCAATCTGGCCCTGATTGGAAAATTTCTCCTCTTTGGGGTCACGCTGAAGATTTTGGTGCGCGAGCCGGTGGACCTCAATCTCGAGGCGCCGGTCGAGACTTCTCTGGCAATGGCGACTGGTTTCGTCGGGGTCCTTCTCGCGTCAGCCGTCCAGAAGTTTCTTCCGCAGCCCAGGCGGTGGCTGATACCGCGTCTCGATCGCCCGGATTTGTACCTGGTCGCCGCTGCAGTGTGCTTCCTCATCGGGTATCCCGCCTGGTACGTCGGCTTTGCCAGCGGATTCGGCGGGGAGAACAAGGTCGGCGGACTGCTCGGGATTCTGCGCACGGCAGGGCTGCTGCGGCACGTAACGGTGCCGGCAATCATGCTCTTTCTCTGGTCGCGCGGGTCGCCCCGCTTCCTCTCCCATCCAGCGGTGGTAGTGCTCTCGACGGTCGCCGTACTCGTCGGTGTGTTCAGCACCGCCAAGCAGGACATCCTCGCACCTCTGCTTGGCATTCTGCTGGTTACGTACCTCAGGTACGGCATATGGTACCGCCCAACCTGGGTCGGAGCCGGTGTGGTGGTGATCCTTTATTCAGCGCTGATATATCCGTACTCGCAGTTCGTGAGATTCGAAGGGGGCCGCGATGGCGGTCTGACGGAAAGAGCCGAGGCGGCCTACCGGGTCATGTCGACGCTCGTGACGGACGCAGACTTCCGCCAGTCGCTGCTCGACCAAAACAAGGTCTGGGCCGCGAGCACGGGAGCTTTTTTCGACAATCCGATTCTCAGGAATACGGAACGCTTCACGATGGTCCGCGAGGCGGATCGCCTCATCGCTGCCACAAAAGCGTCACAGTCTTTTACGGGCTGGCGCACGATAACCTGGGGGATGCAGATGCTGGCGCCCCGCTTTCTGTTTCCCGACAAGCCCGCTTACGGGCCGGGAAATTTCCTGGCGCACGAAGCAGGCGGCATCCTGAGCGACGACGACGACACGACGCAGATTTCCTTCGGGTTCATGGCGAACCTGTACAACGCGTTCGGAATACTTGGCGTGACCCTTGGATCCGCCCTGCTGGTGCTTGCCTTCTACAAGCTTCTCATGCTTTGCGTACCGAATGTCCTGGCCTTCAACCTCTGGGGAGTTCTCTTCGCGATGGAGTTTCAGCACGGGTTGATCGAGTACCCGATCGGATCGCTGATCGCGGCGCTCGTCGTAATTCCCGTGCTCATCGCCGTTTCCTTCATGGTTCTGACACTGGCGAAGCTGCTCAAGCTGACGTCGCCCGTCCCCCCTGAAATGCTTCCCGCCCGACTTGACTGGGCAGCGGGGTGGAGTCCGAGGCGGGACCGCTTGCGCACATCCGAGTAGCCATGGACGCCGCATTCTGATGCGGTTTCTGCATACGATCCCGTCCGCTGACCCCGCTCTTGGGGGGCCCATTGAAGCCATGAATCGGCTCGGTGCTGCGTTGGAGAGTCGCGGGCACACCACGGAGATAGTCTCCACGGACCCTCCTACTGCATCATGGCTTGATGCGTCTCCCCTGAAGATCCACGCCCTTGGGCCGATCAGGGGCGCAAGTCTGGGAGCGGGTGTCCGACGGTACAGCTACGCTCCGAACCTTCTTCCGTGGCTCCGCGCGCGCGGTCAGGCGTACGATGTGGTCGTCGTGCACGGGCTCTGGCAGTATCTGAGCTTTGCGGCCTGGTCCGCATTCCAGGGGGGCGCCGTTCCCTACGTCGTCTACCCTCATGGCATGCTCGATCCGTGGTTCAAGCGACGGTACCCGGTAAAGCATTTAAAGAAATGGCTCTACTGGCCGTGGGCCGACTACCGGCTTCTACGCGATGCCAGGTGCGTTGTTTTCACGTCCGACGAGGAACGGGTACTCGCGAGGGAGTCTTTCTGGCTCTACCGCGCGCAGGAAGAAGTGATCCGCTACGGGACCGCCGATCCCCTGCCGGTTGATCCGGACGCCCATGCGCAGTTCCTGGAGGCGCATCCGATGCTGGCGGGGAGGGAAGTCGTCCTGTATCTCAGTCGAATCACGCGCAAAAAAGGGTGCGATCTCGTCATCCGAGCATTTGCTGAAGCGGTTGCAGGAAATCCGGAATTGCGACTCGTGATGGCGGGCCCCGACGAAAATTACCGGGATGATCTCGTTCTCCTGGCAGCGGAGCTTGGAGTTGGGGACAAGATAGTTTGGCCGGGCAAGCTGGCCGGCAATCTCAAGTGGGGCGCATTTGCTACCGCGTCTGCCTTTATCCTATGCTCACACCAGGAAAATTTCGGCGTCGCGGTCGCCGAAGCGCTTGCCTGCGGGGTTCCCGTTCTGATCAGCGACAAGGTGAATATCCATCGCGAGATATCGGGGGCACGCGCCGGATTGGTGGCCCCGGATACGCTCGAGGGGGCGCGTCAGCTCTTTTCGGGCTGGGGCGAAATGGGAGTGTTGGAGCGCGCTGCGATGGGCAGGCGGGCGCGGGCTTTATTCCTTTCGGCGTTCGGAGTGGAAGGGATGGCCGAGAGCTTTCTCGGGATTATCGAGAGGCGGGTCCTCGGGGCCACGCGTTAACGGAACACTACCTGCTGCGTGCTTTCGGCTTAGCTGCTTTCGGCTGCGGGCGTTCTAGGGCGCGTGCCCGTACGCCGCAGTCCCGTACCTGCTGTACCCGGGCGCGTAGCCGTAGCCATACTCATAGCCGTAGCCCGATTGCTTGGGATCGAAATCGTTGACGATGGTGCCGCTCACGTGGACGCGCAGGTGAAATAGCTGCGCGGCCGCGTGGTGGAGCGCCCTCTTGTCGGTGGCGCCTGCCCTCGCCACCAAAATCGTGGAGTCAGCGAGCGTTCCGAGCACGGCCGCATCCGTCACCACCGTCAGCGGCGGCGTGTCGAACACGATCATCTGGTAGCTCTGTCTCATCTCCTCCACCAGCGCGGACATGCGCTCCGAGCCAAGCAGCTCGGCGGGATTCGGAGGAAAGCGTCCCGAAGTCAGGAGGAAAAGGGTGTCCGTCGAGCCACCGAGCCCAACCGGCTGAACAGCTTCCGCGAGTGACTTTTCGCCGATCAGGACCTGGGTCAGTCCGGGCTCACGCTGACAGCCGAAAAAGCTGTGCAGGACGCCCTTTCTGAGATCCGCGTCTACCAGAAGTGTGCGCACGCCCTGCTGCGCAAGCGTGACGGCAAGATTGGCGGAGCTGGTGCTCTTTCCGTCGCCGGGCAGGGCGCTCGTGAGCACGAGGACCTGATTGGCATGATCCGCAGCCGCGAAGGTGATGTTGGTTCTAAGTGCGCGGTACGCCTCCGCGGAAACATCGTGAGAAGGCTCGCGCGCAATGAGCGCGTGCCCAATTCCGGCTGCCGCAGGGACGGGCACAACTTTCCCGGTTCCGTTTCCGTTGCCGTTCCCGTTTGAGGTATGCTTTCCGAGACGCGCCGG
>Ga0136617_10003924_pt1 | contig 13299 bp, 12 predicted proteins | sample AntDrymUQ3222106_2_FD_129672 | JGI IMG/M metagenome (GOLD analysis project Ga0136617, IMG submission 129672) | Polar desert sand microbial communities from Dry Valleys, Antarctica - metaG UQ322 (21.06) | ecosystem: Environmental > Terrestrial > Soil > Desert | place: Antarctica: Dry Valley...
GAAGTCGAACTTGAGCAGGCCCAGCGCTTCCACGCCGTGCATCTCGTACTGGGTCATGACCGAGTCGGAGTTGGTGGCGCGCTGGAGGGGCATCAGCGCGGTCAGTGGCTCATCGCTGATGACCACACCGGCAGCGTGCGTGGAGGCATTGCGCGCGACACCCTCGACCTGCTGGGCCAGCTCCATGAGCTTGGCCACCTGCGGATCGGCCTCGACCATCTCGCGCAGGGGCGGCGCGACCCGCAGCGCCTCCTCCAGCTTGATGCCCAGCTGGTTGGGCACGGCCTTGGCGATGCGGTCGACCTCGCCGTAGGTGAAGTTCATGACCCGCCCGACGTCGCGGATGGCGGCCCGCGCCAACATCGTGCCGAAGGTGATGATCTGGGCCACGTGGTCCGAGCCGTACTTCCGCGTGACGTAGCGGATGACTTCGTCGCGCCGGGCGTCCTCGAAGTCCACGTCGATGTCCGGCATCGTGACGCGGTCAGGGTTCAGGAACCGCTCGAAGGGCAGCTCGTAGAGGATCGGGTCGACCGGCGTGATGCGCAGGGTGTAGGTCACGATGCTGCCGGGTGCGGAGCCGCGGCAGGTGGTGGCGATGCCCTGCTCCCGGGCGAAGCGGGTGAAGTCGGCCACGATCAGGAAGTAGGCCGCGTAACCCATGCGGATGATCACGTCCAGCTCATAGTCCAGCCGTTGCTGGAGCTCCTGGGTGACCGTGCCGTAGCGAGCCGCCAGGCCGCGCTGACACTCGTCGCGCAGCCAGCTCTCCACTGTATGGCCGTCGGGCACGGGGAAGTGCGGCAGGCGCAGCTGCCCGAAGGTGAACTTGAGGTCCGTCATCTCCGCGATGCGTCGCGTGTTGGAGATGGCCTCCGGCACGTCCCCGAAGAGGGCCGCCATCTCCGCGGCGCTCTTCAGGTAGAACTCCTGTGTCTCGAAGCGCATCCGGTTCTGCGTGTCGATGTTGGAGGCGGTGCCGATGCAGAGCAGCGCGTCGTGGGCCTCGTGCTGGGCCTTGCGCACGTAGTGCAGGTCGTTGGTGGCCACCAGCGGCAGGCCCATCTCGGGTGCCAGGCGCAGCAGCTTCTGGTTGAGCCGCTGCTGCTCGGGCAGGCCGTGGTCCTGCATCTCCAGGAAGAAGTCGCCCGGCCCGAAGATGTCCTTGTAGGCGCCGGCCAGGCGGCGCGCCGATTCCCAGTCATCCGTCTCCAGGGCGCGGGGGATCTCCCCGTTGAGGCAGGCCGAAAGGCCGATGAGGCCCTGCGAGTGGCGGGCCAGGTGCTCCCGGTCGATGCGCGGCTTGTAGTAGTAGCCGTCGAGGTGGGCGTCGGTGATGAGGCGGCACAGGTTCTGGTAGCCGGTCCAGTCCTTGGCCAAGAGGATGAGATGGTAGGGCTGCGAGTCCTTGGAGCCCTCGCGGTCCGTCATGGAGCGACGGGCGACGTACGTCTCGACCCCGATGATGGGCTTGATGCCCGCGTTCTGGCAGGCCTGGTAGAAAGCGACCGCGCCGTAGAGGGCACCGTGGTCCGTGATCGCCAGCGAGTCGAAGCCGTGGCTGACGGCGTCCGAGACCAGGTCCGTGATGCGTCCCAGCCCGTCGAGGAGACTGAACTCCGTGTGGGTGTGAAGGTGCGTGAAGGAGTGGGCAGCTATCACTTGGTCGGCTCGCTCGTTGCCACCTTCACTGGCCAATGGTAGACCGGCCGCGCCGTTCGACCTCACCGGGAACCAGGCGCGATGTCCCGACGTCTGCCGCGCAGCGCTGGAGAAGCAAGGTTCCACCCTGGCAGCGGCTCGAAGCGTGTTCGCGTCAAGCAGAGGTGGCTGATGTGTCGCGCCGCGTCTCTGATCCTCCTGGCCCTCGTCCTGGGATGCAGCCCAGGGCCACTGTCACCTGCCACGCGGACGGAGGATCAGTCGGCGGGCACCTTCGTGCCATCGCCGGGCGTGCCAGCCTCGGCGAGCGCAACGCCGTCGTCGAGGACGGCGGGGACCACGGCAGCGCCCGAGGAGTCTTCGCCGGTCCGATCGAGCGCGCCGCCCGACGCCCCTTTCGGCCTACCCGATTCCCCACCGCCGGTGACCGTGCGAACGAACGACAAGAGCGTCCAGATCCGGCCCTACACGTACTGCTACGGGAACGGATGCGTGGACGGTGTGCAGCCATCCCATCCGCCGGACTTCGCCGAGGCACCCCACGTAGAGGTCGAGTTTCCGCTCGACGGCTGGAGCTTCGAAGCATCGTTCGTGCCCGTCGGCGTGGCCTGTCCCCGGACGCAGTCCGTCCCCGTCGCGAAGACCGGCGACCACACCTATGTCGTGCGGCCCGCGGGACCTGCGGACACCTACGACGTGACGCTCGTCGGCCAGGGCGACGGCGACCTCTTCGTCACCTTTCGGTGGACGACGCCGCAAGACGGCCCGATGACCGTTCCGGACGCGCGGCTGGCCGTTCTCGCCGACCATGATGGAGAGGTCGACAGCTACGGCGTGGAGCTCGAGCTCTCCGACCTGCGCGCCACGCCCAAGTCCGCCAGAGCGGAGATCACGGTGACGGCGGCGAACGGTAAGTCCCTGAGCTTCGAGGCGATCCCCGCCAAGGGCTGCCTCGGCGAAGGTGCCATCTACTGGAACGGGCCCGACCGAGCGGGGCGCCAAGCCGCGCGTCTCGGTCCGGCACCGTTCAGGTACGGCGTCGTGGTCGTGCTTGACGGCGTTCGCTATGCCGCAAGCGCCGCCTGGCCAGCCGACGAGATCGATGGCAACGAACCGTCGGCGGAGTTGATATTCGCGCCGTCACTTCCTGCCCTGCCCTGATCACGTTCGGCGTCTCGGCCAGCCATCCATACATCGACAAGAGCGGCCAGGGTGTCTCTCAAGCACGGCCGTTCGCGACCAGGAACTCCTCCACCTTCTTGGTGACCTCCTGCGCTTTGGACCCGGGCTCTGCTGGCTGGTCGGGATCCCCGGAACCGCCCCGCGCGACAGAGAACTGGAACCCTTCGCAATAAGGGGCCGGCTCACCGAGGCAGTACGCTGAGAGGGTCTCAGAGTAGAACGCCCGGGCGTCGTCGACACTGCGCTCGCCCGTGACGATCTCGTGCATAAGGTTGAGCGTCAGGAAGTTCGCCGCCTCCGAATCACAGCGTGCCGCGGCCTCACCCATGGTTCGGTCGATCAGGCAGCTGCCGTCGTAGCGCCCGAGGTCCTCGAATCTGTCCAGCGGCACCTCGTAGTCGATGTACTGAGTCAGGAAGTCCGCATGCGGCGTGGGGAACTTATGGACGACCTCATCGCAGGTGACCTGGATCCGCTTCCAGGGCGCCCGGTCGAACCACAGCATCCTGGTAGGAGTCGCCTCGTTCGGCGGTCCGTACTGGGCCACCATCTGCTTCACGCCCAGCTTGGCCGCCTCCGGCCAGGCCGCGATCAGCTGCTCGACCTGGTCAGGCTCGACCGAGTTCTCCGCCCCGCGGTTAGTCTCGTGCTTGCCGGCTGCGGTGATCTCCTTGGCATCCGCCGTCGCGTTGGCCAGTACCGCCAGGCGCTTCTGGGGTTCGATATCCCCGGGACCCTGCTGGGGTCGGTCCATGGTGTCGCCTCCACTCTTGCCCGAGCCACTGTCGTGCTCGGATTGTACCGCACGGTACAGATGGAGTTGGCAGATGTGTGACCCCGCCGATGTGGTAAGACAACAGCAAGATGCCCGAGCCCACTACATCCCAGGGCAGAGACACCAAGCGGCGGATCGTGGTGGCTGCAGCGGAGCTGATGTATCGGCACGGTGTCGGCGCCACAAGCCTTGACGATGTGCTGGCCGCGTCGGGGACGGGAAAGAGCCAGTTCTATCACTACTTCGCGAGCCGGGAGGAGCTGATCGCGGAGGTCGTATCGCACCAGCTCGGCCAAGTGCTCGAGGAGCAACGTCGTTTCCGGCTTGATACCCGGGAAGGGATCAGGGCGTGGCTCGAGCGGCTGGCGGTCATGCACGAGGGCACCAACGATTTCCACGGCTGCCCGCTGGGGGCGATCGCGGGCGAGATCCTGGAGGAAGGACCGCGGTCCCGCCGTCGGGCCTCGGAGGCGTTCGCCGAGTGGGAGTCATCGCTCGCCCAGAGCTTCGCGAAGATGCAGGAGCGGGGACTGCTGCGGCGCGACGTAGATGCCGTGATACTTGCCGAAGCCATGATCGCCATCCTCGAGGGCGGCTATCTGCTCTCAGCGACCAAACGCGATCCGCGAGCGATGCGCAGCGCGATCCAGGTCGCCCTGAGCCATCTGGACTCGTTCCGGTCGACCCTCTAGGCACGGGCACCAGCTCATATCGACCCCGGAGTCAACGCCTATTAAAGGGCGTCCTCGCGGAGCTTGACATACGCCGCGAAGCCATCGGCGCTCGGCGGACACAGCCCCGTGCTCCCGCTCGTCGCACCCCATCGCCTTGTCCTCTGGTCCACCCCTGCCCTCCAGGCGGAAGTCAGCTATGGCGTCGAGGAAGGATCCGTGGACGCAGACTCCTGGACCGTGGACCCGACACCGACCTGGACCGTGTCTCGGCCTAGGGTCAGCAGAGCACCCGAGGCATCTGTGAACCGAGGGCCGCGGGGAACGCGCCGCTCTCTACCGCTCGGTGCGGATCCGAAGCTGGCTGGCCAGGTAGAGCCCGAGCACCGTCCCGTAGAAGAAGGCGTGGTAGATGAACTGCGGGATGGCCGGTGCCATGGTGAACCAGGGGCGCCCGATGAGCGGCGCCAGGACGTAGAAGTTGACCACCCACAGCACGATACCGAAGAGGGTCGCTGCCACGACCGTCGCCGATGCCGAGCTGCGGAGCATCCCGACGTTCTGGACGACGAGCGCGAAGGCGACGCCGTAGATCAGGGACAGCGCGATGTGTGAGATCAGCCCCACGGGAATCGCAGTGTCCATCGGGATCTCCATCGGAGGGATGCCGAGTGGCAGCGATGCGAATGCCTGGAGCGGCGCCAGGAACGGCATGCCCATGACCGCCGAACCCACCATCTCGGCCAAGGCGAAGATGACACCGGCGATGGCGCCGCCGATGAGACCGTGCCGCACCGCCCAGCCCCCGACGCTGCCCGATGTGGTGGTTGCTGTCGTCATGCGTGCCTCCCGCTTGCGATCCCCTGGTAAACGTCTCGCAGTCTATAACGTCTCGCAGTCTACGAGAGAGGGTCCAAGGCTGCGTTCTCCGCGACCTGGATCACGCCCTGGCTGGCGGCCAGTGAGCACGTACATCGGCGCAAGCCCAGATCGACTACCCGGGTGTACTGGCCGATGGACAGCGGCTGGTGCGGGCCACGGAAGACGGCGGCGCGCACGTCCAAGGCTGGCATGGCGACGAGTATCGCCTAGCATCCGGGTGTGCGAGAGCGAGCAGCGTCACGGTCGGTGAGCCGAGAAGTACCGACCGGCCTCCACGTGCTTACCGGCCGCGCGGTGCGCCTGCGCCCGGTCGAGCCCGACGATGTCGATCTCATCCACTCCTGGTACGTCGATGCCGAGACGGCCCGGCTGGCTGGTGAGCGACCGAGGAGCCTGGCGGCTCGCCGTCAGCGTTACGACGCCAGCTTGCCCAGCCAAGGCACGGACCACTACAGCTTCATGGTCGTGCGACTGGAGGATGAGCAGCCCGTGGGCCGCATCGATCTGTTCGAGATCGATCAGATCAACGGCTCGGCCAGCTTCGGCATCACCATCGCCGCGCAGGAGCGCGGTAATGGTCATGGCCGCAACGCCATCGAGGTCCTGCTTCGCTTCGGCTTCCAGGAGCTTCGGCTGGAGCGCATCTGGCTGGACACCGACTCAGAGAACCAGGTGGCACAGGGCCTCTACGCGAGCATCGGTTTCGTGCTCGAGGCGCGCCAGCGACATCGATACTTCCAGGAGGGCGGCTTCATCGACGGCATCAGGATGGGGATGCTCCGGTCGGAGTGGCTGGAACGGGAGCGCGAACGGTCGCAGGAGCCGCCGGATGGACAGCGCCAGGAGCGACCGCAGAAGTGAGGGAGGCGCGGGCGAGCACGAGCCGTCCGCGCGGCACGGCGCTGGGGGTCCTGGCGGTCGCGCTACGCCTGGGGCTGACCTCCTTCGGCGGGCCCATCGCGCACATCGGCTATTTCCGGCGGGAGTATGTCGAGCGTCGTAGTTGGATCGACGAGCACAGCTTCGCCGACCTGGTGGCCCTGTGCCAGTTCCTGCCCGGCCCGGCCAGCAGCCAGCTGGGCATCGCCATCGGCACGCGTCGGGCCGGCTTGTGGGGCGGGATCGCCGCATGGCTGGGCTTCACTCTCCCATCTGCGGTGGCCCTGGTCCTCTTCGCCATGGTGGCGACGTCCGCCGACCTGGCCGACGCGGGCTGGATCCGGGGGCTGAAGCTGGTGGCGGTGGCCATCGTCGCCCACGCGGTGCTGGGCATGGCCAGGGCGCTGACACCCGACTGGCCCCGGCGAGTGCTGGCTCTTGCCGCGGCCGCGGCGGCCCTGCTCTGGACCTCCCCGTTCGCGCAGATCGGCATCATCGTCGGCGGCGGCCTAATCGGGTGGCTGCTCCTGCGAGCCCCGGCGGTCCCCGTGGGAGGGTCGGAACCAACGCCGCTGGGCAAGTGGGTCGGCGTTGCGGCCCTGGCGACCTTCTTCGGGCTCCTGCTGGCCCTGCCGCTCCTTCGCCTCGTGGCCGACTCCCAGGCGCTGGCGCTGTTCGAGACGACTTATCGGACGGGATCTCTCGTGTTCGGCGGCGGACATGTCGTCCTGCCGCTGCTCCACGAAGGCGTCGTGACGCCCGGCTGGGTGAGCGACGGTGCTTTCCTCACCGGATACGGTGCCACGCAGGCCGTGCCCGGGCCGCTGCTCACCTTCGCGGCATATCTGGGGGCCGTCTCGTCGGCGCCACCGGGTGGGTGGCTGGGCGCGGGAGTCGCCCTGGGCGGCATCTTCCTGCCCTCCTTCCTGCTCGTCTGGGGAGCGCTGCCGTTCTGGGACGCCTTGCGCTCCGCGAGCCGGTTCCGACGGGCACTCACGGGCACGAACGCGGCGGTGGTCGGCATCCTTCTCGCCGCGCTCTATACGCCCGTGTCGACGAGCGCCATCACATCGTTGACCGACGCCGTCATCGCGGCCGCCGCCTTCGGCCTCCTGACGGTCGGGCGCGCACCGCCGATCCTTGTCGTGGTGCTCACCGCCCTCATCACGCAGCTGCTCGTCGGGCTTTGAGGGCGATCCGCGGCCAGCAGAAGGGGCTATAGCAAGACGGCAAAGGGGTGGTACCCGGCGGCAGGCTTGAAGGGCAGACTCGCCGAAGACGGATCCAAAGGCGCGTATCGCCAGGGATCCTGACAAGAAGAAGATCGCCGTTCCAGCAGGACCTTGGCGGGCCCCAGCCCGTCTCGTCGAGAGGGCGCCCCAGCGTCCCGTCACGTCGCTTTCCGACGTGGTCGGGTCCTGCTCAGCGGACAAGGCCCGTCACCACCGCACACGCGATGCCGTCGGGCGGAGGCCCCGTCGCCCCGATGCATGCATCCAGCCTCGACCGCACGCGCGCTGTGCCGTCAACCACGACCTCACGTCATCGTTCGCACCGCCAACGACTGATCTCCCTGCTGGGGATCTCCTTCATCGCGGTGGTGGCAGCCGGAACGGTGACCGTCGCGTTACCCGCAGAGCAAGCGCTTGGGGCGACCAGGGTCCCGCGGGCCGTCATCATCGTCGGCCCATCGGACGGGTCGACGCCGGAGTACATCGCTGAAGGCAAGCTCTTCGCGAACCAGGCCGAGAAGGCCGGCATGAAGGTGACCCGCCTGTTCCATCCCCGAGCCACCTGGGCTCGCGTCCGTCCAGCCCTTCAGGGCGCCAACCTCGTGGTCTACTTCGGGCACGGCAACGGCTGGCCCAGCCCGTACGGCCCGTCCCAGGAGAACACCAAGAACGGTTTCGGTCTGAACCGCCGAGAGGGGGCTCCGCCGAACGAGCACGTCTACTACGGCGGCAACGTCATCCGCGAGAAGGTCCGCCTGGCGAAGAACGCGGTCGTCATCCTCTACCGTGCCTGCTACGCCGCCGGCAACGGGGAAGACTGGCATCGGATTCCCAGCCAGGGCGTGGCATTGCGACGCGTGGACAACTTCGCGGCATCGTTCCTGGACCGGGACGTCCGGGCGGGCGTCGTGATGGCCTTCGGAGCCAAGCAATGGGTCAACATCGCCGCTGCCCTCATGCGGCCCGGCAAGACGATGAACAGCATCTTCAGGATCCCCAGCGCCAAGCCCGGCTGGCGCACCAGTGGCTGGATGGGCCGACGCGACATCTACCGCCAGTCAAGCCGCACTCCCGGTGCCTACATCCACCTGGACGTTCATCCCGCGACTGGCTACCGGCGAGCCATCACCGGCGAGCTGAAGATGACGACCGGCGAGTGGCGGGGTCGCTGACCGGCCAGTGGCGGGGTGACGACGGTCAGTGGATCTGTCAGTTCATCTGGTCTGTGATTCTGTCAGTCGGACGTCATAGAGTGTGGTCCCCCGCCGGACCCGCGCCAGGGATGCTCGGCAGGCGGCACCCAGGGCGGCTCGGCTGCCAAGGGCTCGAGGCCCGGTGCCGAGCGGCGGGCCTGCTGAGCCCGCAGCTGGGCCGGCTCGGGCTGGCGCTGGTCAGAGCACGTCGGTGCGGCGCTGGGGCAGAGTAGCTGTCAGGTAGAGCATGTCTGCCTGATTCTGTTGGGACGCAACCGCATCACGATGGACGACGGCCGGGAGCTAGACGTGGGGCCGGGCGATCTGTTCACCGTCCCGCCCGGGCACGACAGCGAGGTCCTTGGCGACGAGCCCTACGTCTCGCTTCACCTCATGGGCGGCGACGCCTACGCGCGCTGAGCCCGCACGGTGATCAGGGCCACGGGCTCGGCTTGTCTGCCACCGCTTCCGGATCGGACCTGAGCTTCTCGAGCCACTGGCCGAAGTCATGCCGGGGGCGGAAACCGAGGCGTTGCTCGATCGACTCCATCGGGTAGTACTCGCGGATCGGCTCCAAACGTTCCACCCGGCGCTCGCGAAGCAGCTGCGACGCGCCGGGCCAATATCGGTCGATCACCGCAAGAGCGTCTGAGCGCAGGCCTGCACCGTCCACTTGTCTGAAGGGCACGACGGACTCCACGTTGAATGCGCCCCAAGTGACGCGACCGGTCGCCAGAGCACGGATGGCGGCCAACACCGAGCCGACCACGTCTGCTGTGTCGACCCCACCGTAAAGCAGACGGATGCCGTAGCGGAAGAATGTCTCCGGCACGAACATCCCATACCGAAGCGCGATGCTCGGGATGCCGTGCCGCCGGCCGTAGTAGCGGCACATCTCCTCGCCCACGACCTTCGTCAGCCCGTAGATATCGGCGGGCAGGAGGGGCAGATCCTCGCGGAGGGCCACCGCAGCGTTCTCGCCCGACGGAAGGCGGCTCTCTCCGTAGACGCCCATCGTGCTGCTGAAGATGAAGCCTCTGACACCCGCCTCGGCCGCGGCCTCCCAGGCATTGAACGTGCCCGTGACGTTCAGCTCATGGAAGTCCTGCGGCGTGTGATCACGCAAGTGGATCCCGTGCAGGGCGGCGCCATGCACGACGAGGTCCACACCCTCCATCGCATGCCGGACATCCTGAAGCTGTCTGACGTCCCCCTCTACGAGCCGATGCGGCGTCTCGAACCTCCGGACGTCGAACAGGACGGGCTCGTGGCCCTCCGCTGCCAGAGCAGGTGCCAGGGCATGACCGAGAGTGCCGCCCGCGCCGGTCACCAACACGCGCATCCCGTACCTCCGCTGCGAGTCTCACTCATTCCTGGAACTGGCGCCGTCCCGGCCCTCGATGAGCCAGGGGCGCTCATTGAAGAGCTCGCTGATCCAGCGGCCCACGATACCGGGACGGCGCGTGTCATGCCGACCCTGAAGGAGCAGGTCCAGGGAGCGCTGCACCCGATCGGTCAGCTGACGAGCGCCGGCGCGGCCGCTAGCCAGACCATCGAGGGTCACTGGCTCGCCGATCGTGATGCGTATCGTCTTGCCGAAGCGTATCCAGCGCGTACCACTGATGGCGACCGGCACGACGGGCACGCCGGCGAGCAGGGCGAAGTGGCCCACGCCGACCTCGAGCGGCAGCGCCTCCCCCTCGCGGTCACTCAGCCGCCCCTCCCCTGCGACCGCCAGGAGCTCATCGCCGCGTAGCACCGCTGTCGCGCGGCGGGTGACGTCCATGATGTCCCGACCGCCGGGCTGGAAGGGCACACCCCGCCCTCCCCAACGGATGATGGCGTTGCGCTTGCCCATGGACATGTCCACTTCTCGCGGACCGAAGATGCGCAGCGTCCGGCGTCCATCGGGCCAGTAGCCGATGAGCATGAGCGGGTCGGTCCAGCTGGGATGGTTGAAGCAGATGAGATAGGCGCTGTCGGGCAGGTGCTCCGCACCCCGGACTCGGATGCGCAGAGCGGCGCCCAAAGCGATCCGGAAGAAGATCCGTACTGCCTCATACTTCAGCCCACGGCGCGGCCCTCGCGGTCGGCCAAGCTGCTCGCGACTCAAACCTGGAACCTCCTGATCGTCCTCGAGTGGCGCGAGCGTACATGTGCCGGTCGGAAGACCACCGTGGTCTACATGGTCGCGCCTTACCTGTACGCGCAGGGTCGAACCCGCTAGGATGCGTCAGCGTCGCGCCGCGGAGGAGTGGGCGGCGCAGCGATCGCCGGGATGGCGTGGGAAACAGACCCAGCACCCCGGCCCATAGGAGGAATGCATGCGCACCCGTTCGACCGGGCTGACCCTGTTGGCCAGCCTGGCTATCATCGCCGCCGCCTGTGCGGGACCCGCCGCACCGCCGAGCACCGTACCCAGCGTGGCAGCACCCACGGATGTCGCCAGCGAAGACCCTAGCGAGGAGCCCACGGACGCCCCGAGCGACGCGCCTTCCGATGCCCCGAGCGACGAGCCGTCGGATGCCCCGAGCGACGAGCCGTCGGTCGATCCGAGCGACCAGCCCTCCGGCGATCCGAGCGGGGAGCCCGGGGAGGGCCTCCAGATCGGTGTGGTCACGGACGTCGGCACGCTCGATGACAAGAACTTCAACCAGTTCTCATACGAGGGCGCCGAGCGGGGCGCGGAAGCCGTCGGCGGCACGGTCGAGGCCATCGTCACCCAGGAGTCCGCCGACTACGCCGCGAACATCCAGTCCTTCATCGACCAGGACTACGACGTCATCGTGACCGTCGGCTTCGCGCTCGGCAACGACACCACGATCGCGGCCAAGGCGAACCCGGAGGTTTCTTTCATCGGCGTGGACCAGGCGCCATGCGTGACGGCCGAGGGCGATCCCGATCCAGAATTCGCATGTGCCGGCGATCCCGCAGAGCTGTTGCCCAACTACCAGGGCGTGGTGTTCGCAGAGGCGCAGCCCGGATACCTGGCGGGCATCGTGGCTGCGAGCATCACGGAGAGCGACGTGATCGGCGCCATCGGCGGCGCGTCCTTCATCCCGCCCGTGACCAACTACATCGCTGGCTACGAGAATGGCGCGAGGTCCGTGAACCCAGACATCGAGGTCGTGACTGCCTTCGTCTCTGACGACCTGGCCAAAGCCTTCAACGACCCGGCGGGCGGTCAGGCCTTCGCCGAGCAGCTGCTCGAGCAGAACCCGGAGATGGATGTGCTGTTCCAGGTCGCCGGCAAGACGGGCAACGGCGTGCTCCAAGCCGCCTGCGACGCCGACATCCACGCTATCGGCGTCGACGTGGATCAGCACGAGTCGACCCCTGAGACAGCTGACTGCACGGTCACCAGTGCCGAGAAGAAGTTGAGCAACGCAGTCATGCAGGCCATCGAGCGCGTGGCCGACGGGACGGCCGTCGGTGGCGTGGTGGTGAACGACGCCTCGAACGAAGGTATCGGCCTCTCGCCCTTCTACGAGTCCGAGGAGCTCATCACGGCGGAGACGCAACAGGCCATCGACGACGCGATCGCGGCCATGGCGGCGGGTGAGCTCGACCCTAACCCCGCTCCCTAGGACTGGCGGGCTCCACAGCCTTCAGGACGGCGAGTCCGGCTTCGGCCGGACTCGCCGTTAGACGTTCCAGGGCGGGCGCACCACGGCTATGCTCGCCCCCTCCATCCTCACGGCCAGGGGCATGACAGAGATCGTCGCGCCCGCGCTCGAGATGCGCGGCATCACCAAGCGTTATCCCGGCGTGGTCGCAAATGACCACATCGATCTCGACGTGCGCCCGGGGGAGATCCACGCGCTCCTGGGAGAGAACGGCGCGGGAAAATCGACGCTCATGAACATCCTGTACGGACTCGCCGCGCCTGATGAGGGCCAGATCCTGCTCGACGGTGATGAGGTGCGTATCACCGGGCCCTCCGACGCGATCGCCCGCGGCATCAGCATGGTGCATCAGCACTTCATGCTCATTCCCGTGCTATCCATCGCGGACAACATCCTGCTCGGCGAAGAGACGATGGCGAACCGCATCTTCCTCGACCGCAACGAGGCTCGACAGCGGATCCGGGCGCTGGGCGATCAGTTCGGCTTCGACATCGATCCGGACGCTCGCGTCGAGTCCCTGTCCGTTGGCTGGCAGCAACGCGTCGAGATCCTGAAGGCTCTCTACCGCGAGGCGCGGATCCTGGTCCTCGACGAGCCCACCGCGGTCCTCACGCCCCAGGAGACGCGTGAGATCTTCGCCATGCTTCGTCGCTTGGCGGCGGCCGGCCACAGCATCGTCTTCATCAGCCACAAGCTGTACGAGGTGCTCGAGATCGCCGACCGGATCACGGTGATCCGCCGCGGTCGCGTCGTGGGCACGCGGCGACCCAGCGAGACGAACGAGAGTGACCTGGCCGAGCTGATGGTCGGACGCGCGGTCCAGCTGGAAGCCGACCGCGGCCTGTCCCATCCAGGTGACCCGACCCTCGTCGTCGCGGAGCTGCATGCGAAGGACGATCGCGGCCATGAGACGCTGCGCGGGGTCAGCTTCGAGGTCCGCGCTGGCGAGATCCTGGGCATCGCGGGCGTGGCCGGCAACGGACAGGACGAGCTCGTGGAGGCGCTGACGGGCCTGCGCAAGCCATCGGCCGGGAAGGTCTCCGTGGCGGGACGAGAGGTGACCGGCCATGGACCACGTGAGCTGATCCGGGGCGGCCTGGCATTCGTGCCGGGCGACCGGCAGCGCTTCGGGCTGGTGCTCAGCTTCACGGTCCAGGACAACCTCGTCCTCACGCAGTACCGCGAGGCGCCCTTCGC
>Ga0136617_10003927_pt1 | contig 13295 bp, 9 predicted proteins | sample AntDrymUQ3222106_2_FD_129672 | JGI IMG/M metagenome (GOLD analysis project Ga0136617, IMG submission 129672) | Polar desert sand microbial communities from Dry Valleys, Antarctica - metaG UQ322 (21.06) | ecosystem: Environmental > Terrestrial > Soil > Desert | place: Antarctica: Dry Valley...
AAGCCCAGATCGACGGCGTGGTAGCGATAGATCGCCCGGACGATCGCGGCCGGATCGGACGCACCAGCCTCCGTGCCGGCATCGGTGGCCGTGTGATGGACGGTCAGCCGCTGCGCCGGAAAGAACTCCGCCGGCCAGATCTCCTTGCCGTTGGCGTCCAGTCGCAGCGACTCGTCGGCGCCCCACCGCGCCCGCGACCGGTAGCAGCCGCCCGACGATCCCGAGCCAAGGCCCGACAGGCCGATCGCCCGAGCGGCCCGCGCCGTGGCCGGTGACTCCGCCACCGTCTCACGCCGACCATCGGTGGTGTTGATCGCCACCCCACGCACATCGCGTGCCCCCCCGCGGCGCGCGGACCTGGTAGGCGGTGGCGCGCCCGGCCGGCACCAGCTCGCTAGCGACACGACCCCGGGGATGGATCTCGCCGGCATGCAGCTGCTGCCACGCGGTCCACGCACCGTCACGCCGGAAGCGCACGCTGCCCCCGTCACGAAGGGTGCCGCGCCAGTGGACACCGACGAAGTCGATGCGACGCGGCACCGGCAGGGGCTGAGCGCCGACGACGGCAGCACGCGCCAGCGTTCGCGGTACCCGGAAAGCGCGCCCGGCGGCGGCGGCGCTCGCCCCGCCCGCCGTGCCTTCGGCCAACGCCCGCGTCAGCAGGACGATCGCACCTTGCACGGGGTGGCAGACCGGCGGGTCGAGCTGGCGCTCGGACGGCCGCAGGCCGCAGCTCGAGCGGAGCCGGTCCCAAGCCCCGGCGATAAAGTGCGTCAAGGTGAACGACACGCCAACGCCACCCTGGCGCGACATGCCGGGCTTTGACGGCCTCTACGGCCTGGAGGTCCTCGCGCTCTCCGACGAGGAGGTCACCGCCCGGGTCCCGGTGCGCGACGAGATCAAGCAGCCCGCCGGGCTCGTGCACGGCGGCGTGTTCGCGTCGATCGCCGAATCGATCGCCTCGACCGCCACCTACCTCGCGGTCTCAGACGACGGGCGCACGGCCCAAGGGCTCTCCAATCAGACGAGCTTCCTGCGCCCGATCCGCGACGGCAAGATCCACGCGGTCGCGCGGCGCCGCCACCGCGGCCGCACGACGTGGGTGTGGGAGGTCGAGATCACCGACGACCAAGGGCGCCTGTGCGCGCTCGTGCGCATGACGATCGCGGTCCGCGACGCGTCCGCCTGAGCGATGACGTTCCTCGGCGGCAGCTACCGCGACGCCGCGGCGAGCACCTCCGTGATCGCCGGCGCCGGCTGCGGCCGCGCGTACAGGTAGCCCTGGGCGTGATCGCAGCCGAACGCGCGCAGGTACTCTTCCTGCTCGCTGGTCTCTACGCCTTCTGCGACGACCGTCAGTCCGATCGCGTGAGCCATGTCGATGGTCGCCTTGACTATGGCGCGGTCATCCGTGTCGGAGTCGACGCCGGAGACGAACGAGCGGTCGATCTTCAGCACGTCGAGCGGGAAGCGCTTCAGCCGGCTCAGCGACGAATACCCGGTGCCGAAGTCGTCGAGCGCGAGGGCCAGGCCGTACTCGTGCATCGTTCCCAGGATCGTCGCCGGCGCGTCCGCTTCCTCCATCAGCACGCTCTCGGTGATCTCCAACGCCAGGGTGCCCGGCCGCAGCCCGCAACGCTCGGCGATGCTCGCCGCCTGAGCGGGAAACAGCGGGTTGGTCGCCTGTCGCCCGGAGACGTTGACCCACACGCCGAGCGCCGAGCCGAACTGCTGCTGCCACGCCGCGGTCTGGCGGCAGGCTTGCTCCATGACGTGAAGCCCGAGCTCGGCGATCAGGCCGAGCTCCTCGGCGATCGGGATGAACTCGAGCGGCGGGACCAGCCCGCGCTCGGGGTGCTCCCAGCGCACGAGCGCCTCGGTCGAGACCGTCCGGCCGGTGGCAAGGTCGATAATCGGCTGATACCAGACCTCGAGCTCGTCGCGGTCGATCGCGCGGCGCAGCTCGGCCTCGGTGCGTACGCGGGTCATGACCTGGATGCGCATCGCCTCGTCGAACAGCTCGTAGCGTCCGCGCCCGCGCTCCTTGGCCCGGTACATCGCCGCGTCGGCGTCGCGCAGCAGCGACTCGGGGGTGTCCTGCTGGCTTGCGGCCAGCGTGATGCCGGTGCTGACCGTGAAGAAGTGCTCGCCGCTGTCGAGGACCAGCGGACGGTTGATCGCGACCGCAAGGCGCTCGGCGACCTCCGTGGCCTGGCGCGCGGCGTCGACGGCGGGGCAGATGACGACGAACTCGTCGCCGCCGAGGCGCGCGACCGTGTCGGTCGGGCGCACCGTGGCGGTCAGCCGGGGCGCCAGGGCGAGCAGCACCTCGTCGCCGGCCGCGTGGCCGAGCGAGTCGTTGATCATCTTGAACCGGTCGAGGTCGAGCACGAAGACCGCGACGTCGACGCCCTCCCGGCGCCGGCGAGCGAGCGCGTGCGCGAGCCGGTCGAGCGCCAGCGTGCGGTTCGGCAGGTGTGTGAGCGGGTCGTGCAGCGCCGCGTGCCGCGTCGCCCGCTCCTCGCAGTGGCGCTTGACGGCAACGGTGATGAGCGTTGCGACCGCCGTGAGGAACGCGACCTCGTCCTCGGAGAACCGTCGAGGCGCGCGCTCGTGGACGCGGAGGATTCCGAACGGCCGGTCGTGGCCGTCGATCGCGACGCTGAGGCTGCTGACCACGCCGAGCTCCAGCAGCGTCGGCGACGGCGTGAAGCGCGTCTCCGTCGCCAGGTCTTCGACGATCACGGGCTCCCCTGTGCGCAAGCTGTGTGAGGCGATCGGGCTCTCGGCGAGCGACATGCGCGGCGCGCGGACCACATGCTCGGGGATTCCGACGGCGGCCACCAGGCTCAGCCGCTCGCCGGCCTCGTCGAGCTCCAGCACGCCACCCGCCTCGACGCCGAGCGCGGCGGTCGCCGCCGTCACCGCCTCGCTCATGAGCATGTTCAGATCGTGGCTTTGCAGGGCGAAGCGACCGAGCTCGGCGACGGCCTTCTGCTGGCGGGCGTGGCGAGCGAGCTGTTGGACCGCCCGCGTGCGTTCGGTGATGTCGCGAGCGACGACGAGCGCGGACTCGACCGACCCGTCCTCGGCGCGGACGGGGACCGCCTCGACCGCGAACGTCAAGCCGTCGCTGTCGAACTCGAACGCGCGCCGCTCACCGCATAGCGCGGCGCGATAGTTCTCCAGCGAGAGGCGAAGCACGTCGCTTGGGACCTCGGAGTACAGCTCGCTGACCTTGCGGCCGCGGAACAGGTCCTCGTCCAACCAGGCAAGCCGGCCGATCGCCTCCCCTTCGGCGACCAGGATGCGCAGGTCGTGATCGACGAGGAACACGCTGGTGTCCGGCAGATTGGCGGTCAGGGTCCGGTGCAGCGCCTCGGAGCGGCGGATCAGCAGCTCGGCCTCATGCTGGGTCGCGGCCGCGGCGCGCTGGGCGCTGACGTCGCGGAAGACGACGACGCTGCCGGCGCCGTCGCCCAGCGGCACGGGCGAGGCCGAGTAGGCGACGGGCAGCAGCGAGCCGTCCTTGCGCCAGAACCCGTCCTCGGCCGTCTTGTAGGTCGCGCCGGTGCTGCGTACGGCCAGCAGCGGACACTCCTCGACGGGAAACGGCGTGCCGTCCGGACGGCTGTGATGCAGCGCGGCGTGGCATTCGCGTCCGATCAGCTCGCCGGCCTCGTACCCGAGCATGCGCAGCCCGGACGGGTTGACGTAGAGGATCGACCCGTCGCCGTCGGCGACCCACACTCCGTCCGCCAGGCTGTCGGTGATGGCCAGCGAAAGGCTCGCGGCCCGGTCGACCTCGGTCGCTCTGCGATCGGTCACGTCGCGACGACCTGCGCGCCCGCGGATGTCGTGGCGGGCATGTGGACCGACGGCGCGAACAGCCGCCGAACCGGGTCTTCCGATGGTCGCACCGCGTACCGGGCCACTGCGCCTTCTTCCACGACCGCTGCGCTCCAGCACGATAGGACGCGCCACGCAGCAACAGCGGACCGTCCAGCGTAGCGCGGCTCAACGCCCTTGACCAGTCGCATGGCGGACGCCGGGTTGCGCGCGAGTTGGCCTCGCCGCGCGTCATCGCATTGGCCTCAGGGTGAGGACCAATCGCCGCGTAGCGTGCAACCGATGACCGCAACCGACACCCATCCCCGCGCCGACCTCGCAGGCGCAGCGCGCTCTGCGTACCGCGCCATGGCCCACTTGGACCGCGCCACCGGCGAGCTGCCGCTCGACCCGCTCCTGCGCGAGCTGATCCGAGTGCGTGCCTCGATGCTCAACGGCTGCGCCTACTGCATCGACATGCACACCAAGGACGCCCGCGCCAAGGGCGAGAACGAGCAGCGGCTCTACGCCGTCGCCACGTGGCACGAGGCGCCGTTCTTCTCGCCGGCCGAGCGCGCCGCGCTCGCGCTCACCGACGCGCTCACGCAGCTGCCCGGGCACCCCCTGCCCGATACGGTGCTGGCCGAGGCCGAGGAGCAGCTCGGCGCCGAAGGCCTGGCTGCCGCCACCTGGATCATCGTGACCATCAACGCCTGGAACCGCGTGGCGATCGCCGCGCACACGCAGGCCGGCGAGTACGAGCCGGAGGCATGAGCGCCACCGCGCTGCGCGCCCTGCACGTCCCGGGCGACCCGCTGATCCTCCCCAACGCGTGGGATGCCGGCACGGCGCGGCTGGTCGCGGAGGCCGGCTTTCCGGCCGTCGCCACGACCAGCAGCGGCGTCGCCGACTCGCTCGGATACGCCGATGGCGAGCAGACGCCGGTGGAGGAGATGCTCGCCGCGGTGGCGCGGGTCGCCCGCGCCGTCGACGTGCCGGTGACCGCCGACATGGAGGCGGGGTACGGGCTCGAGCACAGCGAGCTCGCGCGCCGCGTCGCGGCGACCGGCGCCGTCGGCCTCAACCTGGAGGACACCGACCACGCGAACCACCCGGCGCTCGTCCCCGTCGAGCGGCAGATCGAGCGCATCGCCGGGATCAAGGCCACCGCCGACCTCGTCGTCAACGCCCGCATCGACGTCCACGTGCGCGGCGGCAGCACCGACGACGCGCTCGCGCGCGGCCGCAGCTACCGCGGCGCGGGGGCCGACTGCGTGTACCCGATCGGCGTCACCGACGAGGCGACGATCAGCCGCTTCGTCGAGCACTGCGAGGTCGTCAACGTCCTGCTCCGGCCGGGTGCGCCGCCGGTCGAGCGGCTCGCGCAGCTGGGCGTCGCCCGCATCAGCCTCGGCCACTACCTGCACGCCGAGATGGAGGAGCAGCTGCGTGCACGCCTGCAAGGGGTTCCCGTCAGGGCGTCCGGTCCTCAGCCCCCGCGGTAGGCGTTCGTGATCGGCATGCGCCGGTCGCGCCCGAACGCGCGCGGGGTGATCTTGACGCCCGGCGGCGCCTGGCGGCGCTTGTACTCGGCGCGGTCCACGAGCGCGAACACGCGGGCGACCGCCTCCTCGGGCAGCCCGGCGAGCGCGAGCTGGTCGCGGCCCGCGTCCTCCTCGACGTAGGCCTCGAGGATCGCGTCGAGCGTGTCGTAGTCGGGCAGGGAGTCCTCGTCCTTCTGGTCGGCCCGCAGCTCGGCGCTCGGTGGCCGCTCGATGATCGAGCGCGGCACCGAATGGGCGTCGTCGCGTGCATCACGGAAGTCGACGAGCCGGTAGACGAGCGTCTTGGGCACGTCCTTGATCACCGCGAAGCCGCCGGCCGAGTCGCCGTAGAGCGTCGAGTAGCCGACCGAGTTCTCAGACTTGTTGCCGGTCGTCAGCACGAGCCAGCCGAACTTGTTCGACAGCGCCATCAGCAGGTTGCCGCGGATCCGCGCCTGCAGGTTCTCCTCCGTGATGTCGGGCTCGCGGCCCGCGAACACCTCGGCGAGCATCTGCTCGTAGACCTCCATCGCGGGGGCGATCGGCAGGTCCAGGCACTGGATGCCAAGGCTCGCGGCCAGCTCGCGCGCGTCGCTCTGCGTGCCCTCGGAGGAGTAGCGCGACGGCATCACCACGGCGGTCACGCGATCGGCGCCGAGCGCGTCGACCGCGATCAGCACGACCAGCGTCGAGTCGATCCCGCCCGAGAGGCCGAGCACGACGTGCTCGAAGCCGTTCTTGTGCACGTAGTCGCGCACGCCGAGGCAGAGCGCGGCGTAGACCTCCGCCTCGGGCTCGAGCAGCGGCGCCACGTCGCCGCCCAGCGTGCGCGCCTCGCGCGGCTTGCGCTCCAGCACACCGGCGTGGCGGACTTCGGGCAGCGCGCTGCGGGCCGGCGGCCGCAGCCGCGTGTCGCGCAGCCGAGCGGTCGCCGCGCCCTGCAGGTCGACGGCGCACAGCGTCAGCGATTCGGCGAACTGCGGCGCGCGCGCGATCACCGCACCCGTGTGGTCGACGACGACCGAGTGCCCGTCGAAGACCAGCTCGTCCTGGCCGCCGACGAGGTTGCAGAACGCGACGGCGCAGAGGTTGTCGCGCGCGCGCTGGATCAGCATGCGCTCGCGCGCCGCGCCCTTGCCCGCCTCGTACGGCGACGCGGACGGGTTGATCAGCAGCAGCGCGCCGGCCAGCGCCTCGTCGGACCCGGGCGGCCCCGGCACCCACAGGTCCTCGCAGATCGTGAGGCCCAACCGAGCGGTGCCGACGTCGAGCACCGCGGCGCCCTCGCCGGCCTGGAAGTAGCGCGGCTCGTCGGCCACGCCGTAGTTCCACAGGCGCGTCTTGCGGTACGTCGCGACCACGCGGCCGTTCGCGATCACCGCGATCGCGTTGTGGACGTCCTCCGTGCGCTGCGGGTAACCGACGACGGCGACGATTCCCTCGACGCCGGCCGCCAGGTCGTCGAGCGCCTCCTGCGTCGCCTGCAGGAAGTGCTCCTTGAGCAGCAGGTCCTCGGGCGGGTAGCCGGTGAGCACCAGCTCTCCGAACAGCACGAGCTCGGCCCCGGCGGCGCGCGCACGAGCGATCTGCTCGCGCACGAGGTGGGCGTTGCCCTCCAGGTCGCCGACGCGGGGGTCGACCTGCGCGAGCGCGAGCGTCAGCGGTGCGAGCGGTCCGGCCACGGGCGGGGATTCTGTCAAGCGCGCTGCTCGGCGCGCCTGCGGCCGTTCCTGCGCGGCCCGCCGCCGATGCCCGCGACGGCCGCCAACTCGGCGATCGCGGCGTCCAGGCCGGCCGCGACGTCATCGAGGTCGGGCAGCGCGTCGTAGTCGGCCACCAGGCCGAAGTCGATGCGCCCGTCATACGACAGGATCGCGATCCCGAGCACGCAGTTCTCGGCGAGCGGGACGTGCGGGTACACGCGGCACAGCGGCCGGCCGAGCAGGTAGAGCGGAAACTGCGGCCCCGGCACGTTGGTGACCGTCAGGTTGAAGAAGCGCTGCGCCACCTGGAGGCGCGCCGCCTGCGCGAGGATCGTCGGCGGCGCGAAGTCGGCCAGCGACGTGATCATCTCCGCCCCGAGCGCCTGGCCGGACTCCTTGAGACCGCGCATCGCCTCGTACACCGTGCGGAAGCGCGCGATCGGATCCTCGAGCCCGATCGGGAGCGGCGCGTACATGGTCGAGACCTTGTTGCCGAGCGCCCCGCGCTCGGCGTCGGCGCGCACGGACACCGGCACCATCGCCTTGAGGTCGGCCTCCGTGTCGTAGCCGTGCGCCTCGTAGTGGCGACGCAGCGCGCCGGTGACGACGGTGAGCACGACGTCGTTGACGGTGCCGCCCAGCGCGTTCTTGATCGCCTTGAACGTCTGCAGGTCGCCGTCGACCCAGGCGAAGCGGCGGTGCGGCCCGATGCGCACGTTCAGCGGGGAGCCGGGCGAGCCCGCAAGGCCGGCCTGGGTGATCGCGGCCAGCCCGCCGAGCGCGGTCATGCCGGCGGCGACGGCGTCCTGCGGCCGGCTCACGGCGCCCGCCGCGGCACGGGCGATCCCGAACGGCCGCGTCGCACGCTCCATGAGCGCGTCGGCCAGCAGCGTCGCCTGTGACGGCTCGGGCCGCGGGGCCCACGGGGCAGGGGCGGGCTGCTCCTCCGGCTCGGGGTCGAGATCGAACAGCACCGTCGTGATGTCGACGCCGGAGATGCCGTCGACGAGGCAGTGGTGCGTCTTGGCGACGATCGCGAAGCGGTCGCCCTCGACCGAGTCGACCAGCCACAGCTCCCACAGCGGCTTGGAGCGGTCCAGGCGCTGGGCGAAGATCCGCCCGGCGAGGCGCCTCAGCTCGCGCTCGCCGGCGGGCGCCGGCAGCGCGGTGTGGCGCACGTGGTAGCCCGCGTTGAAGTGCGGATCGTCGACCCACACGGGGCGGCTCTGCACGAGCGGCGGGAACGCCAGCTTCTGGCGGTAGCGCGGGACGAGCCCGAGTCGGCGCTCCAGTTGCGCCACGAACTCGTCGTATCGCGGCGCATGCCCGTCGAACAGCAGCACCGATCCGACGTGCATGTGCGCGCCGCCCTCCTCGAGCGCGAGGAAGGAGACGTCGAGGCCGCTCAGGCGGTCGGGGTTCGCCACGGCCGGGATTGTCGCGCATCACCCGGGCCGGCGCGTCCGCAGGCTTACACAATACGTATCGCAAGCTTCAACAGCTCATACAATGTCGTCCGTGAGCGCCTCCCTGCACGACCCCGGCGTCTTCGAGCGCGCCTACGATCAGCACAGCCGCGGCGTGTACGCCGCCGCGCTGCGGGTCCTCGGCAATCCGGCCCAGGCACACGACGTGACCCAGGACGTGTATCTGCGGCTGTGGCGCCGGGCCGACGCGTTCGACCCGCGACGGGGCGAGCTGGGATCCTACCTCCGCCTCATGGCGCGCTCGCGCGCGCTCGACCTGTGGCGCGAGGGCCAGGCCGCCGGCCGGGCGTCCGACCGCCTCACGCTGGTGGTCGGCAGGGCCGAGGAGCGGGTGGACGACGTGCCGGCGCCCGCTGCCGAGCGCGCGGAGGCGCGCATCACCGTGCGCGCGGCGCTCTACAAGCTGCCGGCCGCCCAGCGCGAGGCGCTGGTCCTGGCCTACTGGGGCGGGATGACGGCGGACGAGATCGCGCGCCGCTCGGACGTCCCACTCGGGACCGCGAAGAGCCGCATCCGGCTCGGCCTCGCCAGGCTGCGCGCGGAGTGCGCGGCCCTGCTCGACGGCGAGCCGCAGCTCGAGCCCGCCGCCTGAGCGTCGGGGCGCCCACTCGGCTTGCGTCACCGAGCGGCCGCTATCCTCGGGCGCTCGTTCGACCGCCGAACCCGCGGCACACGACGTGCTGCCGGGCGGGGGAACCATTGCCGGGTCCCGGAGGGAGGGGCCCGGCCGGGGCGAATCCGCGGCTGCTGCCGCGGTAGCGACGTGCGCGAGGCGACAGCCGGTGGCGAGGCCTTCGCCGAGACAGGAGCGGGGCGCCGGATACCGGCGCCGTGCTCGCGTGGTGGTTGCGAGCCCGTCAGCTCACCTCGTAGGCACCCGGGTCGAACGCCCAAGGAGGTCTCCCACATGAGACCGCGGAACGTCGCGCGCCCGGCTGCTGCCGGCGTGCTCTGCTTCGCCTTCACCTGCGCCGGCGCCCAGACCGCGCTCGCGCAGACCGACACGACCCAGCCCACCCCCGAGCCGACGGTAGGCGTGGCGCAGAAGCCGCGCATCGCCGTCCGGGAGCGCAAGCTCCACGTGCGCTCCGGCAACCGCACCGCGGTCGCCGGCCGGCTCGCGCCCGGGCTGCCCGGCGTCGCCGTCTCGCTCCAGGTCAAGCGCGGGCACCGCTGGAAGCCGCTCGATCGCGACCGCACCGATGCTGCGGGCCGCTATCGACTGCGCGAGCGTCTTCGACGCACCGGCAGCGCGCGGGTGCGCATCCGCGTCGCCGCTCGCCCCGGCGTACGCGCCGGCAAGCGCGCGATCGGCCGCCTGAACGTCTACCGCTTCGCGCACGCGTCGTGGTACGGCCCCGGCCTGTACGGGAACCGCACCGGCTGCGGCGGCACGCTGTGGGCCGGCGAGCTCGGCGTCGCGCACAAGTCGCTGCCGTGCGGCGCGATGGTCACGTTCAAGCACGGCAGGCGCTCCGTGCGCGTGCCGGTGATCGACCGCGGCCCGTATGTCTCCGGCCGCGAGTACGACCTCACCGCCGCCACCGCGCAGCGCCTCGGGTTCGACGGCCACGGCGCGATCCTCACCACGCGGTAGCGCTCTCCGAGAGCGGGAGCGTGAGCTGGGCCGCGCGGTCGGGCCGGATCTCCGGCCCGACCGCCGGCTCGCGCCCGCGTCGGCCGGACGCCTCGCCACCGGCTGTCGCCTCGCGCTCCTCGAACCCCGCCACCCGCACGCCGAGCAGGCGCACCGGCCGCGGGGGCGCGTAGGCGCGCAGCAGCTCGAGCGCGACCTCGGTCACCGTCGGCGTGTCGTTGACCGGCGCCGGCAGCGTGCGCGCGCGGGTGACCGTGGTCCAGTCGTCCAGCCGGACCTTGATCGCGACGGTGCGGCCGCGGACCTGCTTGTGCTGCAGGCCCTCGGCGAGCTGCCCCGCCAGGCGGGAGAGCACGCCCTCCAGCTCGCCCAGGTCGACGATGTCGCGGTCGAACGTCGTCTCGTTGGAGCGCGACTTGGCCGGGCCGGACTCCGCCTCGACGACATCGGAGCCGTGGAAGTGCGCGCGCGAGCGCAGGTCGCGGCCGTGGCGGGCGCCGAAGCGCTGGGCGAGCACGTCCTCGTCGGCCTGCTGCAGCGCGCCGATCGTGGCGAAGCCCATCGCCGCGAGCCGCTCGGCGGTCTTCGGCCCGATCCCCGGGATGATCCGCAGCGACTTGCCGGCCAGCCGCCGACAGGCCTCCTCGCGGCCCATCGCCACGAACCCCTGCGGCTTCTCGAGGTCCGAGGAGACCTTCGCGATCAGCCGGTTGGGACCGACACCGACGGAGATCGTGATGCCCGTGCGGTCGCGCACGTCCGCCACGAGCTCGCGCAGCACGCGCAGCGGCTTCTCGGAGTCGGTGACGTCGGCGTAACCCTCGTCCAGACCCACCTGCTGCACGACGGGGAGCCGCTCGCCCACCAGCTCCCACACCTCGCGCGACTTCGCCCGGTAGGCCTGGAAGTCGGGCGGGATGAAGATCGCCTCCGGGCACAGCCGGCGCGCCTGGGCCGCGGGGGAGGCCGAGCCGACGCCGTAGGAGCGCGCCTCGTAGGACGCCGTGGTCACCACCGCGCGCGGCCCGGTCCCCGCCACCACGACCGGCTTGCCGATCAGCTCAGGCCGGCGCAGCAGCTCGACCGAGACGTAGAACGCGTCGCAGTCAAGGTGGGCGATGACGCGGCGGGCGGACACGACCCTCCATGAATACCGCGTTCACCGGCGGAGGGCGAAGCCCGGTCAAGGCCGCGAGGCGAAGCCGGTGACGAGGCCCCCCGGCCGAGGCAGAATGCCGGCCTCGCGGTCAGAACGCCGTCCGGATGACCGGCGGAGGACTACCCTCCGAACCACAGCGTCTCGAGCGCCGCCTTCAGGCGGGCGGCGCTGTCGCGCACGTCCTCGTGCGCGCCGTGCACCACCACGTCGGGGTGCTCCGGGACCTCGTAGGGTGCGCTGACGCCGGTGAAGTCGAGCAGCTTGCCCGCGCGCGCCCGCGCGTAGAGGCCCTTCGGGTCGCGCTGCTCGGCGATCTCCACCGGCGTGTCGACGTAGACCTCTAGAAACGGCAGTCCGGCCGCCTCGTGCAGCTCGCGGGCGAGCGCGCGATCATGGTGGGCGGGGGAGACCAGCGAGGCGATCGCGACCATGCCGGCGTCGGCCATCAGGCGCGCCACGTGCGCGACGCGGCGGATGTTCTCCGTCCGGTCGGCGGGCGAGAACTCCAGGTCGCCCGAGAGCCCGTGGCGCAGGTTGTCGCCGTCGAGGAAGTAGGAGGGGTGGCCGTCCTCGACCAGGATCCGCTCCAGCTGGGCGGCGACCGTCGACTTGCCCGACGACGGCAGGCCGGTCAGCCAGACCGTGGCGCCGCGGGTGCCGAGCGAGTCCCAGCGATGGTCGCGCTCCAGGCCGCTCTCGTGCCAGGTCACGCCTGGGGAGTGCTCGGGCGCGCGGCCGCCCTCGCGCACGCGGCGCACGAGGCCGGCGCCGACGGTGTCGTTGGAGTCCTCGTCGATGAGGATGAACGCGCCCGTGATGCGGTTCTCGGCGTAGGGGTCGGCGACGACCGGCGCGGCCGTGCGCAGGGTGAGGCGGGCGATGTCGTTGAGCCTGAGCTCGTCGGGCGGCGCGCCGTCGGTGAGCGTCGTCACGTCGAGCAGCGCGTCGATCGACTCGACCGCCGCGCGCACCGTGCGCGTGGTGTGCTTGAGCGCGACGTGCTCGCCCGCGCGCAGCGGCGCCTCGGCCATCCAGCACACGGTCGCCTCGACCCGGCGCCCCGTCGCGGGCAGGTCGTCCGGGCCGCAGATGATCTCGCCCCGTCCCACGTCGAGGTCGTCGGCGAGCCGTACGCTCACCGAGTCAGGCGGCTCGGCGGACTCGAGCGGCCCGTCGAACGTCTCCACCGCGACGACCGTCGTGCGCGAGCCGGCCGGCAGCACGACGACCTCGTCGCCGGCGCGCAGCGTGCCGCCCGCGAGCTGACCCGCGTAGCGGCGCTCGCCGCGCGCGCCGTCCTGCGGGCGGATCACCCATTGCACGGGCAGCCGCAGCGGGCCGTCGCCGCGGTGGCCGGCGACGTCGACCGCCTCGAGGTGCTCGAGCAGCGGCGGCCCGTCGTACCACCCCGCCGCACCGCGCTCCACGACGTTGTCGCCGTTCAGCGCGGAGATCGGGAACGCGCGCGCGTCCTGGACGCCGAGGCGCTCGGCCAGCGCGGCGAACTCGTCCTCGATCGCACGGAAGCGGTCCTCGTCCCAGTCGACGAGGTCCATCTTGTTGACCGCGGCGACCATGTGGCGGATCCCGAGCAGCGCCGAGAGGCACGCGTGTCGGCGTGACTGCTCGATGATGCCGAGGCGCGCGTCGATCAGGATCACCGCGAGCTGCGCGGTCGACGCGCCCGTGACCATGTTGCGCGTGTAGCGCTCGTGGCCCGGCGTGTCGGCGATGATGAACGAGCGACGGGGCGTCGTGAAGTAGCGATAGGCGACGTCGATCGTGATGCCCTGCTCGCGCTCGGCGCGGAGGCCGTCGGTGATCGAGGCGAGGTCGGGCGCGCCGTCGGCGCCGTTGCGGTGCAGCGCGGCCAGCGTGTCCTGCAGGATCAGCTTGGAGTCGAGCAGCAGGCGCCCGATCAGCGTCGACTTGCCGTCGTCGACGGAGCCGGCCGTCGCCAGGCGCAGGAGCTGCTTG
>Ga0136617_10003928_pt1 | contig 13295 bp, 14 predicted proteins | sample AntDrymUQ3222106_2_FD_129672 | JGI IMG/M metagenome (GOLD analysis project Ga0136617, IMG submission 129672) | Polar desert sand microbial communities from Dry Valleys, Antarctica - metaG UQ322 (21.06) | ecosystem: Environmental > Terrestrial > Soil > Desert | place: Antarctica: Dry Valley...
CTCGAACGCCTGCGATCCACGGTCGCCGAAGAAAATCTGTTGCGTCGGCGTGCCTGCGTAGCCAGGGTTGCGCGAGGCCTGAATCGCGGTGAGCGGCTGTCCGTTCAACACCAGGCTGTAGGTCCTCGGCGAGTTGTAACGATAAATCGGCGCGAGGTTGAGGGATCCGTAGGGCCCCAGTGTCGCGTGGTAATCAGCCCACACGCGCACCTTGCCGCGCTGGAAATCGTCCAGACGTCCGTCAGGGGCGCTTCGGGAGAGCGACAGCAGCTCGGGATAGTCGCCGAAGGTCGAACCGTTGGGGCTCGGATTCTCCCCTTCGAAGTTTCCGTTGTTCTTGAGCTGCACCGTGGCGTGTCCGTTTACCGTCACGGCGTTCATGATCCGGTGCTGGCCCATGAACTGCAGAGCCCGATAGGCTCGCTTCATCTCGTCCGTGTTGTCATAGACGATGTTGTCGAGCTCGCCGAGTGTGGCGCCGTTCACTACGATGGGCGTCCGGCCGCTCGAGTACTCGATGAACTCCTCGATCACATTCGACGTCTTGCGGTTGATGAACACGGCCTTGCCATATGTACGCGCGCCGAACGTACGCGCGATCGCGAGCGTGTATTCAGACGTCACGGGTGAAGATATGTCGTCCGCGAAGCGGACGTTGAGCGCCGGGAACGTCCCCGCAACGACACCGCTGTAGTTGCTCACATCAAACCCGGGCGCGAAGCTGCGGCCTTCGCCCGCAGGGCCGTTGTATACCGTCGTATACCGGTCCGAGTTGCCGACGTTGGTGTTCCGCGAGAACATCACCGAACTGTATTTTCCCGAGTATTGCGAGAAGGTCGCCTGCAGCACGGTTTCGCCGTCACCCTTTACGTCGTAGCCCGCGCCAAGGCGTGGGACGATGCGCGACGTGCTTACCGAATTGATGCCGCCTGTGGCTTCGCTCGAGACCTGCTCCAGACGTAAGCCGAGGTTCAGCGTCAGCTTCGGAGACACGACCCAGCGATCCTGCACATACGCCGAGGTCGTGGCCAGGTCGAACTCTGCGCCGCGATGTGGAATCCAGCGTTGCGCCCGAGACATGCCAGGCACGAACAGCGGGATGGGATGGCCCTCCCCGTCGAGGACTGGTGCGCCGCCCGCGTCGATCTTGAAGTTCGACATGAACACGTAGCCCGTCGAGCTCTGCGCGTTGGCGCCGATGCGGGTGTCGACGAAATGCTCCACGCCGGCCTTGAATCCGTGGCTGCCCATGCGAGGACCCGATGCGAAGTAGCTGAGGCTCGCCGTGAGCTGGCGGTTATTGCGTTGTTCAGGATCGCTCGCGTCGAAATACGGCGCGTTGTATTGGTATAGCGTGCCCGACCGCGTCAGGAACGGGGAGTCGATAATGTGGGTGGACGTGCCGCCCACCCCCTCGGTCGCGAAGTGTTTCTGCGAATATTGCGCCGAGAGCAGCAGGCGCGACGACAACGCGCCGTTGTAGTTCACGACACCGAGCCGGTTCGGCGTCGAAGGCGAGATCAAGGCTGCCCTGTCGATGCTGAACGACAACACCGGCTCGTTGCTGCGGTGTACGCGGTTGTCGAGGAACGTGCCCTGCAGCGTATGGCTGGGGCGGACGGTTCCCGTCAGTTTGCCCTCGTAACGCTTGCTGTCGTTTGTCTTGGTGTAGGCGACGGCTGTTGCCGGCATCGTGCCCGCCGTCGAAGAGTTTTCAAAACGGCCGGCGCCGAAGAACCATAGACGGTCCTTCACGAGGGGTCCGCCCGCGGTGAGCTCGCTGAAATGCGACAGCTTGTTCTTGAGGAACGGATTGGCCGGTGTCGGTTTGCCGCGTTCGATCGCGTTCGCACGCTCGAACGGCGTCTCGGTCGTCCATGACGGCCGCATGAGGGTTGTGCGATAGCTGCCCGCAGGCCGGTTGCCGCCGCTCTTGGTGATGACGTTCACCACGCCGCCTGAGAACCGGCCGTATTCGGCAGAGATGCCCGAGGTGAGCACCTGGACCTCCCCGATCGCGTCTTCGATGTAGAGGTCATTTACGGTGCCAAGCAGGTTGTCGTTCACGTCGACGCCGTCAATCAGGAAGACATTGTCGAAGGCGAACGCCCCGGAGATTGTTATTTGATTCGGGCTGGGCGTGTTCGTCGTCAGTCCTGGCATCAACTCGGCGATGAAGAACGGCGTGCGACCCATCGGCAGCGCATTCACTTCGGTTGCGGTGATGTTGGCACTGGTCTCGATCGATGTCACCGCCGGCGGCGTAACCGCCTCGACGAGCACGGTCTCGGCGATCGACGCAACGGTCAACGTGGCATCGACCGTGGCACTCGTGCCCAGAGGCACGACTGCGCTCAGCTCGATTGAGCTCAGCCGGTCCTTCGCAATCGTGATCCTGTAGGAACCTGGAGGCAGGTTAGGGAGCGAATACACCCCGTTGACGTCGGTCGCGACAGCACGCTGACCCTGTAGCGCGGAGGACGTGACGACCACCGCCGCATCAGGTATCGCGACGCCATCGGTAGACCGCACAGTACCCGTCAGCGTCCCAGTCTGTACGCCTTGGGCGGACGAGACGCCGGGTACTACAGCAACCAGCACCAGAAACACAGTCAATATCCCGCGCATCATCAAATTCACCTATATGGAATACGGTGTTTTCCGTCTACACACATCCACAATGGGCAGCAGAATGGGTGCCACAACGGCCGGAACCGCCGTAACTTATTGATTGTCAAGGGACTCTATGACCGGTGACACGACGACGCGCCGGCAAAACGGCGTGTCAAAACAGCACCCATCCGACGAATTTGGAAAGTCAGCGATAGTTGCCGAACTGGAGGGCAAGGCCGAAGTCGTGAGCACGTAATACTTGGATGGCTTGCTGAAGCTCGTCTTTGGAGGCGGAGCTGATGCGGAGTTGATCGCCCTGGATGCTCGCCTGTACTTTCTTCAGCTTCTGGTCTTTCAAGTACTTGATAATCTCACGGGCCGCATCGCTCGGAATGCCCTGCTGCAGAGTGACCACGCGCCGAACCGACGATCCGGTCGCGGATTCGAGGTCGCCGAGCTTGAGGTTCTTCACCGGCACATTCCGACGCACCAGTCGCGTCTGGAGCACGTCCCACAGCGCGTCCATCTTCATGTTGTCGTCGGCCACCAGCGTCAGCGTGTTCTCGGCCTTGTTGAACTCGATCGCCGCAATCGACCCCTTGAAGTCGTACCGCTGAGCGATTTCCTTGCGCGCCTGGTTGATCGCGTTGTCGACTTCCTGGAGGTCGACCGAGGAGGTGACGTCAAAAGATGAAGCGGCGGGCATCGAATAATCGTACTATAGTTAGAGTGCTTCAACTCTCTGCCTACGACGTTCAGTCGCTATTAGCGGTGAGTTCCAGAAGCGCATCCCCCATAACTGGTAGCTGACAGATCACGCGGCAGCGTGCGAAAGGAATGACACATGGGCGACGCCGGTGAAGGACTGATCGACGCACAGAATCGAATCCAGGAGCGCATGGATGAGCGGGAAGAGGAGCGGGCGCGGCGTGCGAGGCGCCCGGGTGGCGATCCCGAACAGCTGAGACGCGCCGAGTCGCTGCGCCTGGCATACACGGAGCTCAGCCGCCAGCTTCAGGCAACCACGCATGATGCACGCCGGCAACAGCTCACCGGCGCGCTCGCCGAAGTCGAGCGACAGCTCGAGGTGCTGGGCGCACCGGCACTGACAACGACCTAACGCCAGTCCCTCGCACAGGGCTAAAGCCCTGTGCCACGGCGGGCATAGGACCTGGTCCTATGTCCGCACGTATGTCTGTCGACAAATCTGACAATCTGTCGGCGCGCGAGTAGACCGCCGAGCCGGACTTCGACTAGCATGAGGTGATCGCTTGCGAAAACGTTCACAAGCGTAGCGGGGCGAGGGGCTGCCGCGACTGATGATTGACAATTGGCTGCTGATTCTTCTGTTGATGGTGATGGCCGTCGGGTTCGGCGGCGTTTCCGTTCTGCTCTCGCGAGTTCTCGGTCCCAAAAACCCCACGCCCGAAAAAGAGTCGCCCTATGAGTGCGGCATGCCGGCGGTCGGCGATGCGCGCGAGCGGCAGTCGATCAGGTTCTACCTGATCGCGATGATCTTCCTGCTGTTCGACATCGAAGTCGCCTTCCTCTATCCGTGGGCCCTCGCGCTTCGCACCCTCGGATGGCCCGGTTATGTCCAGGTCGTGTTGTTCACGGCTGTCCTGTGCGCGGGTTATGTCTACGTCTGGAAGAAAGGTGCGTTGGATTGGACCCAAACTTGATAGACGATCCTCAATTGCCCGTCCTGACGACGAGCGTCGAGAAGATGGTGCAGTGGGCTCGCCGTTCGTCGATCTGGCCCGTGACCTTTGGCCTGGCGTGCTGTGCGATCGAGATGATGGCGATGAGCTGCGCGCGCTACGACATTGCCCGGTTCGGCGCCGAAGTGTTTCGCGGCTCCCCGCGCCAGTCCGACCTGATGATCGTCGCCGGCCGTCTGTCGCGGAAGATGGCGCCGGCGCTCCGCCGCGTGTACGACCAGATGCCCGAGCCCAAGTGGGTCATTTCCATGGGTGCGTGCGCATCGATCGGGGGTGTGTTTGACAACTACGCGCTCGTGCAGGGTGTGGATCAAATTGTGCCGGTCGATGTCTACGTCCCGGGATGCCCGCCGCGGCCCGAATCGCTGATTTACGGGATTGTCGAGCTGCAGAAGAAGATTGCAGGCCAGCGCGCATGATTGAGATGCTGCGAGCGCTGCTCCCGCATCTCACGCTGGAGCAGGGTGAGTCGTCCGATCAGCCGACCATCCGGGTTGCGGCAGAAAGCCTCAGCGAGTTGTCGCGCGCGCTCCACGATCACCCTGATCTGGCGTTCGTGTTGCTCGCCGATATCACGGCGGTTGACTGGTGGCCGCGCGAGCCGCGATATGAAGTCGTGTACCACCTTGCGTCGATGACGCAGCGGGTCCGTCTGAAGGTGTCGCTCGGAGGTGAGGCCGCGCGGCTGCCCACGCTGCAGAGCATCTGGCCCGGCGCCGGGTGGCTCGAGCGGGAGACGTGGGACATGTTCGGGATCGTCTTCGACGATCATGGCGACCTTCGACGGTTGCTGATGCCCGAGGACTGGGAGGGGTACCCGCTGCGGAAGGACTTCCCGGTGCAAATCAGGCTGAAGCCGCGCCACGCGCAGCCGCTGCAGGTCACCGAAGAAGAGTTCCGGGCGAACCTCGCACGAGATAAGGCCGCGCGGGCGGATGCGCCGGCCGCCGCGTTCCGGAGCGGCGCGGGGAACAGCGCGACGAAATGATCGACGCCCGTGCGAAGACCGTCGAAGACATGCTGCGCGACACCGCCCGCCTCCACGAACAGACGGCACGGGAGTCCGCGGGAGCGGTCGTGGCGGCGGCAGACGTGATGACGGCGGCGTTCGACGCCGGCGGCCAGGTGCTGATCTTCGGTAACGGAGGCAGTGCCGCCGACGCGCAGCACTTTGCGTGCGAGCTGGTCGGCAGGTTTCTCCGCGAGCGCCGCGCCCTTCCGGCGATTGCGCTGACGACGGATACGAGTACCTTGACGGCGATCGCCAACGATTACGGGTTCGACCGGGTCTTCGTGCGGCAGATCGAAGCGCTCGGCCGGTCCGGCGACGTCGCGGTGGGTATCTCGACGAGCGGCTTGTCTGGCAATGTGCTGGCGGGCCTGACGTTCGCGAAGTCGCGCGGCTTGAAGACGATCGCCTTTACCGGAAGCGCCGGCGGATCGATCGCGGCGGTCGCGGATGTGCTCGTGAAGGTGCCTGATGATTCCACGCCGCGTGTCCAGGAAGTGCATCGCACGGTGATTCACGCAGTCTGTCATCTGGTCGAGTCTCGGCTGCCTAGTCCGTAACCCCGATCGCGAATCCCTTAGAGAGATGCCAGAGCTCCGGACAGAAACGATGACCGTCAACATGGGGCCGCAGCACCCCAGCACGCACGGCGTGCTTCGGCTGGTGCTCGAGCTCGATGGTGAGACGGTCGTCTCCGCATCCCCGACGATCGGCTACCTGCACACCGGTATCGAGAAGACGATAGAGCAGAAGAAGTTTCAGCAGGTCATCCCGCTCGTCGAGCGGATGGACTACTTGAGCGCCCAGTCCAATGCCTACGCGTACTGCCTCTCGGTCGAGAAACTGCTCGGCCTCGAGATGCCGGAGCGCGTGAAGTGGATTCGTGTGCTGATGGCCGAGCTTCAGCGGATCAACAGCCACCTCGTCTGGCTCGGGACGCACGCGATGGAAGTCGGCGCGATCTCCGTGATGCTCTACTGCTTTCGCGAGCGCGAGCTGCTGCTGGACATCAACGAACGTATCGCCGGGTTCCGGCTCTTTCCGAGCTACATCCGCGTCGGCGGCCTGCGCGAGGACCTGCCGCGCGGCTTTCACGAGGTGGTGACGCAGTTTCTCGACACGTTTCCGGCCAAGCTCGCCGAGTACGAAGGCCTGCTGACGAAGAACGATATTTACCGGAAACGCACGCGCGGAGTCGGCAAGCTGTCGAAGCAGGAATGTATCGACTACAGTCTGACGGGTCCCATCGGCCGCGCGGCGGGATGGAACTACGACGTGCGCAGGATGTTCCCGTACGGCGGCTACGAGACGTTCGAGTTCAAGGTGCCCCTCGGCACCGAAGGCGATGTCTACGATCGGTATCTCGTGCGTATCGCAGAAATGCACGAGAGCGTCGGGATCTGCCGCCAGGCGCTCTCGCGGGTCACACCGTCCGGCGCGTTCGCTGCGGACGCGCCCACGGTAGTACCGCCGCCGAAGGATCGGGTTTACACGGAGATGGAAGCGCTGATTCAGCACTTCCTGATTTACTCGCAGGGCTTCACCGTGCCTGCCGGCGACGCGTACGTCGCGGTCGAAGGGCCGCGAGGGGAGCAGGGCTTCTATGTCGTGTCCGACGGCACGAACCGGCCGTGGCGCGTAAAAGCGCGATCGCCCTCGCTCCTCGCCTGCCAGGCTCTGCCGAAAATGATTATCGGCGGACTGATCGCCGACGTCATCGCCGTCATCGGCTCGGTGGACGTGGTCATGGGAGATGTGGATCGATGATGGGTGCGACGGGTGCGATAGGTGCGAGGTAAGGAGTGACTTTTCATCCGAAGATCGATTATCGGGAGCTGCATCGGTCGAAGCGGCATATGCCGTTCGATGATGGGATCCCGTTCGTGTACACACCCGAAAATCGCGACCGGCTCGAGGTGATCGCCAGGCGCTATCCGCCGGACCCCGCCGGTCGCCGCTCCGCGATTCTGCCGGCGCTGTATCTCGTGCAGCGTCAGATTGGCTATGTCTCGTTGAGCGCCATTCAGCAGGTCGCGAGCGCGATCGGATGCACGCCCGCTGATGTCGAGGATGTCGTGTCCTTCTACACGATGTTCTACACGCGGCCCATGGGGAAATACGTGGTGCAGGTGTGCCGCACGCTCCCGTGCGCGCTGCGGGGGGCCGAGCGAGTCACAGAGGAGTTGATGGACGCACTGGGCACCGGCCCGAGCGGCACCGATCCGTCCGGGAATTTCACGCTGATGGAAGTCGAATGCCTGGGCGCCTGCGATCGCGCGCCGCTCGTGATGGTGAACGACAGCTGGCACGAATGCCTCGGGCCGGAAGACGCGAAGACGCTCGCCGCCGATCTCCTCGCTCGCGGCGAAGACGCGCTCACCGGCTGTCACCACCAGGCACCTGATAGGGGCAAGGGGTAAAGGGCAAGGGGCAATGGATCCGATTCTCACCAAATACGTCCGCGAACCGCACGCGTATACGCTCGATTCCTATCTCCGGCACGAGGGGTACGAGGGGTTGCGCAAGGCGCTCGCGATGAAGCCCGAGCAGGTGATTGACGTTGTGAAGGCGTCTGGCCTCAAGGGGCGCGGCGGCGCCGGATTCCCGGCGGGCATGAAGTGGCAGTTCGTCGTGAAGGACACGCCGAGGCCGAAGTACATCGTCTGCAATGCCGACGAGAGCGAGCCCGGGACGTTCAAGGATCATCTGTTGATGGAGCGGAACCCTCACCTGTTGTTCGAGGGTTGCCTGATCGCCTGCCATGCCATTGGCGCGAAGGTCGCGTACATTTACATCCGCGGCGAGTTCCTCCACGTGCAGGAGGTGCTCGAGCAGCAGCTCGAGGAGGCTTACACCAAAGGTTATGTCGGCAAGAACGTGATGGGGCTTGGGTTCGATTGCGAGATCCACATCCATCGCGGCGCCGGGGCCTACGAAGCCGGAGAAGAGACGGCGCTGCTCGAGTCGCTCGAGGGCAGGCGCGCGCAGCCGCGGCTCAAGCCGCCCTTTCCCGCAATTGCCGGGCTCTATGGGTCGCCGACGGCGGTCAACAACGTCGAGACCCTGTGCAACGTGCCGTCGATCATGCGCAACGGGGCGGAGTGGTACGCGGCGCTCGGCCCCGAGAAGAACGGTGGGCCGAAGCTGTATTGCATCAGCGGGCACGTGCAGCGGCCCGGCGTGTACGAAGCCTCGATGAAGATGACGCTCCGCGAGCTGATTTTCGACGTCGCCGGCGGCGTCCGCGACGGTCGCGCGCTCAAGGCGGTCATCCCCGGCGGCTCATCGGTGCCGATTCTGCTCCCGCATCAGCTCGACATTGAAGCGAGCTTTGATGGCGTCGCGAAGGCCGGATCGCTGCTCGGCTCCGCCGGCATCATCGTCCTCGACGATACGACCTGCATGGTGTGGCTCGCTGAGAACCTCCTGCGCTTCTATCGTCACGAGTCGTGCGGCAAGTGCACGCCATGCCGGGAAGGAACCCAGTGGGTGCTGAGCATCCTTGAAAAAATCGAGCGCGGCGAAGGTGAGATGAAGGACCTCGCGCTGCTGGAGAACGTCGCCGGCCTGATTGCCGGCAAGACGCTTTGCGCGTTCGGCGATGCGGCGGCGACGCCCGCATTGACCACGCTGAAAAATTTCAGGGCCGAGTATGAGGCCCATGTGCGCGAAGGGCGCTGCACCGTCCCGGCGCCTTGGCGCCGCCGCCGTACCGCCACCGTGCACGCGCATTAGGGCGACGACGTTGGACTCTGGACTTTCGACTCAATGACTCCCGAAGGGTTCGCCCAGCTCGCCATTCTCGGCTTCGTATTCTTCATGCTGCTGAACTCGGCCGCCATCATGGTGTACGTCGAGCGGAAGGTGGCTGCCAGAATTCAGCAGCGCATGGGCCCGACGCTCGTCGGGCCCTACGGGCTGCTGCAGCCGCTCGCCGACATCATCAAGCTCGCGATGAAAGAGCACCTCCGTCCGAAGGCGGCGGACCCGATTCTCTTCGCGCTCGCGCCTGTTATTTCTGCCGCAACCGCGTTTACTGCCTTTGCCGTCGTGCCGTTTGGCGCAGAAACCACGTTCTTCGGATTGCTCGACCAGCCGGTGCCTCTGGGTGTCGCCGACGTCAATGTCGCCATTCTGTGGGTGTTCGCCGTCACCTCAATGGGCGTGTACGGCATCGTGCTGGCTGGATGGAGCTCGAACAGCAAGTACTCGCTGCTGGGCGCGCTGCGATCGTCGGCCCAGATGATCAGTTATGAGCTGTCCTACGGCATGGCGCTGGCAGCCGTGCTGGTCCTCGCCGGGTCCATGTCGCTCCGCGAGATCGTCGATTCGCAGGCCGGCTCATGGCTCGGGTTCATTCCACGCTGGTTCGTTTTTCTGCAGCCCGTCGGGTTTTTCATCTTCATGACCGCCGGCGTTGCCGAAACCAATCGCGCGCCCTTCGACTTTCCCGAGGCCGAGCAGGAGCTCGTCGCCGGCTATCACACCGAGTACAGCAGCATGAGCTTCGCCATGTTCTTTCTGGCGGAGTACATCAACATGGTGACGGTTTCCGCAGTCGCGACCGACCTCTACCTGGGCGGCTGGCATGGTCCGCTGTTGCCGGAATGGCTCGGATGGCTCTGGTTTCTGTTGAAGCTCAGCTTCCTGCTCTTTTTTTACATATGGATGCGGTGGACGCTTCCCCGATTCCGTTACGACCAGCTGATGGCGTTCGGTTGGAAGTTTCTGTTGCCCCTTTCTGTGATCAACCTGCTCGTCACCGCAGCCGGGGTTCTTTACTTTGGAGCCTAACCTCATCCTCTTTTACGCGTTTGCTGCTTTGGCGGTCGTCACGAGCCTGCTCGTCGTCGCGCAGTCGAACCCTGTCTACAGCGTGTTGCTGCTGATCGGGTCGTTCATGGCGCTCGCGGGTCTGTACGTGCTGCTGTCTGCGCCGTTTGCCGCCGTCATTCAGATCATCGTGTACGCCGGCGCCATCATGGTGTTGTTCCTGTTCGTTGTGATGCTGCTGAACGCGCCGAAGGAGGATGCGACGCAGGCGGCGATTGGGGAGGCGCGCGCGACGCGCGTCATCGGAGGGTTGCTGGCCGGGGCATTCGTGGCCGAGCTCCTCTGGGCGCTGAGCCGTTCACGGACGATGGCCATGCCCGGCCCCATGGGAGCGCGGGAGAGTGCGTGGTCTGTCGGCGAGATCGGGCAGATTATTTTTACAAAGTACGCCTTTGCGTTCGAGGCGACGTCGGTGCTGATTCTCGTGGCCATGGTGGGCGCCGTCGCGCTCGCGGGCCGGCACGTGGCGGGCAAGCGACCGGGATAATGGCTGAGCTCAATCACTATCTCATTCTCTCGGGCGTGCTGTTCACGATCGGCACCGCGGGCGTGCTGGTGCGCCGTAACCTCATCACGGTCCTGTTGTCGCTCGAGGTGATGCTGAACGCGGTGAATCTCACGTTCATCGCCTTCGGGCACTTCCTGGGATCCGCCGACGGTCAAGTGATCGTCTTCTTTGTCATCACCGTCGCCGCCGCCGAAGCGGCGGTCGGGCTCGCCCTCGTGATTTCGCTGTTCAGGCACCTCGAGACGCTCAATCCAGACGCGTTCAGGCAGTTGCGAGGCTAGCCGGCGATGCTCATCTGGATTCCGCTGCTTCCGTTCATCGGGTTCCTCATCCTCAATTTCGGAGCACGCCGGCTGCCCCAGAAGGCGATCGGCGTGATGGCGTCCCTCGCCATGCTTGCGGCGTTCGGGGTGTCGGTGGCGGCCGTTCGCGCGCTGGCGCTCCTGCCGCCGGAATCGCGCGACGTCACGCAAACGCTGTTCACCTGGATTGGATCGGCCGACTTTCAGGTGCCGCTTGGGCTCAGGCTCGACCCGCTCTCGGCGCTGATGATTCTGGTCGTCACGGGCATCGGCTTCCTCATCCACGTCTACTCGACGTCGTACATGGTGGAGGAGGAGTCGCACGAATACGCGCGCTACTTCGCTTACCTGAATCTCTTCGCCGCGTTCATGCTTCTGCTCGTTTTGGGCGACAGTTTGATCGTGATGTTCGTCGGCTGGGAAGGCGTGGGGCTCTGTTCTTACCTCCTGATCGGCTTCTGGTACCAGAACGGATTCGCGGCCGATGCCGGGAAGAAGGCATTTATCGTCAATCGCATCGGGGACGTGGCGTTCATCCTCGGCGTCCTGCTGGCGTTCTCGTCGTTCGGCACCGTCAACTTCAAAGAGCTCAACGCCGCGATTGCGCCGCTGGCGATCGAGCCGGGCTTCGGCGTCGTGTCTGCCATTGCGCTGCTCCTCTTCATTGGCGCGACGGGCAAGTCGGCGCAGATTCCGCTCTACGTCTGGTTGCCGGACGCGATGGAAGGCCCCACGCCGGTCTCGGCACTCATTCACGCGGCCACGATGGTGACGGCCGGCGTGTACTTGATCGGACGCAATGCGGTGCTGTTCGCGCATGCGCCGGACGTGCTCGTGATTGTGGCGGTCATTGGAACCGCCACCGCGCTCTGGGCAGGCGCGATCGGCATGGTGCAGAACGACATCAAGCGCGTGCTGGCCTACTCCACGGTCTCGCAGCTCGGCTACATGTTCATGGCGATGGGCGTCGGCGCGTACTCCGCCGGTCTGTTCCACCTTTTCACCCACGCGTTCTTCAAGGCTCTGCTGTTTCTGGGCGCCGGCTCCGTCATCCACGCGCTGGCGGGTGAGCAGGACCTTCGCCGCATGGGGGGGCTCAGGAGACAGCTCCCGGTCACCTACTGGACGTTTTTGATCGGAGCTCTGGCGATTGCCGGCGTGCCGTTGCTGTCCGGCTTCTTCAGCAAGGATGAGATTCTCTATCGCACCTTTGCGAGCGGCAACACCGTACTGTGGTTCGTCGGTGCGCTCACGTCGCTGATGACGGCGTTCTACATGTTCCGTCTGGTGTTTCTCGCGTTCCACGGAGCACGCCGGTTTGAAGCTCGGGGGCACCTGCACGACGCGCCCTTGTCCATGGCGATTCCGCTCGTCGTGCTGGCCGTCGGCTCGGTCATCGCAGGCTATCTGAATGTGCCCGCCGCTCTTCATGGGACCGCGTTCCTGGAGCATTTTCTCGAGCCGAGCCTTGCGGTGCCGGTCATGGCAGGTGCACACGCGGCTTCTGGCGATCACCGCGTCGAGCTGATGCTCATGTTCGTGTCGTCGCTGCTCGCAGTGCTCGGCATCGGCATTGCCGCGTTCCTATACCTCAAGAGACCGGACGTGCCGGGCGCGGTCGCGGCGCGACTCTCCGGGGCGTATCACTTCCTCGTGAACAAGGGCTACGTCGACGAGCTGTACGACACCGGGATTGTTCAGCCGCTCAAGCGATTCTCAGAGCACGTGCTGTGGCCGGCCGACGCCAGGATCGTCGACGGCGCCGTGAACGGCACTGGCACGATGGTGATCGAGACAGGTGCTGCGGTTCGCAGCATGCAAACCGGTTCGATGCGGGCCTATGCGGTATCCGTCCTCCTCGGCGTCGTGCTGATTGTGGGTTACTACTTGTGGACGTGATGCCTCTGCTGTCTTCGCTCGTGGTGGTCCCGCTGGCCGGCCTGGCGATCGTTGCGCTGATTGACGGACGCAGGGATGCGGTGATCCATCGCGTCGCACTTGGTGTGTCGCTGGTGGTGTTTGTCCTTACGCTGCTGCTGTGGGCGCGGTTCGATGCCTCTTCGGCAGACTTCCAGTTCGTCGAGCGGTACGCGTGGATTCCTTCGTTTGGCGTCGAATACTTCGTCGGCGTCGACGGCATCAGCCTGTTTCTCGTCGTCCTCACCGGATTCCTGACGCCGCTGGCACTGCTTTCGTCGTGGGAATCCATTCACACGCGCGTCAAGGCGTTCGCGATGTTCCTCCTCGCGCTCGAGGCCGCGATGATCGGCGTCTTCATTGCGCTCGACCTGTTTCTGTTCTACGTGTTC
>Ga0136617_10003929_pt1 | contig 13295 bp, 13 predicted proteins | sample AntDrymUQ3222106_2_FD_129672 | JGI IMG/M metagenome (GOLD analysis project Ga0136617, IMG submission 129672) | Polar desert sand microbial communities from Dry Valleys, Antarctica - metaG UQ322 (21.06) | ecosystem: Environmental > Terrestrial > Soil > Desert | place: Antarctica: Dry Valley...
ATCGGAGTCCAGTCCGGGACGACCGGCAAGCTCTACACCGAGAAGAATGCTCCAGACGACGTGCAGATCAAGGACTACGAGGACCTCGCCCTCGAGCTGAGCAGCGTCAAGAGCGGCCAGATCCCGGCCGCCGTCAACGACATCCCGGTGCTGCTCGACTACGTCAAGCAGAATCCGGAGCTCGACGTCGCGGCGCAGTTCGATACGGGCGAGCAGTATGGCTTCGGCATGAAGAAGGGGACGAGCCAGAAGCTCGAGCAGGCCGTCAACGACGTGATCGAGCAGGCGAAGGCGGACGGCACCTACGACAAGCTCTACGAGAAGTGGTTCGGCGCGAAGCCGGAGTAGGGCGGATGACTCGCCGGCAACGGGAGCGAGCGGTCCGCGCCGCTCAGTACCTCGTCCTCCTCGCGGCGGTGGGCGTCTTCGCGGCGCTCGCCGACTGGGGGCGCATCAACGACGCGTTCTTCGACGTCGACGTGATCCGCGAGCTGTGGCCGGAGATCATCACGGTCGCGCTCAAGAACACCGTCCTCTACACCCTCTGCGCGTTCGCCTTCGGCCTGGTCCTCGGCCTGGTGATCGCGCTGATGCGCCTCTCGCCGGTCGCCGCCTACCGGGCGCTCGCCACGGTCTACATCGAGTTCTTTCGCGGCGTGCCGGCGCTGCTCGTGCTGATCGGCTTCGGCTACGGCATCCCGATCGCGCTCAACACGGAGCTGCCGGGCGGCGTCCTCGGCACGATCACGATCGCGCTCGGCCTCGTCGCGGCGGCGTACATGGCCGAGACGTTCCGCGCGGGAATCCAGGCGGTGCCGAAGGGGCAGATGGAGGCCGCCCGCTCGCTGGGAATGTCGCACACGTGGGCGATGGTGTCGATCATCGTCCCGCAGGCGTTCCGCATCATCCTGCCGCCGCTGACGAACGAGCTGGTCCTGCTCACCAAGGACTCCTCGCTCGTCTACCTGCTCGGCGTCACGCTGCCGACGCGCGAGCTAGCGAAGTTCGGGCGCGACTCGCTCAACCAGTACGTGAGCATGACGCCGATCCTGATCGCCGGCCTGGCCTACCTGATCATCACGGTGCCGCTCGGGTACGTGGTCCGCCGGCTCGAGGCCCAGCAGGCCAAGGCGCGATGATCGAGATCCGCGAGCTGCACAAGTCCTTCGGCGACCTGGAGGTGCTCAAGGGCATCGACTTCCGTGTCGCGGAAGGAGAGGTCGTGTGCGTGATCGGCCCGTCGGGCTCGGGCAAGTCGACGCTGCTGCGCTGCATCAACCTGCTCGAGACGCCGACGGCCGGCGAGGTGGTGATCGGCGAGGACGTGGTCACCGACCCGGACGTCGACATCGACGCGATCCGCCGGCGGATCGGCATGGTCTTCCAGCAGTTCAACCTGTTCCCGCACCTGACGGTGACCGAGAACCTGACGATCGCGCAGCGCCGCGTCCTGGGACGGGCGAAGGCCGAGGCGGAGCGGGTCGCCGCGCAGAACCTCGAGCGCGTCGGTCTCTCCGACAAGGCCGACGCGTACCCCGCCCAGCTCTCGGGCGGCCAGCAGCAGCGGGCCGCGATCGCACGGGCGCTGGCCATGGGGCCGGAGCTGATGCTGTTCGACGAGCCGACGTCCTCGCTGGACCCGGAGATCGTCGGCGACGTGCTTGCGGTGATGCGCGGCCTGGCGCAGGACGGGATGACGATGATCGTCGTCACGCACGAGATGAGCTTCGCGCGCGAGGTGGCCGACCGGGTCGTGTTCATGGACGACGGCGTGATCCTCGAGGAGGGCGCCGCCGAGCAGGTCATCGGCAGCCCCGGCCACGACCGCACGCGCCGGTTCCTCGCGCGCGTACTCGATCCCGCGGCGGCAGAGCTGGACTGAAGGTCCGCCACGGCGCACCGAAGAGGAGGAAGCCAACGTGTCCTACACGGTTGCCGCCACGTGGCTGCCTGCTGCGCACCCGCTCACGTCACGCGCATCGCGTCGACGGCGATGCGTGCGACCTGGCCGATCGCTGCGTCGACCTGCGGAAGGTTCGCGGTTGCGGTCTGGCTGCGGGTGAAGGCCGCTACGGCAAAGCGCCGAGCCTCAGGCAATTCCACGACGCCCACTTCGATGCGCAGCCCAGGCAGCGTGCCCGTCTTGCCCGAGACGGCCACGTCGTCGGCGGGGAAGCCGGCCGCGAGGCGGTGCGGCCAGACCTGCAGCGCCATCAGCCTTCGCAGCTCCGCACAGCCGGCGGGGCTCGCCGCGTCGTCACACCAGATCGCGCTCAGCAGGCGGGCCATCTCGCGCGGGGTGCTCGCGCTCGTGCGGGCCGGGTCGAGCACCGCGAGGGCGCGCAGGGCGCCCGGCTCGCGCAGCCTCGCCGGCAGCTCCTCCTCGTCGGCGGCGCCGAGGTCCTCGAGCATGCTGTGTACGAATGCGCGCGACGGTCCGCGCACGACGGTCGAGCGCAGCCCGAGATCGGCCATCGCGGCCGCGATGGCCCGCTCACCCAGCCGGTCATAGAGTGCGTCGCAGGCCGCGTTGTCGCTGACGGCGAGCATGAGATAGGCGAGGTCGCGCACGCTGATGCGGATCGGGTCGCGCATAGCGGCGATGCCCGTCGGGCCGGGCGTTCGGCGCACCCCGACGCGGACGGTCTCCCTGGGGTCGACCTCACCGGCATCAACGGCTCTGACGAGCGCCACGGCGACGAGCAGCTTGAACGTCGACGCCAGGGGCACCAGACGGTCGCCGTCGACGTCCACCTCGGTGCGCCGGTTGTCGATGTCGAGGGCGTACAGCCAGCCGCGCACGCCGACGGCGTCGAACACCCGGCGGATGCGCGGCGCCGCACGCGCGAGGGCGGCCGCCGTCACGCAGCCTCCGCGGCGGGCGCATCACCACGAAGCGCGTGCGCCGCGGCGGCGCGGCTCACGCCAGCAGGCCGGACGCGGGGCGCGGCCGCAGCGGCCCTGCGACCGCGGCGGCGGAGCGGCGCCAACCGTCGCCCTCGACCAGCAACCGTTCGAGCACGCGCGCCACTCCCCGTGACGTCGGCGTGGCGGCCGTCGCGGGCCATGCAACCGAGACGCGTACCCGCAGGGGCTCGCCGGCCAGCGGCCGCCACGCGAGACCGTCGTCCGGGACCGGCGGGCGCTGGCCAAGGGCGACCGCCCCGCCGGCGAGCACGAGACCGGCGGTCAGCGCCGGTCCCTCGGCAAAGCGCACGTTGGGCGGCGCGAACCCGAGCGCGCGGAGGTCGGCCAGGAGCCGGTCGTGGTGGGCGGGCGCCTGCTCGCGGGGCGCGAGCACGAGATCGTGGCCGGCGAGCTCGAAGACCTCGAGCTCATCCGTCCGCGCCAGCGGTGAGCTCTGCGCCACGATTGCTCCCAGCGGCCGCTCGAGCGTCCCACCGGCGGCGACCTCGGCCGGCAGCGGATGGCGTAACAGCGCGACCTGCACGCGTCCGCTGCGCAGTTCGGCCTCCAAGGTCGCCGGCGGCCCCTGCACGAACTCCACCTCGACATCGGGGTGCTCGACGCGGCACGCGGCCAGCAGGCCCGCGACCAGGGCCCCCGGAAGGTCTGCGGGCAGGCCGAGCGCGAGCTCGTGCACCTCGCCGGCGCCGAGCTCGTCAACCAGCCGCCCCACGCGGTCAGCGTGTGCGACCAGCGTCCGAGCCTCGGGCAGGAGGCGTCGTCCGAGTGCGGTGAGCTCTACGCGGCGCGAAGTTCGACGTAGCAGTGGACCGCCCACCCGCCGCTCCAGTGCCCGGATGCGCTGGCTCAGCGGGGGCTGCGAGATGTGCAGGCGCTCGGCGGCGCGTCCGAAATGCAGCTCGTCAGCGACGACCACGAAGTAGTGCAGATGTCGGAGCAGGTCCACGGGGTCGGTGTAGTTCCGCCGGCGGGAGCATTCATATCACGAACGACCCAATCGGCGGTTCATGTTGGACTTGGACCTGATCGCGCATGTCCGGTTTGCTGTAGGCCGCCCTTGACCCGGCGCTGCCGCGAGGGCTCCCCGCCCATCGAGGCGGCTGCGTCGGGTTCATACGCGTCCGTCGACATGGTCCCCGATCCGAGGAGTTCCGCGTGCGCCGTATCGCCTGCATCACTGCCGGCCTTCTGACCCTGATTCTCGCTGCGGCGCCTGCCACCGCCTCCGCCCGCGAGCATCCCCGACACGGCGCCCCGCCCCGCGGCGAGCGCACGGTGCAACGCCCCGACCTGCTGCAGGCGTTCCGAGACGCGGGCACGACCGGCACTATGGTCGTGCGCCAAAGCGGCCGCGGCCGCACGGTCATCGTCGGTAACCGCCGCAGCCGGCGGCGCTACCTGCCGTCCTCGACGTTCAAGGTGCCGAACTCGCTGATCGCCACCGACACCGGCGTGGCGTCGGGTGCGGCCCAGCCCTACCCGGGGCCCAACCCGAACTACGAGCTCGACGGCGCGCCGCTGCTGCCCGGCGCCTGTGAGGGCGACCTCACGCTGCAGACGGCGTTCACCAACTCGTGCATCCCGATCTACCAGCGCATCGCCCGCGCCGTCGGCGCCGAACGCTACCGCGCGGCCGTGCAGGCGATGCGCTACGGCAACGCCCGCACCGACGGTGCGCCCGTCGACGAGTTCTGGCTGCGTGGCCCCTTCGCGATCTCCGCTCGCGAACAGGTCCGCTTCCTCGAGCGTCTGCGCGTCGGGCGACTGCCCGTCGCGCGCCGAGCGATTCGCGAGGTGCGCGCAATGCTCGTCACCCGGCGCGAGGCCGGCATCACGGTGCGTGGCAAGACGGGCTACGTGTTCTCGACTCCGCAGCGCCTCGGCTGGTGGGTCGGTTCGATCGAGCGGCGCGGCCGCGTCTCGACGTTCGCGCTGAACCTCGACGTCGATCGGCCCCAGGACCTCGCAGCGCGTACGACCGTCGGCGAGCAGATCCTGCGCAGGCTCGGCGCATTCGGCTGACAGACCTCCTCGCAGGGGTCATCCCGTGCCCCCCGGTGCGAGGACGACCACGGCGGCGTCGTCGGGCAGTGGGTCCTCGGACGCGCTGACGACGGCTTCTTGGATCGCTCGTGCAGCTGCGGTTGCCGAGCGGCCGTCGGCGCCGCGCACGGCGTTGGCGATTCCGCCGGTGTCGAATGGTCCGTCTGCGGTGCGGCGGCGCGAGATCCCGTCCGTGTAGAGCACGAGCAGGTCGTCGGGAAGCAGCCGGCGCTGGTGGCGGCGGAAGCCGCGCGTGCGATCGACGAGCCCGAGCGGCAGGTCCGGTGGTGTGGCGAGCTCCTCGGTCGTGCCGTCTGCGCCTATGAGCAGCGGCGGGGGGTGGCCGAGATTGATCCAGCTGAAGAGCGAGTAGACGGGATGCCAGCGGGCGATGACGGCCGTGACGAAGAACTCGGGCCCGCCGGCGGTCGAGACGGTCTCGTCCATCGTCTGCGCCGCTTGCTCGAGCGTGGCGTCGTTGCGTCGCGCTGCGCGCAGTGCGGCGAGAGCGACGCTGCTGAGCCCGGCCGCCCTCGGTCCCCTTCCCGCGCCGTCGGCGATGGCGATCCACGCCCCGTCTCGGTTCTCGACGTAGTCGAACCAGTCGCCGCCGACCTCGTAGCTCGGCAGCACGCTGCCCGCAAGCTCGCCGCTGCCCATGCGAACGATGCGCGGTGGCAGCAGGCTCTGCTGGATCTCCGCGGCCGGGTTCATGTCCTTGCGGCGTCGGGCGGCGTCGAAGACGTCGGTGTAGCCGCCGGCGAGCTCCATCGCCGCGGCGCCCAGGCGGGCCACTTCGCGCAAGCCGGCTTCCGATCCGCGACGGGCGAGCAGCACGCCGACGGCGCGGCCGCGCAGCCACATCGGCGCCATCACGACGCCAGGGAGCTCCTGGGCCAGCTGCGCGGTCAGGTCGGGCAATCCGTCCTGCGCGAGCTCCGGCCCCAGCGCGAGCGGGGCCTGCAGCCATGCTGGGAACTCCTCTGTGCCGGCCAGGCGCAGCAGGTGCGATCCGTCGATGTCGAGCACATAGAGAGCGACGGGGCCGCCCGCGATCCGCATCGCCTCCGCGATGAGCTGCTCGGGAAGCAGCGGCGGAGGGACCTCGTCGAGCACGCGCACGATGTCGAGCAGCGGTACGGCGGTGGCGCCCAGAGCCCCGGCCGGGCGCAGATGTGCCTGCTCGAATCGCTTCTCTTCGCTCACGTCGGTGAAGACCGCGACGAATCCGTAGAGCTCCGCGCTCGGCGAGCGGCGCAGCGCCCGCACGTCGATCGAGAACCAGCAGAGTCCGCCGTCATCGGAGTGGTGGCCCCTGATGCCCTGCTGCGCCTCGCCGCCGGCGAGGGCAGCGCTGACCGGGTGACTCTCGGGCGGAGCTGCCGAGCCGTCCTCGAAGAGCCCGCCGCTGCGAAGGCTTGCGCGCCGGCCCGGCTCGGCATCCTCGAGGGCGACGCGCCCGCCCGGGTTGGACGCGACGACGGTGCCCGTCGCGTCGACGAGCAGCAGTCCCCGGTCGAGCGGATCGGTGATCGCGCCGAACAGCCGCTCGACGGTCAGACGGCCATCATCGGGCGCGTTCCAGCCGGCGCGCAGGAGCGTCTCGACGAAGTGGGCACTCGCGGCCGCGAGCCATGGGCCGCCGGGGGTCTGAGCCAGGCCGGCCGCTCGCGCGAGCCGCTCGGCCAGCGGTCCCAGGGCGTCACCGGCGCCGGCAACCGACTCGTCGGAGGGCGGCGCGACCGGCACGTCGAGGGGAAGCTCAGCCCCGAGCTCCACGACCGCCGCCACGACGCTCCTCAGCTCGGCGAGCGCCGGCCTCTGCGCGGTCGCTGCGTGCTGGATCGCGCTCGCGGCACGGGCCAGCGTCTCGTGTTGGACCGCGCGCTGGAGCTCGACCGGATTGGCGAAGTGGCGATACAGCGTCGAGCGGCTCACGTTCGCGGCCGCGGCGACGGCTTGCATCGTGAGCGGCTGCCGCCGTCGGAGCAGCTGAGCCGTGGCTGCGATGACCACCGCGCGATTGCGCCTAGCCACGGCTCGACGGCCCCTCGCTCGGGGCGGCTGGTCTCCGGTCACGCGTTCGTCGCTCATCGTGGTGTCGCCCTCGGCGCTGCGCCCATCTGCTCGACCATCACCGTATCGTGTATCGGGACACTTCGGCCGCGACCCGGTCGACCAGTGTCCCGCTAGGCGCGCTCAATGTCCCAAACCGCGTTTTTCGGTCCGACCGCCGGGTAGCGATAGGAGCAGCAAGCCGGTACCTACGACCCGGGAGAACGGGACATCATGGCCACCATCCAGAAGGATCGGATCCTCCAGTTGCGCGGCGAGGATCTCTGCGACCGCGACGGAGACAAGATCGGCTCCGTCGAGGAGATCTACCTCGACGCCGACACCGGCGCACCCGAGTGGGCGCTGGTCAAGACCGGCCGCTTCGGAGGCAAGGGCACGTTCGTGCCGCTGCGCGACGCCGGCGAGGCCGACGGCACGCTGCGCGTCCCCTTCGACAAGGCGACCGTCAAGGACGCGCCGACGATGGAGCCCGACGGGCAGCTCTCCCGGCGAGAAGAGGCCGAGCTGTACCGCCACTACGGCATGGAGTACTCGGAGACGGGCCCGACCGAGGGCGGCGCGCGCGGCCGATCCTCAGGCGACGCCGATGCCGAGGACACCACGGGCCGCGACGTCTCGGGCCCCACGACCGACAAGGCGATGACGCGCTCCGAGGAGGAGCTGACGGTTGGCAAGGCCGAGCGTGAGACGGGCCGTGCGCGCCTGCGCAAGTACGTCGTGACCGACGAGGTCACCAAGACGGTGCCCGTCAAGCGCGAGGAGATCCGCGTCGAGCGCGAGCCGATCACGGACGCCAACGTCGGCGACGCGACGGAAGGCCCTGAGCTCTCCGAGGACGAGCACGAGGTCGTGCTCCACGAGGAAGAGGTCGTCGCGGAGAAGCGCGTCGTCCCGAAGGAGCGGGTCCGGCTGGACAAGGACGTCGAGGTCGATGAGCGGACCGTGTCGGAGGAAGTCAGGCGCGAGGAGATCGACGTCGACGACGCCGGCTCGTCCACCGGACGCGACCGCGCCTGAAGGCCGGCGGCGCATGACGAACCGATCGAAGCCCGCCACCGACGAGGTACCGACATGACCGACGCATCCAGCGGCGATACCGGCGAGAAGCGCTCGGCGCGCCGCCCGGAGGGACCCTCCCACCCGCGCAAGGGGTCGCTCGGCCAGACGCTCAAGCGCACGGTCGCGGAGTTCAAGGAGGATGAGCTCACCGATCGTGCCGCGGCGCTCACCTACTACGGCGTCCTGTCGATCTTCCCTGCCCTGATCGCGCTCGTGTCGATCGTCGGCCTGGTCGGCGACCCCGCGACGGTCACCAAGGCGCTCACCGACGTGGTCAGCTCGATCGGGCCGGCTTCGGCGGTCGACACGTTCAAAGGGCCGATCGAGGGCATCACGAGGAGCAGCGGCGCCGCGGGGATCCTGCTCGTCGTCGGCATCGCTTCCGCGTTGTGGACCGCTTCGGGCTATGTCGGCGCCTTCATGCGCGCCGCCAACGTCATCTACGAGGTCGAGGAGGGCCGCTCGTTCGTCAAGCTGCGCCCGCTGCAGATGCTCGTGACGCTCGTGCTCGTGCTGCTGCTCGCGATGGTCCTCATCGCGCTCGTGCTGACCGGCCCGCTCGCGGAGGCGGTCGGGTCCGCGATCGGCCTCGGCTCGACGGCGGTGACGGTCTGGGACATCGCCAAGTGGCCCGTGCTGCTCGCCGTCGTGGTGCTCATGATCACACTGCTCTACTACGCGTCTCCCAACGCCAAGCTGCGCGGCGTCAAGTCGATCGTCCCGGGCAGCGTGCTCGCGATCGTGGTCTGGCTGATCGCCTCGGCCGCGTTTGCGTTCTACGTCGCGAACTTCGGCTCCTACAACAAGACCTACGGCGCGCTCGGCGGTGTCGTGATCTTCCTGGTCTGGCTCTGGCTCACCAACGTGGCGATCCTGCTGGGCGCCGAGCTCAACGCCGAGCGCGAACGGTCGCGTCAACTCGAGGAGGGCACGCCCGGCGCGGAACGCGAGCTGCAGCTCGACGAACGGTCGGCTCCCAAGGAAGGCAAGCGCGCCCGCACCGCGTGACGGGCGCGCCGAGGGGGAGATCCCGCACATGGCACATGAATGGCCGGCCCGATCACTGAGCGACCGCCAGCAGGAGCGGTTGCTGTTCGAGCGCTACCGGGCCACGGGCGATGCGGCCACCAGGGAGCTGATCGTCAAGCGCAATCTCGCCCTCGCGTCGAGCGTCGCGTCCCGGTACAACCGCACCAGCGTCCCCCACGACGACCGCATGCAAGTGGCCTGCGTCGCCCTCCTCAAGGCGATCGACCGATTCGACCCCGACCGTGGCGTGGCGTTCAGCTCCTTTGCCATCCCGACGATGGTCGGCGAGCTGCAGCGCTACTTCCGCGACTACACCTGGATGGTCCGTCCGCGCAGGGAGCTGCAAGAGCGCGTGCTGCGGCTTGAACGCACCACCGAAGCGCTGAGCGGCGAACTGGGGCGCGCACCGACCGGCCCGGAGCTGGCGCGCGCCACCGGCCTCTCGCTGGAAGAAGTCCTCGAGACCCTTCAAGCCACACACGCGCGTGGCAGCGCGTCGCTCGACCAGCCCGCAGGGCTCGACCAGGATGAGACCCTTGCCGCGACCATCGGAGAAGAGGACGCTCAGTACCGGCAGGTCGAGAATGCCATCCTCGCGGAGGACCTTCTCTCCGAGCTCATGCCACGTGAGCAGCAGATGCTCCGCTTGCGATTCGAGCGCGACCTGACCCAGTCAGAGATCGGAGCCCTCGTCGGCTGCTCGCAGATGCAGGTGTGCCGGACCATCCGCGCCGCGCTCGATCAACTTTCCGCCTCGGCCGCAGCGGAACGATTCCAGCTGCTCGCCGCCGTGTGAGTCAAGCGCGGGGATCGCGTAGAGGGAAGACTCATGGCTGCTCGCCGGCGTTGGGGTCGGCGGCGATGACGCGGACCTCGACGAGCGCTCCCTCGGTGATCAGCTGCGAAACGCCGATCGCCGACCACGCCGGGTACGGCGGCGCGATGTGGCGGTCCTTGGCCGCGACGAACTCGGCGAGGTGCTCGCGCAGGTCGACGTGGTACGTGGTCATCTCGAGGACGTCGCTCATGGACGCGCCGGCGGCCTCGAGGCACAGCCGCACGTGCACGAAGGCTTGTTCGAACTGCTCGGCAGGGTCGCGGGCGACCTGTCCATCTCCCCCGGTCCCGGTGACGCCGGACAGCAGCAGCAGTCCGTGACTTCGCACCACGTGCGAGAAGTGCCATCGGTCTCCGGATGCCCTGAGTGCGGGCGCGAGAATGTGATCCATGGGCCGATGGTCTACCACCGACCCGGTTCGTCGGACATCGACGTCATCGCCGCAACCACCGCCGGCACCGACCAAGGCGTCCGGAACCCGCGAGAGAGGAAGCCGACATGGCATATACGGTTGCCGCCACGTGGATCGCGAAGGCGGGCGAGGAGGACGCGGTCGCCGCCGCGCTGGGCCGGCTCGTGGAGCCTTCGCGCGCCGAGCCGGGCATGCTCGTCTACATCGTCCACCGCGACCCGGAGAACCCGCGCACGTTCTTCATCTACGAGCAGTACGCCGACGAGGCGGCCTACGCGGCGCACACGGAGAGCGATCACTTCAAGCGCGACGGCTTCGGCGACGCGATCCCGCGCCTCCAGGAGCGCAGACGCGAGTTCTACGAGCCGATGGACTGATCTGAGCGCTGCCGCGAGCGAGCCGCCTGCGGCTCGCTCGACTCTGCTACTCGAGCACGAGGGTGCGAAGGCCCACGTGGCCCTCCTCGTCGATCACGTAGTGCGCGTGGCCGCCGGCGTCGACGGCGACGCCCTCGACGCGCCGCAGCTCCCCGAAGTCGTGGACGCGTTCGCTGGTCACCTGGCCGCCCCCGGCAGTGAGCGGAAGCTCGAAGCGGATGTGCTGCGAGTGGGCGTTGCCGCCCTGCGGGTGGTCGTCGAGCACCGTGGCCGACTTGCCCGCCGCGTCGAGGTCTCCGACGATCGCGTCGAAGCGGTCGCCGCCGCGGGTGTCCAGTCCACGCAGGCCCGCCGGGGCGTCGGTGTCGCCGGCGTCCCCGAGCACCCAGACGTTGCCGCAGCGCGGCGCCGCGTCGGGGTCGGCGAACAGCTGCTCGAGATCGTGGACCTCGACCAGCAACGGGTGCCCATCGGCGGTCACCGGGTAGCGCAGGCCAAGCAGCAGCCGCCCGTCGGCGCGGAACTCCGCCGCCTCGACATTGATCGGCTGGTCGGCGGAACCGACGCGGCCGGCCCAGCGCTTGTTCTCGGCGGCGCCGTGCGCGATGGTCGCGTCGACGTAGGCCGCCCGCGAGCGGGGACCCAGCGGGAGCAGCTGCACGGCGGCGCGCGTGAGCGCGTCGTTGACCGCGCGGTGCAAACCGAAGCGCAAGCGGGAGAGCTCCATCGGCACGCGCTGCCCGCCGGGCGCGCCGGCCAGGTCCTCCTCGCGCACCCGCGCGATCCACGAGCGCCGAGCGGTCAGCGGCCCCGCCTTCTCGCCGAACTGCGAGCCGAGGATGTAGACGTGGCCGTCATGCACGGCGCACGCCTCGGCGTCCTCCGTGCGGCCGCCGTCCCCACCCGGATCCGCATGCACCCGCACCGCCTCCCAGCCGTGATCGAGCGGCTCGCCCGCGCCGTGAACCAGCAGCGCAAGGCAGTCCTCGGCGGCCGCCTCGTCGAGAACCGTGACAAAGGCGCGGTCCCAGCCGAAGCGAGCGCGCGTGTCGTCATCGAATACGCGCGCGAGGTCGGACGCCTCGTTGGGCTCCAGATGCAGGTCGGTCGAGTGCACGGCCAGACCGTACCCGCCCGGCCCACCCGCCTCACCCGTGGGTACCGCGCGATCACTCGGCGCCGAGGGCCGCTCCGCCTTCCCTCAAGCGCCGAGGGCCTCGCCCGTCTCCGCGCGGTCGCGCCGGATCGGACCCGAGCCGGCCCGCAGCGAGTGCCCTTCGCGGCCGGTGCGGCGCGCGATGATCTCGGCGAGGATGGCGACGGCCGTCTCCTCCACGGTCGACGAGCCGATGTCCAACCCGCAGGGCGCGTACAGCCGCTCGAGCTCTGCCTCCGCGACGCCGGCCTCGCGCAGGCGCGCGTTGCGGTCGGTCGTCGTGCGGCGGCTGCCGAGCGCGCCGACGTAGCCGGCGCCGGTGCCCAGCGCGGCCTGGACCGCGGGCACGTCGAGCTTCGGGTCGTGGGTGAAGACGAGCACGGCGTCGCGCGGCCCCAGCGGCATCCCCGCGAGCGCGTCCTGCGGCCAGGCGGCCACCGTGGCGGCGGAGGCGGAGAAGCGCGGCGAGGCCAGGAACGCGCGCCGCGGGTCGGCGATCGTCACCCGGTAGCCGAGCCCCTTCGCGAGCGGCGCGAGCGCCGACGCGAAGTCGATCGCCCCGAAGATGACCATCCGCGGCGGCTCGGCGAACGCCGCCACGTGCACGCGCAGCCCGCTGCCCAGCGACGCGCCGTCGACGCCGTAGGCGCGCACCGTCGAGCGGCCCTGGACCGTGAGCCCGCGCGCCTCCTGCCCGACGTTGTCGTCCAGCAGCTCGGAGCCAAGCGTGCCCACGGTCGTGTCGGCGTCGGCGTATAGCTTGCTGCCGGCGTGCTCGCCGTCGATCACGGTCGCCACGGCCGCCGGGCGCTCCTCGCAGATCGCCGCCAGGCCGGCGAGCGCGGCCGCGCGCGCGTCGTCGGTGATCTCGTGGATCAGGATGTGCACGGTGCCGCCGCACATCAGTCCGACCGTGCCGGCCAGCTCGTCGGAGATCCCGTACGTCGCAAGCCGCGGCGGGCGGCGCTGCGCGATCATCTCCAGCGCCTCCTGCGCGACCGCGCTCTCGACGCAGCCGCCCGTGACCGAGCCCTCGATCGTGCCGTGCTCGTCGACGTAGACGCTGGCGCCGACGTCGAGCGGCGCCGAGCCGTCGACCCCGACCAGCGTCCCGGCGACCACGCGCCGGCCCTCGCGCAGCCACGCCGTCACGGTCGCCGCCGTCTGCTGGACCGGCCGGAGCATCAGCGCGCACTCTAGTTGAGTGATTCCGAATCATCCGTGCTCTCGGAACGCGGCTGACCAAGCCGGTCGACGCACGAGGGCGAAGCCCACACCCCGTGCAACGGCCCCACGGGCTGATCGGCGGTGATCGTGGCCTCCGCACGCGCCGCGTCTGCCCGTGCCTGCTCGGCGTCCACCAGGCAATACGCGTTG
>Ga0136617_10003930_pt1 | contig 13294 bp, 10 predicted proteins | sample AntDrymUQ3222106_2_FD_129672 | JGI IMG/M metagenome (GOLD analysis project Ga0136617, IMG submission 129672) | Polar desert sand microbial communities from Dry Valleys, Antarctica - metaG UQ322 (21.06) | ecosystem: Environmental > Terrestrial > Soil > Desert | place: Antarctica: Dry Valley...
CTCTGCGATCTCGGACGAGCCCTCCCGGAGACCCAGCGCGGAGGCCTCGATGCGCATGTTCTGGCGCGCGCTCGCCCGCGCGTAGAGGGCGGGGCCCTCTATCAGCGCGCCCACCGAGCGAACGGCCGGCGTGAAGGCCGGAGTGCCGGGACGGGCGCCCAGCAGCAGGGTGGAGCCGGCGCTGGGCGCGGCGAGTCCGAGGAGCACGCGGATCGCTGTGGTCTTGCCGGCCCCATTGGGGCCGAGCAGGCCGAAGACGGTGCCCTCGGGGACCTCGAACGTGAGCTCCTCGATCGCGGTGATGTCGCCAAAGCGCTTGACGAGTCCCTCGTAGGCGACGAGCGCGGGCATCAGACGTCGGTTCGCGCGAAGATCGCGTCGAGGAGCGGCTCGAGGACGTGCAGGGCCGTCGAGGCAGCCGCCTGGCGCTCGAGAGGGTCCCCCGGCGCCTCGAAGGCGGTGACCTCCAGGCCGACGATCTCGCAGCTGTCCGCCACGGACTCGAGCACGTCGAAGAGCTTTTCCGGCGAGAGCCCTCCTGGCGCGGGGGAGGGAGACTCGAAGGATTCCGCGTCCGTGCCGAATCCTTCCCGCGCCGGAAACGACTCGGGATCGAGCACGTCAAGATCGATGTGCAGGTAGACGGGCGCGCCGTCAAGCGCGTTGTTGACGGCCACGAGGGTCTCCACCGGGCTGGCCCCGATCACGGTGACATCGCTCCGCTCGAGCGCCTCGCGCTCGGGGGGGTCGAGGTCGCGGACGCCCGCGAGCACCACGCTGCCCGCCGCGATGCTTCCCACCCCGAGCCCCGGATTCCACAGCCCGGTGGCGCCCGCGAGGGCCATGCCGCCGAGGTAGCCGCTGGCCGTGGTGGCGGGAGTGTTGAAATCTCCGTGGGCGTCGAGCCAGAGCACGCGCGCCTCGGGGCGGTGGGCGAGAACCGTTGGGAGCGTGGTCAGCGCCACGGAGCACTCGGCGGCAAGCAGGACGGGCAGGTTGACTGCCGACAGGGCGTCGTCGACCTGTCCCCCCGCCTCCAGCAGACAGCCGCGTCCATCGCGCACGTCCGCCTCGAAGGCGGCCTGGCGGGGATCCTCGAGCGTCCCGATCACGCGCGGCTCGCATCCCAGGCGCTCCCCCACGAGCAGCGCCAGCTCCTCCGCCCCGAGCGCGGCCGCCGCCGTGCGGTCCGACGTGCGGCACCGCAGCGCCACCAGTGATGCGCTCAGCGGTTCCTCCAGATCGGCTCGCGGTGCTCGAAGAACGCCTTCACGCCCTCAGCCGCGTCCTCGGTCGACAGCGCCAGCGTCAGGTTGTGGTGGAGGAGGTCGAGCGCGTCCAGGAACGGCATGTCCTGCGACCGGAACATCGCGTTCTTTCCCAGGCGCATCATCGTCGGCGACTTCGACGCGAGCTTCGCAGCCCAGCCATCCACCGCCGCCTCGAACTCGTCCTCCGGTACGACCTTGTTCACGATGCCCGCCTCGTGGGCCGCGAGAGCGGTCATCTGCTCGCCCAGCAGCAGCATCTCGTTCGTCTTCTTGCGGGGGACGTTGCGGTAGATCAACGCCATGATCATGAACGGGAACAGGCCCACGTCGATCTCCGGCGTCCCGAACCGGGCGTCCTCCTTGGCCACGACGAGGTCGCATGCGAGGGCGACACCGAGCGAGCCGGCCAGCACGTGCCCGTTCGCCGCGCAGAGGCTGGGCTTGCCGAGCTCGCCCAGCAGCCGGAAGAGGCGCGGGAATCGCGCCGTGTCGAGGTGCTTGTGCGCGAGCGGCGCCTCGGCGGCGAGCTCGGCCAGGTCGCCCCCCGCGGAGAAGACCTGCTCGTGGGAGGAGGCGAGGACCACGCAGCGGACGCGTTCATCGTCGCGCGCGGCCTCGAGGACGCCGATCAACTCGTCGAGCATCCGGTCGCCGAGGGCGTTGCGCGTCTCGGGGTCGTCGAGGGTGATGGTGGCGACGCCGCTCTCCGCGACCGCGTACAGGATCTTCTCGTAGGCCAAGGGGTGGGGAGGCTAGATAATCGACCGGGTACGCGTGCTCGCGGGGCGGGCGCCTTCGGTGGGGCGCCACCCGGAGGGGCCGGGGCGGGCCCCGGGCTCGCGCGGCATGCGGGGGCTCAGCACGCGGCTGATGCGGTTCTGGAGGCGATTCGTCACACGAGGGGCCTGCGTCGTCGGGGCGGGACCGGCATGGTGGAGACGTTGTGACTGAGAGCCCACGCAGAGCCGATCCAGAGCGATCCCCGACGCCGGTGGTTAACCTTCGTGCCACCCCACGGCACAAAGCTGTACCGGCGGCACCGACCGGAGCGACCCAGCGCACGGTGGTCAACCTTTGTGCCGCCGCACGGCACAAATCCGTACCAGCGGCACCGACCGGAGCGACCCCGACCCCGGTGATCAATCTTTGTGCCGCCGCATGGCACAAACCCACACCACCCGCCGAGCCCGGCGCCGGTGAATAGCGCCTTGGCCGCCAGGCAGCAAAAAGCGGTGCCGCCGGCTCTGCTACAGGTCGCAGCGGCGCAACACGATCTGCTCCGCGCGCAGCAACTTCTGGCCGCCGGGCTCTCCCGCCACAACATCGGGTCGCTCGTCGCGGCGGGCGCGCTTCACCGGATCCACCGCGGGGTGTACAAGGTCGGCACCCCGGTCGTCTCAAGGGACGGCCGACGGCTCGCCGCCGTCTACGTGGCGGGCCCGGGCTCGGCGCTGAGCCACCATGACGCAGCTGAGCTCCTCGGGCTCCCCGTCCGCGGCCGTCCGGACACGATCGCGGTCACGGCGGGGCGCGGACGAGCCGACCGCCGCGGCGTGGAGCTTCACCGGACCCGCCGCCTCCACCCCGACGACGTAACGGCTGTCCGCGGCATCCCCGTCACCAACCTCGCGCGCACAGTGCTCGATCTCGCCGACGTTCTGCGCCCGCACGACTTGGCGAGGGTCATCCACGAGGCCGAGGTGATGGGGCTCGAGCCGGCGGCGCTCGACGCGGCCAAGCACCGTGCGCGTGGGCGCAGCACCCGAGCTCTCGACGCCGCCCTCGATGGTCACCGTCCACGCTCTCCGCGGGAGATCGAGAACAAGCTGGAGGCGATCGCGCTGCGCGCCGGCCTGAACAACCCCCAGCGCAATGTCATCCTCGAGGTCGACCGGCGGGAGTTCGAGCTGGACCGCTACTACCCCCACCTCCGCCTCTGTCTCGAGGCCGACGGCTACGGCGTGCACAGGACGCGCAAGAAGTTCAACGCGGACCGGCGACGAGACCGGATCCTGAAGATCGCAGCGGGAATAACGGTCCTGCGCTACACGTGGGAAGACGTCACGGCCCGCGCCAAAGAATCCGAGCGGGAGCTCTCCCGGTTCCAGGGCGCGCCGCGAGGATAAGGGGAGCGCCGCGCCCGGCGGGCAACCAGACGGCAACGACGCGCACAGCCGCGGGGGAAAACGCGCGTATCCGCCGCCGGAACGGGCGGCCGCCGAAGCAGCCCAGGGCGGCCGGCGCCCTAACCCGCCCGCGGCACGCTGAACCGCACGCGCGCTCCGCCGGGCGAGTCGGCGAACCAGATCTCGCCCCCGTGGGCCTCGACGATCGCGCGGCAGATCGTGAGTCCGAGACCCGTGCTCTCGCCCGAGCGCGCGCTGCCCTCGCCGCCGCGGAAGAACGGCTCGAAGACGCGGTCGCGGTCCCCGGCGGCCACCCCCGCCCCGGTGTCCGCCACCTCGACCTCCACGTGCTCGGCGTTCGACTCGGCGGCCACCGTCACGCTGCCGTCCGCCGGGGTGTGGCGGATGGCGTTCTGGATCAGGTTGAAGAGGACCCGCTGCAGCTTCTCCGGGTTCGCCCTGGCCGGCGCGAGGCCGCCGTCCACCAGCGCCTTGACGATCACCCGCTTCTCGCGCGCTTGCGGGCGCATCGCCTCCACGGTCTCCTCCACGAGCTCGTCGAGCGCGACCTGCTGCACCGACCATTGGATGTCGCCCGCCTCGAGCCGGGAGAGCTCGAAGAGGTCGTCGATCAGTGCTGACAGCGAGGAGATGTGCACCGACATCTGCTCGAGGTAGCGGCGGCGGGTGTCGCGGCCCACGAGGTCGTCCTCGATCGCGTCGGCCAGCAGGCGCAGCGAGGTGAGCGGCGTGCGCAGGTCGTGGGAGACCGCGGCGATCAGACCCTTGCGCGCCGACTCGGCGGTGTCGCGCTCGGACTCGCGCTCCGCCAGCTGAACGGCCATCCTGTTCGCGGCGCCGGCCAGCTCCGCGATCTCGTCGTGTGCGCCCGTCTCGATCTCCACGTCCCGCCGCCCCTCGCCCACGGCGCGGACGGTGTCCCGCACCGCCGCGATGTCGGCCAGAACGGCGCCCGACATCACAGACAGGGAGTAGGCGGTGAGGGCCCCCGCGTACAGCAGAAGCAGGCCCATGATGAAGGCGTCGTGCGCCGAGATGAACATCAGCAGCGCAACCCCGCCCACGCCGATCGTCACCAGGAATACGGTCATCCCGATCCCGGCGGTGAGCTGGCGCGACAGCGAGCCGGCGCTCGCACGGCGGCTGGCGAGCAGGTGTGCGCCGACTATCACCGGCGCGCCCGAGCCCACCAGCAGGAAGGAGGTGAGCACGCCGTCGCGCGCGCCGTAGACCAGCGAAACGGCCAGACCTCCCGCCACGCCGGCGGCGAGCAGGAGCACCAGCCCGCGGACGGGGCTCACGGCTGAAACCTGTAGCCCACGCCCCAGACCGTCTGCAGCCATCGCGGACTCGACGGGTCCTGCTCGATCTTTGCCCGCAGCCGGCGGATGTGGACGGTGACGGTGGACGTGTCGCTGTAGAACGAGTACCGCCAGACGGCGTCCATCAGCTGGTCGCGTGAGAAGACCTGGCCGGGGTGGCGCACGAAGTGCTGCAGGAGCTCGTACTCGCGCACCGTGAGCTGAGCCTCCTCGCCGCGAACGGTGACCCTGCGGGCCACCGGGTCGAGCTCCAGCCCGTGAAAGGAGATCGGGTCCTCGAGCTCCGGGGATCTCTCCACCCGCCGCAGGACCGCGTCCACCCGAGCCACCAGCTCGGCCGGTGAGAACGGCTTGACCACGTAGTCATCGGCCCCCAGGCGCAGGCCGATCACGCGATCGGTGGCCTCACCCTTCGCCGTGAGCAGGATCACGGAGATCCCCCGGTCGCCTCCACCCGCCGGCCGACGCAGGCGGCGCAGCACCTCGAGCCCGTCCATGCCGGGGAGCATCAGATCGAGCACCACGAGGTCGGGGCGCTCCGAGCCTGCCAGCGCCAGGGCGCTCGGCCCATCGCCGGCGATGCGGGTCTCGTACCCGGCGCGCTGGAGATAGCGGGAGACCACCTCGGTGATCGTGGGCTCGTCGTCCACGACCAGGACGGATCCGCGTTGTGAGCCGCCGCTCTCCATGGCTTTCAGTGTGGCACCACACGGGCGCCGCCCCGACACGCGTAAGGGACTCGTCATAGCTCCCGAGCGGCGAGCGCGAGCGGGGGTCTCGAGCCCGTCTAGGACTCGTGCTCCTCGAGCAGATCCAGCCACACCTCGCTCCGGGTCGGGAAGGAGGGGATGGCGTGCCAGAGCCGATCCAGCGGCACCTGGCCAACGACGGCGATCGTGGCGGCATGGAGGAAGTCGGCCACCTCGAATCCGGTGAACGTGGCTCCCGCGAGCACCTTGCGATCCTCGTCGATCACCAGCCGCGTGATCCCGGGCGCGTCACGGCCGATGAAGCTTGCGCCGGCGTTTCCCGAGGTGTCGCGGTCCACGCTGCGCACACTTAGCCCCGCCTCCCGGGCGCTGCGCATCGTGTGACCCACGGCTGCCACCTGCGGGTCGGTGAAGATCACCCGCGGCGAGGTGGGCCCGTCGTGCGTGGCGCGCGCCTCGCCTCCGAGGATCACCGTGGCCGCCACGCGGCTCTGGTACTTGCCGACGTGCGTGAGAAGGGCACGGCCGTTCACGTCGCCGACCGCGTAGAGCCAATTCCCCTCCACGCCGGTCGCGCGCATGCGATCGTCCACCTCGATCGACTCACCGGGATCGAGGCCCACGCTCTCGAGGCCCAGATCGTCGGTGTGCGGGCTGCGCCCGATCGCCACGGCCAGTTCGTCGACCACGACCGCCGGACCATCCTCGAGCTCGATCGTGACCTCGCCGTCGGTCCTGCTCACGGCCGTGGCCTTCGAGCCCAGCCGCAACTCCACGCCCCGCTCGCTCAGCGAGTCCGCCACCAGCTGACCGGCGAACTCCTCCTCACGCGCTATCAGCCGATCCGTCGCCTCGATCAGCGTGACCCGAGCGCCCAGGGTGCGCCAGGCCTGAGCCATCTCCACGCCCACGACTCCCCCTCCGAGGATCGCCAGCCTCCTTGGCACCTGCTTGGCGGTCGTGATCTCGCGGCTGGTCCACGGCTGGGCCTCGCGCAGTCCATCGATCGGCGGGATCACGGCGACTGTCCCTGTGGCCACCACCACTGCCCGCTCGGCCACGAGCACCTGGTCGCCCGCTCTCACGCGACGCTCGCCTTCGATCCGGCCCCACTCGCGCACCAGCTCGACGCCCCGGCTCTCGAGCCAGGGCAGCTGGCCCGAGTCGTCCAGCTCGTGGATCACCTCGTCGCGTCGGGCGAAGGTGGCCTCCACGTCGAGCTGGCCCGTCACGGCCTGCGCCGCACCCGGAACGCGCCTGACCTCGGACAACAGCTCAGCCGGGCGCAGCAGCGCCTTCGAAGGCATGCACGCCCAGAACGAGCACTCACCGCCCACCAGCTCGGGCTCGACGAGCGCGACGCTCAGACCACCCTCGGCCAGCCGGCCCGCGCAGACCTCGCCCGCCGGCCCGGCGCCCATCACGATCACGTCGAAGCTGCGTTCGCTCATGGTCTCCTCTCCTGCGCCGCCGCGCCGCGCTCAAGCCGGGGCTTGGGTCGATGTCGTGAGACGAGCCATCCTCGCCACTCGGCGGGAGACTGACGGATGGGCCACGAAGAAGGACGCATCCGTAAGTTTCAGGGGTCGTGGGGCGTGCGCTCGCCGCAGCAGCCGTCGTGCTCGCGCTGGCCGCGGGCATCCTCGCGCTCGCCGCGGTCCCGGAGCTCGGGGAGGACGATGGGCCCGGGGCCCGTGCCTCGGTCGTGGGAGCCTCCGAGAGCGGTGTCTACCCGGCCCTTCAGCGGGTCGGGGAGATCGGGACCTCTGGCGACGGCGCGTGGGACTCGGGGGCCGGCGTGTACCCCACGCTCACCCCCACCGCCCGCCTGCTGGTCCCGGGCCCGAAGGCGCTGCGCAAGGCTCGTGGCTGGCTTGCCACTCGCAGGGGCAAGGTGGCGTTCGCCGTCATCGACGGCCGCGGCGCCCTGAGTGGTGTCGGGCTCGACGAGCGCTTTGTCTCCGCAAGTCTGACCAAGGCGATGATCCTCGTGGCCTACCTGCGCCGCCTGGAGGACACCGGAGGCCGGCCCTCCCAAGCGGAGCTGCTCAGCCTGGGCTACATGATCCGTCTCTCGGACAACGCCTCGGCCGACTCGATCTTCGCTCGGGTCGATGACGAAGGCGTGCGTGAGGTGGCCCGGCTCGCACGGATGCGCAACTTTCGAATCGCGGGGGACTGGGCCAACGCCACGATCACCCCGGCCGATCAGGCGCGGCTGTTCGTGGCGCTCGACCGGCTCGTGCCGGCGCGCTTCGTGCCCCTCGCTCGCACCCTGCTGGAAACCGTGTCACCGCTTCAGAGCTGGGGCATCCCGAGGGCGGCCCGCCCACGCTGGCGTACTTTCTTCAAGGGCGGATGGCGTCCGGAGGCGGGCGCGGAGCTGGTACACCAGGCCGCACTCCTTCAGAGCGGCACGCGGCGTCTGGGCCTGGCGGTGATGACGAGCGAAGACCCCAGCATGGCCTACGGCGAGCGCACCATCGAGGGCCTCGCCCGGCGGCTCCTGGCGGGCGGCGAATCGGCGGCGGTCCACACGGTGCCCAGGGACGGCGGCTACACCCCGGGCAAGCTCCTGCCACTCGAGCAGGTGGACCGCTTCCGGGCGCCCCACGCTCCGCCGCTCCTCCAGCCCGGGTCGAGCCGAGAGTAGGAGGGGCCCACTTCTACCTTCGGCCCGTCCCCTGCTCGTGCTCCACCGCTCGCAGCGCGGGAGGCATCAACGCGGGAATCGCAACAGCGGCTCGAGTCGCCGAGCCTCTCCCGACACGACGATGTGGATGGCCGCCGGCTCCCGCACCCATGCGATCAGGTTCAGCGCCTGGAGCCGGTCGAGCGCGAACTGGAAAGCCAGGGCCTGCGCGCGCGAGCGATACGCGCGGAGCACATCGAAGGCCCACCCCGTCGTGTGCAGCGAGTAGCCGCGGGTCGCCTCGCGATTTCGCTTCACCAAGAGGTCCTGGTACTCCCGGTCTCGCACAGTGCTGGTGAGCGTAAGCGGCGCCCTCGATCCGGCCGCCACGCTGACCATGCGAGCCAGGTAGGCCGCAAGCGCGTAGGCCTCGGGTCGCAGGCCCTGGTAGAGACGGGGCTCGCGTTCCAGCCGATCCGCAAGCTCACCCATCCGTCTGTCCCTCGCCAGGCCGAGCCTGCGCGGGGCGTGCGGGAAGGCGCGGATACGGCCGTCGCGGTAGGCCTCCTCGAGCGCCTCCGGGTCGCCGAAGGTCTCCGTGTCCTCGCCGGGGTGCAGCACCTCCTCGGCGGAGGCCTTGGCGGCCTGCAGCTCGGCCGTCGCCTCCAGTCGGTTTGGACTCTCGCGATAGGTGTGCATGATCTCTCGGGCGGCGAGCACGCGCCAGAGGTACGTGGAGGAATCGTCCCCGAGGGCGGTGAGGCGCCGGTAGGGCGCGGGCCGACCGCTCGGGGAGCTGCCGAAGAAGAGCTCGGCGTAGCTGCGTGGCGCCGCGCCGGTGCGCTCGAAGTCGGCTATCACGTTCTCGAGGTTGCCCACCCCCATGTGGTAGGAGGCCACGGCGAGGTCGGGCCGGCCGAGTCGGCCACGGGCGAACTTGAGATAGCGCGCTGTCGCCCGCAGCGACTTGATCGGGTCGAACCGCTCGTCCACTCGCCGACGGCGTGCGCGCAGGCGCCCGGCCCCCTCGGTGTCGCCACCGCGCTCGGCCCGGTCGATCCGCCGGCTGAGTCGGCGCGCCCCGGCGGGGTCGACTCGCATCGCCAGCAGGTTCTGCCCCGTCTCCGCCAGGATCTGCGTGAGCCCCACGGCCCCCTCGAGCTTGGCGTCCGCCACCGCCTCGGGTCGTCCGGCGCTCTCGAGGAAAACGATCGCCTCGAGGATGTCGGGCTCGACGCCGGCGGCCCGTGCCGCAGACTCCACCTGGGCCCGGAACACGGCCGTGCGCTGTGCCGTCGCAAGCACTCCCCCCGGGCTCTTGGCGTAGAGGACATGACTCGAGCCGGCGGCGGCGCGTCGCTCAAAATCCGCCCGCCGGGCCTCGTCGTAGAGGAACGGATCCGCCACACCGGGGTCGATCAACGCCGGCTCGCCGGGAGGCGGGAGCCCGTCCTCACGCGTGAGAAGCCAGGCGGCTCCGCCGACCAGGGCGACCACAAGGAGCAGCAGCAGGCGGCGGGGACCCAGAGCGCGGCGCACCGGCCCGACCCTAGCGTCGAGACCGTTCTGCTCAGGTCAGGGCGCGGTGACCGATCCAGTCAGCGGAACCCTCGGCCTGCCGCCCTTGCCGTCGTTCGTGAAGACCAGGAAGGCACTGCGGCTACGCGAGTTGCCGCCTGTCTTCTTCGCGGGAATGAAGCTGACCACGACCTTGCAGCTCTCCCCGCGCGAGAGGACCGTGCGGTTGCAGCCATCGGTCGCAACGAAGTCGCCCTCGTCCTTGCCCTCCAGACGCACCCGCCCGAGAGTGATCCTCGCACCGCCCCTGTTCGTTGCAAGGACGTCCCGCGGCTTGGAGAGCCTGACCTCGGGGGCGGTGAACTTGAGCGCCTTCGGTCCGATCACGGCGGCGATCGCCGGCGGCCGTCGGCGACCCTTCCTCTTGCGCGCGCGCCCGGCCCGTCGGTCGGCGGGCCGTGGCTTGGCCGCCGCCTGCTTCTGGTTGGTCTCCTTGGGGTCGGAGGAGTCCTCGTCGCCACCTGAGAGGAGGAGCACGATCGCCCCCACCACCAAGATGGCCCCCAGGACCCCGATGACGGGCTTGAGCGGCGGCTTGGGCACCGTGGGCTTCCAGCGTCGAGGGGGCTCGGACGGGGCCGCCCTTGGTCGCGCCGGCGCGGTGGGGGGTGGCGGGGCCGGCGGCGGTGGCGCAGGGGGCGGTGGCGCAGGGGGCGGTGGCGCAGGGGGCGGTGCCGGCTCAGGCGGCGCAGCCGACTCAGGCGGCGGGGTAGGCGCTGGTGGGACGGGGGCCGCCGGCCCCGAGGCCGGCGGCGCCACGATCGCCGCTGACGGCGCCGGGGAGTCGACTCTCAGCGCCTCCAGGTTCTGAGAAGTCAGCCTTGCTCCCTCCGCGTCGCCGACGCTGTGGCGCAGGTGGAGGGCGTTGTTCAAGAGTGCGGTTCCGCCATGCAGATCCCCCAGAGACGCGGCCCGCGAGCCGAGCTGATGCAGCGCCCAAGCCTCGTCACGCTGGTCTCGAAGCTCGCGCGCCGCCACCAGGGCGCGGTCGATCGCCTCGCGCCACGCGCCCCACCGGGCTCCGAGCACGAGTGCGGCGTCCGCGTTGCGGGCGAGTTGGATTACGGCCCGCAGGTTGCCGGCCTCCGCCCCCGCGTCGAGCAGCGCGAGGATGGTCGGCGCCTCGACGGTGCTGAGGTCCTCTCCAGCCCGCGAGTGTTGCTCGAGCGCACGGTTTCGCCAGACGGCGGGATCCACCCGGCGCGCGAGGGCCGCATGTGCGGTACCGACCAGGCTGTAGCTCGGGCCGTGCCTGCGCACCAGTCCTCGTCGCTCGAGCGAGGCGAGCGCGCGGTAAGCATCGGGAACGCTCGTGATCTCCGCAAGCCGCCGCGCCTCTAGACATACGCCCGGGAAGGCGGCCAGCGGGCTCAACACGCGTTCCTCATCAGCGTCGAGGGACTGGGCGACGAGCTCGTCGAACTGGGCGCTCGGCGACCCCGAGGGAGCGGCCGAACCGGAGCGTGCCCGGCGCGGCTGAATCATCAGGTGGGCGGCCTGCAGGATCCGTAGCGGGTGGCCTTCGAGGGCCGCCGCAAGCCGGCCCAGTGAGGCGCGCTCATGCTCGGTGAGCCCGCGCTTCAGCTCCCTCTCCGCGATTGCTATGCAGGACCCTTGATCCAACCCCTTGAGCGCGATCGACCGCCCCCCTCCCCACAGCCGGCGCTCGCCCGCGCCGATCGCGAACACGCAGCGCGGCGCCAGGCTCATCACGCGCTCGAGCTCCCGTCGCGCGAGGTCCACGTCGTCCAGCACGACGAGCGCGCTTCGATCCTCCAGGTATCGCTCCATCTCCGTTGCCGTCGGGACCACCGTCCCGTCGCACTCGTAGAAGCACTCGAAGAGAAGCTGCAGGATGTCCTCCCCGGGCTGGCGCTGCGCCCAGGCGACGACGACGCCGCCCGACCCGCGGTGCCGGTTGGCGAGGTGGCGCAGGAATGAGGTCTTGCCGATTCCCGCCTCCCCCACCACCTCGACGGGAGCACCCGACTCGACGACGCTGCGCACGACTCGAACCTCGTCGTCCCGGCCCAGCAGCCCCGCCATGTCATGCGGCAGCATGGTCCGGGGGATCGGCCGCGGCCGGGGGGTCGGTCTCGCCCCGGCCGGCGCGCGATCGATGACCATTCCGTGCTCGGGGTGCACCCGGACCACGTGGTCACCGACCACCACCTGGTCGCTGAGAGGCGCATCGCGTCGGAGGCTTGGCGCTTCCACCCCGCGCGACCCTAGCGAAGCCTGGCGCGAATGCTCGCGACCTCGCCGCGATGACTCTCGGCCCGGCGCGCGGTCAGTACGTTGTGACGATCAGCGCCGCAAGGCCGGCGCGGAAAAAAGGAGGCAGCATGGGGCAGCCGGTAGTCCACTTCGAGGTGATCGGGACCGACGCGAAGAAGCTGCAGAGCTACTACTCCGATCTGTTCGGGTGGGAGATCGACGACGGCAACCCGATGAAGTACGGAATCGTGCAGCGCGACGGGAACACCAACGCCGACGGCGCCGGGATCGGCGGCGGAATCGCTGCGGGTCCCGAGGGGTATCCCGGCCACGTCACCTTCTACGTCGAGGTGCCCGACGTGGAGGAAGCGCTTGCAAAGGCCGAGAGCCTCGGCGGCTCGCGCGTGATGGGCCCGGAGAAGGTGATGGACCAGGTCGAGCTGGGGCTCTTCAACGACCCGGAGGGCCACCTAGTCGGTCTGGTCAAGGAAGCGTCCTAGCGGCCACTCGCGTGCAGGCGCCCCGAATGGACTCGGGGCCCCACTCAGTTCGGCTCGACGCCGGCGAGCTCGACCTCGCCGGCAGTCTCGGGCTGGACGAGGATCGCCCCCTCACCCGTCGCGTATGCCTCTTCCCCGTGCTGGATGACGTCCATGCCGATCCCCTCCTCGCGCTCGGTCGCGCGCAGGGGCATGACGAGCCCGATCAGCTTGAGCAGCAGGAACGTGGCGACGAAGGCGTAGGTGGGCGCGGCGAGTGCCGCCAGCAGCTGCCATCCGAGCTGGCCCGCGTCGCCGTAGACGAGGCCGTCCGACACGCCGTTCCAAGATTGCTGGGCGAAGAACCCGATGAAGAGGATGCCGGTCAGGCCGGCAATCCCGTGAGCGGCGAGCACGTCCAGCGTCTCGTCCACGCGGGTCCGCGGCCGCAGGACGATCACCGCGTAGCTCGGGAGCGCCGCCACCGCACCGAGCACCATCGCCCACCCCGGGCTGATGAAGCCGCCCGCCGGTGTGATCCCGACGCAGCCGACGATGATCGCCGTGGCGGCTCCGATCGCAGTGACCTGCCTGCCGCGCACCAGGTCGAGCGCAAACCAGACGACGAGGGTCGACGCCGGGCACAGCAGCGTGTTGGTGAAGGCCAGCACGCCCGAGTTCCCGGCGGAGAAGCCGCTGCCTCCGTTGAACCCGAACCAGCCGAACCAGAGCAGGCCGGCGCCGACGAGCACGTAGACGGCGTTGTGGGGCAGAAGCGCCTTGCGCCCGTAGTCCTTGCGCGCCCCGACGACGAGCGCGGCCGCGAGCGCCGAGAATCCCGACCCCATCTCGACCGGCACGCCGCCCGCGAAGTCGAGCGTGCCGCCCTCTATCAGCCAGCCGCCGCCAAAGGCCCAGTGCGCGAGCACCGCGTAGAC
>Ga0136617_10003931_pt1 | contig 13292 bp, 12 predicted proteins | sample AntDrymUQ3222106_2_FD_129672 | JGI IMG/M metagenome (GOLD analysis project Ga0136617, IMG submission 129672) | Polar desert sand microbial communities from Dry Valleys, Antarctica - metaG UQ322 (21.06) | ecosystem: Environmental > Terrestrial > Soil > Desert | place: Antarctica: Dry Valley...
CCCCGGCAGCAGGAGGGTGAGTGCCAGACAAGGCGATCAGGATCTCGCGTGCCGGCTCTGACCGGTCCGCCGACCGTCCGGTCATGCTGGCGATCGCGGGCGACAGCGCGGCCGGCAAGACCACGCTGACCCGCGGTCTGGTGGAGGCGCTCGGCGCCGATCAGGCCACGGCGATCTGCGTCGACGACTACCACCGGTACGACCGCGAGGAACGCAAGGGGCTGCCGTTCACGCCGCTGCACCCTGACTGCAACTACATCTCGATCATGGAGCAGCACCTCCAGCTGCTCGCCACCGGGCAGCCGATCCTCAAGCCGGTCTACGACCACGCAACCGGCCTGCTGGCCCGACCCGAGCTGATCGAGCCGCGCCGGTACGTGATCGTCGAGGGGCTCCTCCCGCTGCACAGCAAGCTGACCCGCGCCTGCTTCGACGTGACCGTCTACCTCGATCCGCCGGAGGACATCCGGCGGGAGTGGAAGGTGCGTCGCGACACCGCCAAGCGCGGGTACACGAACGAGCAGGTGCTGGCCGAGCTCGAGCGGCGCGAGCCGGAGTCGATCGCGCACATCCATCCGCAGCGGGCACACGCCGACATCGTGGTGCGGTTCGCCCCGATCACGACCCGGCGGGATCCGCCAGACACCCCGCTGTCCGCGGAGCTGCTCCTTCGGCCCACGATCCGGCACCCGGACCTCAGCAGCGTCCTCGGCCACGACGACCAGCACGCCCTGCACCTCAAGATGATGCGGGACGAGATCGGGCGACCCGTCGACGCGCTGCACGTCCACGGGTACGTCGACCGTGAGGACAGCGAGATGGTGCAGAAGGCGATCTGGGGCGATGCCGGGGTCGAGGCTCCGTTGCCGGCGACGCTGGGGATGCTCGACGTCGGTCACAGCTACCCGCTGGCGATCACCCAGCTCCTGCTCCTGCGCAACCTGCTCGCGGCGGGTTGAATCCGCCGTACAGAGCGAGCGCCAGCGGCGGGACACTACTCGTACACCCGACGTGACCTGGCGATGTATGCCGCGAATCAGGACGAACATCGAGCTCGAGTCCGACGATCTCGACGTGATCATGGATCGCTACGGCCTGCGCACAAAGACGGATGCGGTAGCCCTCGCCCTCCGCCACCTGGCCGGCCAGCCGGAGACTCGTGACGTCCCCGGCCGGCGTGCCGCCGGCCGGACCCACACGATGAGCTTGCGGTCTCCGAGCCGATCATCATGGCGGTCCGGCGGTTGACAAGAATGGCGCTGTCGAAGTCAGCGACCAGGTCGAGCGGGACCAGCGCGAACCGCAGCAGCAGGCGACGACGATCGCGTTCGCGCCGACCAGTGCGGCTCCCGCGCTCCGGACGGCCCTTACCACCGACTAGCCGGAGGTCAGCGCAACGATGAAGGCAGCGCAGGCGCCGAGCGAGGCGACCGTTCGTACGTGGTTCCAGGCGGTCCAGCGCACGAGGTAGCGACTCCAGAACGCGCCTCCGTCAGCGCTTGCCGGATCGACGGCCGCGAGCGCATTGTTCATCGGGACGTTTCCCGCGCCGGTGACGACGAGTGCCCCGAGCAGGTAGGCCGCGCTCCCGACGAGCGCGGCCACGGTGCCGTTCTCGCCCCAGCTCACGAACGCGGCGATCGCCACCCCGACGGACAGCGCGGCGGTCCCGACGAACGCGAAAAGGAACAACGGGTTGATGACGGCGAGATTGATCGACTGCATCGCGGCAATCCCCTGCGCCGGTGGGAGCTTCCTGAGCGCGGCCATGATCCCGGTCGAGAACGCGTAGAACACACCGGCCACCACCCCGCTGCCGAGGGCACCCGCAAACACGAGCGCAAAGACCGGTCCCTCGGCCATGGCCACCCCCGGATCGGCGAGCGCGTTGTGGAGGAGCGAAACCCACGGTCGCCAGACGCCGCCGTGAATGCGATCGCGGGAAAGGTGCAGCGCTCGAGTGCCGAGCGACCGGCTGTCCCGCTCGGGCAATCTTTCCCGAGCGGGACCCGCGACGCCACCTGGAGCCGCCGGCCGTAGCGCTGATGATCAGCCCGGATCGCCTCTACTGTTGATGTGCAGCGGGCCGACGCCGGGGTGCGGCCGGTCGGCGAGCATGTCACCAATGGCATGGAACCATACCGTTCGATAGCAGCCTCCGAACCCGCCCGAACCGGCCACGATCTGGCCGGCTGCGAGTGGCCCGTAGCCTGAGTACCAGACCAGCGGCCCACCGCTGTCGCCACCACGCGTCGCGCACTTGCCCGGCTCCGACGTCGCCCCCCACAGGTGGCAGATGGGGACGGAGCCCCATACCTGGTACACGACGTTGATACACCGGTCGGCCGCGACGACGTCGAGCTGCCCGCTTCGCCAGGGAGCGCTCGTGGCACCTTCGTTGATCAAGCGCTCGGGGCCCTTCGGTGATGGTGTGTACCCCGCGCTGATCGTGCTGCGGGTGCTCGCCGCGGTCCATGTGATCGTGCTGGACTCACTCCGGATCAGCTGGGTGTCCCATCCGTTGCTGCCGAAGCTGACGCCGGTCGAGAACCCGACCGGGTTCCGCCTGGGCTCGCCGCTGCTGCCGTTCCAGAAGAAATCGGCCTGACCGGCGATGACGGAGCAGTGGGCTGCGGTCAACAGGTAGTCGGTGCCGTTCGTCGAGTCGTGGACCCCGAATCCGGTGGTGCAACCACCAATGGAACCGTCACCGTCGGCAAGCTCGTTCTCGCTGAAGATGCGGTTGCCGGCGTTGAACGGGGTTGAGTCGTCGAAGCGCCCGAAGGCGGCGACGGCCGGCACCTCGGCGACGAAGGTCAGCATGGTCGGCGGGACGCCGCTCGCGGCCAGCACTGCGGCCTGAGTCGCAGGCGTGTTGGCCCGCAGTCCCACGCGGACGCTGTTCGTCGCGTCGTCCACCCCGAACGACACGATCGCGCCATCGGTCCAGTCGACCGAGAGCCGCTTGAGTTCCTCGACGGCTGCGTCGAGTGCCACGAGGCTGTGTTCGACCTCGACGATCCGAGCCTCCGGCGCCCGGGCTGCCAACCCGGCGTCGATCGTGGCCTTCTCCTGCTCGACCGCGGCGGTGTCGCCGATCACGGCTTGGACGACCAGTACGCCGGCGTCGTCGTAGAAGAGCCCGCCGAAACGCTCGCCGAGGCGCGTCTCGAGCTGGGTCCGGAGTCCCCAGGTGTCATAGACCGGCGAGGGTGAGGCGGCGCCGGTCTCCGTTGTCGTCGTGGCGGTGAGCCTGCGATCAGCCGGTCCGGTGGGGGCGGCCGCCTGGGCGACCACACCAGTGGCCGCGGTTGTGAACGCGAGGGCCAGCAGCCCCGTGGTGAGTCTGCGCTGGTGGACCGATGTCATCGAGCACCTCCGAGAGTGAGCGCGGGAATCCGAACGTCGCGAGTTCCGAGCTGATGGCCCGGGGACGCAACGGGCGGGTCCACGAAGAGAAAGTCGTCGGGCAGTGTGCCCGCGCGGGAGCGTTCAGCGGTGCGATCGGCCGCCGCGGCCCCGACCAGCCGGCGGCCGAGGGCGGTCGTCCTGAACTCGGCCCACGACCGGCGCGAGACCGAGAGGAAGAGCACGTCCCAGTAGCGGTCGGCCAGGAACACGTACTCGCGCAGCCGGCCCTCGAGCTGCAGCACACCGCGATCGAGCGCTGAGCGGAACTGCGCGATGTTGAACTCCGGTGTCTCCAGGTAGAGCTTCCGGAAGGGCCAGCCACTGAAGAGGTAGTCGAAGAACATCGTCAGCCCGGCGAGGAACAGGGCGTCGGCCGAGCCGGATGACTCGAGCCTGGCCGCTGCCACTCGGCAGTGCCCGTTGCGGTGGTCCGGTTGGTACGCGGACAAGATCCCCAGCGGGCGGGCGTCCGTGGCCGACTCGGCGACGAACAGGGCGAGCGTGCCGGCCCAGATCTGCTCGGCGTACTCCTGCGGATGCGGGTGCGCGCCGTGCAGCCGCCAACGGAAGCTGAGCCATGCTCCAGTCTCGGCCGCCCGCAACCAGTCGAGATCGTCGGGTCCGAGCGCCCGCAACCGGACCCGCTCGTCGGACAGCGTCGGTACGGGGTCCGGGCCGGGCGCCGCCCAGTCGACCGCGGGTCCGCCGTTCGCGGTCACGGTGTGCGGTCCGGGTCGTGGTTGAGGGGGATCGCCCAGGACGTACGCCCGCAGCCCATCGACGTCATCGTGCCGTCGACGTCGCGTCGGACGAGTTGCCACTGCGCCAGGTCGTCGGGTGCGTTCCACACGATGGAACCGTCCGGCTCGACCGAGACGATGCCCCAGCGGTCAGGTACCGCGGTGAGGACCGTCTCGGCCCGCGCTGCGACTCCCGGCGCCGGGATGCGGCGGAGCTCAGTCCGGATGTCGGCGAGCGTCCCGGAGCCGAGGCCGGTCTGGCGGACGTAGAGCATCGAGCCGTCGGGCAGCACGTACGGAGTCATGGCCAGCGACCAACGGTCGGCGTCGGCTATCCCGCTCGTGTGGCGCTGCCACGCCCTTGCTCCCATGTCGTACGTCCAGACGTCGGACAGCGCGGCGAAGTGCTCGTCGACACCGTCGACGCCGGCTTCTAGCGTGAGCACGAGCCGGTCGTCGCCGACGAACCTCACGTATTCCGCCACCGCCTTGTCGAGCTCCGGCGGTGGCACGGGCGTCGGCGTCCAGCCGTCTCGAGCCGATGCGACGAGCAGCGCGCCGGCGACCGTGAAGGCGACGTCGTCGCCCGACGCCGACACGGCGGGGGATCGGATATCCGCGCCGGTGGTGATCTGCCGCCAGGTGATTCCGCCGTCGGCACTGAGCTCGAGCCGGTCGTCGCCCTTCACGTCCACGACCTGGACGACCGCGCGGCCATCCGCAGACGACGCGACCGCCGCGACCACCGAGGCGGGCCGATCCGCTGGCGCTAGCTCGGCGGCGAGCAGCAACTCGCGGCCACCGAGCGGGACGGTCCGGTGAGCACCTGTCCGGTCAGGGAGACCGGCCGGCTCACCAGCAGGGGAGCAGTCGGTGTCCAGCGCGAACACGTCGGGCGACGCCGCGGCTGCGTCGCCGCCTCGCTCACCGACACCTGCGTACAGGGTGATCGCCCCGAGCCCCGCGATCGCGGATACAAGCGCGATCCTCGTCCGAGCCCTCAGCGCGCGCATGTCAGTATCCCGTCGCGTACTGGAAGTGGTGCGGGTCGTCCCATGCCAAGCCCCACGCAAAGTTGATCCGAAGCATGTCGTTGTTCGCCTTCCAGATGTCGGGCAGCGCGGTCCCGTAGTTCGGTCCGTTGCAGCCGCCGCCGGAGGAGTAGCCACGTCCGTTCCAGAACGTCTGGCCGATGGGGTTGCAGATCGAGTTCGTGTCGATCGCGATCCCCCACGCGTGGGTGCTCCACTGCGAGGAGCCACCGCTCTTCTTGCGGCAGTCATAGGCGCCGATGCCATAGTTCAGCTTCCGGTCCCCGCCGGTGTCGGTGGTGTTGGCAACCCACCATCGGGCGAGGTTCCACTCCCGGCCGAGCCTCGAGTGGCCGTAGACGTTCACCGAGGCCCCGCTGCCTGACCACGCGCCGTAGGCCCAGTTCGTCCTGTGGTCGTTCGCCGCGCTCCCGCAAGGCGCTCCGAACGTGGCCCGGATCTCGGCCTCGCCGTGCGGACGAGGCGGCGCGGCCTGCGCGGTGCCCTTCCACGTGCACAGCACGGCGGCGGCGGTCACCGAGGCGATCGCGGCGGCTAGCCGGCGCCCGTTCGTGTTCGGTTGCCCGGCGGACCGGGCCGCCGTCGAGTAGTCCATCGCGTGCTCCTTCGATCCTGCGAGCCGGCCGGTGCAGCCGACGCTGATCGAGCAGTGCACTCGCTTCTTGCACGGCTCACCCGCCGGGCTGGATACTTCTGGACGTTCCTGGACGATCTCGGGCGCCCCAATCCGGTCCGGGTCGGCGATCAGCCGGGGAGGGATCGTGCCAAGCGACCTGATCGAGTCAGCATCTGACTCGGGCCCGGACGCACACCGTGTGAAGAGCCTCGACGGACTCGGCCGCGAACTCGGACTCCTGCGGGCGCGGGCCGCGCACGGGACCCGAGCCGCAAGGGTGAGCATCGATGAGTTGTCCCGGCGGGTGGATCAGCCCCGTTCGACCGTGCACGCCTACGTGACCGGCAAGTACCTGCCACCCTCGGCCGCTCTGGACAGCATCGTCATCGCGCTCGGCGCCTCACCGGTCGAACAACGGCAGTGGAACAACGCGTGGTTCCGGGTCGCCGCCGATGTCGAGCGCCGGCGCCGGACCCGAACCGATGCGGCGACCACCGGGCCACCGGTGGGCGCGGACGTCCCGCACCAGCTGCCGAGCGAGGTCGACCACTTCACCGGCCGCGACCCTGAGTTGGCCGAGCTCGACAAGATCCTTGGGTCGAATCGCGACCCGCACGACCCGGTCGCGATCGCGGCGGTCACCGGGATCGCCGGTGTGGGCAAGACCGCGCTCGCGGTGCGGTGGGCGCGGCGTGCCACCGCGCACTTCCCGGATGGCGAGCTCTATCTCGACCTTCGTGGGTACGACCCGGACCAGCCGAGAGGCGCCGGAGAGGCGCTAGGGATACTTCTGCGGGCCCTCGGCCGGGACGGCAAGGCAATCCCGTTCGGTGCCGACGAGCGGGCCGCACTCTTTCGGTCGGTGCTGGCGAATCGACGAATGCTCGTGCTGCTGGACAACGCCGACGACGTCGAGCAAGTACGTCCGCTCCTGCCGGGAGCGGGGACCAGCGCCGTCCTCGTCACGAGCCGGGACCAACTCGCCGGCCTGGTCGTGCGGCACGGCGCGCACCGCATCGACCTGGACGTCCTGCCATCGAGCGACGCCCACGATCTCCTGCGCCGGTTGATCGGCGATCGGGTCGACAAGGCGGTGGCGGCGTCGGCTCAGGTGGCGAGTCTGTGCGGATATCTCCCGCTCACCTTGCGGATCGCGGCCGAACGGGTGGTGGCGCACCCGGCCCGGTCACTCGCTTGGCTGGCCTCGAACCTCGCCGACGAGCGTCGGCGGCTTGACCTGCTCGACGCAGACGACCCACGGACAGCGGTCCGGTCGGTGTTCTCGTGGTCCTACCGCCATCTGGACGCGGTGGCAGCCCTAGCGTTCCGCCGGCTCGGAATGCTCCCCGGCGCCGACGTCGACGAGTACGCGCTGGGAGCGCTCACGGACGACGAGCCGCAGACGGCCAGGCGCACGCTGGACCGCCTCGCCCGCGCGAATCTCGCGCACGAGGTCGGGTCTGGCCGGTTCGCGCAGCACGACCTGCTCCGGGTCTTCGCCGCCGAGTTGGCCGCAGCCGAGCCCGAGCCCCAGCGACGCCGGTCCCTCAATCACCTGTTCGACCACTACCTGTCCGCGTCGTCGCTCGCGGTTGACGCGCTGTACCCGTTCTCCCGGCACCGCCGACCGCGCGTACCCGATGCGGTCCGCACCAGCTGGCATCCGACGGACGAATCGGCCGCGCGACGCTGGCTCGAGAACGAGCAGCGAAACCTTGTGGCAGCGAGCGATCGCATGGCGAAGGACGGCCGGAGCGAGCACGTCGTGACGCTGGCCGCGACGTTACGGCGCCACCTCGAGCTCACCGGGCACTACTCGGCCGCGCAGGCCATCAACGGGCATGCGCTCACGGCGGCCGAGCGAAGTGGCGATTCTGCTGGACAGGCCGCGGCTCGCGCTGGCCTCGCCAACCTGGACTGGCACGCGGGTGATCTGGATGCGGCTCGTGACAACCTGACCGCGGCTCGGGCGCTCTATCGCCGGGCAGGGGACCGGCACGGCGAGATGCGGACAGTCAGCAACCTCGGGCTCATACTGCAGCAGTCCGGCAAGTACGCCCGCGCGATCGAGCACTACCGCGCAGCGCTCTCGTTCTTCCGCGAGATCGACGATCTCCTCGGCGCGGGCGAGGCGATGTTCGGCGTCGGTCGGGCCCAGGCACGTATGGGTAGCGACCGCGAAGCGGCCGAGCACTTCATCGCAGCGCTCGAGCTGTACCGCCAGATCGACAACCGGCCCGGTCAGGCCGGCGTGCTGATCGAGCTCGGCAACGTCGAGTCCCGTTCGTCACGGTATGGCGAGGCGCTCGATCACCTCCAGACGGCGCTCGACATCTGCCGCGTGATCGGGAGCGAGCCCGGCGAGGCGGAGGCGCTGGTCGGGCTCGGCACGGTCTACCAGCAGATGCGGCGGTACCGCGAGGCGGTCGAGTGCCTGGAGCGGTCGCTCGAGCTGAACGTCGACAACGACGCAGATCTTTCTCGAGCACCAGGACCCGCGAGAGGCAATGGGCGCCGGACCCCGACGGCTGATCGCTATCAGGACGCCAGGGCGCGGGAATGCCTTGGCGACGCCTACCGCGCACTTGGCGATCTCGACCAGGCCCGTGCGCACTGGCGGCGTGCCCTGGTCAGCTATGACGCGATGGAGGTCCCGGAGGCCGAGGCGGTTCGGGGCAGACTGGCCCAGCAGAAGCGCGAGACCCGAACGCCGCCTCGGGACGTGCCGACCACCTAATCGCGTGCGGCCGCCTCCCCGCGCCTCGCCCATCAGCGCGGGTCGGCGAGCACATCGACGAGGCGACCGAACGTGCGCGGCAGCCGGGCCGCGGCCGGAACGATGGCACGACCGAGGTGCAGCGGACCGCGGGCGAGGACAAGACCCTCGGTGATCAACCGGTACGAGCGGGTGATCTCTCGCCACGCCCGCTCGTATGCGTCCGGCCGATCGGCTGCGACGCACCGGACGAGCGCCTCTCCCTCCGCCAGCGCGAGCGCGATCCCCTCACCGGTGATCGCGTCGACGTAGCCGGCGGCGTCTCCCACGAGCAGCACCCGTCCGGCTACCCGTGTGCTGGCCCGCTGCCGCAGCGGTCCGGCGCCCCGCACCGCCGTCTCGGGTGCGGCGTCGCCGAGTCGCTCGCGCAGCGAGGGGAAGGCCGCCAGATGATCTTGGTACGTGCGGCGCTTCGTCGAGAGCGTGGCGACACCCACAAGGTCCGGACCGACCGGCGTCACATACGCCTCACCGGCGGACGACCAGTGCACCTCGACCTCGTCGCTCCAGGGAGCGGTGCCGTAGTGGGCCCGCAGACCATACCTGGGACGGCGCCGGCTCGGCCGGTCCAGCCCGAGCTGGCGGCGGATCGGCGAGTGCAGTCCGTCGGCCGCGGCGAGGTACCGCGCGGTGATCCCGCCGGCTTCCAGCGCCGAGGCGTTCTGGTGCACCTCGTCGGCCGCGTTGCGCCGCACCTCCACGCCGAGCGCCTCCGCCCGGCGATGCAGCGCGCTCGACAGCTGGGTCCGTCGTACGCCGAGGCCGTGGCCGGTGCGGAACGGCGCGACCGCCTCGCGACGCCCGTCGACGTAGCGAATGCCGCCGAACCGGTGGCCGTCCAGCTCCACGCCCAGGGCACCGAGACCGGCGACCGCCGCGGGCATGAGGCCCTCGCCGCACGCCTTGTCCACCGGTGCTCCCCTCGGCTCGAGCACGACCACGTCGAGCCCGGCGAGCGCCGCCTGAATCGCCGTGAGCATCCCGGCTGGACCGCCACCGACCACGACCAGGTCACGCATGGCGGCGGCCCGCCCCGCTGATCTTGGACTTTCCGGGGGCCAATTGCCCGGATCGGCAGCCTTGCGACCCCGGAAAGTCCAAGATCACGCGGCATGGGGGGCTCATCGCAGGTCGGCGAGGGCGGCGTTCTCGACCCGCAGGCGCACCCCGAGGAGCACCGCGTTCACCACCGTGAAGACGATCGCCGTCACCCACGCGGAGTGCACCAGCGGCAGTGCGAGACCCTCGAGGGCGACCGCGACGTAGTTCGGGTGACGGAGCAGGCGGTACGGGCCCCCGACGACGCGAGACAGCCCCGGGACGACGATCACCCGCGTGTTCCACTGCCGCCCGAGCGTGGCGATGCACCACCAGCGCAACGCTTGCGCCGCCACGACCACCGCCAGCATCGACCAGCCGAGGGGCGGCACGAACTCGCGGTCGGCGAGCCAGACCTCCGCGACGCACCCGACGAGGAGCCCGGTGTGGAGCACCACCATGAACACGTAGTGGCGCTGGCCCCGCTCGTACCCGCCGTTGGCGAAGCTCCACGCGGCGTTGCGCTTCGTGACGGCCAGCTCCGCCAACCGTTCCAGGCCGACCAGGACCACGAGCGCGACGTACCAGCCCATGATCAGCTCGCCCGGGCGACGATCGTGATCACCAGCGCAGCAGTACGAGCTCGGCGCAGAAACCCGGTCCCATCGCGAGCAGCACACCCGGCGTGCCTTCAGCGCCTGGCCGCTTCACGATCGTGTCCTTGAGGACGTGCAGGACCGAGGCCGAGGACAGGTTGCCGACCTCGGCGAGGCTTCGCCAGGTCAGCTCGAGCGCATCGTCGTGCAGGCCGAGCGCGTCCTGGACCGCGAGCAACACCTTGGGCCCGCCGGGATGGCACACCCACGAGTCGATGTCGGCGGTCTCCAGACCGTACGACGCGAGGAACCCCGCGACGTCATCGCCGAGATGATCACGGACAAGGGTCGGCACTTCGGCGTCGAGCACGATCCGGAACCCGGTGGCGCCGATGTCCCAGCCCATCGCGCGCTCGGTGCCGGGGTAGAGCCGGCTGCGGCTCGCCTGGACGGTTGGGCCGCTGAGACCCATCGCGGCGGCTCGCTCGGCCCCGATCCCGACCACGGCCGCGGCGCCGTCACCGAACAGCGCCGAAGCGACCAGATTCGGCGTCGAGCGGTCGTCCCGCTGGACCGTGAGCGAGCAGAGCTCTACCGCCAGGAGCACGGCGACCTGAGTCGGGAACGCCCGGAGGTAGTCGTCCATCCGGGCGATCCCGGCGGCGCCGGCCACGCACCCGAGCCCGACGATCGGCAGGCGCTTGACATCCGTTCGCATGCCCAGCGCGAAGGCGACGCGGGCATCGATCGACGGGACGGCGAGGCCGGTGACCGTCGTCGAGATGATCAGGTCGACGTCTCCCGCGGAGAGCCCGACCGCCTCGAGCGCCTCGTTGACGGCGCGGGTGCCGAGCTCGACGGCACCGGCGATGAACGCGTCGTTCGCGGCGCCGAAGTCGGCCAGCGCCTCGTACCGCTCGAGGGGCAGGACGAGGCTGCGATAGTCGACAGAGGCGCTGCGGTGGAGCCGGTCGAGCAGGCGGCGGTCGCGCTCGGCACCCATACCGACGATGCCGGCGAACGCATCGGTGATCTCCCGCTGCGGGTACCGGTGCGGCGGCACGACCGCCTGCACCGCCGCGAGAACGCTCACCGCATGGAGCATACGTTCGACCGACCCGCCGTACGGATCCGCGGTGGGTCCGCTCCGCACCGCCGTCACAGCTGCATCCCGACAGTCCGGCCCGCCGTACGCTCCGCGCGTGGATCACCCGCGGCCGGCCGATCGCCCGCTGCAGGCGCTCGCCCTGTCCTGCCACCCCGTCCCGACCGCCGGCGTCACGCTGCTCTCGGCGGCCCTCGCGGTCGCCGCCGGGCACGACGCCGGCCCGGCTGCGCTCGTCGTGGCCGCCGTCCTGACCGGTCAGGTGTCGATCGGGTGGTCCAACGACGCGATCGACGCCGACCGCGACGCGTCCGCGCACCGGTCGGACAAGCCGGTCGTGCGCGGCGCGGTGGAACGCCGCTCGGTCGCCGTCGCCGGGCTGGTCGCACTGCTGGCCACCGTGGTCCTGTCGCTGACCATCGGTCTGGTCGCGGGTGCGGTGCACCTGGTGTTCGTCGCCTGCGGCTGGGCGTACAACCTCGGCCTCAAGCGCACGGTGCTGTCCGTTCTGCCGTACGCGGTCGGCTTCGCCGCGCTGCCGTCGTTCGTCGTGCTCGCCCTTCCCGGTGGGGTCGGCGTGCCGTGGTGGCTGGCGGGCGCGGGTGGCCTGCTCGGCGTCGGCGCCCACCTGGTGAACGTCCTGCCCGATCTCGACGACGACCTCGCCACCGGTGTCCGCGGGTGGCCGCACCGGCTCGGCCGGCGCCGGGCGACGCTCACCGCCGCCGCGGTGCTCGCCGGTGCATCGATCCTGCTGACCGTCGCGCCGCCGGGCTCCCCGAGCGCCGGCGTGCTGCTCGGGCTCGGGGCGGCGCTTGCCGCCGCCGGCGGTGTGGGGTGGCTCGGGTGGTGGCGACCGACCGCTGGTCGGTCGCTCCTGCTCGGCGTGGTCGCGGTCGCGCTGATCGACATCGCGCTGCTGGTGGCCGGAGCCGGTCGGCTCAGTTGACCGTCAGACTCACGGCTGGGTCGCACCGCACACCCAGCGGATCCCAAGGTCCCTGGCCGAGTCTCGTGCTCAGCCCACGGCACCGGCCGGGGCGAGGGCGCACCGACGAGGAGACCTGCGATGGATCAGAACGACGACCCCACGACCGACCGTTCCGTGATCGAGCGACCGACGAGCCGGCACGGCCGATCCCGGCGGCTCGTGGCTGTCGCGACCGGCACCACGATCGCGCTGGGCGGCGGCGGCATCGCGTACGCCGCGACCACCGAGCCGACCCCGACGCCCAGCACCACCACACCGAGCGAGGTCACGCCGGACGAGGACCATCCGGAGGGCGACCGACCGCACGGTCCGGGCGGAGGCTTCGTGGGCGCCGGCGGCTTCGGTGTGCTGCACGGCGAGCTCGTGGTGGAGACCGAGGACGGGACCTACGAGACGGTCGCCACCCAGCGCGGGGCGATCGACGAGATCACCGACGACTCCGTCACCGTCACGAGCGAGGACGGCTACACCGCGACGTACATCCTCGACGCCGAAGCGCTCGAGACGGCCCACCACGGTCTGGCCACCGATCCCGCCGACCTCGCGGCCGGCGACGAGGTGATGGTGCTGGCCAAGGTCGACGGCGCCACCGCGACCGTCCAGCGACTGGTCGACCTCGCAAACCTGCCGGTCTGGCCAGGACCCGGCGGCCCACGCGGCGAGCACCCGAGCGATGCCACCCCGCCGGACGCCGGCACCGAGACTGCCCCGGACACCGCGACGTCGTAGCCGGCCAATGAACGGTCCGGAGCACGTTGCGCACTCCCTACTGGTGCAGATCAGTACGGAAACTGACGCCTTGTACAGGGACCGCGCCCACCTTCGACTGCCCGCGTCTCACCGGCTCCTTGCGCCCCTGCGTGGCATGCAGAGGCTGGTGCGCAAGCGTCCTTCGGGCCACCGGCCTCGGGCCTTGGGCCTCGGGCTGTCCGGCGAGTGCGGGTCGGCGGGTGCGAAGAACGGCCGG
>Ga0136617_10003933_pt1 | contig 13287 bp, 17 predicted proteins | sample AntDrymUQ3222106_2_FD_129672 | JGI IMG/M metagenome (GOLD analysis project Ga0136617, IMG submission 129672) | Polar desert sand microbial communities from Dry Valleys, Antarctica - metaG UQ322 (21.06) | ecosystem: Environmental > Terrestrial > Soil > Desert | place: Antarctica: Dry Valley...
CTCGTGCGAGGCGACGTGCGCGCCGTTGACCCAGACCGTCGTCCGGTAATCCACAGCCCCGAAGTGGAGGAGCAGACGCCCGTCGTCACCCCCCGGCGGGTGCTCGAACGTCCGGGCGTACCAGACGACGTCGTGGAAGGCCGTCTCACCGATCCCGGAGAGCCTCGACTGGTAGCAGAAGGGGACGGTGATCGTGTGATCGAAAAGAGAACCTTCAAGTCCGGCGGCGGTGACGTTCTGCCAACCCTCCGTGAGCCCGACGTCCCCGTCGTCGAAGGCGAAACGCCACGCGCCATTGAGGTTGGTCCAGTCCTGGCGGCGGAACTGCGGGCGCGGGTACTCGGGACGCGGTACGGTGCTCACGGATGCTCTCCCCTTCCACGAAGCGAACGCTGGGCGTCGGGGCAATATAGCAGGCCGGAGGTCCGGAATGGTCCGGGAGTCCCGCGGGCGCTCGACCCGGAGACCCGGCTCAGGCGGTCGGTTTCCCCGGGCTATTTCGGCTCACGACAGGATTCACCAGCGCGGCTGCTGGGCGGTCGAGAGGGTGTTGCCGTCAGGGTCCTTGGAGTAGGAGACCCTGGGCGTGCCAGCGTGGTCCAGCGAGAGGTAGATGTGGTTCACATGGTCCCCTCTCCGCACCGGTTGGCGACGTTGTCGCCGCGGGGTCGCCACCCGCCTGCAGGCCGAGCCTCGCTTCGTAGAAGTCTCTGGCTCTGTCTATACCGGAGACCGCCGTGGCCGCCACCCTGTACGCGCTCGATCCCATTCGGCACTCCTCCGACTCCATCCCTATTCCTGGTTCGTCTGCTCCGGCACGGGCTAATCAAGCCTCGTCGCCGGGGCGGACATCCCTGAGCCCGGTGGCCGCGATGAGGATGCCGAGCAGGACGCAGCCGGCGCCGGCGAGGAAGGCTGCGTGGTAGCCGGCGTTGAGGGCGGCCGGAGCGTCAGGGCTGGGGACGGCGATGACCGCGGTGTAGGCGGCGGCTACGGCGGCGAGCGCCGCGAGGCCCAAAGCCCCGCCCATCTGCTGGGAGGTATTGACGAGGCCAGAGGCAAGGCCGGCCTCGTTCTCTGGGACGCCGGAGGTGGAGGCAAGAATGACGGCCATAAACCCGAACGCCGCCCCCACACCAAGGACGAGCATCCCTGGCAGAACGTCCAGGAGGAAGCTTCCCTCGACCGGCGCCCGCGCGAAGAGGAGGAGGCCCGAGGCCATCAGGCCGAGCCCGCCGATAATCGTCGGCTTTATGCCGAAGCGGTTCACGGCCCTTGCTGCGGGGCCCTGGGAAATCACGCCCAGCGCGATCGTCGCCGGCAGGTAGGCGAGTCCCGTTCCGAGGGAGTCGTAGCCGAGAACCCGCTGGAGGTAGAGGGCGCTGAAGAAGAACCACCCGACCATCCCGACGACGGCGAGGGCCATGACCACGTTGCTCACGGTGAGGTTGCGCGAACGGGCGAAGACGCCGGGCGGCACGAGCGGCGCCTTGCTCCGCCGCTCGACGACGGCGAACGACGCCATGAGCGCCGCGGAGAACAGGAGCAAGATCCCGGAGACGGCGGGCGGGTTGGTGGCGGCCCCGACGATGGCGTAGACGGCGGCCACCAGGGAGGCGGTAACGAGGAAAGCCCCGGGCAGGTCGAAGCCGCCACGCGCATCGGGCTTGGGATCGGGGTCAAGGAGCAGGCGGCAGAGGACGAGGGCCACGAGGCCGACGGGCCCGTTGACGAAGAAGATCCAGGGCCACCCCATCGTCTGCGTGAGCACGCCGCCGAGCAAGACCCCGATGGAGGCGCCGCCCGAGACGACGAAGGCCCAGATGCCCATGGCCCTTGCCCTCTCTTTAGGTTCCTTGAAGGTGGTGATGATGATCGAGAGGGCTGCTGGGGCGATGATAGCGCCCCCTATCCCCTGCAACGCCCGCGCCGCCACGAGCACGCCCTGGGAACCGGCGAGCCCGCAGAGCAGCGAGGCAAACGTGAAGAGGGCAAGCCCGAAGGCGAACACCCGCCTGCGCCCGAACAGGTCGCCAGCCCGGCCGCCGAGCAGCAGGAAGCCACCGAAGGTGAGCAGGTATGCGTTAACCACCCACGAGAGCCCCGCCTCGGAGAACCCCAAAGAACGCTGGATGGCCGGCAAGGCCACGTTCACTATCGTCCCGTCGAGCACGATCATGAGTTGCGCCGCGCACACCAGGTACAGGGCCAGCCAGCGCCGGTCCATCGGGCGCCGTTTCCGGTGAGCTTTGGGTTCGGGTTCGATCACATTTTCCTCCGTCATATTTTGTCCGGCCTTCCTTCGGAGCGTTCGGATCTTCCGTGTAGTTATATGTCATGGGCGGGCCGCTCCCCTCACCCATTGGGTGGATATTCGGGTGGAGATCCGCCCCGTTGAAGGTTGCCCGACGCGCTGCTTCCCGGGATCGACTGCCCAAAGCCGAAGAAGCCGTCTGGGTCGTATTTCGCTTTGACGCGCACCAGGCGGTCGAGGTTGGTCCCGTGGTAGGCGTGGGCCCAGTCTTCCAGGTCCGGATCGGGGAAATTCGGGTAAACGCGCCCCGAGCCCCACGGATGAACCGACGCCCACGACCTCGCCAGCCAGTTTCGGGCGGCGTTCTTTTCCTTAGCAGACGCGCTGGCGTTCACGACTACGACGTGCAGGAGCAAGAAGAGCTCTTCGCGGTGGCCGAAGGCGGTGGCGTCGGCGCTCACGCGGTTGTAGGCTCCACCCCAAGGCGTGAAGTCCAGCTCGCGCGACTGGCCGTCAACCCTTCCCTCCGAGAGGCTGTTAACGAGCGCAGCTACGGTTTCCCCGGGCAGAGGCTCGCGGAAGAACTCCGATTTGTTGAACTGGCGTCCATCCGGCCGGTCGTCGCTGAGACCGTGTTCGGCAAGGTGGCGCTTGGTTTCCTGGTAGGACGCATGCTTCAGGAACACCGACGCCGGGTCCACTCCGGCCCGGACGACGAGCTCGTCGAGCAGTCCCTCTGTATCGGCTTCGGCGCCCAGCATGGTCCCGACCACGTTTACCGTGGGGGGCCGGTCGATGTCGCTCGGGACGGTCAGGAGCAGGCTGGCGGCCAGCTCGTCGGGCCCGGCGGGCGACCAGTCCTGCCAGGCCCCGACGACCGCCTGCGCGTCGTCGGGCGGCCACGTCAGGTGGAAGACCGTCGCGTCCGGCGCCGGTACGGTATCGAAGACGAGGGAGGTGACCACGCCGAAGTTGCAGCCGCCGGCGCCGCGCAGCGCCCAGAACAGGTCTTCTTCGTGGTCCTCGTCGCACTCGATGACGCCACCGTCGGCAAGGACCACCTGCGCTCCGAGCAGGTGGTCTGAGGTCAGGCCGTGCTTGCGGCCGAGGATGCCCAGCCCGCCGCCGAGCGTGAGGCCGGAGATCCCGACGGAGTGACCGCAGCCGGCCGGGATGGTCAGGCCGTACTCGTCAAGCGCGTCGTACAAACCGCCGAGGCTGGCGCCCGCGCCCACCGTAGCCACGCCGCCCGAGACCGATACGGAGCGCATCGGCGAGACGTCGATGACCACGCCTCTGGTCGAGGAGCGTCCGGCGAAACAGTGTCCCCCGCTGCGGGTCACCGTCCGCAATCCGTACCGCCTCGCGAACGAGACGGTCTCGGAGACTTCCGCGGGAGACTCGCACAGCACGACGGCCTGCGGGAGCGCGTCGTGGAAGCGGGCGATGGCCGGCTTGCGCGCCGGATCGTAGTCGGGGGAGCCGGGGAGGACGACGTCGCCGGAGATCGCGCGCTGCAGCGCGCCCCAGTCGGGAGCCGATGGTTCCGAGGCTTCTCTCATCGCCTCACGCGAAATCTCAGGTGCGTGACGCCCGGGGCCTCGACTACCCGCGTGCGTTCCAATTCGATCTGCCCGCCGCCAAGGCTGTCGAAGAATCGGACACCCCCTCCGAGCAGGACGGGAACCAGGTCGATGCCCACCTCGTCGATCAACCCTGCCTTGATGGCCTGCTGCGCGACGTCGGCGCCGCCCACGCCTACGTCCTTGTCGCCAGCCACCGCCCTCGCCTGCTCGACGGCACTCTCGACGCCGTCCGTGACGAAGGTGAAGGGGGAACCCTCGTAGACCCATTCTTCGGGGAAGGAGTGGGTGACGACGAAGACCGGCAGGTCCATCGGATGCCTGCCGCCCCACCCGTTGGCGAGATCGAAGTGTCTCCGCCCCACCACCAGCGCCCCCGTCTTCTCGTGCGACTCTCGAAGGAGCTCCGCGCTCTGCGGCGAGACCTTGAACGTGATCCCACCGCTTGGCATCGTGTACTCGGTGTCGCCGCCGAAGTACCACGCGAAGAGCCGTTCCCCGCCCTCGCCCAGGGGCCGCTCCACACTATCGTTCGGCCCGGCGATGAAGCCGTCCAGTGACGTGGAGAACCCCGTACCCACTTTACCCACGCTCGTTCTCCTCTCGATCACTCAACCGCGGGCGGGTATTTGTTGCACGCACCAGCGGTTGCCGTCCGGGTCGCTGAAGAAGACGCATCCGACGTTGTCGAGGGACTCGCCCTCGCGGGCCGGGCGGTACGCGCCGTCATCGAAGACCAGTACCTCGCCGGCATCCACGCCTCGTTCGGTGAGTTCCGCGTGGGCGGCGAGTACGTCGGGGACCACGAGGAACACGCCGGAGAGCGAGCCGGTCTCCATGCCCATCCCCGGTGTCGCGAGGTGGATCGAGCACGCCGATCCGGGAGGGGTCAACTGAACGAGACGGACCTCGTCGCTGACCTTGAAGTCTATGTCCACCGGGAAGCCGACCTTCCCGGCGTAGAAATCTATGGCGCGATCCTGATCCGAGACCGGTACCGTAACGACCTCTATCCTCCAGTCCACTTTCGTCCTCCTTCTTCGTAGTTTTCTGCTTCAAGGTTCCTACTCGCCACCGGCTGAAGATGAGTCCCTGCGACGGTAATCACGATTCTGGGCTCGAGTACTTCAACCCCCACGGAACACCGCCTCCGTGTTGTTCCCGTCCGGGTCGAGCACGAAGGCGGCGTAGTATTCGGACGTCGATTGACCCTCGCGCGGACCCGGCAGGCCGTTGTCCGTTCCGCCGGCCTCCAGGGCGGCGGCGTGGAAGGCGTCGACCTGATCGCGGCTCGTGGCGGCGAAGGCGACGTGCTGCCTAACGGAGTGCGGATGGAAGCGATCTATCCAGAAGATCGGGTATCCCGCGCCGTAGCCGATCCCGTCCGTTCCCTCGCCTTCGGGAAGCTGCATGGCCCGCCGGAGGCCCAACGCGCCCAGCGCGGTGTCGTAGAAGGCGGCCGAACGACCGACGTCCTCGACGCCGACGCCGGTGTGATCTATAACCACTTCTGTCTTCCGGTCCACGCCCGTCCTCCTTTCGTCCGTTCGTTTGCTAGAAGCGCCAGCAGGTCTGGCTGAAGGTCTCACCCTTACCGAACCCGAAGACCTTCGTCGGCGCGACCTCGTACACCCAGGCCGCACCCGAGTCCGTCTCCGACAAAGATCCCGCGTGGTAGAAGGCCCCGTCCCGCACCGCGAAGCGCCAGTCTTCACCGTACTTCGACACGTAGGCATCCGTCACGTGCCATAGTCTAGCGTCGTCGGTCAACCTCACCGCGTCGCCCTCGACTACCAGGTCGAGGCCCTCGCTGAGCGCGTTGCACCCGGTCGTAAGAACGCAGTGGGAGTTGCGCGCGAGGTTCCTGGCCTTGCGTTCGTCAGGGCCCGTGCAGAAGTACGACGCGCCGCCCAGCCAGACGGCCAACAGCGGCGTGACGTGCGGGCTTCCGTCCGGACGCACCGTCGAGATCCAGTACACCTCCGCCCGCTCCAGGCGTTCGCGTCCCTCCGCCCACGACGTCGGCGTCGCGTCGCCGCTGCTGAACTGTGGATCGATCTCGGCCACGGGCTCCCTGTCCGCCATCCTTTCTCTCCTTCGTCTCATGTCTTTGCGCCTAACCCGCCTCGTCGGCGAAGTCGAAGGTCAGCCAGCGGTCGGGCCGGATCGTGAACAGCACGAACTCGGACGCGGCATGTTCGAGCTCCACCCCGACGAACCCCCGCGCCTGCTCTTCGGGCATGTACCGGCGGGCGACCGCGAGGGCCTGCTCCGCGGTCGGCGGCCTGTCGACCGCGACGACGGTTCCCTCGACCGTGACGTACCTGTAAGGGAACTCCTCGCGCTGAACCGTGAGGCTCAAGACGCCCGCACCCTCGACGAGTCCTGCCTTGCGGGACCTCCGGCCCTGGGTTCCGGTGAAGAAGGTGAGGTTTCCGCCCGGCTCGTAGGCGTACCAGACCGGCGTGGTGTGCGGCGGCCGGCCGCTACCCTTCGCGACGCTCAGCACGGCCACGTGCGGCTCGGCGAGGAACTGCTGGCCCTCTTTCTCCGTCATCGGTCCTGGCATGCGTTCTCCTCCTGTGAATCGTCGCGGGCGTTGGCCCGACGGTCGAGACTTCCTCTGCTTCGGCGCCTCGTGCTGTGCTCCGGGCTAGCCCTCCTGCCGGCCAAGCGGCGTCAGGTCGAGGAACTGCGTGGTGGGGTTGAGCAGCTCGACGCCGTGGGCGTACGTGGAGTAGGTGTGGAAGACACTGTCACCGTCGCGCAGGAACACACTGTAGCCCGGCTGCTCTCCCCTGGTGTACCAGGGCATACCTGCCCGCTCGTGCTCCGCCTTGTCGCGGTAGTTGAACTCGACGGGGGCGACGGCCTCGTCCATGGTGACGTGGAAGTCATAGTTGAAGTTGCCGCCGAACGACGAGTACCACGGGACCATCCATCCCCTGCGCCGCTTGTAGGCCTCGATCTTCTGGATCGGCGCGCGGGAAACGACGGCGAAGGACGTGTCCTTCTCGTGCAGGTGCGGCAGGTGACCAAGGTCGTCGAGTGCGTAGGTGCAACTCGGGCAACCGTCTTCCCATTCAGGATCGAACATGAAGTGCTGGACGACGAGCTGGCGGCGCCCCTCGAACAGGTCGAGCAGACTCGCCTCGCCTTCCGGGCCCTCAAAGACGTAGTCCTTGTCGATCTCGACCATCGGCAGCGCCTGGCGCTCGGCCCTCAGTGCGTCGCGCGTGCGGGTGGCCTCCTTCTCCTTCGCGAGCAGCTCCTTGCGGGCGGCGAGCCACTCGTCTCGCGAAGCGGTCCTCGGTAGGTTCACGTCGTTCCCCTCTCTAGTGTAGTTATTGGTCGATACGTCCCGGTTCACGGCGGCGGCGTCCGCCACGCCGCCGTAGACCACGCCGTTATTGTCCTCAAGTGGAGGCGTCATCTATGCTTCCGTTCCCGCCGGCTTGTAGGTGAGGACGACGGCCCCCACATCGAACGTCTTCATATCGACGAGTTCCAGGTTCTTCGTGTCGATTCCGTCCGCGAAGAGGCGCTTCCCGTTGCCCACGATGACGGGGAAGATCATGAGCCGGTACTCATCAACGAGGTCGTGCTCGACCAGCGTGTTCACGAGGTCCGCGCTGCCGAAGACGAGGATGTCCTTGCCATCCTGCTGCTTGAGACTTGAGATCTCCTCCGCAATGTCGTCCCCAAGCAGGCTCGCGTTCCACTCCAGCGGCTCCTCCAGCGTCGTCGAGGCGACGTACTTGGGATAACCGTTCATCCAGGCGCCGTACTCGCCCGTCTGCTCGGCCATCTGGGGCCAGGCGGCGGCGAAGCCTTCGTAGGTGGTCCGGCCCAGCAGAAGGGCATCGGCCGCGGCCAGTTCGTCGAACTTGAACTGATCCCGGTCCTCGCTCTCGAACTGGAAGGTCCAGCCCGGGTCCTCCATCACGCCGTCCAGCGACACGAACTCCGATACGACTATCTTCCTCACGCTAATCCTCCTTTATTATGCGGAACCTGAGATGCGTTGCGAAAGGGGACTCGACCACACGGGTCCTTTCTAGTTTGATCTTCCCGGACCGAGAATGCTCGAACAACCGGATACCTCCTCCGAGGAGTACGGGCGCAAGATGAACCTGCACTTCGTCCACGAAGCCGGTACCTAGAGCCTGCTGAGCAACGCTCGCGCCACCTCCTACGGCGACGTTCCTCTCGCCCGCGGCTGTCCGGGCCTGTTCGAGGGCGCTTTCGATACCGTCGGTGACGAAGGCGAAGGCCGTCTCTCCCCTGGCGGCCCTCTCCGGGGGATTGTGGGTGAGCACGAAATGGTCCACCTTGTACGGGGTGTCCACGAACCCGTCCACCCTGTCTCCAAGGTCATACGCCCGCCTGCCCATCAAGATCGCCCCCGTTGTATCGACGGACTCCTCGACGATCCTGGCGTCAACGGCGCCCACGCTGCCGGATGGCGGAAAGAACCAGTCATGGAGTCCTGTGTCTTCTTCGTTCGGCCCGGCGATGAAACCGTCCAGCGATACGGCCATGTCCAGTATCACTTTTCCCACCTAGATCTCCTCCGTTCGATCCTGCATTTCAGTCCTCCAGCCACTCGGTGACGAACCGGCCGGTCGGATGGATGTCTATCTGCCGCAGCGGCCCGGTGCCGGAGTTGACGAACTTGTGCGGCACGCCGGCCGGAACCACCACGATCTGCCCGCCCGACGCCTCGACGACCTCGTCTCCCGCCGTGAACGTGACGGTGCCCTCCTGCACCACGAAGACCTCCTCGTAGGGATGTTTGTGCAGCTTCGGGCCGCTTCCCGGCGGCGCGTCGATCACGATAAACGAGACCCCGGCATCGTGGTGGTGCCCCAGGAACTCGTAAGACGTCTCGCCTTGCGCCAGGTCGGCCTTGTCTAGAATGCGTATCATGTCCTACCCCCTCGTCTCCCTCGGCCTCCGTCACGGGCGCCTCGAAACGGATCTCCCCACAGTGACAGCTCCCGCGATACGTCTTCATCATCGTTCCTCCTCTCCTGCGAATGATCGACCTCTTGCCGCGAGGGCGGAACGGAGTTGCTCCAGCGCCTTCGGACCCATGCCGTGTAGCCGATACACCTCGGACTCGCTTATCAGGGTGAGCTGCTCGAGGCGCTCGACGCCCGCTCCGGCAAGCGCCCGTCTGGCCGGTTTCGATAGACCTTCCGGGAGGTCGCTATTCTCCATGCTTCTATCCCCTGCCTTGCACTCGCCATGGGATCAGTGACCGCAGCCGGGCGTCGCGCAGGTAAAGTCCCGCCCAGGCGAGTACCCCGAGCAAGACCGGGAACCAGAACGAGAGGGACTCTACGCGGACCTGCGTCGCAGTCGCGCCGCCGAGGTACCCGGTCAGAAGAATCGCCCCGAGGATGGCGGTGCGCGGGACCGCGTAGAGGACCGTGCATACGATCAGGATCAGGCCTAGCCAGAAGACGATACCAGCCGGATACCCGAGTTCGACGGTCCCGGCGACGGCTGGTTCCAGCCGGACGAGCTTGATGGCGCTGTCGAAGACCAGGAACAGGATTACGAGTACGCCGATTATCCAGCCGGCCAGCTTCATGCCCCTCGAAGACCCACTTCGCGTCGTCATGGCTCTCCTTCATCAGAGGTTTTCATCGATCACTCGCTGTCCTGCTCGGGTGCGTCGAGGAACGCCGGGACCATCGCCAGCAGCCACCCGGCACGGTCCAGAACGCCACTGCCAGGGGGTACGAAGTGGGCGGTGCCAGGGAGCACCACTAGTTGGGATCCGGGGAGGCCGGCCAGATCCCCCATGGCGCCGCCACCGAGTAACCGGAACATCTCGACGGCGTGATCGAGGCGGATGGCGTCGGCGTCACCAACGACGATCATGGCCGGAGCCTCGATCCCCCGGACGTCTTCGGCCGGCCAGGCGAAGGGCGTCAAATCGAGCCGCTTCAACTTTTCGACCAGCCGGGTGAAATCTCCTGGGTTCGGCGCGACCTCGAGGTAGGCCGCCTCGATCGGAGACTCGGCGAACATCTCGGGCGTGATGCTCGGGATCATCTCGTGCAGCTCGGGCTGCATGCCGTCGCTCGTGAAGGAGGCCGAAGCGACCACCAGCTTACGCACGAGGCCAGGGGTACGGATGGCGAGCTGGATGGCGACGCCGCCGCCCATGCTGAAGCCGAAGACGTCGGCCTTCTCGATACCGAGGTGCCGCAGCAGGGCGGCCGTGTCGTCGGCCATCTGCTCGTAGGTGATGGGACGGTCGATGTCGGCCGTCCGGCCGTGCCCTTGCTGCTCGACGGCGATCACCTGCCGGGTCCCGGCCAGGCCGGGCAGGAGCTCTCCCATGGCGTCGATCGTCATGTAGGCGCCGTGGAGCAGGACCAGCGGGTCGCCCGTGCCGTGGATCTCGTAGTACATCTCGAGACCGTTCGCGGGAGCGTATCCGGTCTGAGGGGCTGCGTTTTCCATCTCGTTCCTTTCGTGCCGTCTAGCTTTCGGCGATGGCCTTCGTGACGATCCCGTCTACCTTTTCGGCGGCGTTGAAATCGGAGGTGAGCCTGTTCTTTAACAGCGCGAACGCGGTCCCGGTGGCGGTGTCGGCGTACGCGTGGCTTCCGCCGGCGCCTCCCATGCCGAACACGGTCGGGGGCTCTTGTGAATCGGTCCCGAGGCGCCCGGGTGCGTAGCCGAGCGTCCACGAGACCGGGTTTCCCATGATCTCATCGACGCCGCTGAACGCCACGGCGGAGACCTCGCGCAGCTTCTCGGGCGAGATGAGCCTGACGCCGTCTACCTCGCCCATCAGCGCGGCGTACATGCGCGCCATCGCGCGGGCGGACATCTTGCCTCCGGCGGGGATGTCGGCCATCAGTATGTCGGGGCGGTTGCCGAAGTCGGCGGTCGGGAAGGTCGCGCGCGGCCCCCACTTGAGGATCGGCGAATCATCCGGCATCGAGGCCAGAAATTCCGCGCTGCCTTCCTCATCCTCCAGCCGGGCCAGCCTGCCAAGCTCGGATTCCGGCATTCCGAAGTACAGCTCGTCGGCTATGCCAAGCGGCCTGGCCACGTCCTCCCGGAGAACCTGGGAGATGGGCTTGCCGGTGGCCCGGCGTACGATCTCCCCGACGATGTACCCGAATGTGTAGGCGTGGTAGGCGGTCTTCGTCCCCGGCTCCCACCAGGGCTCCGAGTCGGCGATCACGGCGCACATCTTCTCCCAGTCGCACAGATCCTCGGGCGTCGTGTCTGCCGGAATGCCTGGCACGCCGACCGTGTGTGTCAGGGCGTGGCGCACGGTCGCGGTCTCCTTGCCGTGGGCGCCGAACTCGGGCCACAGCTCGACGATCGGGGTCTCGTAGCCGAAGGCGCCACGCTCTACCAGCATGTGCGCCACGGTCGCGGTCGCGCCCTTGCCGGTTGAGTAACCGTAGAACGGCGTGTCCGAAGCGGCCGGACGCCCGGTCTCATGGTCGGCGACGCCCGCGGCGGCGTCTACCACCTGTTCCCCATGCTGGTAGACGGCTACCTGCAGGCCTCTCTCGGTCCCGGATTCGACGAGATCGTCGATGGCTTCCTGGACCTGCTGCTGAAGGTCGTTCATGTGCATCTCCATTCTTGCTAACGTTTCGATGGGCGGGTACGGTCTAGCGGCGGGTCCTGCCGGCCAGGGTCCTGGTCTTCGGCCAGCGGCCCCAGGCCACAAGTGCGGCCACCACCAGAAGGCCGATCGTGAGCAGCGGGCTCGTGCCGAGGATGAACAGGTTGGTGAGGGTCGCGCCAGCCATCAGGCACACCAGCCCGAGCGCGGCGAGCCCGGAGAGGCGCGGTATCAGCACCCCGACGGCCCCGGCTATCTCCAGCACGCCGACAAAGTATCTGAACCACTGGCCGATGCCGATGGTGGCGAACATCTCCACCATCGCCGGGTCGCCTATCACCTTGATCAACCCGGCCATCACGAACTGGAGCGCCAGCAGGACCTGCAATACCCACAGCGCGACGTTCACGGCCCGTCCCCTGCTACTCTCCGGCGCGGCCTGCGTCTCCCTCATCGTATCCCGCTATCGCTAATGGTGTACTCCTCGCCAGATGTCTGTTCTCGCGGCATCTTGCTTCCGGGATGGCCCTAATCGACGACCGTACCGCTGGTCAGGTTGAGTACGGTCCCGGTCGTCGCGCCGGCCCGTTCTGAGGCCAAAAACGCCGCCGCGTTGCCCACGTCGGCCAGCGTCGTCACCCGGCCCAGCAAAGAACGTGCCTTGATATGCGCCTCGATCTCCGCCGTCGGCCCGGACCAGCCCTCGGTCGAGGCGCCCTCCCAACTCTCCGGGATCCCCTCAGACCGCAGGCAGTTCACCCGGATGCCGCTCGACCCGAGCTCCGCCGCGAGCTGCTTAGTGAGGGCCTCGATCGCCGCGCAGGCAACCCCGAAGCCTCCAACGTAGACACCGGGGACGTGCGCGCGGACGGCCGACGCGGAGAGCGTGAGGATGACGCCGGAGCCCCTCTCGGCCATACGCCGGGCCGCCGCCCTCGCCGTCAACAGGTGCGTCGTCGTGCCGGTCACGACCGGGCTCATGAAGTCCTCGCGCGACATCTCGACGAGCGGGGTCAACTGAACGTCCCGGATCGAGATGGCGTTGAAGGAGACGTCTACGCTCTCCGCCTGCTCCATCACCCCACCAATGTGCCCCTCGACGGACTGTTCGTCGAGCGCGTCGACTCGGGCCGTCTCGGCCAGGCCTCCAGCAGAGCGGATCTCCCCGGCCACCTCCTCAAGCCTGTCAACGGTGCGACCGGCGAGAAAGACTCTCGCGCCCTCCCGGGCGAAGGTTCGGGCGACCGCGCCGCCGATGGCGCCTCCTGCCCCGTAGATCACCGCGTTCTTGTCCTGAAGTAGTGGCGTCATCTATTCCTTCTCTTCTTTTCTTGCCGGCCCGTAGGTGAGCGAGACGACACCCGTACCGAAGATCTTCGACTCTAGAAGCTTGAGCCCCTGAGGATCTCCTTCTTCCTCAAAGAGGCGCTTTCCGTCCCCCAAAACCACGGGATGGACCATGAGCCCAAGCTCGTCGAGGAGGTTAGCTTGCATTAGCGACCGGACGAGGACGCCGCTGCCGACTATCGTGATGTCCTTGCCGGGTTGCCGCTTCAGTTCGGCGATCCCCTCCGCGATGTTGTCCTTGATCAGGGTCGAGTTGTTCCACTCCAGGGGTTCCTCCAGCGTCCCCGAAACGACGAATTTGGCCACGCTGTTGATGTAGTCCACCATCGGCGTGCCGCCCGGTTGATTTGCCCAGAAGGCGGCCAACGCCTCGTACGTCACCCTTCCGAGCAACAAAGCGTCCGACGCGGCCATGCCCGATGCGTTGGCCTCTTCCATCTCGTCGTTGGAGTAGGAGAAGGCCCACTCATCCGGCGATCCCATGATGCCATCCA
>Ga0136617_10003934_pt1 | contig 13286 bp, 11 predicted proteins | sample AntDrymUQ3222106_2_FD_129672 | JGI IMG/M metagenome (GOLD analysis project Ga0136617, IMG submission 129672) | Polar desert sand microbial communities from Dry Valleys, Antarctica - metaG UQ322 (21.06) | ecosystem: Environmental > Terrestrial > Soil > Desert | place: Antarctica: Dry Valley...
GCTTCCTTCGTGAACATCACCTCCGGAGTGGGCAGCTCGATCGTGCTCGCGGCCGGGAAGGCCAACATCGTCGCCTGGACCGGGGCCTACTCAGCGGTGGCCAACATCGCCCTGACACTCGCGCTTGCTCCGCTCTTCGGGCTCTGGGGGGTGTTGGCGGGCACGGTTATCGCCATGTCGAGTGCCGCGCTATTGCTCATGCACCGGTTCCATCGCTCGTTCGGCATCCCCGGCCGGGACTACGCAGCGGCGGTGCTGCCTCCGGCGGCGCTCTCGCTCGGGCTCGCCGTGCCCTTCGCCGTGTTCGACCTGCTCGTCGGAAGCGCCGCCACGACCCTGCTGGGCGCCCTAGCCCTCCTCGCCCTCGTCTCCGTTCCTTATGCGGTCGCTTACTGGCTCATCGCGAGCCGGCTGGGTTACCTGCCTGAGCGGCTTACCGCGCCGTGGCTCCGCCGTCCATCTGAGCCGAGCCGGGGCGGCCGTGCTCGCGCGGAGGCATGACCGGTCATATGGCGATGACGGCCTCTGGTCAGGGTGGTTACTCCGAGGGCCTCGGCAACCGCTCCCGCAAGGCGACCTTCCTGTGTTACCACTCGATCTCCGACGGCGGCCCGCCATTTCTCTCGCTCCCGCCCGACACCTTCGAGCGCCAGCTCGCCTCGATGCGTCGACACGGTCTCGTGGGCGGCGGAACCCCGGCGCTGCGCGAGCTGGCCTCGGGGAGTCGCCTGCCGAGGCCCCAGGTCTTCCTGACCTTCGACGACGGTTACCTCGACAACCACGTGACGGCCGCACCGCTGCTCGCCGAGTACGGCTTCCGAGCGATGATCTTCGTGCTGCCGCCATACGTCGACGCGGCCGGCGCCTTCGACTGGCCGGAGCTCCACGAGCGCCAGCAGGCGCACCCGGACGTGATGCGCTCGATGAGCTGGTCGATGGTCGAGGCCCTGGCCGAGCGCGGACACGAGATCGGAAGCCACTGCCAGAGCCATCCCCACCTCCCCGACCTCGACGACGAGACTCTGAGGGAGGAGCTCTGGAGCTCGCGCGAGCGCATTCGCTCCAGGCTCGGACGCTGCGACGTCCTCGCCTACCCGTTCGGGGAGTGGGACGAGCGGGTGGCCGCGGCCGCGGCCGACGCGGGCTACTCGTACGCCTTCTCGCTTCCGTCGGACGGGCAGCGCGAGGCCACGGCGCTCGCCATCCCCCGTATCAACGTCGACCAGCGAGACAAGGGACTGCGCTTCGAGGCGAAGCTCTCTCCGTTCGGCCGGCGGGCGTACCTCTCCGAGGGGGCCGCCACCGTCCGCCGGCTGCGCCGGCGACGCGGCGTCCGCCGAGAGGCTTCGAGCGTTCCCGAGCCTGCCGTCCCAGTCACGGGATCGATACTCCTCGTCTGCTCTCCCGGCGGTCATCTTCTTCAGCTGCTGACGCTCGAACCCGCGTGGCGAGATCTCAGGCGGTCCTGGGTGACCCTTGCCGGGGCCGACGTGAGCCACCTGCTCGACGGCGAGCAGGTCACCTTCGCCCACGGCCCGACAAACCGCAGCCTGATCAACCTGGTTCGCAACCTCGTCCTCGCGTGGCGGGAGATTCGCCGACGGCGTCCTGACACGATCCTCTCGACCGGCGCGGCGCTCGCGGTGCCCTTCTTCCTGGTGGCGAAGCTCCTCGGTCGGCGCTGCGTGTACGTGGAGAGCCTGACCCGAATCAGCTCCGTCTCCCTCAGCGGTCGGCTCGTGTACCCGCTCGCCGATGCGTTCTTCGTCCAATGGCCGAGGGCGGCGGTACGCCGTCGCATGCGCTACGAGGGCGGCATCCTTTGATCTTCGTGACCCTCGGAACCCACGGTCAGGCTTTCACTCGCCTGATCCGAGCCCTCGAGGAGCTTCCGAGCGCGGAGCTCGTCGTTCAGCACGGCCACAGCCCGGCGCCCTCCGGCGTACGCCGTGCTGTGCCCTTCATGCCGTTCTCGGAGGTGCTCGAGCACATCGACGCCGCCGCCGTCGTGATCACCCATGCCGGAGTGGGCAGCATTCTCTGCGCGACACGCGCAGGTCACACCCCGCTCGTGGTGCCGCGCCTCGAGCGTCACGGCGAACACGTCGACGACCATCAGGTCGAGCTCACGGACGCTCTCGCCGCTCGCGGCATCGTCGTACCCGTCTGGGAGCTCGACGGCCTGGCCGAGACGGTGAGCACGGCCCCGCCTCGCCGACCGCGCGTCGAGCAGTCCGAGCGCCCGATCCACTCCGCCGTGCGCGCGGCCATCCGACCGCCGTCGCCGAGCGCGGACGGGGGCGGGCCGGCCGAAGGGGGGCACCTACCGGGCTCGTTGTCGAGTCCTGCTCCTCCCACCACCCTCGACCACGGCGCAGCCCTCAAACTCGAGCGAGTCGAAGGGCTCGAACCCCTCCGCGGCGACTGGGAGCGGCTCGCCGAGCTTTCGGGCGACGTGTTCCGCACCTGGGAGTGGGCCGACACTTGGTGGCGCCACTTCGGGAACGACCGGCGCCTGCTCCTCACCACGTGCCGCGACGCGGGCGGGCAGGTCCAGGCGATCCTGCCCCTCTACCAGGCGCGGCGACGCCCGCTGCGACTCGTGCGCTTCCTCGGGCACGGCGCGGGCGACCACCTCGGGCCGGTCTGCGCTTCTGAGTCGATCCCGGCGGCGGCCGACGCGCTGAGCCTCGCGCTCAAGCAGAATCCGGACGACTGGGATTTCTTCCTCGGGGAACGCCTGCCCTCCGAGGAGGGCTGGGCGCCGCTGCTGGGCGACGCGCCGATCCGCCGCGAGCCGAGCCCCGTGCTCGCCACGCGCGGACAGACCTGGGACGAGTACATGAGCTCGCGCAGCGCGAACTTCCGGTCCCAGTTGGGCCGGCGCGAGCGCAAGCTCGCCCGTGCACACGAGATCCGCTTCCGGCTGGTCGAGGAACCAGGGTCACTCGAGCACGAGATGGACACGCTATGCCGCCTGCACACCGCCCGGTGGAACGGCGAGAGCTCCGCCCTGAGCGGCACGCGCGAGGCCTTCCACCGCGAGTTCGCCGCCCGCGCGCTCGCGCGCGGCTGGCTGCGGCTCTGGATGCTCGACGTGGACGGGCGCACCGTGGCCGCCTGGTACGGGTACCGCTTCGGCCAGACCGAGTGGTACTACCAGGCGGGTCGCGATCCGAACTGGGACCACGCTTCGGTGGGATTGGTGCTATTCGTTCACACGGTGCGCGAGGCCTTCAGCGACGGAATGCGCGAGTACCGGTTGCTGCGGGGCGGCGAGGCCTACAAGGACCGGTTCGCGAGCGCGGACCATGGTCTCGACACGGTCGCCTGGTCGCGGGGGGCGCTGGCAAGGCCGGGCGTCGCCGCGCTGCGCAGGGCGGCGGACCTCTCGCCACGCGCCCGGCGGCGACTCTCGAGGCTGGCCGGATGAGACCACCGGTCGGGCACGGGTCCGAGGTGGGCCAGGAGGGTCGCCGCTGGGAACTCACCGCCGATGAGCGCGCGCGAGTCGACGGCCCTCGCGGTCGGCGCGGGCTCTTTCGCGCCTTTGTGCGCGCCCACCTGCGCTCACCGCGACTCGTCGCCCAGACGGCGAGGAGCGCGATGACCGGGGCGATTCAGGGCGTGCGCGGCGACCAGAGCCTTCCGTGGATCCTTCACGACGAGCACACCCGCTCCGTCATCCCGGATGCGGGCAGCGGTCTCACCGGTCACGGGCTCGACGTCTTCCTCGACGCGCTCCGGCCCCGGCTCCGCCAAGACGCGCGCGTACTCGAGATCGGCTGCGGCGGGGGGCGCGTGGCTCGCCTCGTCGCGCCCGAAGTCGGCGAGCTCGTCTGCTCGGACCTCTCCGAGGTCCTGCTCGCGGAGGCGCGGCGGGCGCTCGCCGGACAGGCGAACGTGACCTTTCTCCGCACCCGGGGTCTGGAGCTCGAGTCCCTACCCGACCAGTCGTTCGACGTCGTATACGCACACGACGTCTTCGTGACCTTCGATCAGAACCAGCTGCTCGCGATGCTGGACGAGAGCCTGCGGGTGCTGCGGCCGGGAGGTGCGTGCGTCGCCTCCTTCTACACGATAGATCGGCCCGAGTGGGCCCGCGAGCAGCTGTCCCTGGTGCGCCGCGGGCGCCGCTGGGGCGACTTCGGCGCCAGCTATCCGCGCCCGTACACGGCCGGGCATGTCAACGCCCTGTTCGAGGCGGCCGGACTACGTGCGGTGGATGGTCACTACGGCCCCTACACCCCGGGCTCGAGCGGGCGAGCGCACTACGTGGGACTCGCCGAGAGGCCTCAGACCTAGAGCGCAGCCGGCCTCGACCGCATGCGGCGGTACGCCCGCCGCATCCCGGGCCTTGCCCACCGCAGGTAGCCGTAGCGGAGCGCCGGGGCCGGGCGCCGGCGAAAGGCGCGCAGTCGGCGGTGCGCACGCTCGCCGTTGGCGAACTTGCGCTTCCATTCCGAGGCGTCGCCGAGCAGCTCGTGACCGGCGAGCCCGAGCTCGAAGCAGCGCTCGATGATCGCCAGGCGGAGTACCAGCCCGGGTGCCAACCGGCGGTAGTCCTCGTCGAAACCGGTCTTGAGCAGCCAGAGCCTGTTCGCGTACAGGAGGGACAGGTCGAACGCGACGAGGCGCCCGTCAAGGGAGAGGCTGGAGAGCCTGAGCTCCGAAGCGGCGTGGTAGTCACGGGCGATCGACCGGTAGAACGCGGCGGTGCTGGGCGACGAGAGGATCGCCGTTCCCGCCCGGCCCTTCCATCCGGACGCCTCGACCTCGAAGCCGCGGTCGAGCTCCTCCTCCAGGTTGATGGGCGACTGGACGAGCGAGAAGACGGCTTCGTGCTCACGCTCCATCTTGCGGCGGAAGCGCTCGAGCGGAGCCCCCCACCGGGGCTTGGACCCAGCCCGGAAGTCGGCGTAGCGTCCCGAAAGCTCGACGACCGGCGACGTGTGCTGAGGCTGCACGACCGCGAGGCGGCGCGCCCGCGAGGCCCCGGCCAGGAGGCGGTCCAGGCGGGGGTCCTCGGCGGGGAGGGCGCTCAGCTCCACCTCGGCCGCGTCGGCCTCCATGACGGCGTCGATCAGGGCCTCAAGGGCGCCCGGATCCCTCCCTAGGGGGGCGAACACCGGCGTGTGCTCGTTCGCCATCGCGCGAAGCGGTCCGGCGCCGGCAAGGGGCAGCGCGCCGGCAAGGCGGTCGCCCTCCCAGACCGTGCAGACGCTGAGCGGAGCGTCTGCGCAGAACGAGTCCCGCCAGGCCTTGAACCACGCATAACGAGCGAACGGCGTCGGCTCCTGAGCGGCGAGCGTGTTCCAGTCCGCCTCGATGGCCGCCAGCCGGCGTTCGTCGGCGATCCACTCGACCCGGTAGCGAACCACGCGGAAGGAGCCTCTCTGTGAGCTGGTCGTCGGCCGACTCAGGAGACCTCTTCCACCGACCCAACCGTGCGCCGCGGAACGAGCACCGCGCGGCGGAAGGTGGCGACGAGCATTCCGTCCTGGTTGTAGGCGTCCGAGCGCACCTTGACCACGCCGCGATCCGGCTTCGAGCGCGACGGCGTCACCTCGAGCACCTCGCTCTCCACGAACAGGGTGTCGCCGTGGAACAGTGGCGCCGGATGCTTTAGCTCCTCGGTCGCGAGGTTCGCGATGGCCTTGCCCGAGACGTCGCCCACCGACATACCGAGCATCAGCGAGTAGACGAGCGGCCCCACGACGACGTTCCGCCCCTGCTGAGACTGCGCGGCGTAGACGTCGTTGATGTGAAGTGGGTGGTGGTTCATCGTGATGAGGCAGAAGAGGTGATCGTCGGACTCGGTCACCGTCTTGGCGGGCCAGTGCTTGTAGATCGCGCCGACCTCGAACTCCTCGAGGTAGCGGCCGTACTGGCGGGCCCCGGAGGCCTCGCGCGCGGCTTGGCTCGTTTCGAGGGCGGAAGTTGCGGTGTCGGTCATCGGTTCCTTTTTGGGCTAGGGCGTCGGAAGGGGCAAGGATTGACCGAACGGTCAACTCGCGTCGCGACAGCCTAGATGCGGCGCGCCGAAGCGGTGCTCCGAGTCCGCGACCGGGGCGCAGGCGTCCCTGATCCGCATCGCGAGCGTCACCGACGAGTCTGCCCTAGGCCGGTAGATTGTGGTTTGCGCCCGCGCGGCGCCCGTTAACCCGAGTAAGGACACCTCGCTTGCGCAACCCCCGAGCCTTCGCCGCCCCCCTCGCCGTGGGCGCCCCCTCCCCCCCGCTCGAGATCCCCGTCAAGCCGGCGCGGATGATCCACTTCTTCGACCCCTCGAACGAGAAGATCGTGGGCAAGCTCCCCGAGCTGGCGAAGCAGTGCGACATCCTGCTCGGCAACCTCGAGGACGCGATCTCGGTCGACAACAAGGTCGCCGCCCGCAAGGGTCTGGCCAAGCTCGGCCGCGAAGTCGACTTCGGCGACGCCGCGCTTTGGACGCGAGTGAACGCACTCGAGTCTCCCTGGGTGCTCGACGACATCACTACGCTCGTCGAGGCGCTCGGCGACCGGCTCGAGGTGATCATGGTTCCAAAGGTCGAGGGCGCGTGGGACATCCACTACGTCGACCGCTTGCTCGCTCAGCTCGAGGCCAGGCACGGGCTGACCAAGCCGATACTCGTCCACGCCATCCTCGAGACGGCGCTCGGCGTAACCAACCTCGAGGAGATCGCCGCGGCCAGCCCGCGGATGCAGGGCATGAGCTTCGGTCCGGCCGACCTCGCCGCCTCGCGACGCATGAAGACCACCCGTGTGGGCGGCGGGCACCCCGGCTACCGGGTGATCGAGGACCCGGACCCCAACGACGCCGACGCCCCCCGGGTCTCCGCCCAGCAGGACCTGTGGCACTACTCGATCGGCCGCATGGTCGACGCTTGTGCGGCCACCGGGATCCTCCCCTTCTACGGACCCTTCGGGGACATCGCGGACGTCACCGGGTGCGAGGCCCAGTTCCGCGCGTCCTTCCTCATGGGTTGCGTCGGGGCGTGGACGCTCCACCCGCGCCAGATCGAGGTCGCCCGGCGCGTCTTCAGCCCCGACCCCGAGGAGGTCCGGTTCGCCAAGAAGGTGATCGAGGCGATCCCCGACGGTCGCGGCGTGCACATGATCGACGGCAAGATGCAGGACGACGCGACGTGGAAGCAGTGCAAGGTGATGGTCTCGCTGGCCGAGATGCTCGCCCACAAGGACCCGGGCCTGGCCGAGGAGTACGGGCTCGATGGCAAGAGCCCAGAGGAGGCGGGCGCCGAGCTCCGAGAGGCGGTGCCCGCGCCGGGATAGGACGACCGAGGGACAGCTCGGACGTGCGCGCGACGGTGTCGGCGGTTCAAGCGGCGTGCAGCTGAGCGATCACCGCGTCGGCGACGTCCGAGGTTCCCCACCGGCTGGAGCGCTCGTCGCCCGGCTTGAGGTCGGCCGTCACCCTCTCGCCTCGCTCCACCACCGCCGCAACGGCTCGCTCGACCCGGTTTCCCGCCTCCGGCTCACCCACATGATGGAGCAGGAGGGCGCCGGAGAGAACCAGGGCGAGCGGATTGGCGCTGTTGTGTCCCGTGTGCCTGGGCGCGGAGCCGTGGACCGCCTCGAAGACCGCACAGTCATCGCCCACGTTCGCCCCGGGCGCCATGCCGAGTCCTCCGATCAGCCCGGCGCCGAGGTCGGAGATGATGTCCCCGTAGAGCATCGGCAGGACCAGCACGTCTAGCTCCTGCGGCCGCGTGACCAGGCGGTGGCAGACGGTGTCGACCAGGCCGTCGTCCAACCCGACCTGGGGATACTCGCGGCGTCCGACCTCCCGCACGCTCGCGAGGAAGAGTCCGTCGGTCGAGGGCATGACGGTCGCCTTGTGAACGGCGGTGACCTGCGAGCGGCCCGTGGCAAGCGCGTACTCGAAGGCCGTCCGCGCCACCTGGTGCACCCCCGACGCCGAGATGGACTTGATCGAGATTCCCACGTCGTCGCCGAGCTGTGCCCTCCCCGTTTCCGCTATCAGCGACCGGAGGGGTTCCGTTGCGGCGTCGTCTCGGTCGTACTCGATGCCCGCGTAGAGGTCCCCCGCCAGCATGCGGACGACGACGAAGTCGGTCTCCGGAAAGCGGGTGGGTACGCCGCCGTGCGCCTTGCACGGGCGGATGCCGGTGTGCAGGCCGAGCAGCTCTCGCAGCTCGAGGTTGGCTGATCGGATGCCCCGGCCCACGGGCGTCGAGATCGGGCCCTTGAGGGCCGTGCCCCGCTCGCGGATCGAGTCGACGACGCGGGGCGGCAGCACTGTTCCCTCGCGCTCCAGGGTTGCCGCTCCCGCGTGCTGAACGTCCCACTCCAAGGCGACGCCGGTGGCCTCGAGCACCCGCATCGCTGCCCGTACGACCTCCGGGCCGATGCCGTCGCCCGGAATAGCGGTGATCTGGTGCACGGGAAATTGGGGTGCGGAGCGCCCTCCGGAGCCATCCGCCGGGGCTGATCCGGTCAGTCCAGCAGGTGCCGCAGCAGGGTAACCGCTACGCGCTGTGTTCGCGCGGAATCACGGACGAGGTAGTGATGGTGCAGGCCTGGAGTCGCGTTGACCTCTACGAGTGCCCCGCCGGCGGCCGCGACGCCGCGTCCCGGATCCGGCGTGACGACGTCGACGCCCGCCAACCGCAGTCCGGCGGCGCTGGCGGCGGCGACCGCCTCCGCGGCGAGCTCGTCTCCCACCGCGTCCTCGGGCTCGTTGTCGGCCGCTCCGGCGTCGCTGCTCGACGTCTTGACGGTGATCCGCTCGCCCGCCGGCACGATCGTCCGCAGGAGGCGCCGGCTTGCCCTGAGAGTGAACAGCAGGTCGAGATCGATCCGCAGCGCGGAGAGACCCGCGTAGCCGCCAGCCGCCAGGCGCCGCCGGTTCTCCGCGAGGACGAGGTCGGCGACGCTCGAGGATCCGTCGCCGATCAGGTGTGGCGGGTCGCGCCGCACCGTCGCGACGACCTCGTCGTCGAGCACGAGGATCCGGTACATGGCCCCCGGTGCCTGGCGCTCGAGCAGCAGCCGTCCCGCGTGGCGCGCGGCCTCGAGGGACGCGCGGACGAGGTCGCGGCGACTCCGCACCCCGCAGGTCACGCCGTACCTGGCCCCGGTGCCGCTCCCCGGCTTGACCACGCACGGGCCGCCCGCGGCCAGGAACGCAAGTGCCGGGCGAGGAGCGGTCGGCGCGAACTCCACGTAGGGCGGAACCGGCAGGCCGAGCTTGCGCAGGCGCGCCTGGACCGCGGCGCGATCGCGTGAGCGCTCTACCGCGCGCTCATCGTCGATCTCCGTCACCTGGCGCTCGACCCGCGCCGTGCGGCCGTTGAGTGACAGCACGAGCGAACCCGCCCCCCGCTCGGACACCTCGGCACCGAGCTCCGCGGCGGCGTCGCCCCAGATCCGCTCGTAGACCCGGCCGGCTCGCTCGGCGCCGAGCCGTGCGCGCTCGTGCACCTGGCGGCGGTGCTCGGCGGCGGTGCGGGGACCGAGGGCCGCGAGCATGTCGATGCGGGTCGCCCAGCTCGCGGCGGCGCGAGCGGGGGCCGGCCAGCGATCCATGCGGAGATTGTAGGTTTCGCCCTACGCAGGCGAGTCCTTGCCGGCAAGGCTCAGTGGAGAACGCGGTCCTCGCGGCCCACTCCGACGAGGCGCACGCAAAGAGCACCGGTGAACGCGGTCGCGACGACCGTCCATCCGGCCAGCTCGAGGCCCTCCTCGCTGGCGATCCGCAGCTCGTCGATCCACGCGAGCGGCCCGTCGAGCAGGAGGCGGGTGCTCCCCGCGACCAACTCGAAGGCCAAGGCGGCGGCGAGCGTGATCAGCCCGAAGCGCAGCAGCGCCCCCACGCGAGCCGGTTGCACCCTCGAGAGGCTCCAGGCAGCCAGGAAGCCGGCGGCGAGCAACGGCGCGAAGGTGAGGATCTCGAGTCTCGACGCCAGTTCCTTGGACAGCCCGAGCGAGTCCGTGTACAGCGCTTGGCCGAGACGCTCGTGAACCCGTACGAAGTCGTCGAGCGAGCTGTAGGCGAAAGCCACCGCCACGACCGTCCACCGCAACCGATGCCGCTCGATCAGAATCGCGTGAACCGCCGCGGTCAAGGCCGCCCCGAAGGCGGCCGAGCTGCTCGCCCACGTGAAGAAGCTGCCTTCGCTGCGAGCGTTGAGCTCGAAGAAGCGGTCGTCGAGCATGAGCGCGTTGATCGCGTGGGCGACCACGATCACCAGGCCGCCGGCAACGGCGATGCCCACCCCGACGGTCAGCAGTCGGCCGGCTATCTCCGCGTCTGTGCGCTCTGGATCTGGAGATTCGGCGTACACGGGTCGACGCCGACTCTACCTGAGTTTTCACAACTTCTTCACATCTGCATCCGCTTGCTCGGCGCTCAGGGTTCCGCGCCGGGCTGCCGAATCGGCTTACATGTCGACCGCAATGGCGAGGTTGCGCGAGCCGATGCGCCTGCTGCGCACGGTCGAGAGCCCGCGGGTCCCGGCCGCCGATGCGCGTGCGCAGTTCGCGGTCTTCTCGTTCCTGCTGGCGCTCGCCATCCTCTTCCACCAGTCGATCCTGGGCGACTGGGAGGTGCTCTCGGCTCAGATGGCCGTTTCGCTGGCCGCCATCTTCGTGCTGCTGAGGCCCTCGTCGGCGCCGCGCTTCTTCGCGATGCTCGCGATCCAGCTCGTGTCGCTTCTGATCGACATGCCGAACGTCGTCAACCACTGGCTGCTGCTGGGGTTGACGACCGTCGGGCTCGCGACCGGCTTCGTGCTGGCCGCCGTGCGCCGCCGGGACTGGCTGTCGGACTCAGGGGAGATCTACCGCCGCGTGGCGCCGGTCGTGCGCATCCAGGTCGTGCTCGTCTACCTGTTCGCCGTCCTCGCCAAGCTGAACACGGACTTCCTCGACCCGGCCCTCAGCTGCGCGGCCGCGATGTCGGGCGACCTCCTGGCCGGCGGACCGCTCAACCTCTACGGCTCCTGGCAGGACGGCCCCGCGATCGCCGGGACGCTGGCCATCGAGGCGCTGCTGCCGATCGGTCTACTCATCCGCCGCACCCGCCTGGCCGCCGCACTCGCGGGCGGCACCTTCCACGCGGTGCTCGCCGTCGCCGGGCACGTGCCGTTCAGCGGGTTCGCGTTCGCCTTCTATGCGCTCTTCCTCCCGGACGACCTCCCGCGCCGTCTGCGCAGCGTTCTCGACGGCACGCCCGCGCTGCGGAGCGCTGCGTCGCGCGGGAGCGCCTTTGCCCGCTCGCGGCTCGCCTTCCCGCTGCTCGCCGGGGCGTGGATCGCGGTTGCCATCGCCATCAGCTATGGGCCCGGCCTTGTCTACAACGGCGTCGCGCGCCTGGCGGTCCTCGTCTTCGTGGCCTACGCGATCGCGCTGGCGGCCCTGCTCGCCCTGTGCCTGCGCCGTGGCGGGCCGGGCGCCTACGCGCCCGGCGCTTTGCGGCTGGCGCACCCCGTCTGGGTGATCGCGCCACTGCTCGTGGTGCTCAACGCCGCGACCCCCTACCTCGGCCTCAAGACCCAGAGCGCGTTCACGATGTACAGCAACCTGCAGACGGAGGCCGGGCGCTGGAACCACCTGCTGGTACCGGAGTCGGTGCGCATATTCGGGCTGCAGGACGACCCCGTGAAGGTGGTCAGGTCGAGCGACGAGCGCCTCGCCCGGGCGGCCGGCGACGAGACGGAGCTGATCGAACACGACTTCCGCACCTACGTCAGCCAGCATCCGGAGCTCTCGGTGACCTACCGGCAGGAGGGCGAGCTGGTCACGGTGCCCGGCGCTCGCCGGGATAGCGCTGACTTCAATGGCCCCGGACCGGTGGCTCGCAAGCTGCTGCTGTTTCGCGACGTGCCCGTCTCGGCGCGCAACACGTGCCGCGACGGGCGCGAGGGCGGGCCGGCGCAGGGCTCTTGAGCTCAGACACCCGATGTCCAAGCGGGAGTCGACGGCGAAGTCGTACGGCTCGCGTCTCGGGAGCCGCCCGTAACCTGTTGGTCTTGAGCAAGCGAGTTTCGATTTCCAGAGTTCGAGTGTCTCGGCGCCCCCGGCGTGCGTCGGCCGGGCGCCGGCATGCGATCACCGTGGGGTGCGCCGCCGGGCGCGGATCTCCCCCGCGCGCCCGGAGCCCAGAGGAGGTGGTCACCCCATGGTAGGCAAGCCGAAGACAGCGGAGATGCATCCGGGGCCCGGCTTCCGGCTGCGACAGGAGATCGAGCGGCCTCACCCGGAGACCTTGACCGGGCTAGGGCTGTTCGACACGCCCGCGGTATCGGACCTCATGAACCGGCTCTACACGATGACGCCCGGAGTGCACAACCTGACCGGGCAGGATCTGCGAATCCTCGGGCCGGCCTGCACGGTCAAGGTCTATCCCGGCGACAACCTGATGGTCCACAAGAGCCTCGATATCGCCAAGCCCGGCGACGTGGTAGTGGTCGACACGAGCAACTCGTCGCTCACGGCCGTGCTCGGGGATCTGGTGTGCACGAAGGCCCGTCACCGCGGCATCGCCGGCTTCGTGGTCGACGGCCTGATCCGCGACCTTCCCGCGATCCGCGCGCTCGGCGACTTCCCGGTCTTCGCCCGCGGGGTGACTCCGATCGGCCCGCTGCACCGCGGTCCGGGCGAGGTGAACCACGCGATCTCCGCCGGAGGGATCGTCGTCCAGCCGGGAGACGTCGTGCTCGGTGACCTCAACGGGGTGGTCGTGGTCCCGCGCGACATGGCCGAGGAGCTCCTCGAGCGCCTACGGACACGGGCGGCCGTCGAGGCCGACTACACGGCCGGCGTCGCTCGCGGCGAGTTCTCGAACGCCTGGGTCGACCAGATCCTCGACGAGAGCGGCGTGGTCGTCGACTTGGAACCGCCCGACCGGTGAGCCCACAGGCGGATCCGCCCGCGGTTCTGTTGGGCGGAGAGGCGATAGCCCTGTCGGTGGCCCGCAGCCTCACCCGCGCCGGTGTCGAGGTACATGCCCTCGGTCACAAGCGCGAGCCGCTGCGTCATTCGCGCTGTCGGGCCTCGTTCACCTCCTTCGGCGACTCCGACGGGGTACAAGCGCGCTGGCTCGAGTGTCTGAGGCGCGACCGGCGCCGCGCAGTGCTCCTTCCCTGCAGCGACGACGGGCTCGAGTTGGTGGCGCGCAATCGCGAGGAGCTGACGGAGCTCGGCTACCTCCCCCTCGAGGCCGAGGACAACGCCGTCCTGGCCATGCTCGACAAGCGCAGGACCTACGAGCTGGCGCACGCCGCCGGAATAGCGGTTCCGCA
>Ga0136617_10003936_pt1 | contig 13280 bp, 13 predicted proteins | sample AntDrymUQ3222106_2_FD_129672 | JGI IMG/M metagenome (GOLD analysis project Ga0136617, IMG submission 129672) | Polar desert sand microbial communities from Dry Valleys, Antarctica - metaG UQ322 (21.06) | ecosystem: Environmental > Terrestrial > Soil > Desert | place: Antarctica: Dry Valley...
GACGGACAGCGGACGGGTGTTCACCCGTGAGGACGGGACGGACCTTCGCCCCACCCGGGTGTCGGAGCAGTTCGACGCGCTGGTGAAGCGGTCGGGGCTGCCGCGCATACGCCTCCACGATCTCCGGCATGGGCACTGCACGCTGGCGCTGGCCGCGGGTGTGCACCCGAAGGTCGTGCAGGAACGGCTCGGGCATAGCTCGGTGGCGTTCACACTGGACCGGTATTCGCATGTGGTGCCGGCCATGCAGGAGGACGCGGCGGCCACCGTGGCGGCGCTCGTGAACCTCAACTCAAGGGCAACGGCTTCCCGCCCTGGCGCGGGTCCCTAGAAGACCTCGCCGTGTGCGTTCGAGAGCGCGTCGAGGTCCGCTTCAGTCAGCGGCCTGCCGGGTGGCCACTCGACCGGCCCATCCGGTAGCGGCCAGATGGGCTGGAGGCGACGAGCCAGGGGTGGCCCAATTGCGTACTGACCGGGGCGGCCAGACTCGTTCCCGAAGACGTGGAACACCGCGTGGCCGACCGTGAACGTGACTGAGTAGGCGTTCGTCTCGCCGGCTGCTGCGTCCGTGTCGCTCACATGGACCGGCACGAATGTGCGGTAGAACCGGTATGCCCCGGGGCGAAAGGCACCCAACCAGATCGAGCTCGACTCCGAGGCGCGCCGCTCGCGGTAGAGGAACTCATACGGTGCTCGGGGCATCGACCCGGCCCGCGAGCCGATCACGAGAGCCGTCTTCGCGGCCCAGGTCGCCAGCACCGTTAGGCCGCCGCGGTAGTAGGTGCGCCCCCTCCCGTGCAGCATCGGGGTGAGCCACTGGCGAACCTCGCCTTCCAGGTCGCTCATCCATCCCTGGTTGCACCGGGGGCAGACCGTTCCAACTCGCACCGTGAAGGGTTTATCCCGCCACTTGCCTACGGTCCCGAAGGCCCCGATGCGCTCATGCCAGCCTCTGCCGAGATCCGGCAGCTCCCTGGTCAGCCAGTCGGGCAGGACGTGTTCCTGGTCCATCTTGCCGCCCGCACGGCAAAAGGCACACCGCCTGTGGGAAGAGTCAGACACTGGCCCCAGCGAGACTAGCCCTCCTGCCGCGTTTGCAATCCGTTTGCAAACCGCTCGCACGAACACCGCAATCCCGCTTCCAGAGCGGAGCCTTCGGTGTCGCGTGCACGATCGCTAGTAATACCGGGCGTGCGCACTCCCGTCCTCTCCGTGCTCGTCCTGTGCGCCGCGTCGGCGCTCGGCTGCCAGGAGTCGGGCTTCGACGAGGCCAAGGAGACCGCGCGTCCGCTCAAGGTGCAGCACGTCCTCGGAGAGAGCAAGGTGCCGGGCCAGGCCGAGGCGCCGGCCACCCTGAGCCTCGAGGCGCTCGACGACACTCTCGCCCTCGAGGTGGAGCCGGTGGCCGCTCGGGTTGCCGGCGGGCAGCTGCCCTCCTACCTGCGCAGCCCAGCCGGCGGGGTGCCGCTGCTCGAAGCAGGCGTCCTGCCGCCCGACGATGCGGATGTGATCATCGCCAGCGCGCCTCAAAGCAGGCGAGAGTTCATTGAGCTGAGCGCGGTGGCGCCCACGGTCGTGATCGACGAGGGCGGGGCCCAGTGGAAGCTGAACCTGCGCCTGGTGGGCGAAGGCCTGGGACGCACAAATGACGCCGAGGGGCTGCTCAGCGCCTACGACGAACAGCTGGCCCGCGTCCGCGAAACGCTCCCCCCGGACGCCAAGGTGGCCGGGGCCTATCCCGACAACTCGTTTGCCGCCGCGCTGCTTGCCGACGCCGGCGTAAAGCTGGTGGCGCGCGGACGAACCGGCGCGAAGTTGAACAGCTCGGCCTGGTCGGGTCCGGGCGGCGCGCTGGCCGCCCGGGCAGCGCTCGCCGACCTGCAGCGGACCCTGGGGCGCTAGCCCAGGCGGGCCAACAGGCGCTCTTGGCCCGCCAGGGTGGTGCTGGTGGCGCTCTCGACCTGCACTTGAGTGAACTCTCCGGCTGCCGCCCCGCCCGCGAAGTGCACCGTTTTGTTGTGACGTGTCCGCCCGCGCAGCCGCGACGGATCAGTCCGCGACGGCCCCTCCACCAGCACCTCCACGGTGCGCCCAACGAAGCGCTGGGCGCGCTCGGCGGCGTGGCGCTGCACCGCTTCCACCAGCTGCCCCATGCGCTCGCGCTTGATGTCATGGGGCAAAGCGTCCTCGAGCTCCGCGGCCAGCGTGCCGCGCCGGGGCGAGAAGACGAACGTGAAGGCCGAGTCGTAGCGCACCTGCTCCACCACTTCCATCGTCTCCTCGAAGTCGGCGTCGCTCTCACCCGGAAAGCCGACGATGATGTCCGTGGTGATCGCGCAGTCGGGCACGTGCTCGCGGATCATCGCCACGCGGTCGAGGTAGCGCTCCCGGTTGTAGGTGCGACGCATGGCCTTGAGCACTCGCGACGAGCCCGACTGGAGAGGCAGATGGATGTGCTCGCACACGGTCCGAAGCTCGGCGTGCGCGCGGATCACGTCCTCGCGTATGTCTTTGGGATGGGGACTCGTGTACCTGATGCGCTCCACTCCGTCGATGGCGTCGATCATCGAGAGAAGCTCCGCGAAGCTCGTTTTCGCCCCCCCGGGAAGGTCGCGCCCGTAGGAGCAGACGTTCTGGCCGAGCAGCGTGATCTCCTTGACCCCGTCGCTCGCGAGGCGCTCGGCCTCGGCCAGGAGCTCGCCCGCCGGCCGCGACACCTCCCGTCCGCGCGTGGAGGGAACGATGCAGTAGGAGCACACGCAGTTGCAGCCCACCGAGATCTGCACCCAAGCCTGGTGCTCGCGCTCGCGTTTCATGGGCAGGTGGCCGGTGAATCCCTCGAACTCGAAGTAGCCCTGAGCGCTGAGGCTGTCGCTGGTGAGAAACTCGGCCAGCCGGTGAACCTGTCCGGGCCCGAAGGCGACGTCGACGAAGGGAAACATCTCGAAGACCTGTTCCTTCATCGACTGCGACCAGCAGCCGCCGATGCCGATCACCCGCCGCGGGTCTTCGCTCTTTAGCCGCTTGGCCTCCCCGAGGTGGCCTACCAGCCGGTTGTCGGCCTTCTCGCGGATCGAGCAGGTGTTGAACAGGATCAGGTCGGCGCCCTCGCGCTCGCCCGCCTCGGCGTAGCCCAGCGACTCGAGCATGCCCTTCATGCGCTCGGAGTCGTGCTCGTTCATCTGGCACCCGAAGGTGGTCAGGTGGTAGCTCTTCACGCTTGCGAGGCTAGCGAGGTCGTAGCCTTGGCGAGGTGCCCCCCAAAACCCAATACAAGACGCTGCGCTCGCGCGTTGTCGAGGTTTTCGCCGGGCTGCCCGAGGTGACCGTCGAAGACGGCCGGCACGTCGGATTCTCGGTGCGCGGCAAGCGCTTCGGCTGGCTCCTGGACGACCATCACGGCGATGGCCGCCTGGCCCTCACCTGCAAGGCCCCGCCTGGGGAGAACACGGCGCTCGCCGAGCGTCACCCGGCGCGCTTCTTCCTACCCTCATACACGGCGGGCCGGGGCTGGGTGGGGTTACTGCTCGACGCCGGCCCGGTCGATTGGGACGAAGTGGAGCGGCTGGTCGTTGATGCCTACCTGCTGGTAGCGCCGAAGCGTCTCGGCGCTAGCGTGCGTAGTCGGTCGCCCGACTCTCCCTGATCACCGTCACCTTGATCTGGCCGGGATACTCCAGCTCCTTCTCTACGTCGCGGGCGATCTGGTTGGAGAGCAGCGCCGCGTCGTCGTCGCCGATCGCCTCCGGCTGGACTATCACGCGTATCTCGCGCCCCGCATGCATGGCGTAGACCTTGTCCACGCAGGCATGGCGGGTGGCGATCGACTCCAGCTGGCGTAGACGCTTGACGTAGTGCTCGAGCGACTCTCCTCGGGCGCCGGGGCGGGCGCCCGAGAGGGCGTCCACGATCTGCACAATCACCGCCTCCACCGTCTGCGGCTCCACCTCGTTGTGGTGGGCCTCCATGGCGTGCGCCACGCCGTCGGTTTCCTTGTAGCGCCGCGCCAGCTCGGCGCCCACCAGCGCGTGCGGGCCCTCGACTTCGTGGGAGACCGCCTTGCCGATGTCGTGCAGCAAAGCGGCCCGGGCCGCGGTTCGCGGGTCGGCGCCCAGCTCGGAGGCGAGCATCGCTGCCAGCCGGGCGCACTCGATCGAGTGGTGAAGCACGTTCTGGCCGTAACTGGTCCGAAAGCGCAACTTGCCGAGCAATTTGGCCAGCTCGGGGTGCAGCGAGCCCACGTTGGCCTCGAACACCGCCTGTTCGCCCAACTCGACCACGTGCTGGTCGATCTCCGACTTGGCCTGGTGGAAGGCTTCCTCGATACGGGCGGGATGGATGCGGCCGTCCTGCAGCAGCTTCTCGAGCGTGAGCCGTGCGATTTCGCGGCGTACCCCGTCGAATCCGGAGAGAAGCACCGCTCCGGGGGTGTCGTCGATGATGAAGTCGATACCGGTGAGCGTCTCCAGTGAGCGGATGTTGCGCCCTTCCCGGCCGATGATGCGGCCCTTGAGCTCGTCGGACTTCAGCTCCACCGTGGACACCGTCGTCTCCACCGCGTGGCTCGAGGCCACCCGCTGCATGACCGCGGTCAAGATGCTGCGCGCACGCCGGTCGGCGTCGCGACGGGTCTCGTCCTCGACCTGGCGGATCAAGCGGGCGCTGTCATGACGCAGGTCATCCTCGAGCTCGCGCATGAGCAGCTGCTTGGCCTGGCCCGCGCTGAGGCCCGACAGGCGCTCGAGCTCTCGCACCTGACGAGTCTTGGCGTCCTTCAGCTCCGCCTGGGCGTGCTCCAGGCTGCGGCTGCGGTCGTCGAGCGATCGCTCGCGTTCGGCGAGCCGCTGGGCCTGAAGCTCGAGCGCCCCCTCCTTGGCGCCCAGTCGTTCTTCAAGGCGAGCGATCTCCGAGCGGCGCGCGTGGAGCTCGTGCTCCGGTTGGTCGCCGAGCGGGGCGGGGGCGGCGGCACTGGTCGTGTCCCGGCGCTCGGGTGCGGCGATGGGGGCCGCTGCGAGCCCCGCCGCCCGCGGGCGCTGCACCAGCAACGCCACAGCCGCAGCTACCGCTGCCGCCACCAGAGCCGCCAACACGATCTCCATTACGGTGTCTCCTCTATACCGGCGCCGACGCGCCGGACTCGTCAGTCGATCTCCGAGCGGTTTGCTCGGCGCCACGAGACACCAGTACGAGTTCCTCAACGGAGCGCGCGCCGGCCGGGCGCGCGCGATGCAGCTCTAGGGACCGTCCCGAGAAGTTCCTCCAGGCTGTTCAGGTGTGGTCATGTCCGCGAAAGAAGTCGAATTTGCTGGGTGTTTCAGTCTCAATGGCGGCCGGTGCGACCGCTTTCACAAGAAGATAACCGGGCGCCGGTTCACCTTCAAGCGGGCGACAGGTTTCCGTCAGCTTTAGGAGGACGAATCAGGCGGCGCGGCGTCCGTCGTCCGCTGCCCGCTCGTAGCGACGAACCGCCTCATAGGCGATCTCGGTCTCATAGCCGCGACGGACCAGCAGGCGCCAGGCGCGGTCGCGCTCACGATCGTCACCCGGCGGAGGAAGGCGCCCTTCGAGAACCAGCATGGCGGTCTCGAGCTCGGAGTCGCGGCTGCGGCCGGCGATCGCCGCCTCGATCAGTTCGGACGGGACCCCTCGCCGCTGAAGATCGCGCGCTATTCGCTCAGAGCCCCAGCGCTCCAGCTCGCGCTTGTCCTCGGTGAAGCGCTGGGCGTAGCGCTCATCGTTAAGAAATCCCGCCTCGCTGAGCTCGGCCACCGCCTCGTCGATGGCGCACGGGCCGACCCGCTTGCGCTCCAGAAAGGTGCGCAGCTCAGCGACCGTCCGCTCCCGGTAGCCGACCGCCCGGTAGGCGAGCTCGATGGCCCGCTCGTGCTCGCGCTGAGAGACGCCCTCGACCTCGTTGCCGGGCTCCATGCTCTCGCTCAGCCGTTTAGGCGGCCCGCTCCTCGGGCGTTTCGGGCGTTTGGGGGACCTCGCCCTCAACCTCAGGCGCGTCGGGCGCGTCGGGCGCGTCGGGCGGCGGCACGGCGGCCAGCGGAGCCGGTTCCACCTCGAGCGTCTCGTAGATCTTGCGCTCGATCTCGGCGTTGATCTCCGGATGTTCGCGCAGGTAGCCCTTGACGTTGTTACGTCCTTGGCCCATCCGTTCGTCTCCGTAGGAGAAGAAGGAGCCCGACTTCTGCACGATGTTGTGTTCGATGCCGAGGTCGAGGATGCAGCCCTCGCTCGAGATCCCGGCGCCGTACTCGATGTCGAACTCGGCCTGGCGGAAGGGCGCGGCGACCTTGTTCTTGACCACCTTGACCCGCACCCGGTTGCCGACCGCCTCGGTGCCCTCCTTGAGGGTCTCGATGCGGCGAATGTCGAGGCGCTGCGAGGAATAGAACTTGAGTGCGCGCCCGCCGGGCTGCGTTTCCGGCGAACCGAACATCACGCCGACCTTCTCGCGGATCTGGTTCGTGAACACACAGAGGGTGTTGGCACGGTTGAGGTTTCCGGCCAGCTTGCGCATCGCCTGGGACATCATTCGGGCCTGGAGGCCGACCGTCTGGTCGCCCATCGCGCCCTCTAGCTCGGCCTTGGGCGTGAGGGCCGCGACCGAGTCGATGGCCACCACGTCGACCGCGCCCGAGCGAATCAGCAGGTCGGCGATCTCAAGCGCCTGCTCGCCGTGGTCGGGCTGAGAGACCAGCAACTCGTCGACGTCGACGCCGATGCGCTTGGCGTAGGCCGGGTCCATGGCGTGTTCGGCGTCGATGAACGCACAGATCCCGCCCATCTTCTGGGCGTTGGCCAGCACGTGGTAGATCAACGTCGTCTTTCCCGACGACTCGGGCCCGAACACCTCGACGATGCGCCCGCGCGGCATCCCGCCGACCCCGAGCGCGAGGTCGAGTGACAGCGCACCGGTGGGAACGGCCTGAACGCGCACCGCGGCAGCGTCATCGCCCAACTTCATTATCGAGCCGGCGCCGAACTGGCGCTCGATCTGCCCCAGGGCGTTCTTCAGCGCGGAGTCACGCGCCTGAGCCGCCTTCTGCTGCTCCTTGTCCATAGGTCCGTCCTCTCGAAGTTCTTGAGATGCACAACCTAGGAGCCGGGTCGGACAGATGTTCGCCCCCGTAGCGTCAGGCGGGAAGCTCGACCGACCCGTCTTCGCGAAGCGTCCAGCTCGGGTTGTGGGCGATCTCCCACGGGTGGCCGTCGGGGTCCACGAAGGCCGCCGAGTAGCCGCCCCAGAAGGTCTCCCCCGGCTCGCGGACGATCGTCGCGCCCGCCGAACGTGCCTGCTCGGTGGCGGAGTCCACCTCGGCCGGCGAGCGGACGTTGTGAGCGAGGGTCACTCCACCCCAGCCGCCGCCGTCCTCCACGCCGCTGTCCTCGGCGAGTCGAGCTCGGTCCCAGAGGGCGAGGACCATGCCGCCGGCCCTAAAGAAGACGACTTCGTCGCCCGGAAGCGTCCCCGTGTGCCACCCGAGCGCCTCGTAGAAGCTGCGTGACCGCTCCAGATCGCGGACTCCAAGGGTGATGACGCTGACGCGCTGGTCCATTGCCGCATAGTGTCAGCTCCGATGTACGGCTTTCGAGAGGCAAACCCGGTCCGGCGGCTCGTTCGCGTTTCTGCGGCCTGGCCGCCGATCTCCTGGTTCTACGCCCGGACGCTGCATCACATCGACCGCGCCGTCTTCGGGCTCACGCGCGGGCGCGCAACGTTCTCCTCATGGGTTGCGGGCCTTCCCATCGTGATGCTCACCACGACCGGGGCCAAGAGCGGCCGACGGCACACGTTGCCGCTCGTCGCGCTTCCGGAGGGCGACCGCCTCATGGTCGTCGCCTCAAACTACGGGAGGTACCGCAATCCGTCCTGGTATTACAACCTTCGCGCCCACCCGGCGGGGACCATCGTCTTCGAGGGCGCCGAGCGCCAGGTGACCGCCCGCGAGCTCGACGGTGAGGAGCGCGAGCGGGAGTACGCCCGTGGCATCGGTATCTATCCCGGCTGGAAGCAGTACCGCAAGCGCGCCTCGCACCGGCAGATCCCGGTCATCGAGCTCACGCCTGTGAAGTAGAGGCCCTCCGCCGGGCGCGGCGCTTGGCCAGCGCCATGCGAACGAGGTAGCGTGGCGTGGGCGGTACCCAGCCGAGCTGCTTTGCCGTCCCCAGGTCGTCGCGGTTGGCCCAGTGCTCGATGGCCTTGCCGTCGGCGATCCGCAGCCAGTGCGTCTGGGTAGTGGCGAAGCGCTCGCCGGTGGGGGAAAGACCTCGTCGACCGAGCCGTCCCGCGCGTAGGCGACGAACGGGTTGACGTGGCGCCCCGACATCGTGCAGTGGACGACCACGAGGTCGTCCTCGGCCACGACGTCGTGGACCTCCCAGCTCAGCTCGGCGAACGCGTCGCGCAGCCACAGCGCCGTGGCGTACGCGGTCGAGGGACCCCGGCCGCGGGCCGCGGGCGGCTCGTCGAACTGCTCGCGGTTGAAGAACTCGGGATGGCAGACCGCATCGAAATCGGCCCGGCTGCCGGAGCGCATGGCGTCGAGGGTCTGGAGGGCGAGCGCCTTGGCGTCGTCGGCCACGAGCGGCGCGGTGAGGTTGGTCAGAACGAGAACCTAGAAAGGCCGGCGGGAAGCTTGCGTGACGTTGGTCACGCCCAACGCTGCAGGCGTTGAGCCAGGCGCGGGCGCAGCTGAGGGCGGTCCTCCGCCATCAGCGCCGTCCACGCCGCCACCTGCAGCGCCCGCGCTTCGACGAACGGCTCGAGCCCCGACGGGTCACCGCCGAAGCCGTATGCGCCGAGCGCAGCCGGCCCGTCCGTGGAGCCGAACACGAGGCAGGCAAGGTCCCACTCCACAGGGCCGGCGCAGCTGTCCTCGAAATCGGTCCACACCAGGCCCGTGTCCGTGCGCAGCAGGTTGCCCGCGTGGGCGTCGCCGTGAAGCGCCCGTGCGGGCAGGGCGAGGCGCTCGATGCCCCCGCGCGCGGCGCGCAGCGGCTCCCGCAAGGAGCCCAGCCCGCAGCGATCGATGAGGGCTCGAGTCTCGTCGAGCACCGAGGAAAGCGGCTCGAGCGCGCCCGGAAATCCGTCGAGCCACTCGTGCAGCTCCCGAAGCTTCCGCCCGGACCGAGCAGCGGAGGGGCGGTCGGCCTCCGGGTGCACCAGCCTCCAGAAGGTGAGGGCGAAGCCATCCGCCTCATGAGGACCTGGCGGCAGCTCGTCCGCCGGCGCCACCACAGCCGCCCCGCGGGCGGCCAGCCAGCCGGCCATCTCCACGTCGCGCTCTAGCCAGGCCCGGGCGCCGCCCGCCCGCGCGATCGCCGTGGCGGTGGCCACGCGCGCCACCACCGGCGCCGGAGCGAGGTGGACCAGCACGTTGCTCATGTCACGCACCAGTCGAGGATCGGTCACCTGGAGGCCGTGAGCGCGCGCCACGCCCACCGCCGCGCGCACCGCGCGCTCGGTCAGCGCGCCCGGCAGATCTGCACCTCGCAGCGGTAGGGAACCACGGCCGTGCCCTCGCCCGCCAGGGCCCGGGCGCTTTCGAGAACGCCGGCGCGCTCCTTGGTATCCAGAGCGGCGATGAAGCTGATCGAGCCGATGCGCTCCTCGAGGCCGTCGGCGTCGAGGACCTGTTCGTTGGCGAACACCCACTCCTCGAGCGGCCCGAACAGCGTGGTCGCCTCGAATGCCTGGCGCCAACTGTCATAACGGTGCGTCGGCGTGTCCGCCCGGTAGGGGGCGAGCAGGTCGCTGATGCGCTGGTTGACCGGGTCGTCCTCCGTACGCCGGTTCCAGAACAAGGCCAGAGCGCCGCGAGGCCGCAGAACGCGGTGGATCTCCTCGAGCGCCGCTTTCTCCGCAAACCAGTGGAAGGCCTGGCCGACCGCTACCGCGCCCACGGAGCTGTCCGGGAGCGGTATCGCCTCGGCCGTTCCCTCGCGAGCCTCGACCCGATCGGGCAGGGCGGCGCGCATCTCGGCCACGGGCTCCACCGCAAGCACCTCCAGGCCTGCGGCCATCAGCGGGCGCGTGAGCTTGCCGGTGCCGGCCGCGAGGTCCAGCACACGGTCGCCGGTGCGCAGGCGCGACACGAGCTGCTCGATCGCCTCGTCTGGGTAGCCCGGACGGGCGCGCTCATAAGCCTCGGCCGAGCGCGAGAAACCTATCTCCGCTGAGCGGTGAATCACGCGCGCACGTCCGCGCCGACCGCGTCCCCCACGCTCTCAAAGCCGTCGCGCTCGAGCTGAGCGGCCATCCCGCTGAGGATCTCCCGCACGATTCCCGGCCCGCGGTACACGAGCCCGCTGTAAAGCTGCACCACCGAGGCGCCCAGCCGGACCTTGCGCAGCGCGTCGGCTGCGCTGAACACCCCGCCGGCAGCCATCAGCCCGTAGCGGCCGTCGCGACCGACGACCCCGTACAGGCGAGCCAGGATGTCGTTGACCAGCTGCTCGACCGGGCGCCCCCCCACCGCGCCGGGCATGCGCTCCAACAGCTCGCGCGGCGCGCTCAGGCGCAGATCGGCCGGCTTGCCCGCCGGCAGGTTGATCGAGAAGCCCGCGACGAACGGGTAGCCGTCGGCGATCGCCACGATCTCCCGCAGCACGCCCTCGTCCCGGGTGGGCTTGAGCTTGAGGAACACGGGCGCGCGCGGCGAGAGCTCGCTCAGCCGCGCCAGCAGCCTGTCGAAGCGAGGCAGGTGGTCGAAGAAGTCGCGGTCCCCGGGCGAGTTGGGACAGCTCATGTTGAGCGCGACGTAGTCGGCGTGGTCCTGCAGCAGCTCGAACGAGCGGGCGTAATCCTCGTACACGTCGGGCTCCACGGCCGGGCGGGCCGGGTCGTTGGTTTTGACCAGGTTGACTCCCAGGCGCGCGGAGTCCCGGCCTCCGTCGAGACGACGGCTGATGACCTCCGCGCCGTCGTTGGGCACCCCGTAGCTCACGACGAGCGCGCGTTCCTCGGGAAGTCGAAACAGCCGCGGGCGTGGATTGCCCTCCGACGGATGGGCGGACACCGAGCCGATTTCGACATGGCCGAAGCCGAGCGCGCCCAGCAGGGCCGGCGCCCGTCCGTTCTTGTCGAAGCCCGCGGCCAGCCCGAGCGGATTGTCGAAGCTCAGGCCACCGCAGTCGACACGCAGGCGCTCGTCGCGAAAGCCGAACGCCCTGCGCGCAGTGCGGCGCGTGAGCTCGAACCGCCCGGCCAGCTCGCTGGAGCGCAGCGCGAGGTTGTGCGCCCGCTCGGCATCGAGGCGAAACAGCAGCGGCCGCACGACCGTCTCGTACACGCGCGCCACGCTAACGCAGTGACGCCTCGGCCAACGGCTCGTATAGCGCGCCCTGAGGACGAAGAGTGGAGCGGTACAGCGTCAGGCGCCCCGCGCGAAACGGGTCACCGGGCGCCGGTGGGCCCCCCAGGCCGGCGGCACGCCGCTCACCCCGCTTGACCCGTGCGAGCGTGACGTGAGGCCAGAATGGGCGCGTCTCAGGGCGATACCAGCGGCGGGCCGCGAGCGTGTCCGACAGCGCGCCCTGGAGCGCAGAGGCCCTCCCCGCCTCGTCGTGGAGGTCCAATGCGAACAGGCGCGGGTTGCGCGGCGGCAGCGGGCGCACAGCCCGGGCGCGCAGCACCGGGGCGGCGATCTCGGCGCCGGCGCCGAAGGCCACCGCCGAGATGGCCTCGGCCGCGCTTTCGTCCTGCCACCCGAGAAACGCCAGCGTCACGTGCAGCGCCTCCGGCGCCACCGGCCGCAGGTCGTCCCGCCCAGCGACGAGCTGGTCACGCCAGTCCGCCAGGCGCGCCCGTGCGTCCTCGGGCAGGTCGAGCGCCACGAACATGCGGGCGCGCGGACCGCTCAGACCGGAAAGTCCTCTCCCAACAGGAGCCTTCGCATGAGATGCAGTCCCACGGTGGTGGAGCGGTCGCGGATCTCCGCGCGGTCCCCGGGCAGGCGCACGTCGCGCGCCAGGGTCGCTCCGCCGGCGAGCTTGGCGCACCAGCACACGTAGCCCACCGGTTTGGCCTCCGTGCCCCCGTCCGGTCCCGCCACTCCGGTGATGGAAACCGCCGCCTGGGCCCGAAAGCGGTCGAGCGCGCCGTCGGTCATCGCCTCGGCCACCTCGGGCGACACGGCGCCGTGACGCTCGATCAGGCCCGGATCAACGCCCAGGAGATCCGCCTTGGCCTCGTTGGAGTAGGCCACCACCCCGCCCACGAAATAGGCCGAAGAGCCCGCCCGCTCGGTCAGGCGCGCAGCCATCAGGCCCGCCGTGCATGATTCGGCAACGGCCAGCGAGCGGCCGTCGAGCAGGTCGGCCACCTGGTCGTCGATGCGCGAGCCGTCGGTCGAGAACAGCGTGCGCCCGTGGCGCTCGGAGATCAACTCGAGGAGCGCCTGCCAGGCAGGTTCGGCCGCCGGCTCCCAACGGGTCACCACCTCCACCTCGGCGCGGCGCAGGCAGGTGGTGACCTCGAGCGCCTCAAAGCCCTCAACCTCGCGTTCGGCCACTCGCAGGGTCTCGGCGATCTCGGACTCGGGGATGCCGAATAGGCGCAGTGTCTGCTGCTCGTAATGGGTTCGCGCGCCCACCGCGTCCTGAAAGGCCTCGGTCTCGACGGCCTGAGGCCACATCGTGTGCAGCTCGCGCGGCGGGCCGGGCAGCACCACGATCGTCGGCGTCCCCGCCACCACCAAGCCCGGCGCCGTGCCCGCCGGGTAGATCACGTGTGCCCCTTCGGGGACCAGCGCCTGCTTTCGGTTCGAGGCCCGCACGGCCTCGAACTCGATGTCGCGAAAGCGCTTCATGAGCGGCCGCAGGATGTCGGCGATCCGCTCTTCGAGGTCCTTGTCGAGAAAGAGCGGGCGCTCGGTGAACTCGGCCACCACCTCGATCGTGAGGTCGTCGGCGGTAGGCCCCAGGCCGCCGCTCGTGATCACCAGGTCAACGCCCTGCTCGGCCATGAAGGCAAGCTGCACGCGCATGTCCTCGGGCCGGTCGCCACAGATCGTGATGTGAGCCAGCTCGACGCCGAGCTCGAGCAGCCGGTCCGCCAGCCAGGGACCGTTTCGATCCTGCACCCGCCCCGTCAGCACCTCGGTGCCGGTGACGACTATTCCTGCCCGCGCGGCCATGCCGGGAGCGTAGTGCGCGAGGGGGCGGGCTCTGCCCGCACCGGAGCGTTTGGATCGTGCGCGAGGGGGCGGGCTCTGCCCGCACCGGAGCGTTTGGATCGTGCGCGAGGGGGCGGGCTCTGCCCGCACCGGAGC
>Ga0136617_10003937_pt1 | contig 13278 bp, 16 predicted proteins | sample AntDrymUQ3222106_2_FD_129672 | JGI IMG/M metagenome (GOLD analysis project Ga0136617, IMG submission 129672) | Polar desert sand microbial communities from Dry Valleys, Antarctica - metaG UQ322 (21.06) | ecosystem: Environmental > Terrestrial > Soil > Desert | place: Antarctica: Dry Valley...
CCGTCCGCCATCCGGGCCACCCTGATCCCTTCGGCGACGGTGACAAGGTCCTGCTGCTGGACCGCAAGCAGCGGCGCTACCTGCTGACCTTGCGTCCCGGCGGTGAGTTCCACTCCCACTACGGTGTGCTGCCCCACGGGGCGTTGCTGGGGCTGCCCGAGGGCTCGTCGGTGACGACGACGAAGGGCTCGACCTTGCTGGCGGTCCGTCCGACCTCTGCCGACTGGACCGTCAAGGCTCCGCGCGGAGCGCAGGTGGTCTACCCCAAGGACCAGGCGATGATCGTGGCGTTGGCCGACATCTGCCCGAGGGCCACGGTGGTCGAGGCCGGCGCCGGCTCGGGAGCACTCACGTCGGCGCTGCTGCGGGCGGTCGGCCCCGGCGGGCAGGTCATCAGCTTCGAGCTGCGCGACGAGTTCGCCGATGTCGCCGAGCGCAACGTCATCGATCGCTTCGGCACCCACCCGCACAACTGGCAGCTGCGGCGAGGCGATGTCATCGCGGGGCTGTCGGGTATGGCCTGCGACCGCGTGGTGCTCGACCTGTCCGAGCCATGGACGGTGCTGGACGCCGCCGTCGAGGCGCTGCACTCCGGCGGCATCTTGTGCGGCTACACCCCGTCGGTGCCGCAGGTGATGCGCCTGCACGAGGCGCTGGCCGGCGACGCTCGTTGGGGGATGTCGCAGACGACCGAGACGCTGGTGCGCGGCTGGCACGTTGACGGCCTGGCCGTGCGGCCTGACCACCGCATGGTCGCCCACACCGCCTTCCTGACGACGGCCAGGCGTCTGGCTGGCTGAGGCTGGCTACGCCTGGAAGCGGTAGCCGCGTCCATGCATCGTCAGGATCCGGCGAGGTGTCGAGGGGTCAGCCTCGATCTTTTGGCGCAGCCGCCGGATCTCCACGGTGACCGCAGACGGCTGACCATGGCTGAACCCCCAGACCTGGGCCAACAGCGTGCGGCGGTCGAAGGTGCGGTCTGGCTGCCGCATGAGGTGCACCAGCAAAGCCTGCTCCAGCGGCGTCAGCGTCACCTGCCTGCCACCGCACCAGGCTTGATGGGTCACCAAATCCACGGTCACGTCCCCTGCGGTAACCGTCCGGTCACCGCCGGCCTGTGCGGCCCCGGCCGGTGCGCTGCGTCGCAGGATCGCCTCCACCCGAGCGGCGACCTCGCGAGCGGAGAACGGTTTGGTGACGAAGTCGTCGGCACCGAGGCGCAACCCGTTGACCACGCTGTCTTCGTCGCGGCGGTCGCTCAACAGGATCACGGGGGTGGTGTGGCGACCACGAAGGGCGCGCAACACCTGCAGACCGTTCATGCGCGGCAGTGACAGGTCCAGCACCATCAGCCGCGGCGGATTAGCTAGGGCCGAGGCCAGCGCCTCCTGCCCGTCGTGGAGCACCTCCACGTCGAAGCCGTCCCTGCGCAGATAGGCCGACAGCACGCTGGTGGTGTTGTGCTCGTCGTCGACGACGAGCACACGACCGGGTGCCGCGGCTGGTGAGGCCGTCATGGCCTCCACGACTTCCACCTCGGGCGCCCACGCCCACCGGTCGGGGGGGCTCCCGGCCGCCGACGGGGGGATCGGTACGGGACGGTCGGTAACAAGGATATTACAGAACCGCCTGTTTTGGGGCCTCGGGTACGAATCAACGCTGAGATAGCCCATGATCGGAGGTGTGGTTTGCGCCGTTTCTTGCAGTTTGGGGTCGTTGTGGTCGGACTGACGCTGGTGTATATGGTCGCGCCTCTCATCGGGTCTCCCAGGAGTGGTGAGGTCCGGCGCGTCGTCACCGAGGACGGGCAGACCCGGCTGGTGCCGGTCGTGCCCAGCCAGCGGGAACCCGCCGTCACCCGGCGCCTGCGCGACCTGCGCCGCAACGGCGGCGACGACGTCCAAGTCGCCAGCGGTGACGACCCGGTCGCCGGTTCATCTAGTCGGCTACGCAGCTTGTTCGTGAACGACAAGCGCAAGGGTGGGCCGATCGGTCGGATTCAGATCCCCGCCATCGACGTCAACGAGCGCTACCGGCGCGGGGTGTACGACGAACCCCTGCGGAAGGGCCCTGGTCACTGGCCGGGCACGCCGCTGCCGGGCGCCCCTGGCAACAGCGTTCTGTCGGGTCACCGCACGACCTACACAAAGCCGTTCGCCGACCTCGACCTGCTGGATCGCGGCGACCGCGTGGTCACCACCCTGGGCGGCAAGCACCGCACCACCTACCGCGTGACCAAGACGACCGTGGTCCCCGAATCGAAGTACGTGAAGTTCGTCCTGCGCCAGCCACAGGCCCGGCGCGCCCGAATGATCACGATGTTCGCCTGCACCCCCAAGGGCTACCGGACCCACCGCATCGTGGTGCAGGCCAAGGCGCGGCCCTCAGATCTCGACGCCGTCGATCGAGGAGGTGCTCGCGGCTAACCGGCTTTGCAGGCCACCACGGTCCATCCGATTGAAGAAAGGTGCAGTCTTGAAGAGGCCTGAGCTGTTTCACGGCCAGCCCGTCATGGCGTTCGACACCGAGGACAGCCGCCGCAAGTTCCTGCGCGGCGCAGCCCTGATCGGCGTAGGAGGGACTCTGGCGATCACACGCGCCGGGGACCGCTTCGCGCTGGCGCAGGATGCCTCGCAGAACGACCTTGACATCCTGAACTACGCGCTGACCCTGGAGTACCTGGAGGCCGCGTTCTACACGCGGGCTTTGGAGAACAACGTGGTCGAGGGACGCGAGCTCGAGCTGGTCACGCCGATTCGTGATCACGAGCAAGCCCACGTCGACGCAATCAGCGCCACCATCTCCGACCTGGGAGGCGAGCCGGTGGAAAGTCCGCGCTTCCGCTTCCCCGACGGGGTGCTCAACAACCGCGACGCGTTCCTGGAGACAGCATCAACCTTCGAGGAACTCGGCGTGACCGCCTACCACGGTCAGGTCACCAACATCGAGAACGGTGACATCCTGGCTGCTGCGGCGGCGATCGCCGGTGTGGAGTCACGTCACGCCGCGATCATCGCGCAGATCAGCGGTGGCAACCCGTTCCCGGCACCCATGGAGGCAACCGCCACCATGGATGAAGTCCTCGAAGCTGCCATGCAGTTCATCCGAAGCTAGGGAGAAGCGACGATGAGACGACGCGATTTCGTCAAGGGCGCCGCGACAGTCATTCCTGGCAGCGTTGCGCTGCAGATGCTCGGCACCAAGTGGGCGTTCGCACAGAGCGCCGACTTCGGTAACGACGTCGATGTCCTGAACTACGCGCTGACCTTGGAGTACCTGGAGGCCGAGTTCTACCGCCAGGGCAACGAGTCAGGGCTGCTCGACGGCCAGGAGGCGCAGTACCTCCAGCAGGTCGGTGCCGACGAGGCGGCACACGTTGACGGCATCACCCAGACGATCAACCAGCTGGGTGGCATGCCGGTCGAAGCGCCGGGCGTTGACTTCGGCGGCGCCTTCGACAGCCGAGACACCTACCTGGAGACTGCCTTCACGTTCGAGAACCTCGGCGTGTCGGCATACCTGGGTGCGGTCGGCTTTATCAAGGAGAAGGCCATCCTGCAGGCCGCCGCCGGCATCTTCGGTGTCGAGGCGCGCCACGCAGCGGTCATCGGCAACCTGCTCGGCAAGCCCGCCGAGAACGGCGTCTACATGGGCGCCACCGAGACCCCGCTGTCCAAGGACGAGGTCCTGGCAGCAGCGCAGCCGTTCCTGACCGGAGCGGCGGGCATGGGCGACGGCGCAGCCGCCACCTACTAGCTAGGCCACACACCCCGGCGGCCCCGTGCCACGACCGAGTTGGTCGTGACGCGGGGCCGCTGCGGTACCAAGCCATCGGGCGCTGCCCTCCGAACATTAGCTGTGACTAATACAGAACGTTCGTATAGCCATACTATAGGGCGGAGAGCTACCGAAGGATGCGGTGTGGCACCGACGATCGCCACGGAGGACTACCTCAAGACAGTGTTCGCCATGCACACCCATGGTGAGGCGGTGACCACGACGGCGCTGGCCCGGCGCCTGGGCCTGTCGCCGCCCTCGGTCTCGGCCATGCTCAAGCGCCTGACCGCCGAGCAGCTGGTGGAACGCCCGGCCGGCCGGCGGGTGACGCTGACGCCACGCGGGCGTCAACAAGCTCTGCGCGTGGTGCGCCGTCACCGGTTGATCGAGACCTTCCTGGCCGACGTCGTCGGAGTGCCGTGGGACGAGGTCCACGCCGAGGCGGAGGTGCTCGAGCACGCCGTCAGCGACCGCCTTGAGGAGCGCATCGACGCCGTGCTGGGCCACCCGACCCATGACCCTCACGGCGACCCGATCCCCCCGCGCTCCGGCGCCCACCACGAGTCGTGGTCAGACCCGCTGGCCACCGCCCACGCCGGCGACCACTTCCGGGTGGAGCGGGTTTCCGATCGCGACAGCGCCGCACTGCGCTACCTCGCCGAGCTCGGCATCAAGCCGGGCGTGGTCCTGGAGGTCACCGACTGGGCACCGTTCGGCGGCCCCTTGTGGGTGCGCCTCGACGGGCAGCGCCACGCGCTGGGCACGGCGCTGAGCCACCTGGTCCACGGCACCGTGCTGAGGCAGGAGCCGTGACGGGGCACATGGCCGTGACCGTAATCACGCTGCTGGCGCTGCTGGCCGGCGGCTGCGCGCCGACGGTGTCGGACGCGCGGGAGAGCGGTCTGGCGGTGGTCTCGACCATGAGCGTGTTCAGCGACTTCGCGGAGGCGGTCGGCGGAGAGCACGTGACGGTCGACACGCTTGTCGACGTCGGCGGCGACCCCCACACTTTCCAACCGGCACCTTCGGACGCCGCCCGCATCACCGACGCCGATGTCGTGCTCGACAACGGACTTGGGCTGTCGCCGTGGTTCGGGCCGCTGGCTGAGAACGTCGAGGGCCAGCTGGTCATCCTCACCGACGGCATCGCCGAGCGCGCGTCGACACAGCGCGGCGGGGTACTCGATCCGCATCTGTGGATGGTGCCGCCGCTGGTCGCCGAGGGTTACGTCACCGCGATCGAGGAGGCCTTCGCCGCCGCCGACCCGCAGCACGCCCAGGACTACACCCGCAACGCCGAGGCCTATCGCGGCGAACTGGAGCAGCTCGACGTCGAACTCGCCCAGCAGATCGCCACCATCCCGGTGCAGCGACGCAAGCTGGTCACCAGCCACGATGCCTACAGCTACTTCGCGGAGCACTTCGGGCTGGAGGTGCTTGGCACCGTGATCGGCGTCACCACCGAGGAGGAGCCGAGTGCGCAGGCGGTCAGCGCCCTGATCGATCTGATCCGCGCCGCGGAAGTGCCGACAATCTTTCTGGAGTCCACGGTCAACCCCGACCTCATCGAGCGCGTCGCCCGAGACGCGCAGGTGGCGATCGGCGAGCCGCTGTACGGCGACTCGGTGGGCGAGCCGGGCAGCGGCGCCGACACCTACGTCGGCATGATGCGTGCCAACGCGCGGGCCATCGTCGCAGGACTCGGAGGCGAAGGGTGAGCCCGTCGGGGGATCTCGCGGTCCGCGGACTGACGGTCACCTACCGGCGGCGGCCGGCGCTGCGAGCGGTCACCTTCCACGCGCCCGCCGGGTCGGTGACCGGGGTCATCGGTCCCAACGGCGCCGGCAAGTCCACACTGCTTAAGGCCGTGCTCGGATTGGTCCGTCCCGACACCGGGGTCGTCACCGTCGGCGGCCGGCCGGCGGCTGCGGCGCGGCGGCGGACCGCCTACGTGCCGCAACGCTCGATGATCGACTGGGACTACCCGGCGGTGGTGCACGAGGTCGTGGCGATGGGCCGCTACCCGCACCTTGGGTTACTGCGCCCTCGCAGCGGCGAGGACCGCCGCAAGATCGACGAGGCGCTGGACCGGGTGGGCCTGACCGAGTACGCCAGCCGTCAGATCGGTGAGCTGTCCGGTGGGCAACAGCAGCGGGTCTTCCTCGCCAGGGCGCTGGCGCAGGAGGCGTCCCTGCTGCTGCTGGACGAGCCGTTCGCAGGCGTCGACGCGCTCACGATCGCGTTGCTCGGCACCCTGCTGCGTGATCTAGCCGCCGACGGGGCCTGTGTCGTCGTCGTCAACCATGACCTGTCGACGATCGACACGCTGTGTGACCGGCTGCTGTTGCTGGCCCAGCGGGTCGTCGCCGCGGGGCCGGCGGCGGCGGTGCTCACCCCCGCGGCGCTCGGCGCCGCCTATGGCGCCGTGCCCGCCCAGCTGGCGGCGGCGATGCGTCAACCCTCAAACGGCGCCTCTCCCAGGGCGGCGTCGGGATGAACGACCTCGTGACGCTGTTCATCGAGCCCGTGACCCGCTACGGGTTCATGCGGGCCGGCCTCACTGCGGCCTTGATCGTCGGCGTGGTCTCCGCGGTCTTGTCATGCCTTCTGGTCGTGCGCCATCAGGCCCTGCTGGGTGACGCAATCAGCCACGCCGTCCTGCTCGGCGTCGCCGTCGGCTACCTGCTCGCCCGCCAGGCCGGGATCTTCTGGGGCGCGCTGGTCGTGGCGGTGCTCACCGGGCTGGCGATCACCTACATCGAGCGCAATTCCCCGGTGAAGCTGGATGCGGTGATGGGCATCTGCTTCACCGCCACGTTCGCCCTCGGGCTGGCGATCATCTCGGTGGCCAAGCCGCGGGGCATCGACCTGTTTCACATCTTGTTCGGCAACGTGCTCGGCGTGTCGTCGGCGGACCTGTGGCTGACGGGGTCGGCCGGCGCCGCGGTGCTGCTGGTCATCGTCGTTGGGTACCGGTGGTTCCACCTGTGGAGCTTCGACCCGCTGATGGCCGAGGCCGTCGGCCTGAAGGTCGGCGTACTCCAGTACGTCTTCACGGCCTTGTTGTCGGCGACGATCGTGGCGTCACTGCAGGCCGTCGGGCTGATCCTGGTGGTGGCGATGCTCGTGACCCCGGGCGCCACCGCGTTGCTCCTGACCAGTCGGCTGCGGACAATGATGCTGGTGGCGGCCGCGGTCGGGTCGGTGTCTGCGGTCGGGGGGCTGTACGGCTCCTACTACTACGACGTCGCGTCGGGTCCGGCGATCGTGCTGGTCGCCACCGCCTGCTTCGTGCTCGCGCTGTTCTGCGGGCCGCGCGGCGGCGTGGTCGCCAGAGCGGTCCGGCGGCACCGCGCGGCGGAGCGCACCCTGGCCGAGGATGTGCTCAAGGCGCTGTTCTCCGCCGACGACCCGGTCGCTTCCACGCCCGTGGGCGACCTGGAGCAACGGGTGGGCGCCGGAGCCGGACGGATCCGGTCCCCGCTGCGGAGCCTGGTCCGCCGCCGGCTCGTCGTCCTGGATCACGACTCGGCCGCGTTGACCACCGAGGGGCGCCGCGAGGCGCTGCGCATGGTTCGCACCCACCGGCTGCTGGAACGCTACGTGCACGAGGCCGAGGGCGTGCCACTGCACGAGCTGCACGACCTCGCCGAACAACTCGAACACGAGGTCGACGAGGCCGAGCTGTCCGACATCGACCGCATCCTCGGGCGGCCTGTTACGGACCCTCACGGCCACCCCATCCCCTCGCCGTCCGGGGAGCTGGCGGCGATCGCCGGACGGCCGCTGGCCGAGCGCGACATCGGCAGCCAAGGGATCGTGACGATGGTCGGTGACGACCGCGCCGACCTGCTCGCCGCGATGGTCCAGGCGGGCATCCTTCCGCAGCGCTTGGTGACGGTTCTGCACCACGACCGCGACGGGGTGCGGGCGCTGGTCGACGGTCGTGAGGTGGTCCTGCCGACCGAGGTTGCGTCGCGGGTGTACGTCGTGGACGCAAACACCAACGGGTCGGGGGTCGCCCCGACAGCCACCAGGCAAGTCCACCCGTGAGGTCGCCGGGTCATCCACGTCAGTCGCGGTCGGAGCCGCCCTATACTCGGGGTCTCGAGGACCGCGCATCGAAAGGCTCGATTCCCATGCCGTCCCACGAGGTCGAGCTGCAGCAGCTTCGCACGCAGCTGCGCTTTCTAGAAGAAGAGGCGGCGCTGCTGCGCCGGCGGCTGGATGACTCGCCGAGCCGTGTTCGCGCCCTCGAGGAGCGCCTGCTGGAGGCCAGGGGACAGCTGCAGGCCGCCGGCACGCAGAACGCCAAGCTGGCCGACACCCTGCGCGACGCTCGCGAGCAGATCGTGGCACTCAAGCAGCAGGTCGAGAAGCTGTCCGCGCCGCCATCGGGCTTCGGAATCTTCCTGCAGGCCTTGGACACCGAGGTCGTGGAAATCTTCGCCCAGGGCCGCAAGCTGCGGGTCCACGTCAGTCCCGAGGTCGCCGTCGACGGGCTGGTGCGCGGCCAGGAGGTCGTGCTCAACGAGGCGCTCAACGTCATCGAGGCGGCACGCTTCGAGCTGGTCGGCGAGGTGATGACGGTCAAGGAGCGCCTTGACGACGAGCGACTCCTCGTCATCGGCCACACCGACGACGAGCAGGTCGTGCGCATCGCCGAGCCCCTGTGCCACGAGCCACTGCTGCGCGCCGGGGATTCGGTGCTGGTCGACATCCGCAGCAACTACGCCCTGGAGAAGCTGCCCCGCCCAGAGGTCGAGGAGCTGGTGCTCGAGGAAGTGCCCGACATCTCCTACGACGACATCGGAGGCCTCAGCGTGCAGATCGAGGCCATCCAGGACGCCGTCGAGCTGCCCTTCTTGCACGCCGACCTGTTCGTGGAGCACGAGCTGCGCCCGCCCAAGGGCATCCTGCTGTACGGGCCGCCCGGCTGCGGCAAGACGATGATCGCGAAAGCCGTCGCCAACAGCCTGGCCAAGCGGGTGGCCGAGAAGGAGGGGCGCGCCGACGCGCGCAGCTACTTCCTGAACATCAAGGGCCCGGAGCTGCTGAACAAGTACGTCGGCGAGACCGAACGGCAGATCCGCCTGATCTTCCAGCGCGCCAGGGAGAAGGTCGAAGAAGGCTTCCCCGTCATCGTGTTCTTCGACGAGATGGACTCGATCTTCCGCACCCGCGGGTCGGGCGTGTCATCGGACGTCGAAACCACGATCGTGCCGCAGCTGCTCAGCGAGATCGACGGCGTGGAGACGCTCAAAGACGTCATCGTCATCGGCGCGTCCAACCGTGAGGACATGATCGACCCGGCAATCCTGCGCCCCGGCCGCCTGGACGTGAAGATCAAGATCGAGCGGCCAAACGAGGTCGCGGCGCGCGAGATCTTCGCCGTCTACCTGCACGCCGGCCTGCCGTTGCACCCGGACCTGGTCAAGGAGCGAGGCGACGAGCACCTCGCCGTCGACTGGCTGATCAGCGAGACCTGCCGGCGGATGTACTCCGACGCCGAGGAGAACCGCTTCCTGGAGGTCACCTACGCCAACGGCGACAAGGAGTTGCTGTACTTCAAGGACTTCAACTCCGGGGCGATGATCGAGAACGTCGTCGCGCGGGCCAAGAAGATGGCCATCAAGCGCTACCTCGACGAGGGCCAGAAGGGCCTCAAGTCCGAGGACCTGTTCCACGCGATCCGCGACGAGTTCAAAGAGAACGAGGACCTGCCCAACACCACCAACCCCGACGACTGGGCGCGGATCTCGGGCAAGAAGGGCGAACGCATCGTCTACGTGCGCACGCTCATCGGTGACGGCAGCGAGCCCGGCAAGTCCATCGAGAGCGTCAACACCGGCCAGTACCTGTAGCCATTAGGCGCACGAGAGCTACGGTCATCGGCTGGATGACTTAGTCAGCGACTTAGTCTACTATGGCGAGATGACTGTGGTAGGCGTCCACGAAGCCAAGACTCACTTGTCGCGTCTCCTCACACGAGTGGCGGCGGGCGAGGAGATCACCATCTCCCGCTCGGGGCGAGCCGTAGCGCGTCTGGTGCCGGTGAGCTCGGCTCATCGGCGGTTCGGTCGTGACGAAGGCGTCTTCGAGGTCCCCGATGACTTCGACGCGCCCTTGCCTGACAAGATGCTTGCCGCCTTCGAGTCGTGAGAGTCCTGCTGGACACCCACGTCTGGCTGTGGTTGCAAGCGTCGCCGCAGCGTCTGATGCCCGAGGCGCTCGATGTCGCCCAGAATCCCGCCAACGAGTTGCTGTTGTCAGCCGCGAGCGCCTGGGAAATCGCGATCAAGCATGCGTTGGGCAGGCTCGCGTTGCCGGACCAGCCGGAGGACTACGTGCCCGATCGCATGGCTTCCAGCGGCGTGGTCGGTTTAGCCGTCGATCACCGGCACGCGTTGCGCGTGGCGACGCTGCCGGCGCTCCACAACGACCCCTTCGACCGCCTCCTCGTCGCTCAGGCGCAGGTCGAGTCGCTCGTGATCATGACGGCCGATAGAGGCGTCCAGCAGTATGACGTATCGGTGATCGCAGCGGACTGACCCGGATTCCTGGGGCCCGCCATGACTCGTGGGGGCGGCTGCCGGCGACCTGATCAAGAGTTGCCGAAGGCGGGATCATCTGCGCAACGGGGTCGCTTACGTCACCGGACAGCGGCGATACTCGAGGTCATGCCGAAGTCGACGACGCGGCCAGGCGCCATCCCGATCTACCTGGAGACCGGGAAACGGCGGGTCTTCGCCTGCTCCATGGATTGGCCGGGATGGTGTCGTGCAGGCAAGGACGAGCAGCGTGCGATGGAGGCCCTGGCTGCGGCGGCACCGCGCTACGCCATCGTGGCCGCTGCGGCGGGCAGGTCCTTCCCCGCAAAGGCAGGGGGGAACTTCCAGGTCGTGGAACGACTGGCGGGCACGGCGTCGACCGACTTCGGTGTCCCAGGCGAGGCCGCCAGCGCCGACGTGGACCCGCGAGGCGTGGCGAGGCGAAGCGCCTGACGCAGCTCGTGGTCGCCGCATGGCAGATCTTTGACCAGGTCGCCACCTCGGCGCCCGCCGAGTTCCGCGACGTCATCAGCGAAACGCGGGCCGACGCCAAGAACACCGAGCCGCTGGCCGAAGAAGGCTGGCCGGTGCGGTACGCCACCCGCCGCTTGGCGTGGCACGTCCTCGACCACGCCTGGGAGATCGAGGACCGCACGGAGCCGGCGGCAGGCTGAGGTTCGGCATGCCTGCCGACCGGCCGAGCCGCCCGAAAATCCCCGGCGAGCCGGCTAGGGGGCTGCGTCATGGGGGTTCATGGCATAGATCAGCTGCTGGGTCCCTTCCCGAATGACCCGTCGCTGTTCGACCAGCCCGACCTTGCGCGCCACCCGTTGGGAGGCATGGTTGTGCGGATCGATGATGGCGATCAAGCGAGCCAACCCCAACACGTCGCGGGCCCAGTCCCGGCAGGCTGCCGCCGCCTCGGTGGCGTAACCGTTGCCCCACAGCTCCGCACGCACGTGGTAGCCGAGCTCGACGTCGACCTGGCCTTCGACCGTCTGCGGTGTGAGCCCGCAGTCACCGACAAACGCGCCGTCGGCGCGCAGGGTGAGCAGCCAGAGGCCATGGCCGTGCTCGTGGTACAGGCGCTGGTTCCACTCGATCCAGCCGCGAGCCTCCGCACGGTCCTTTGGCCGAGGGTAGTGGCGCATGACGCGCGGATCGCCCAGCAGCTCGGCCATGTCGTCCAGATCGCGCAGGTCCATCTGGCGCAGCGCCAGCCGGGCCGTCTGCGGAGGCGGCGTCATCCGGCCACCTATCTCGGTATCAGGTGAGCAGGAGGCGTTCGATGCGGCGGCCGGCGATGGCGACGCCGACCGCGGCCATGGCCAGCAGGAAGGCGATGTGACCGAGCATCGCGACGCCGAATGACCCGAGCGTCAAGGAACGCAGCAGCGCCACACCGTGGTACAGCGGCGACAGCTGCAGCAGCGGTTGGATCGCTGGCGGGTAGACGTCCAGCGGGAAGAACGTCGTGGAGAACAAGAACAGCGGCAGGATCACCATCTGCACGAGGTCGAAGTCCTGCCAGCTACGCATGAAGGTGGTGGCCGCCATGCCGACCGCGCCGAAGGCGAAGCCGATGAGCACCGCGACAGGCAGCGCCAGCAGCCCCATCCACAGGCCCGCTGGCAGCAGCCCGAGCGCGGCCACGACCACCAAGAAGCCGGTGGCATACAGGGCGCCGCGTGCCTGACACCACATGATCTCGCCGACGGCGATGTCGCGCGGGCCCACCGGCGTGGCCAGGATTGCCTCGTAGACCTTGCCGTACTTGAGCTTGAAGAAGATGTTCATGGTCGACTCGTAGATCGCCCCGTTCATCGCCGACGCCGCCAGCAGACCGGGTGCGACGAAGGCGGCGTAGGTCACCGGCTGGCCGCCCGGCCCGGTGACGTCGCCGACCAGCTGCCCGATCCCGACGCCCACGCCGAACAGGTAGAACAGCGGCTCGAAGAAGCCGGAGAACACCACCGGCCAGATGCGCCGGTACACCAACAGGTTGCGCTCGACGAGATACCGGGCCCGGCCGCCGCTGCGGATCGACAGCGGCGGAATGCGCAGCGGCAGCGCGCTCATCGCAGCAGCCTCCAGCGGAAGTTGCGCTCGGCGAGCACCGTGCCCACCCCGATCCACAGCAGCAGGTAGGCCACGTGGATCACCGGCGAGAACGCCGGAGCCGTTCCCAACGCGGTCGCACGGGTCAGCTCCACCCCGTGCCACAGCGGCGTCGCGTATGCCACCGGTTGCAGCCATCCAGGCAGCTGGCTGATGGGAAAGAACGTGCCCGAGAACAGAAACAGCGGGACGATGCCGAAGCGGAACAGCGAGCTGAGGTGGTAGTCGTTGTCCAGGCGGGCCGCGAAGGCGGTGATCGGCGCGCCGAAGGCCATTCCGGTCAAGGTCGCGGGCAGGATCGCCAGGACCGCACCCGGGAAGCGCGCAACGCCGAAGACGGCCATCACCACGACGAACGCCACGGTGGCCATCAGCAGCCGTACCACCACCCACGCCATGTGGCCGAAGGCGAGGTCACGAGCGCTGATCGGTGTCGCCAGGGCCGCGTAGTAGGTCTTCTGCCACTTGATCCCGGCCATCACCGGGAACGAAGAATCACCGGCGGCGGTCTGCATGGCGGTGGCCGCCAGCAGCCCAGGCGCCAGGAACTGCAGATAGCTCAGCCCCTGCAGGCTGGCCGCTTCACCGCGGTCGACCAGGGTGCCCAGACCCATGCCCATGGCCAGCAAGAACAGCACGGGGTTGAGGAAGGTGGTGAACGCGCTGGCCATCCACGTCCGGCGGTAGACCCGTGCCTGGGTCTCCATGAAGCGCAGCGCTGGCGCGGCCATGCGACCCTCAGTCCACCAGCCTGCGGCCAGTCAGCCGCAGGAAGACATCTTCGAGTGTGCTGCGCCGAACGACCACGCTGACGGGCCGCAACCCGCGCTCC
>Ga0136617_10003938_pt1 | contig 13276 bp, 18 predicted proteins | sample AntDrymUQ3222106_2_FD_129672 | JGI IMG/M metagenome (GOLD analysis project Ga0136617, IMG submission 129672) | Polar desert sand microbial communities from Dry Valleys, Antarctica - metaG UQ322 (21.06) | ecosystem: Environmental > Terrestrial > Soil > Desert | place: Antarctica: Dry Valley...
AGCACACTGCGCGCCTGCGCATCGAGTTCGATCGCTGTGGCCACCCGTCCCACGACATAACGTTCGTCAACCTGAGCGCAACTCCTTCAAGCCGACAGAACTTGCGGCGGGGAGCACTAAGGGGTCCGTCGACTACGGGGCGCCGTGGCAGGAGCAGCTGCGGATGACCGGCAAGGCGCTGGGCCGCGGCGACCGTGCGGAGCAGATCGTCACGGATCTCGAACAGCAGTTCGCGTCCGCCCGCGAGGCGAATCCGCAGTTCGCCGGCAAGACGGCCGCCATCATCTACAAGCTCGAGAAGTTCGGCGTCTACGCCAGCGAGGATCCACGTTCGCGTCTGTTGACGGCGCTGGGCCTCAAGATCCCGGCGACGATCGACAAGCTCGCGGGTGACGCGTTCTACGCGGAGCTCAGCAGCGAGCGGCTGCGCCTAGTCGACCAGGACGTGCTCGTCACGTACGGGCCGACGCCCGACAAGCGCAAGGATGTCCTTGAGGACCCGTTGTACAAGCGCCTGGACGCGGTCCGCGAGGGCCGTGACATCTACCGACGGCGAGGACGAGCTGATCGGCGCGCTGTCGTTCTCCAGCCCGCTGAGCCTCCCTTACGCGCTCGAGCAGCTCGTCCCCAGGCTGGTGTCGGCGGTCGACGGCGACCCAGCGACGAAGGTCGCCGAGGCCCGTGAGACCCGGGAGCCCTTGGCGGTGAGCGTCCAGACCGCCGACGCACCGGCAGCCAGCACGGCGCAGGCACGTGCCAGGCGCGACTCGCTGACGGCGATGCTCCCCACGCGCTGGCTGCGGACGGCGGGCCTGCTGGCGGCGGTATTCGCGCTCGTGGGGTGCGTGGCGGCGTCGCTGGCGATCGGGGCGCTGAGCATCCCGCTGAGCGAGGTGATCGAAGCGTTCACCGCGTTTGATGACTCCGATGCGCATGTGATCGTGACCGAGCTGCGGGTGCCGCGCACGGAGATCGGGCTGCTCGTCGGCGCGGCATTGGGAGCCGCGGGGGCGCTGATGCAGGGCGTGACGCGCAACCCGCTCGCCGAGCCGGGGATCCTCGGGATCAACGCCGGCGCCGCGTTCGCCGTCGTGCTCGCGATTTTCCTGCTCGGCGTGTCCTCGGTCGCGGCGTACGCGTGGTTCGCGCTGTTCGGTGCTGGCGTCACCGCGGTCTTGGTCTACGTGCTCGGGGCGTCCGGGCGCGACGGTGCGACGCCGATCAAGCTCGCGCTGGCCGGGGCGGTGCTGGCCGCGCTGCTCGTCTCGCTGACGAGCGCGGTGCTCGTGTTCGACACGCAGACCCTGGATGAGTTTCGCTTCTGGATCGTCGGGTCGATCGCCGGCCGCGACGCCGGCGTCGCGCTGTCGGTGCTGCCGTTCATCGCCGCGGGCCTGGTGATCTCGCTGCTCGCGGGACGCTGGCTGAACGCGCTGGCGATGGGCGACGACGTCGCACGGTCGCTCGGCCAGCGCGTCGCCTTGGCGCGCCTGGCGGCCGGGGTCGGGTTCGTGCTGCTGGCCGGCGGCGCGGTCGCCGCGGCGGGGCCGAACGCGTTCGTCGGCCTGACGGTCCCGCACGTCGCGCGCGCCCTGGTCGGCGCGGACTATCGCTGGATCGTCCCGTACAGCATCGTGCTCGGCGCGATCCTGCTGCTCGCAAGCGATGTGATCGGCCGTGTCGTCGTGTGCCCCGGAGAGCTTGAGGTGGGCGTCGTGACCGCGGTCATCGGCGCGCCGTTCTTCATCTGGCTCGTACGCCGCCGCAGTCTGGCCGAGCTATGACAGCGCGGCGCATCACCGTGCGATCCCGCGGCGTTTCGCTGCGCGTCGACAGGCGCGTGCTGGGTGTTCTGGGTCTGCTGGGGGCGCTGACGCTGTTGGCGTTCGTGGTGAGCGTCGGCCGCGGCGAGTTCGCCATCGCTCCGCTGGACGTCCTCGCGACGCTAGCCGGCTCTGGCAGCGACGCGACGAACTTCATCGTCCTGGACCTGCGACTACCCCGGGCGCTGACGGCGGTGCTCGCCGGGATCGCGCTGGGGATCGCGGGCGCGATCTTTCAGGATCTCGCGCGCAACGCATTGGTTTCGCCGGACGTCATCGGGATCACCAGCGGCGCGGCCCTGGCGGCGATCAGCGTGATCATCCTCGGTGACGCCAGCGGCGCCATGTCCGTGCCACTCGCCGCGCTCGGCGGCGCGCTGGCGACGGGAGCTCTGCTGTATGCGCTGGCGTGGCGCTGCGGCGTGTAGGGCTACCGGCTCGTGCTCATCGGGATCGGCCTGACCGCGCTGCTGAGCGCCGGGATCTCCTATGTCCTCACGCGCGGGCAGATCTTCGACGTCGCGCAAGCCTATGTGTGGCTCATCGGGTCGTTGAACGGCCGCGGCTGGGAGCACGTGTGGCCGCTCGTCGTGACACTCGCTGTCCTCGTCCCGGTCGGCCTGGCGCTCGGCCGTCAGCTCGAGGCGCTGCAGCTCGGTGACGACGTCGCGCGCGCGCCCGGCGTCGGCGTCGAGCGCTCGCGCCTGGCGCTGCTCACCGTCGCGATCGTCCTGACCGCCGTCGCCGTCTCCGCGGCCGGGCCGATCGGCTTCGTCGCGTTCGTCGCCCCGCACGCGCGCCGCATCTGCGGCTCGGTGTCGCCATCCGGCGTGCTGCCCGTCGCGGCCGCCGCCGGGGCGCTGCTCGTGCCAGCCTCAGACCTCGCCGGACGGCTGCTGTTCGCCCCCAGCGAGATCCCGGTCGGGATCGTCACGTCGATCATCGCCGCCCCCTACTTCCTGTACCTGCTGCGCCGCGCCAACCGCCTGGGGGTCACCGGATGACAGACGCACTGCTACGCGCCGACATGGTCACGCTCGCCTACGACGACCGCGCCGTCGTCCGCGACCTCGATCTCGTCGTGCCGCGTGGCCAGATCACCGCCGTCGTCGGCGCCAACGGCTGCGGCAAGTCGACGCTGCTACGCGCGCTCGCGCGGCTGATGAAGCCACGCGGCGGCAGCGTGCTGCTTGACGGACACAGCATCGCGCAGTTGTCGACCAAGCAGGTCGCCAAGCGCCTCGGGATCCTCCCCCAATCGCCGTTGGCGCCGGACGGCCTCGCCGTCGAGGATCTCGTCGCGCGCGGCCGCTACCCCCACCAGACCCTGTTTCGCCACTGGTCCGCCGCAGACGAAGCCGCCGTCGAGCACGCCCTTGAGGCCACTCGGATGACCGAGCTGCGCACCCGGCCACTGGATGAGCTGTCCGGCGGCCAGCGCCAGCGCGCGTGGATCGCGATGACCCTCGCGCAGGAAACCGAGATCGTGCTGCTCGACGAGCCCACGACGTTCCTTGATCTCGCCCATCAGGTCGAGATCCTCGACCTGCTGGCGGATCTCGTCATCGACCACGCCCGCACCGTCGTGATGGTCCTGCACGACATCAACCAGGCATGCCGCTACGCCGACCACGTCGTCGCGATGCGCGACGGCCAGATCCACGCCGCCGGTCCGCCCCACGCAATCGTCGACGCGACGCTCGTGCAGGACGTCTTCGGCCTCCCCGCAAGGGTCATCGACGACCCCGAGACCGGTACGCCGCTGTGCCTGCCCGCAGCGCGGGAGCGGCGGTCTACCGCGTGCTTGGTGAACGCCGGCGATCCCGCCGAGAGGAGCGTGTCATGACGCTCGGCGAGCAGCCTCCGGCGGCCACCGCTGACGCGACGCCGACAGCACCGCGCGTGGCCGACGTCAGCTGCATCGCCGCGACCGTCATACGGGTCGCCAGGATCACTCCGCGCGTGGTCCGCGTGACGTTCACCGTGCCCGGACTCCGTGGAACCGGAAGCGCCGATGAGTGGGTGGGGATCTTCTTCGGCGAGCCCGGCGACCACCGGCAGCGGCGCAACTACACGATCCGGGCGATCCGCCCAGAGGTCGACGAGGTCGACATCGACTTCGTGCCGCACGACGAGGGTCTGGCCGCGGACTGGGCGCGAGCGGCGGCTCCCGGACAGACGCTCGCCATCTGGGACCAGGTCGGATGCGGCTACGACCCGCCACCCGACACCGACTGGCGACTGCTCGTGGGTGACGCAGCGGCGATGCCCGCGATCGGGCGGATCATCGAGGAACTGCCTGCGGGTGCGCGCGCGATCGTCGTCGCCGAGATCGTCGACGAGCACGACCGGCAGACGTGGGCGTCCGCCGCCGACGTCGAACTGCGGTGGCTGTACGGCAGCGGCAACGGCCGCGCGCCCAGCCGCCTGGAGGAGGCGCTTCGCACCTTCCCCCACCCACCCGGCACGGGGTACATCTGGATGGCGGGCGAGCTCCGAACGGTGCGCGCCGCGCGGCGCCACCTGCGCCACGAGCTCGGCCTCGCCGGCGAGCGCTACTCGCTGATCGGCTACTGGCGCACCGGCGGGCAGGCCTGGAGGAGCGCTACGAGGCGATCGCGCCCGAGATGGAAGCGATCTGGGAGCGCGGTGAGGCCGACGGCCTCGACATCGAGAAGATCGAAGACGCCTACGACGCCGCACTGGAACAGGCCGGGCTCTGATCGACGCCGGCCCTACCGACCAACCCCGACCCAGGAGCGGCCGACGTGACCATCACCCTGGACCCGCCCGCCCGCCCACGACGTCCTCGACGACCTCACCCGCCGGCGGTTCGTTACCGGCAGCCTCGGTCTGGGCGTCATCATCCTGACCGGCTGCGGCGGCGACGACCGCGACACGACGCGCACCCCGGCGGCGCAGAGCGGCTTCCCGGTCACCGTCGAACATCAGTGGGGCAGCACGATCGTCGCGTCGCGGCCGCAGCGCGTCGCGGTCGTCGGGCTGACCGAGCAGGACACCCTGCTCGCCCTCGGCGTCAAGCCGATCGTCACGACTGAGTGGTACGGCGAGCAGCCCGACGCCGTCTGGCCGTGGGCGCGGGCCGCGCTCGGTGACGCCAAGCCGACCGTGCTCAGCACCGCAGACGGGTTTCAGTTTCAGTTCGAGACGCTCGCAGCGCTGAAGCCCGACCTCATCATCGGCACGAACGCCGGAATCAAACGCGGCGACTACCAGAAGCTGTCGAAGATCGCGCCGACGATCGCCCACGCCAAGGGCAGCCTGGACTACCTCTCACCGTGGGATGAGCAGACGGCGCTCATCGCCCAAGCCCTGGGCAAGCAAGACGAGGGGCAGGCGCTCGTCAAGCGCGTCAAGGACCGCTATGCAAGGCGGCTGCCGAGCACCCGGAGTTCAAGGGCAAGACCGCGACGTTTAGCCAGGGCGGCTTCTACGAGGGCGACATCTACGTCTACCCCGAGGGGCTGAATACGCAGTTCCTGACGGACCTCGGTTTCGTGACCAACCCGAAGATCAACGCGCTCGACAAGAAGGACGGCCAGCAGGTCAAGGTCTCCCCCGAGCGCGTCAGGGTTCTCGACGCCGACGTGATCGTGTTCGCGACCGACGAGAAGGACGACAGCCCCGAGAAGCTTCTCAAGGTCCCGACCGTCCCGAGGATCCCGGCCGTCGCGCAGAACCGGGCCGTCTACACCGACGAGATCCTGGCCGGCGCGATCTACTTCATCAGCCCGCTCAGCCTGCCCTATGTCCTGGACCGGCTCACACCCCAGCTGGTGGCGGCGCTCGCCGGCAGGGTGCCGCGGGAGCCTGTCGATGCGGCGCCGAGGGGTGAGCACCGTCATCACGCAAGCGCTCGCCGATCCCCCACGCACGTCGACCATGAGGAGCACCGCATGACCATCACGATCGAACGTCCCGTGCATGAGACCGCCCTGGGAGAATCCGCGATGACGGCACGCGCCGCGAGTTCGTGCTCGGCGGGCTGTCGGTCGGGGCGCTGCTGCTGGCCGGCTGCGGCGCCGACGAACCCGCTCGCGACGCCGCCGGAGAGCGGTTTCCTGTCGCAATCGACCACAAGCACGGCAGCACGACGATCCCCGCGCAACCAACGCGGGTCGTGACGGTCGGCTACAACGAGCAGGACTTCGTCCTGGCGGTGGGGATCCGGCCGCTCGGCGTGCGCGAGTGGCGGAGCAAGGAGCCCAAGGGCATCTGGCCGTGGGCACGCGAGGCAGCGGGTGATGCCAGCCGGTCGTGCATTCGGATGACACCACGCCGAACTTCGACGGATCGCGGCACTGAGGCCGGACGTCATCATCGCGACGTATGCCGGGACGACGAAGACCGACTACCGGAAGCTGTCGAAGATCGCCCCCGTCGTCGAGCGGTCCGGTGACTTCGGCGACTTCGGCATGCCGTGGCAGGAGCAGATGGGCACAATCGGCCGCGCGCTCGGGCGCTCGGACAAGGCGGCAGAGGTCGTCGCCGATGTCGGCGCCCGAATCGCCGGTGAGCGCGAGGCGAACCCCGCGTTCGCCGGCTTGACGGTCGTGCTGGCCGGCGGCGTCGCCGGCGGGAGCTTCGGCGTCTTCGGCGCGCAGGACCCGAAGGTCCGCCTGCTCACCGAGCTCGGCTTCACGTCACCCGAGGCGATCGACAGGGCTACCGGGAAGGAGCACTACGGCGAGATCAGCCGCGAGCGCCTTCGCCTCATCGACGAGGACGTCCTCATCTTCGTCGGCGACCCTGGGCTGCGTGATGACCCGCTCTTCCGCCGCCTGGACGTCGTACGCGAGCAGCGGACCGTCAATCTCGACGAGGACGACGCGGCCTACCCGGCGCTGAACTTCAACACGCCGCTCAGCATTCCCTTCGTGCTGGACACGCTCGTGCCCCGCCTCGCCGCGGCCGCCACCGGCAACGGCGCGACGCCCAGCAGCCCATGACCTTCCACGGAACCATCACCCCGGACCCGCGGACTGCTCGTGGTAGTCGGCCTTCCGCTGGTGCTGGCATTCGTGCAGCTGGCCGGCGGCCCCTGTCGCGGCGCTCGGCCGCCGAGCCGGCACAGGCCGCGGCAGCAGCGGGGCTGGCGACCGATCTCGTCACGGGGCTACGGGTGCTCAAGGGCATCGGCGCCGAGCGTGCCGCGACCGATCGCTACAAGCGGGCCAGCGGCGCGTCGCTGCGCGCTGCGCGGGCCGAGGCGATCTACGACGGCGCGACGATCGTCCTTGTCGGCGCATTCCTGGTACTCGTCACGCTCGTCGCCGGACGGCTCGCCGCCGACGGCGCCATCACGATCGGGGCGCTCGTCGCAGCACTTGGGCTGACGCAGTTCCTGATCGGTCCGCTGGGTCGCGTCTCCTACGTCGGCGGCGAGCTCGCCCGCGCCCGCGGGTAAGCACAACGCGTCGCCGACGTCCTCGACGCGCCCGCGGCGATCGACGGAGGGCAGCGAGCGCCGGTCGAGCCCGTGCGCGGCGCGCTGCGCGTGCGCGCGGTCGTCCACGGCTCGCTGAGCAAGTGCGACGTCGACCTGCCGGCCGGTGGACTCGTCGGCGTCGTCGCCGAGGACCCACATGACGCTCGCGCGCTGCTGGAGTGCCTGTCGCGCGCGGCCGATTCTGTGCTCTGGCGTCGTCGAGCTCGACGGCGTGTCGCTGCGAGAACTCGATCCCCAACGGCTACATCGCACGGTGCTATTGCCGTTTGAACCGCCGCAGTTGGCAGTGATCGTCAGCGTCGTCGCGTCGGGGTAGCGCCCGTGGCCGAGGTGCCGCCACCAACTGCGAATCGACGCGACCGCGAACTGCGCAGTATCGGCGTCGATGCCGACGCTGACCCAGCCCTCATCCAGCGCGAGGTCAGAGACGCCGTACGGGTTGACCTTGCCCAGCGTCTTGTCCTTGAAGTCCCTCGTGCGCACGAGGACCGGGTCGCCCGTGGCCGCCGGTGAGCCGGCGATCAGCGTCGACGCACGCGCTTGGCCGTCCACAACAGCGGCAACTCGGGATCCCCGCGCGCCTCGTCGACGACAAGCGCCTCGAGGTCTGAGAGCAACGTCGGGTCAGTCTCAGTCAGTCGCCTGCGACCACCACCAGCCCTGCGCACCCGGCCCGCCGGCAACATCGCGCCGGCCCGGATCTCACGCATCCCTTGGCAACCGTCGTCGCCGACATCCCGGTCGCTCGCACAACCGCCGCCTGCCCACCACGTCTGTGCGACAACGCCTCCGCGCCTGCCCACAGCCGGCGACGACGCTCATCGAACTCCCCGGCCAGCGCCCGGTAGCGATCCCCGATCGCACGCTCATCGATTACGCACCCGGAGTTCTACATAACCCAGCCCGCTCCTTCTACCTTGTTCCTTGACGCTTCCTAAGGCCGCAAAAGGCCGCATTCGAAAAATGCCTGCCATCGACACCATCTTCGCGACCGTCAAGATCCCAGCATTCATCGGTTTTCTGGTAGGCGTTCAGTCCGTCGGTCTTCGGGCATCCGCTCCCCTCGATTCCGACCTTCGAACAGCCGGAACCCTAGGCAGCAAGCGGCGTGCGCCCCTTCTATAGCGATCTCACCAACCCACGGGAACAGCAGGAGCGCCCTAATCAGGGCCTGGGCTCTCGCCCTGCTCTCGGTGCTCCTTGGCGCTGGTTTCCAGGCCTTCCTTCATGGGCGCGGCGGGTTTCGAACCTGCGACCTCTCGCGTGTGAAGCGCGGACGAGGCGTCGTGGATCTGCGCGATTTGCAGGTAAAAAGCGTGAGGTAGCAAGGGCTGCCCTACGCGATCCTGCCGGTTCCTACGCGATCTGGCCGGGGGTTTCGTCCATCGGATGGCCTAAACCCCGGTTGGTTTGGCTGACGATCGCGGCAGGGCCGGTCTCGAGATCCCACCGGCGCCCGCGAACCCCCACCACGGAGCACCGCGGGCAGCGCGCCTGCGAGGTTCGGGGGGGTCGCGGTCGCGCTGGGCTCGACAGCACGGCACAGATGGCCGTCGTCGGTTCTTCCGAAGAGCTCGTTGACCTGCTCTGCGCGGCCGCCAGGACCCCGGGCGGTGAGGTCGGTCTGCTGAAGACCGCTCAGGTCGCGCGGATCCTCGGGCGCCGCCGCGATTGGGTGCACCGAAACGCTGGCCGCCTCGGCGGCTTCCGGCTGCCCGGAAGCGACGAGTGGCGCTTCTCGCCGCGCGGCGTGGCGATCGGCGTCCTCGGTCCGCATGACGCCACCAGCGCCGGCGTGCCCGGCCCTCGGCCTGCCGGCCGCCGACTCGCCTACCCGCCCGCCAAACAGACGCTGGCCGACCGCCCGCGGCGCGCGAACACCGATCAACGAGGAGGACCAGATGCCCCGCCCGGCCCGCGGTACCGTTGAGATCGTCAAGCGCAAGGACGGCCTGCGCACCTTCTGGGTTCGCCTGACCATCGACGGGCGCCGCAACCGGGTGCGCCTGGGCACTGATCGCGACGGGTGGACTCCCGCCCGCGCGCAGGTCGAGCTTGAAGAGCAGATCAAGGCCGTCCGGGCGGGCACGTGGACGCGCCCCGAGCCGCCGGCCGCCGCCGACGACAGCGACCCGACGTTTCGGATGTTCGCGTCGAGTTGGCTTGAGGACAACATGCTCGAGTGGCGTCCGAGCACGATCGCAGACATCAAGTGGCGGCTGGAGAGCCATCTGCTTCCGCACCTCGGCGAGGATCGCCTGTTGACGTTTGACATCCCGCGCGTCACCGTCGTGAAGACCGCGCTGTTGAAGGAGAGCCGGCGGATCGCCGAGCGTCTCGAAGCCGGCGTGGTCGAGCGTGATGCGCACAACATGCCGCTGCGACCGTTGTCCAACGAGTCGATCAACAAGTGCATGGCGCTGCTGAGCCGCATCCTCGATGACGCCGTCGAGCGCGGGTACCTGCGCGACAACCCGTCGCGGAGGGTGCGCCGCCTGCGCCACCACCGCCCGAACCGGCCGGTGCTCGAGCCCCACGAGGTGCGGGCGATGTTCGAAGCCGCCGACCGCCTGGATCGACGAGCCACCGGTGTCACCGACAAGGTGCTGGAGGTCGCCGAACTTCGCCGGCAGGCCATCCCGTACAAAGAGATCGCAGCGCGGCTGTCGATCTCGATCTCGACGGCGCACTACCGCCAGTCGCGCTACGAGCAGGCCAGTGAGCCAATTCCATTCGTTCGCGCCTGGGTGCGCCTGTTGTGCGCTGCCGGATTGCGCATCGACGAGGCCTGCCGAGCCCGCCGGTGCGACATCGACCTGATCGCCAACTGCCTGCGCGTCGGCCACGCCAAGACACCCGCCGGCGTACGAACGGTGCAGCTCACACCCGACAGCGTCGCCGACCTCGAGCACTACCTGGAGATGACCTGCGAGCGGCCCGCGTCCGGCCTGCTGCTGCCGACGAGCAACGGCACGCCCTACAACCGCACGAGCGCCGCCACGAGCATCATCAAGCCGCTCGTCGCGCAGACCAACCTCGTGCTCGCCGAACGCAAGCAGCCCGCGCTGCGCGACGGCGTCACCGCGCACGCCCTGCGCAAGACCTACTTCACGTTCCTACACGAGGCCGGCGCCCCGCCACGGTGGGTCGCAGACCAGGGCGGACACAGCGACCCGTCAACGTCGCTGCGGATCTACACCGAATCACTGCGCGGGCGCGAGCGCGGACATCACGGCCAGGCCTTCGACGACCTCCTCAACGGAGACAGCGACCGCGGCCCCGATCCCCCGGGACCGCGGCCGAGCAGATGAGCCCGCCGCGCACGCTGGTTTCGCGCGTTGTGACGCGAGGCCAGCTGATGGCGACTCATCGACTTCGGCGCCCGGCCTGGAAAGGCGATCGCGGGCTCTCGCACGGTTCGGGACGACAACGCGTCTCAGAAACGTGTCGGCTCGTGAGCTTCAGACGGCCGGTCCAACCTTCCGCTCGCGCTCGAGATCCGCGCTCTGCCGACGCTCCTGCGTTTCGTCCAGAGCGGCAGCACAGCCGGATACTCCCGGAGGGCTGTCGCCTACGCTGGATCATTGGGGTCAGCGTCCTCGGCACGCTCCGTGTGGCGTTCCGGGAACCCAGGCCACTTGGGGTCGATGCCCTCGCTGCGCAACAGTTCGGCCTCGACCTTCATGATCTGTTCGACGGCCTGCTTGTCTGCGAGGACGTAGCCCTTGGGGGGTTCTACTCGCTCCATCCGCTCACCCTCCTCACGAGTTCGTATATCTCGTCGTCGAGCCATCTGGGCTGCCCGTGTTGACCACGACGTCGCCGTGACATGAGGAGCGCGTAGATCTCGGCAACCAGTTCATGGGTGTAATCGGCACGACGGTAGCCGCCGCGTCGGATGACGTCTGCGACGCCGTCGGGCGCCAGCGCAAGCAGTCGTTCGCCGGCGACGACGTCCTCGCGGGTCGCACGCACAACCGAGAGTGCGTGCCCCCACTCGTGCCACGCGATACGCGCCAGCATCGCTTCGTAGCTCAGATCATCGAGATCCTCCAACGCGTGATGAGCCGCGTTGATCAGCACGACCCGAAGCTCCGCGATCCATACGCCGGCAGCGTCATCCAAAGCGGCCTCGTCCCCACGCGTCACGCCGGTGTGTCCAGCGGACCGCAGCAGATCGTCCACTATCCGGCCGAGAGATCTCGTCGTGACCTGCCAATCTATGCGCCGATGTTCACCAACAGCTGGCGGTCGTAGGCCGGTAGGTCCTGCCACGCGGAGACAACGATCTGCTCTGCGAGCATCTCGCGGTCGAGCGGGGCGTGGGGATCCTCCTCGGGCATTGCCCCGATGAAACCGTATCCGGCACTGCCGCGATGTCGTCAGGTGCCGCTCCTGGTCAAAGTAGTCGACCTTCGGAACTGCATCCGTTCCACCGCCGGGGACCCCGGTCATCTCGCCTCGGCGCAGGACATCTGGGCGCTGTTGGCCGGTTACCAGCAAGCTGGGCAGCGGGCCGCCCTCGCCGCTCTGCTGCGCGGTGGCTCTGGGCTCGACTTCAAGAGCACCATCTACGCCCGCCAGATCGCGCAGGCGCTGCCCGACGTGCCGCCGACCGTGGCGGCGATGATCGAGCTGGTGCACCGGTTCGTTGTCGGTGATGCGCAGGCCCGTGGCGTTCACGATCTCTGAAGACCGCGATCAGCAGGCGGCCCTTGCCGACGACAGTCCGCGGCTGCTCGTCACCTCGCCGCCGGGATCCGGCAAGACGCTCACGGCTGTCCAGCTGATCGCCCGCGACGTCGACGTAGGGCGGATCGGCCCGACTCAGCGCGTGCTGGTGCTGACGTTTAGCCGCAACGCCCGCGCGCAGCTCGAGCGCTACGCGGACATGACCAGCTCGTCCGCCTGGCCAACGAGCTCGCCCGTCACCCGGCGCGGCGCCGGCGCCGCAGACTCGCGCACGACGAGGTCGAGGACCTCGTCGACCTCGAGCTGACCGGGGATCACCGCAGCAGGTTCGGTCACCTCAGCGCATCCACAGCCACAACGGCGACGCGGGACGCGGCGGCGGCGACGACGACGACGACGACGACGACGAGCATCGTGTCAATCGACGCGGCGAACATGCCGTAGCCGCCGGCGGCCCCATCGCATGATGCGCCCGGACGGTGTCGTGACGTCTGAAGGCCTGATGCGTTCCCACGTGCTCCTCAGCGAGTCCTTGAGCCACACCCGCGCCTGCGGCTCATCAGACGTATCAGCACCACCGTGAACTCACCGCTGGCCCGCTCGTGAAAGCTGGCGCGCCGCGGGAACCAGGTGTCCTGCGGCGCAAGAACCGATCCGCGATCACCGAGCTCTTGCTGCAGCTCGCTCAGCAGTAGCCGCGCCTGCAGCTCGTCGCTGTCCTGGGGCAGGTGACGTACAGCGTCGTCGTCGTCAGCTGCTTCTCAGCGACGGCCGCTGGATCACAGCGATGCTCCCGCCTGGCCACCCGCTGGCTCACTGCATCGGCGCGCCCGGGACGCCCCAACGCACGTGCTCGTGGGTTGAACCCAGCAACTGCAGCGCGGCGATTACCGCGGCGGATGCCGCGTGTCCGTGACGATCGGCCCACATGCGTAGGTACAGACGGGCCCCCTTGTAGATGCCGATGATCGTCTCGATCGCCATCGGTCGCTCTCGTTGCGCCCAGTCCTCGAGCGTGCGCGCGGTCTCGCGCAGCTGCTCGCGCTCATAGGCGGCGTCGGGGTGGGCAGCTTCGATAATGATCTCCGCGGCCTTGAGAGCGTGCGCGCATTCGCGCAGGGCGCCCGCAGCGGCGATCTGCGGTGGCGCGATCTCCATGGCCGGCGGGCGCGTGTCCCGGCCCCGGTTCACCGGACACTTCTGTGGTGAACGTGGTGATCATGCCACGAGCGTCTGACGGAGCAGGTGCTCGCGGGCTTCGATCGGTGTGCGGTAGGCGTGGCGCTCGAGC
>Ga0136617_10003939_pt1 | contig 13274 bp, 13 predicted proteins | sample AntDrymUQ3222106_2_FD_129672 | JGI IMG/M metagenome (GOLD analysis project Ga0136617, IMG submission 129672) | Polar desert sand microbial communities from Dry Valleys, Antarctica - metaG UQ322 (21.06) | ecosystem: Environmental > Terrestrial > Soil > Desert | place: Antarctica: Dry Valley...
CGCTGCGCCGGCAGCATGAACGGACCACCAAGCGCCTGCTCGCCCAGCTCGAACGCCTCGGACATACCGTCACGCTGCAAGGAGCCACCGCCGCGTAGGGCCAACCTATTTTCCTACCAGCCCGACATCGAGCTACAAGGAGCTCTCCTCGCAGCTGGACATGCCGCTTGGTGCGATTGGGCCCATACGCGGCCGGGCGCTCGTGCGGCTGCGCCGCGACCACGTGCTGCAGGGACTGGCCGCGGCGTAACGTCGCCGGCGCCGGCGCCGTGGTCATGTGCAACAGGCCGCCGAAGCGCGGCCGCGCGGCGGATGCTCGGGGCAGCGCGCGGTCCGGGTACACGAGGACGCCGCCGCAGCTTCCGAGCCTCATGCCCACACCGCCACAAACATCCAGGTCAACGAGTTCGCGACCGGGCGATGAACGCGCTGTTGCGCGGATGCTCCTCGCCAACCGCCCGTGGAAGCTCGTAAGCGATCTATCGACGATGATCGCCGCGACGCTCGGCACGGCCGCGTTCCTCGTCATCACCTCAAACGCGTGGGGCCTGGCCGACCAACTCTCCGCGCTGCGACTGCTCCTGCTCAGCGTGCTCTCCGTGTTGGTGCTGGCGACCTGGCTCATCGTGAGCCACGGGCTCTGGGAGCCCCCCACGGACTCTGCCGATCGCCAAGGGCACGACGGGCGAACGCCGCGACGTTCCTCACGCTGTTCAGCGGGCTGCTGCTGGGCTATCTCGTGCTGTTCGTCCTGGTTCTGCTGGCCGCCGCGCTCGTCACTGCAAACGGCTACCTGGAGTCCAACCTCCAGCATCCGACCGACTTCGGTGACTACGCCACGGTGACATGACTGATCTGCTCGCTCGCGACGGTCGCAGGCGCGATCGGATCCGGCTTCGAGAAGGACGTGTGCGACACGATCAGCCGGTACCGCGTAGACGCTCTGAGCGATCGGCGCAACATCCAGACCAACGACAACGAGATCGAGAGCGCCGGCGAGATCGTCGAGAAGGAGCGCAAGGGGCTCTCCGCCGGCGCACCCGGCACGTCGGTCGCTTCGAGTACCGCGTCACGCTGCCCGGTCCGATCGACCGCGACGCCATCGACGCGTCGCTCGACGAGGGCATCCTGCGGGTCACGGTGCCCAGGCCCGAGACCGCCCGCCCGCGCCGCGTGCAGATCGATACCGCGCGAGGCAACGGCGGGGCAGGCGAGCCGGCGGCCACGACGTAGCCATCGTGCTCCTCAGCGCAAGCGAAGTCGACCGTGCGCTCGCCGGCCACCCCGGCTGGCGACGCGTCGGCCAGACGCTCATCCGCGATCTGAACATGCGCGACTTCCACGAGGCTTGCGCCTCGTGGACCGCATCGGGATGCTCGCGGTCGACTACCTGCGCCGGCCGGACATGTGCATCTCGGAGTTCAACCGCGTCCGGCTGAGGGTCGTCAACTCACACCACGCCGGGCTGACCGAGGCCGAGCTGCGGCTCGTGGCCAAGACGAGCGCCGTCATCGACGAGCACCACGGGCCGAGCCAACGGCCCGCCGGCGCGACGCCGCCGCGCTCCCGCCAGCTCGCGCGCGCGGCAGGCGAGCTGGCGCAGTAGCAGGTCGGTCAGCCGTCGAGCGCCTTCGCCAGCGCCGCCTCGATCTCCTCTCGCCGCGGTTGACGTAGAGGATGCACCGCACCGAGTGCGGCTCGTGCAGGACGGCGTGGAGGACGGCCGCGACGTCGTCGCGCGGCACGTGGTCGCGGATCGGCTCGCGGTCGATCCGCACGCGCCCGCTGCCCGGGTCGTCGGTCAGCCGGCCGGGCCGGAGGATCGTCCACTTCCGATCAGAGGCGACCAGCGCCTCGTCGGCCTGCGCCTTGGCACGCAGGTAGACGCTGAAGACGTCGTCACCGTCGGGCGGGCTCTCGGCGCCGACGGAGCTGATCATCACGTAGCCGTCGACGCCCGCGCCACGGGCGGCCTCGAGCAGCTTGATCGCGCCGTCGCGGTCGACGGACCACTTGCGCTGCGGCCCGCTGCCCGGTCCCGCGCCGGCGGCGAAGACGACCGCGTCGGCCCCGGCGATCACGCGTTCGATCTCGGCGACGCCGGCGTGCTCGATGTCGCAGACGGCGGGCTCGGCGCCGTCGGCGCGCAGATCCTCGGCGTGGTCGGGGTTGCGGATCAGGCCCCGCACCTGCTCGCCGTGGGCGACGAGCAGGTGCGTCAGCCGGCGGGCGATCTTGCCGTGCGCGCCGGCGATGGCTACGAGCATCGTGGGGTTGCGGTCAGCGCTCGAAGACGCGCTTGAGCAGGCTCGCGGCGATCAGCGCGCGCGTGCCCCAGAAGACGAGGTTGATGCCGACGAGCAGGCCGATCGACCATGCTGCGGAGCTTGGCAGGTCAAGCGCGACGAGCGCCGCGAGCACGATCGAGAGCACGCCGCCGATGAGCAACCAGCCCGCTCCGGGCAGGCCGCGCAAGCACCACGCGGCGATGAGCTGCAGGCCGCCGCTGGCGACGAACCAGATCACGAGCAGCAGCGTGAGCGTGAGTGCGCCATCGCCCGGGAACACGACCATGTACACGCCGAGCGCGAGCAGCGCCTGCAGCGCCCGCTCCCACGATCGGCCGGCGGCTCGCTGGGCCCAGTGTCAATCGCCATCACGACGCCCAGGTACACGAGGATCCATCCGATGAAGATCGTCATGGTCAGCGTGGCGATCGGCGGGACGATGATCACCGCGCCGCCGCCGAGAAGCGCGAGGATTCCGGTGGCGACCAGCCACCTGCGGGCCTGCTTGACGTCGCTGCCGAACAGGCGCAGCGCGTCGAACCAAGCGGTCATCGTCGGCGCGGACGGGACGCCCGAGTGGGAGAAGCGTTCAGTCCAGGGCGGGGCCATCGCCAGGTGCCTCCTGTAAGACGGGGTCTACGACTGCCGGTAGGCCAGGACGACACCGACGCCAGCGCAGGACGCCGGCTGCCCCCCCGCTTGCTTGCCCGCGGGGCGCGGCCTACCGGACCCGCCAGCGAGCCACAGAGGAGTGGTTGGATGCTGCGTTTCCGCGAGGGCGAACAGCGCGCCACGAGGGTGGAGCTGTTCTTCGACCTCGTCTTCGTGTTTGCCATCACGCAGCTGTCGGCGCTGCTCGTCTCCGACATCTCGGTCAAGGGGCGGCGCGCGTCCTGTTCCTGCTGCTCGTCCTGTGGTGGGCCTGGAACTACACGACGTGGATGACGAACTGGTTTGACCAGTATCTGGATCACCGGCGCGATCGCGCCCGACGAAGGCGCGCGCGCGCTGATCTGGGGCGCTGCGCTGATCCTCGACTACGGCGGCCCGCTGGCCGGCTTCTGCGCGCCGGGACTGAAGCGCACCGAGGCGACCGAGTGGGAGCTTGAGCACGGCCACTTCGTGGAGCGCTTCGAGCTGTTCGTGATGATCGTCCTGGGCGAGTCGATCGTCGTGACCGGCGCGACCGCGTCACAGCTGCACCTGAGGGCAGCGCGCTCGGCAGCGCTCGTCGTCGCGTTCCTCGGAATCGCGGTGTTCTTCTGGCTGTACTTCGACGAAGTCGCCGATCGAGCAGCGCACGATTGTCCGGCGCCGGCCCCGAGCGCGGACGGCTCGCGCGCGACGCGTTCACCTACCTGCACATTCCGATCGTCGCCGGCATGCTCGTGACGGCGGTCGGCAACGAGCTCGTCATCGCCCATCCGCTGGATCCGCTGCACGGCGAGCAGCTCATGACGCTGGTGGCAGGTCCCGCGCTGTACCTGCTCGGGCATGTGGCATTCGGGCTGCGGCTCACGCGCGCGTGGCCGCTCCAGCGCTGCGTCGCGGGGCTGCTCGTGCTGGCATCGGCGCCGCTGGGTACGGTGCTGCCGGTGCTGGCGACCCGGGCGCTCGTGTACGGCGTGCTCGCGGTCGTGGCGGCGTTGGAGACCCACGCGCGGCTGTGGGGTCGTCCGGCGAACGTCGGGCGGCCGGGCTGGGCCGTCGCCCCGAGCCCGCGGCATGTCCCGGCACGGCGCCAGAGGGCGAAGGACTGACCGGCTGAGCGGCGTCAAGCCGGCGCGGGCGGGCTGCGGCGCTTCGCGTTCTGATCGGGGTGTCAAGCCCCGGCGCGCAGCCGTGCGACGAGCGCCGCGACGCGGAGGCGGATCTCCGGCAGCAGCGCGTAGAGCCGCTCGCCCGGGCATTCGGTGGCCAGCCAGTCGCGGTGGCCGCTGATCGTCGCGGAGTGCGCCGTGGCGCCCGAGATCGGGTTGACGTAGGTCCCGGTGGCGCGGGGGTCCAGCCCGGTGACAGCGGCGAGGACGGCGAGCGTGCCGGTGAGCGAGCGCAGCGCCGGGCGCGAGGGGGCGGCGTCCGTGAACTCGCCGATGAGCGCGACGCCGACGTTGCCGGCGTTGAAGCCCGCGGTGTGCCCTGCGTTGACCGCGAACGGGGCGACGCCGGGGCCGGGCAGACCCTCGAAGACGGGCACAGCGTCGGTGCCCGAGGCGCGGCCCTCGTAGACGCAGCCACGATGGTCGATGAGCAGCTGGTAGCCGATGTCGCCGAAACCGAGGTCAACGGCGTGGTAGCGGTAGACCGCGCGCACCACGGCGGCCGGGTCGCTGCCGCCCGGCTCGGTCGCCGTGTGGTGCACCGTGAGTCGCTGGACGGGGAAGTACGCGGGCGGCCAGAGCTCGTTGCCGGCGGCGTCGAAGCGCAGTGAATCGTCGGCGCCCCAGCCCGCGCGGTCGCGCAGGCATTGTCGCGCGGGCGGGCCCGCAGCGGCCGGCTGGCGGGCGCCGACGCCCGCGGCGCGGCCGCGCTGGAGCGCGCGCCGCGGCCCGTCCGTGGTGTTGATCGCCACGGCCCGCACGTCGCGTGCGCCCGCCGGCGCGCGCACCTGGTAGGCGATCGCGCGTTGCGCGGCGACCAGCTCGCTGGCGAAACGGCCACGCGGGCGCATGTCGCCGTGATGCAGCGCATGCCAGCGGCCCCACCGCCCGTCGCGCCGGAATCGCACGGAGCCGGTCGCGGTCGGCGCGCCCCGCCAGTGCACACCCAGGAAGTCGATCCGCATGGCGGGTGCCACGGGGCGGGAGCCCACCGAGGCCGTCCGCGCTAGCGTCTCGGGAGCCGTGGCGGCCTGTGCACCGGCCGGGAAGATCAGGGCGGCGACGAGCAGCACACCGGTCGTCCGCGGCCTGGTGAGGCGACGGTGAACGCTGACCATGGCGCGACCATACGCGACGCTGCACCCGGTGGCTACCCGGTCTGCTTGAACCCATGTAGTGCTCTCGCCGTGACCTGTCGAGATGCTCGACGGCGTAGCGCAGTGGGACAACGCCCAGCCCGTGCACCGCAACGCGGTGCGCGGCATCGGGGCGGCGTGGTCGTCGAGGAACGTGAGCGGTCGCTGCGGGTCGTGCTTGCCCGCTTCACGGATCCATCCCCCACGGCCTTCTGGATGAGGTCGTGCTTGTCGTCGACGAGGAACTCGGCGATGGCGAACGAGTCGTCCAGATCGCCCTGGCGGATGAAGAAGTAGGTGGGACGATCGCGGAGCGGCACTCCGGCGGTGGCGTCTTGCGGCGGGCCTGGAAGTCCATGATGCTCACCGCGCCGACCCGGGCCTCGTGCGCGGGGGTGCTCGAGCAGCGCCTCGATCTCGCCGGGCGCCATGTCGATGAACGACTGGGCGAGCTTGAACACCCGTGCCCATCGGGACGCCGATGAACGGATCCGCGCGGCCCTGACGCAGCGCTCGTCCGGAGCTCGGCAGGGCGTCGTCGGGGCGCAACGCGGTGAGCTGGGCGACGATGTTCTCGACGGTGAGTGGCTGTGGTGGCGATGGCGCTTCCGGTGGTTTGCTCAACTGATCGGTTGAGCACACGCGCGTCGTGCAGCTGACGCCGCCCGGATCGGCCTGCTCGATCGTGATCGGCACCGGGCTGACCGAGATGGCGCCCGGGGTCGTGCAGGGCCTGCAGCACACCGTCACCGACATGGACGCCGCCCGTGACGCGCTGCTCGCCCGAGGCGTCGAGGTCGGCGAGGTGGCTGAGATGGGGGGCTTCAAGTTCGCCTCCTTCAGCGACCCCGACGGCAACGGCTGGGTGCTGCGGGAGATCCGCGAGTCCGATCGCTCCTAGCGCGCCGGGCAGGGCTCGGACCGCGGACCTGCGCGTTCGTGGACCGACCGACCGACGCTGCTCGTGCCCGTCAGGCGGCGCGGCGGCGGCGACGGCGCGCCGCGCGGCGCCCTCCGGGCTTGAAGACCGACAGACCGGTCGCCAGCGTGAGCGCCACGACGTCGTAGGCGGAGCCGGCGATCAGCCACGCCTCGGCGCCGCCCTCGCCGCTGCGCATCGCCTCGGTGCCGGGGCCGAGCACGAGCGCGCCGACCAGGATGACCCCGACGAGCAGCACGAGCTTGGCGACAACCCAGCCGTAGCGCAGCACGCCCCACTTGCTGGCGAGACCGAGCACGATGCCGGTGATCAGGGCAGCAAAGCTCAGCGGGATGCCGAACAGCACGGTGAACATCGTCAGCAGCTCGTAGGACGCGGCGGCGAGCTCCGGGTCGCTGGTCGTGGCGGCGCGGACGTTGATGGCGAGGACGGCGGCGACGTCGCCCAGCAGGCCGACGCCGGCGATGATGTGCGCCGTCAGCACGGCCCGGCGGACGGCGGGGCGCAGGCTGAGGCGAGGACCACTGGACACGCGCGGCTTGGCGGAGTCGGCGGCCGGAGGTGGCGAGACGGGGTGCGTGGCAACGGTCATGGCACCACCGTGCAGGCTGCCGGCACGTCCGTCGTCGGCCGCGTGGCGAACCTCGCCTCCTCCGCACAGACCAGACGCCGCCGCGTCTCCTCCGCGAGGATGAGACGCGGCTCGTCAGCGCAGACGACCCGCCGCGGGAGAACCTCTTTGTTCTCAGCGTTGTGGCGATCGGCGGCGCGAGGTTTGATGGCCGCACGCGTTCGAGCCTCACGGCGGCGGCGTACGGCACCGGCGGCAGCGGACTGGCAGGACCGCGGGGATCATCCTTCGAAGATCCGCAGCCCGACGATCCCGGTCAGGACGACGACCCAGGAAGACCAGGCGCAGCGGCGATGCCGGCTCGCCGAGAATGACGATCCCGGCGACGGCGCCGCCGACAGCCCCGATGCCGACCCACACGGCGTACGCGGTGCCCGCCCGTGAGCTGTCCGCGCGACCGCCGATTCCGCGTCGACTACCGGCTGACGCCGAAGGGCGACGCGCTGCAGGATGCGATCACCGCGATCTCCCGATGGGCCGACCAGTGGGTCGAGGAGCCGGTGCGGGGGACGCCGCTCACGGAGACCCGCGCGGCGCCTGCTGCCTCCATAGGCGATCCTGTAACCCCGATGCGCGCGCCACCGGGCGCGCGACCGCCGCGCGGATCGCGTCCTCCGTTCCTACGAGCACGAGCCGCGTTCGCGCGCGCGTCGCTGCGGTGTAAAGCAGTTCGCGGGTCAGGATCCGCGCGGTTGGCGCGGGAAGCAGGACGACGGCCGTGTCGAACTGGGAGCCCTGGCTCTTGTGGATCGTCATCGCGAAGGCGGTCTCGATCGCGCCGAGGCGGGTGGGGGTGAACTCGAGCAGCTCGCACCCGCGTGCGAAGGCGGCGCTGACGCGATCGGGGCCGGTCCGCACGATGACGCCGGTGTCGCCGTTGTAGAGGCGCAGCTCGTAGTCGTTCTGGGTCACGAGCAGGGGCCGGCCGACGTAGGCGGGCCCGTCGGGGTCAAAGCCGGGGATCGCAACGGCGAGCCAGCCCTCGATACGGGTCGTCCAGGCGGCGACGCCCTGCCCGCCGCGCCGGTGCGCGCAGAGAATCCGGAAGGCGCCGAGGGCGGCGATCGCGTCGTCGGCGGCGCCTGTGCGCGCGGCCTCGACGACCGCGCGGCCGGCGGCCACGGCCTCGTCGCGGACCCCGGCGAGCGCGGGCTGCGCGTCGGACGCAGCAGCGTCGAGCGCGATCCAGGACACGTCGTCGGGCTGCGTTTCGAGGCGCTCCATCACCGCGTCGGGATCGCCGCGCCGGATCGCCTCCGCGAGCAACGCGATGCCGCCGCCGAAGCGATGGACGTGGTCGAGGACGACGATGGCGCTGTCGCTGGCAACTGGTCCGTCAGGCACGATGTCGCCGAGCACCGCGCCGGCCTCGATCGAGGTGAGCTGACCGGGGTCGCCGACGAGGATCAGACGCGCGTGGGGACGGACCGCCTCGACGAGGCGGGCCATGAGCGATAGCGAGACCATCGACGTCTCGTCGACGATCACGACGTCGTGCGGCAGCCGGTTGCCGCGGTGATGGCGAAAGCGGCTGTGGCTGCCGGGTCGCCAGCCGAGCAGCCGGTGCATCGTGGAGGCGTGCAGGTCGAGCAGCTGGGCGCGCACGGCGCCATCGACGTCGAGCGCGACCGCCTCGGCGTGGACGGCCTCTTCGAGGCGGGCCGCCGCTTTGCCGGTCGGCGCGGCGAGCGCTACGAGCGGTGGCGGGTCGCCGGCGGCGGCCGCCTGTTCGGCGAGCAGCGCGACGATCCGCGCGACGGTCGTCGTCTTGCCGGTGCCGGGCCCGCCGGCGACCACCGCGAAGCGCCGCTGCACGGCCGCGGCTGCGGCCAGGCGCTGGGCCGCATCCGCTTCGCCGCCGGTGAACATGCGCGCAAGCCCACCGGCGAGGACGTCGTCGTCGGAGCTTGCGGGCGGCCCGTCGCTGAACGACCGCAGGTCCGCGGCAACCTCGCGTTCCTCGCGCCAGTAGCGATCGAGGTACAGGGTGCTGCCGACGAGGCGCAGCGGGCGGGCGGCGTCGGGTTCGGCCTCCTCGCCGACGGCGGCGAGTGCGCTGGCGGCGAGCGCCCGCACCCATTCCTCGGGATCGGGCCACGGCAGCGCCGACAGGTCGACGGGCTCGTCGGAGTCGACCGCCGCTGTGGAGCGGATCGTCGCGAGGTCGACGAGGACGTGGCCAAGGCGCGGGCCGCGAACGGCGAACGCGGCGGCGAGCGCGACCCGGTCGTCATGCTCGCCGGCGAGCTCGGTCAGCCGCACCGCGACGTGGACGTCGGCGGCCGACAGCACGCCGATGTCGTTGAAGGCGCGTAGCAGCCCGGGGGCGTGGCGCGCGCGCCGCGGGTCGTGCAGGTCGACCTCGGTCGCGGCTGGCCCGGTCACCGCGTCTCGCCTCGGTCGAACAGGTCGCTGAGCGCCTCGATCAGCGCGCCCGGCGGGCGCCACGCGAACACGCCGCATGGTGCGCCGTCGACGGTCGGCGTCTCGGCGCCGGTCATTCCGCGCAGGAACAGATACAGGACACCGGCGATGTGCCGGTCAGGGTCGTAGGCGGACAGCCGCCAGCGCAGGTAGCGGTGCAGCGCGACGGTGTACAGGAGGGCCTGCAGCCCATAGTGGCGGTGGCGCATCTCCGCGCCGAGCGCGGCGGGGCGGTGGTGCCACGCCGTCAGCTCCTCCCCCGGCCCGGCGAGCCAGTTGGTCTTGTAATCGGCGATCGCGTAGCGGTGCGCGTCGCCGTCGCCGCCGCGCACGCGCAGGACCAGGTCGATGCTCCCGGTGAGGTAGCCGCGCACGCTCTGGCGCAGCGACGGGTCATTCAGGCGCACGGCGTAGCCGTGCAGCGGGTCGCCGGGCGGGAGATGCTCGCGCAGGAGCGCGGCGATCGCGGTGAGCGTCAGCCGGCCGGTCGGCTCGTCGCCACCGACGAGCGGCAGCTCGAACTCAAACTCGTCGAGGCGGTCGGCGCGCACGATGTCGCACAGGCGCATGCCGCCGACCAGCGGCCCGAGCGACGTCCGCAGCGCCGCGCTCAACCCGCCGGCGGCGACACCCGCGTCGCCCAGGTCGACGTGACGCCATCCCTGCCCCTCGGCGATGCGCGCCGCCACCTCACCCTCCAGATCGGGGGCCGTGAAGTCGGCCGCCTCGAGCACCCGGTGCACGAGCGTGCCGACGTGCATGCCGACGGGCATGGCGGCCAGCGCGACGGGGCCGGTGAGCAGCGCGGCCTCGGCCTCGTCCGCGAGCTCGGCCGGGACCGGGCCGGCGGGCGGCGGCTCATCCTCGAGCAGCTCGTCTTCGGGCTCGCTCGCGACGCTCGCCTCATATGCGCCGGCCGAGATGTCGCTGAACGAGGTGCGCCGCCAGCACGCGTCGAGCCGGCGGTCGAACGCGACCGCCGATAGATCTGCGGCTGCCGGCGGCGACGGCGCCCAGGACGCGGGCATCCCGAGCCGGGATCGCTCGACGCTGATGCACCCGGGTGCCTCTGCGCCAAGCTCCTCGAAGCGCGCGACCGCGACCGCGTCAGTCGGCGTCTTGGCGCCGGCGGGGGCGACAACCCCGTCCTCGTCGCGCGCGAACAGCAGCCGGCCGAGCGCAGAGTGCCGGCTGTCGTACGAGCCCGCCCACCACACGACGGCCTGATGGCGCGCGCGCGTCAGCGCGACGTAGGCCAGCCGTAGGTCCTCGCCACGCTGCTCCGCCTCGTGGTGGCGGCGGTGGCGGGGATAGTCGGGGCCGTCGACGCCGACGTCGATCGTCCGCGCGTCGCCGTGCGCGGGGTCGTGGAAGAACACGGGCTGCGGGTCGCGCGGGATGTAGCCGGGCTCCCACAGGTCCGGGCAATAGACGATCGGGAACTCGAGGCCCTTGCTGCGGTGGATCGTCAGCACCTGGACGGCCTCGGCGTCGGATTCCAGGCGCCGCGTGCGCTGCTCGTCGCTCGTCTCACGCGCCGCCGCGGCGATCCGCTGGCGCAGCCAGGCCGTCAGCGCAGCGCCGCCCATCTGCTCCGCCGTCGCCGTTGCGTGCAGCAGCTGACCGACGTGGCGCAGGTCGGTCAGGTCGCGCTCGCCGTCGGCCGTCGCCAGCACGCGGCCCGGGAGTCGCTCGGCGCGCGTGATCGCCTCCATCAAGGCGGCCACGCCGCTCGTGCGCAGCACCCGTGCCCAGCGATGCAGGCGCCGGTGGACCTCCTCCCACTCCGCTTCGCCCGCGCACGCGACGCGCTCGGCCGTCCAGCCCAGAAACGGAGTCAGCGCCGCCGACCGGGCGCGCGTCGTCGATGCGGGGCGCTCGATCGCCTCCAGCACGCGCAGCCAGTCACGCGCGGGCACCGTTCCGAAGACGCTGCCGGCGCCGTTGATGACGGCCGGGATGCCCGCCGCATCGAGCGCTTCGCGCACGAGCGCCGCGTTGCGGTGCGTGCGCACGAGGACGGCGACGTGGCCGGGGCGGATGCGCTCACGGTGCGTCGCCGCCGGCCCGCCCTCACGGATCTCCACGATCGCATCCGAGGACAGCAGACCAACGAGATCGGCGGCGAGGTCCTGCGCCACGTGATCGCGCACGGATGGTGTGCCGGCATAGCCACCACGCGTCAGGGTGATCGACGGCTCGTCGCGATGGACGACGCGCACGCGCACCGCGGCGTCGGCCGGCGCCCCCGCCAGTCCCGGCGTCTGGTTGGCGGGCGCGGCCTCCACCCGTCGGTAGACGATCCCCTCGTGGCCGAGGGTCGCGCCGCCGAACATCGCGTCGTAGGCGTCGATCAGCGATTGGTCGCTGCGCCAGTTGATCTCGAGCGTGGCGCGCGCGTCGGCCGTCGCCGCGGCGGCGAGGTACTCGTAGACGTCGGCCCCGCGGAAGGCGTAGATCGCCTGTTTTGGATCGCCGATGAGGATCAAGGCGACGCCGCCGCCCCCGAACGCGCGCCGCATGATGTCCCACTGCACGGCATCGGTGTCCTGGAACTCGTCGACGAGCACGACGCGGTAGCGCGAGCGCAGCCGGGCGGCCGCCGCCTCGCCTCCCGGACCCGCGAGCGTGTCGTCCAAGCGGGTGAGCAGATCGTCGTACGTGATCAGCGCCATGCGGCGCTTGCGGCGCTCGAGCTCGTCGCGGACGATGCCCGCAAACCGGACGCGCATCGCGGCGACGCTGTGCTCCGGCGCGGCCTGCGGCTCGATCCGCGCGGCCGGGTTGGCGACCGCGATGCGGGCGATGCGCAGCGCCTCGGCGCGCGTGAACTGCGGCTCGCCGTGGCGATGAAAGCGCCGCACGAAGAGGTCGTCGACGACCTCGTCGATGAGGTCGGCGGGGTCCTCGACGAACGTCATGTCGGTCTCGACGTCGCCGACGATGCCCAGGCCGCCGAGCACCTCCTGGCAGAAGCCGTGCGTCGTCGCGATCGTGGCCGCGTCGAAGCGGGCGATCGCGCGGACGAGCCTGGCGTGGCGCTCGCGGACCTCCTCGGGCGATCCGGTGGCGAGCAGCGCGACGACCTCGTCGGCGTCGGCCGGCGGGGCGCCGGCGAGGCTGCGCGCCAGGCCCTGCTCGGTGTGCACGAGCCGCTCGCGGACGCGGTCGCGCAGCTCGCCGGTCGCCATGCGCGTGAAGGTCACGAGCAGGATCTGATCCAGCGGGGTGCCCTCGGCGACGTAGCGCGTGGCGAGGGCGGCGATCGTGAACGTCTTGCCGGTCCCGGCGCTCGCCTCAAGCACCGTGATGCCGCTGGGCAGCGGCCCGCAGACATCGAACGGTGCGGGAGCGGTGACGCGGGTCATTCGTCGACGACCGTCTCGACGGCGAGCAGGTCGTCCCACACGCGTCGTGCGTAGCGACCGAAGCGCGTCTCCTCCGCCGCGTCCCAGCCGTTGCCCTGCTCGTCGGCCCGCGGCCGCTCGGCGAGCAGCTCCTCGATCGTGCGCTCGCCACCGAGCACCAGCAGGTGGTCGGGCTCGCGATCCTCGCGGTCGCGATTCCAGGTCGACTCCCATGCGGCGCGCGCCGCCGCCACCGGGCTCGTGCCGCGCCGCGCCGCGCCGGCGTACGCCGCCGAGCTCGTGCACGCGATCGGCAGCGCCTCGCGCAGCCCCCGGTCGTAGACGTCGATCAGCCGCGTCAGCGCCTCGGTCGCCCGCTCGCGACGCTCGTCGGGGTCAGCGGAGAGCGTCGGTAGCCGGGCGATCGTCACGCGGGCGCGGTCGTCGGCGCCCGCCTGGGCGCGGCCGACCGTCACCGCCTCGAACTCGCGCTGCGGGTGTGACGCGGTCAGGGCGAGCAGTCGCACCCACGCGGCGAGTCGGTGGCGCGGGCTCACCCGCGAGTACGTCACCGTGCCGAGCACGTCGCCGCGCACGCCGGGCGCCGTGCCGCGCAGGAAGCGACCGTCACCGACGAGCGCCTTGACCTCTACCGACCCCGGCGCGCCGGCCGCGCCCAACAGCGCCG
>Ga0136617_10003940_pt1 | contig 13273 bp, 10 predicted proteins | sample AntDrymUQ3222106_2_FD_129672 | JGI IMG/M metagenome (GOLD analysis project Ga0136617, IMG submission 129672) | Polar desert sand microbial communities from Dry Valleys, Antarctica - metaG UQ322 (21.06) | ecosystem: Environmental > Terrestrial > Soil > Desert | place: Antarctica: Dry Valley...
CCCGAGTCCCGCACCGCCACGATCGGGCCCGGCTTTCGAGCAGCGCGCGACGCAGATCTCCTGGGCCGTCCGGGAGCGCCGCTCGGCCTGGAGGACGGGGTACTCGAGCTCGAGCTCGGCGCCTGGGAGATCCGAACGGTCCAGCTCAGGCGCTGAGGATGACGGCGGCGGCGGGTCCCAGCAGGACCGACTCGCCGGTCGCTCCTCCTTCCGTGCCCCCGGTGGCGTAGGCCACCGTCCAGGCGCCGGGCGGAAGCGCGAGCCTCGCGGGCTCCTCGCCGCAGTTCGCGGCGGCCAGCACGGCCCCGCGACGATAGGCCACGACCGGTTCCGTCCCGACGAGCCATTCGAGCGGCTCGGCGCACGCGCGTAGCTCGCTTCGCAGCCGCAGGAGCCGGCGATAGCGCTGGAGCATCGACCCGGGCTCGGCGCGCTGAACCGACGCCGTATCCGCGTCGGTGCGGCCGCCGAACGGGAGCCAGCCGCGCTCGGCGGTCGTAAAGCCGAGGCCTGGTCCCGGGTTCCACGGCATCGGCGTGCGGCAGCCGTCGCGCCCGAGCGCGTGCTCGCCGGCGCGCCTGCTGATCGGGTCCTGCGCCTCCTCCGGGAGGACGAGGCCGTCAATGAGCCCGAGCTCCTCGCCCTGATAGATGAACGGCAACCCGGGGAGGCCGAGCATCAACACGGCGAGCGCCAGCGAGCGCGCCCGGCCGATCTCGCCGCCACCGAACCTCGTCGCCGCGCGCGGCCGGTCATGGCTGCCCTGCACCCAGGCGAGGTGGGCGCTCGCGGTCGACGCGGCGCTCAGTGCCTCGCTGACGGTCGCAGTGTCCCAGTCCATCTCCATCGGCTTGAACCAGAACGTGCTGTGCAGCCCGTCCTGATCGTTGACGAAGAGCGCCAGCTCCTCCGCGTCGGCCAGGCCGATCTCGCCGACCAGCAGCGCGTCGTAGGGCTCTGTGCGCGCACGCCAGCGCCGGTGGATCTCCCGTACGCCCGGCTGGCCGACGTCGTAGACGTGCTCGAGCGAGCCCCAGTCCGAGGCGATCCCCGCAGGTGGGCCCTTCCACGCAGCGGTCGACACGGGGTTGTCCGAGAAGTCGGGATGCTTGACGAGCCCGTCGGCCACGTCGATTCGGAAGCCGTCGGCACCTCGCTCGAGCCAGAAGCGCATGATCTCGTCGAACTCCACCCGGACGCGCGGTTCGGCCCAGTTCAAATCGGGTTGCTCGGACAGGAAGAGGTGGAGCCAGTACTGCCCGGTGGTCTCGTCGAACGTCCAGGCAGGGCCACCGAAGACGCTGACCCAGTTGTTCGGCGGCCCACCGCCGGGAGCGGGATCCCGCCAGAGGTAGTAGTCGCGGTAGGGGCTGTCGCAAGCCGATCGGGCCTCGCGGAACCAGGGGTGCTCGACGGAGGTGTGATTCGGGATCAGGTCGACGAGCAGGCGGATCCCGAGCTCGTGTGCGTCCGCGACGAGAGCGTCGAAATCGGCCAGCGTCCCGTAGGTCGGGTCGACGTCGCGATAGTCGGAGACGTCGTAACCCTGATCGTGCATGGGCGAGGGAAAGAACGGTGTGATCCAGAGGAGGTCGATCCCGAGCCAGGCGAGGTAGTCGAGCCGCTCTCGCAGGCCAGGCAGATCGCCGATCCCGTCTCCGTCGGCGTCGTTGAACGAGCGGAGATAGACCTCGTACCCGACCGAGGTACGCCACCACGAGGCCGAACCGCTCACTGTCCCAGGTACGGTCGTTGCGCGTCCCGAGCGTGCTCGTACGCCCGCCGAGCCTCGCGCACGGCATCCGTCTCCGAAACCTCCGCCACCGCGACGTCCCACCAGCTCTCGTAGCCGGGCACGGCCTCGTAGCGGTCGACCTCGACGTGGACGACGACGGTGTGGTCGATCTCCTTCGCCGCGGCGAGCGCAGCCCGGAGCTCGCCGAGTGTCCCGACCCGGAGGACGTGCGCGCCGAGCGAGGCCGCGTTCGCGGCGAGGTCGACGGGGAGCTCGTCTCCCTGCCGGGGCTCGCTGTCGAGGCCGAGCGAGTCGTCGCGGCGATACCGATACTGCGTCCCGAAGCCGTCGGTCCCGAGCGAGCGGGAGAGGCTGCCTATCGAGCTGAAGCCGGCGTTGTCGACGAGGAGGATCGTCAGCTTGCTCCCCTCCTGGATGGAGGTGACGATCTCCTGGGCGAGCATCAAGTACGAGCCGTCGCCGACGAGGACGTAGACCTCGCGCTCCGGCGCGGCCAGCTTGACGCCGAGCCCCCCGGCGATCTCGTAGCCCATGCACGAGAACCCGTACTCGACGTGGTAGCCCTTCGGGTCGCGCGTCCGCCACAGCTTGTGCAGGTCGCCGGGCAGCGAGCCCGCCGCGCAGACGACAACGTCGGTGGGTGCGGAGAACTCGTTTAGCGCGCCGATCACCTCGCTCTGGGCGGGCAGAGGCTCGTGCCCGCGGTCGTAGAGCCGTGTCACCTCGGCGTCCCATTCCGCGGCGAGCTGTGCGGCCTCGGCGCGATAGTCGTCGCCCGCAGACCAGCCTTCGAGGAGCTCGGTCAGGCGCTCGACGGTCGCCCGCGCATCCCCGACGAGCATGACGCCGGAGTGCTTCGCCGCGTCGAGCTCGGCGACGTTGACGTTGACGAAGCGGACGTCAGGATTTCCGAACGCCGTCCGAGACGCGGTCGTGAAATCGCTCCAGCGCGTGCCGATTCCGAGCACGAGGTCCGCCGACGCGGCGAGGCGGTTCGCGGCGAGCGTCCCGGTGACGCCGATTCCTCCGAGCGCTCCCGGCGCGTCCCAGCGGAGGGAGCCTTTTCCGGCCTGTGTCTCCCCGACCGGGATCCCCGTCGCAGCGACGAGCCGGCGCAGCCCCTCCGTGGCCTCGGAGTAGATGACGCCCCCGCCGGCGACGATCAGAGGTCGGCGTGCGCCACGGATCAGCTCGACGGCTCGCGAGAGCGCCGGCTGATCGGGGAGCGGGCGCGGGACGTGCCACACCCTAGGCTCGAAGAGCTCGGCGGGATAGTCGTGCGCTTCCGTCTGGACGTCTTGCGGCAGCGCGAGCGTCACCGCCCCGGTCTCCGCCTGGCTCGTAAGCACGCGCATGGCGGCGAGCGCCGCCGGCACGAGCTGCTCGGGACGCGCGATCCGATCGAAGTAACGAGAGACGGGGACGAAGCAGTCGTTCACCGACACATCCCCGCGCGAGAACGTCTCGACCTGCTGAAGCACAGGGTCGGCCGCTCGCCCGGCAAAGACGTCGCCGGGCAGCAGCAGCACCGGCACGCGGTTGACCGTCGCGAGGGCTGCGCCCGTGACCATGTTCGTCGCTCCGGGGCCGATCGACGTCGTGCAGGCGAACGCGCCCAGGCGGTTCTTCATCCGCGCATAGCCGACCGCGGTGTGGACCATCGCCTGCTCGTTGCGGGCCTGGTGGTAGCGGAGGAGGTCGGGCCGCTCGTGCAGCGCCTGCCCGATGCCGGCGACGTTGCCGTGCCCGAAGATGCCGAAGCACCCGGCAAAGAACGGCTGCTCGACACCGTCGCGCTCGACCCGCTGGCACGCGAGGAAGCGGACGAGGGCCTGGGCCATCGTCAGGCGGACGGTTCGTTCCATCGGCAGATCCTAGGCCGCGCGTCCTCAGTAAGCTCGCCCGGTGAACCTCAGTGGCAAGAGGGCGGTCGTGACCGGCGCTTCCAGCGGGATCGGTGCCGCGATCGTGAAGTCGCTGCGGGACGGGGGAGTGACAGTCGCGGGCGGAGCGCGGCGGGTCGAGCAGGTCGAGGCCGACGTGGCCTTGCAGCTCGACGTGACCGACGCTAAGAGCTGCGAGCATTTCGTCGAGCAAGCCGTCGCCGAGCTCGGCGGGCTCGATGTCGTGGTCAACAACGCAGGGCTCGCACTCGGCCGCGATCCCTTCGACGAGTCGTCCGAGGCCGACGAGGAGGTTGTGCTCGAGACGAACGTGCACGGCCTGATCCGGATCACGCGCCTCTGTCTCCCGCACCTGCGCGACGGCGGCCACATCGTCAACATGGGCTCGGTCGCGGGGATCGCCGCCTACCCGAACGGCACCCTCTACGTGACCTCCAAGTTCGCGGTTCACGGCTTCACGAAGGCGCTGCGCGAAGATCTGCTCGGCCGGCCGATCCGGATCACGAATGTCGCGCCTGGGCTCGTCGAGACCGACTTCTCGAGCGTCCGCTTCCGGGGCGACGAGGAGAAGGCTCGCGGGGTCTACGCGGACGTGGCGCTCGGCGGCCCGATGCAGCCCGAGGATGTAGCCGACTGCATTCTCTTCGCGCTGACGCGACCGGCTCACGTGAACGTGGACGAGATAGTCGTCACGGCGCTCGCGCAGTCGAGCGGCGCGCGGATCCTCCGCGACACGTAGTGCAGCTCCGAAGCGCGTACGACCGCGAGATCCTGCGGCTCGCCGTGCCCGCGCTCGGGGCGCTCGCAGCCGAGCCCTCCTACATCCTGGTCGACACTGCGATCGTCGGGCATCTCGGCCGGCCACAGCTCGCAGCGCTCGGGATCGCGGCGACGGTGCTGACCGCGCTCTTTGCCGTCTTCAACTTCCTCCAGTACGGGACGACCGCCCAGGTCGGCCGGGCCTCGGGCGCTGGCGAGGAGCAGGCAGCGCGCCGGCTCGGCGCCCAGGCACTCTGGCTCTGCCTCGGGGTGGGGCTAGCGCTCACTGTGGTCGTGATCGCGCTCGCGCCGGCGATCGTCGCCGCGATGGGCGGCGAGGGCGAGACGGCCGACTTCGCGGTCACCTACGTCCGGATCGTCTCGCTCGGGCTGCCGTTCGCGTTCATCGCGATCGGTGCCCAGGGCTACCTCCGCGGCGTCGCCGATCTACGCACGCCGCTGCTCGTCCTGATCGCCGGCAACTTCGCGAACGTAATTCTCGAGGTGCTCTTCGTCTACGGCTTCGGGTGGGGGATCGAGGGCTCGGCGTGGGGGACGGTGCTCGCGCAGGCGGGAATGGGTGTGGCGTTCATCGTCCTTCTGCTCCGCTCGGCCCGTGGCGACATGCGCCCCCGGCCGGCGCTGATGCGAAGGCTCGTCAAGGTCGGGCGGCACATCTTCGTCCGCACGGCGGCTCTGATGGCCGCGTTCACCCTCGCCGGCGCGCTCGTCACCCGCTTCGGCGATGCGTCGATCGCCGCGCATCAGGTCGTGTTTCAGCTCTGGCTCTTCCTCGCGCTCGTGCTCGACGCGATCGCAATCGCCGGCCAGGTGCTCGTCGGGCGAGCGCTCGGCGCCGGCGAGAAGGAGCGCGCGTACGACGCGAGCGCTCGGATGATCTTGCTGGCCGTCTACTCGGGCGTCCTCTTCGGCGCAGTCCTGCTCGCGGTCGCCGACATTCTCCCGCACGCGTTCACGAGCGACGACCTCGTGCTCGAGCGTGTGGCGGCGATCTGGCTCCTTTTCGCCCTGATGCAACCCCTCAACGGAGCGGTCTTCGCGCTCGACGGGATCCTGATCGGCGCCGGGGACGGGCCCTACCTCGCGTGGTCGATGGTCGCGTCCTTCGCGGTCTCCGCGGTGGTGGCGGTCACGGCCTACGTGCTCGACTGGGGAATCGTGGGCGTCTGGTCGGCCCTGGTCGTCCTGATCGTCGTCCGGCTCGTACTGATGTGGCGGCGCTTCGCGAGCCGCCGCTGGCTCGTCACCGGCTGGGCGTGACCCGCGGGCGACTGTTTAGGGCCGACGCGATTCGAGGGAAGAGGGAACCGCGTTGCGGCTTCGGCCGCAGCGTTCAGCCCTGGCGGCTACGACTACGACACGCTCGCGGACGACCTCGTCGGCATTCTGACGGAGCTCGACCGCCGCGACGTCACGCTCGTCGGGTTCTCGATGGGCGGCGGCGAGGTCGCGCGCTACATCACAACCACGGCGAGGTGCAACGTCAGCCACGCGGACGAGTGGAACGCCGCGCCGATCGAGTTAGTTCCTCGCGAGCGGCTCGAAGGTCCCCGCTGCGGCGACGGAAGGGAGGCAGGGGACCGTCGCGCCCGCCCCAACTTCGCGAGCCGTCGCCGGCGCGTTACGGGGCGGGCGTGAGCCGGCGTTCCAGTTCCCGCACCTCGCGCACCGCAAAGATCGGGAGCGTTGCGAGGACGACGATCGCCGCGCCGCCCCAGAGAGCCTCACGGACGCCGACGAGGTCTGCGATCGGGCCGGCGACCGCGAGCCCGATCGGCACGATCGCGATCGAGCCGAGCAGGTCGTAGGAGTAGACGCGCGAGAGCGCAGCGGGCGGGATCTCCTGCTGCATCGTCGTGTCCCAGAGGATTCCGAACGTCTCGATCCCGATCCCGGCCAGGAAGGCCGCGGCGAGCAGGAGCGGTAGCGAGAGCGGGAAGCCGAGCGCGATCAGCACGACGGGCATCAGCAGGATCGAGCCGGTCGCGACGAGCAGCATCCGCCGCGGCCGGAAGCGGAGCCCGACGAAGCCGCCGGCGACGAGCCCGATCGCCTGCGCGGTCAGGATCAGGCCGAAGTCTCGCGCACCGCCGAGCTCGTCCTCGGCGACGGCCGGGCCGAGCACGTTGATACCGCCCGTCTCGACCGCGTTGACGAGCGAAAACTGGATCACGATCGCCCAGAGCCAAGTGCGTGATCGGAACTCGCGCCAGCCTTCGCCGAGCTCGCGCAGGAAGTGCTGCGCCTCCATGCGGACGCTTGCCGGTAGGCGCATCAGGGCGACGAAGAAAGCACCGGCGAGGTAGGTGCCGGCATCCACCGCGATCGCGGTTCCCGAGCCGAACGCCGCGACAAGGAAGCCGGCCACGGCCGCTCCGCCGATCAGGGCGCCGTTGATCGCGAGCCGCAGCAGGGCGTTCGCCGGCTGCAGGAGCTGGGCCGGCACGGTCTGCGGGATCACGCCCGACGAGGCGGGGAAGAAGAACGCGGTCGAGCTGCCGTTGACGGCCGCGAGAGCGGCGAGGTGCCAGACCTCGGCCGTGCCCGTGATCAGTAGCGTCGCGACGGTCGCCTGCGAGAACCCGCTCACGACGTTCGCGCCGACCATCACGCGGTTTCGCGGCAGCCGGTCGGCCCAGATCCCACCCACGAGGATGAAGAGGATCAACGGAATCTCGCGCGCGGCGAGAACGAGCCCGAGATCGGTCTTCGAGCCGGTCAGGTCGAGGACGGCGAACGCGAGCGCGACCGGCGCGATCGCGGTGCCGAAGAGCGAGATTGTGCGGCCGGCGAAGAGGAGACGAAACTCGCGCTCGCGCAGCGGAGCGAGATCAGCCCTCACGGCGCTTCTGCCAGTAGCGCTCGAGTCCGGCGTACGACTGCCAGAACGGCATCGCGCGGTCGTAGGCGTCGGCCTCGTCGGGCAGATCCGCCTTCGCGGCCGCGACGAACTCGGCTTCGGTGGCGCCGCGCTCGACGCGGCCGGACCAGGTAGCGAGGCGCTCTCGGAGTTCCGCCAGGTGCCGCTCGACGTCGTCCGCGATCCCGAAGTGGATCAGGGCGAGGCGCGCGGGGTTGCGGCGCTCGATCTCGTCGAGTGTCCGGTTCCACGCCTCGACGTCGATGTCCGGCGGCGGCGTCGGCGGGAAGACGCTGCGGTTCGGCTGGATCCGCACGCCGGCTGCGTCTCCCGCGTAGAGCGTCCCGTCCTCGTGCAGGTAGGAGACGTGGTGGGAGGCGTGCCCGACGGTCGGGAAGCACCCGAGTCCGAGCACGTCGCTTTCGACGATCCGGACGTTCGCCCCGGGAACGGGCGTCAGCTCGCCCCAGAGGGTGTCGAATGCCTCGCCGTAGAGCCGCCGGGCGCTCCGCTCGAGCCGGCTCGGGTCGACGAGGTGCGGTGCGCCGACCGCGGAGACCCAGACGGTCAGGCCCGGGTTGCGGCGGACGAGCGTCCCGGCCGCGCCGGCGTGGTCGAGGTGGATGTGCGAGAGCAGGAGGTTGCGGACGTCACCGAGCTCGTGTCCCCGCGCCGCGAGCCCCGCCTCGAGCGCCGGCAGGCATGAGCTTGGCCCGCAGTCGAAGAGGGACAGTCCCTGGGACGTGTCCACGAGGTACGAGCCGACCGTTCGCTCGGCGCCCGCGTGGAGGAGGTCGATCGGGCCCGCCAAGTAACAGTCTGTTACTTGGAGCGGGTCGCAGCAGGGACGAGCGCGGCCTCGAGATCGGCGAGCAGGTCGCCGACCGACTCGATCCCGACTGAGAGCCGGACGAGGTTTCGCGGGGTCGCGAAGGGCGCATCCGCAGTCGAGGCATGCGTCATCCGGGCGGGGTGCTCGATCAGGCTCTCGACGCCGCCGAGCGACTCGGCGAGCTGGAAGAGCTTCGTCCGCGCCACGAGCGCGACCGCCTCCTCCTCCGTCTCCGTCAGGAACGAGATCATCCCGCCGAAGTCGCGCATCTGCCGGCGAGCGATCTCGTGGCCCGGGTGCCCGGGCAGGCCGGGATAGAGCACCTTCGTCACCATCGCCTGCTCCTGGAGCCACGCGGCGATCGTGCGGGCGTTCTCGCAGTGCTGGCGCATCCGGACGGCGAGCGTTTTGATCCCACGCAGGACGAGCCACGAGTCGAACGGGCCCGGCACCGCGCCGAGCGACTTCTGGAGGAAGAAGAGCCGTTCCGCGATCGTCGGGTCGTTGGTCGCGCAGAAGCCGCCGACGACGTCTGAGTGGCCGCCCAGGTACTTCGTCGTGGAGTGGAGGACGATGTCGGCACCGAGGTCGAGCGGGTTCTGAAGGTATGGCGTCGCAAAGGTGTTGTCGACGACCAGGATCGCACCGACCGCGTGCGCCGCGTCGGCCGCCGCGCGGATGTCGACCACGTTCAGCATCGGGTTGGACGGCGACTCGACCCAGACCATCCGCGTGTTCCCGTCGAGATGCTCGGCAAGGATCGCGAAATCCGCGGCCGGCAGGTAGTCGAAGAGGTAGCCCTTGGGCTCGTAGACCTGCGAGGTCATCCGGTAGACGCCGCCGTAGACGTCCGCGATCAGGACGACGCGCTCGCCCGGGTTCACGAGGTGCATCAGCGTCGTCGTCGCGCCGAGCCCGGAGGAGAACGCGATCCCGTGCTCGGCGTTCTCGAGCGAGGCGAGCGCGGTCTGGAGCGCGCTCCGGGTCGGGTTTGCGACGCGCGCGTAGTCGTAGCCCTTGTGCACACCGACCTCGTCCTGAACGAAGGTCGACGTCTGGTAGATCGGCGTGATGATCGCGCCGGTGGCGGGGTCGGGCTCCTGGCCCTCGTGAATCGCCTTCGTTTCGAAGTCCATCAGCCGATCCTAGCGGCGCCCAACCAGGCCGCGAGGTCGGCGAGCGCCTCGTCGAGCCGCGAGGTCTCGCCCCACGCGCCGAGCAGCTCGAGCGTCCCCGTCTTCCGGTCGAAGCGCGGCTCCGCGCGACCGACGACCTCGGCCCCGACGAGGAGCGGGAGCACGTAGTAGCCGTACTCGCGTTTCGCCTGCGGCACGAACATCTCGAGCCGGTAACGGAAATCCCAGAGCGCCTCGGCGCGGTCACGGTCGTACACGAGGCGATCGAACGGGGAGAGGAGCGTCACGCGGTTTGGGACAGGACCGTCATCCGCGTCAGGATGAGCGACCCACTCGCCCCTGACGCGGCGCACACCCTGCGAGCGGAGCTTCCGTTCGACCCGGATCGCCAAGGCTTCCCGCTCCGAGATCCGCTCGGTCGGCGGATACCAGCGCTCCGCGAGATCCCAGAGGCGCTGGCCGCTGCGTCGCCCCGTGATCGCGATCTCGCCCTTGCCATGGAGGAACTCGACCATCTGAGTCACGTTCTTACCTGCGGTCCAGCCGCCCATCGAACGCCATGGCGTCTTCGAGCGATCCTCGAGCTCGCGCGAGGGGATCGGTCCGCGCGCCTCGAGCTCGCGAAGGACGTAGCGACGGAAAGCTGCGTTCTCGACCAACCATTCCCGTATGCGCACCTGCCAGCGGAGGTTGCCGCGGAGGTAACTCCGCATGTCCGCCTGCAGGAGTGGGAGATCCTCGATCGGCCAGATGAACGCGCCCCACTCGAACAGGCGTCGCTCCTCCCAGAGGAGCCGGTCGAGCTCCGCGCGGTCGTAGCTCGAGCCGAGCCGACTGAAGAGGACGAGGTGCTGGGGGACGGCGGCGGGCGCGACCACGTCGATCTGGAGGAAGCCGAGCCGCCGCACGGTCTCGAGCACATCGGTCGCGCTCCCGTCGAGCGCCTGAGCCCGCACCGCGATCCTGCGGGCTTCCTCGAGCGAGACGTTCACCGCCGCACCTCCTCCAGCCCGATCGAGCGGGCGAGCCGCTCGAGCGCGCGATCCAGTGCGTCGTCGAGCGCGCCCGACGCGCGCACGCCGTTCTCGCGATGGAAGGCCTTGACGACGAGTCGGCCCTCGGCGCGCTCCGACTTCAGGTCGGCGCGCCCGACGATTCGGTCGCCGCGCAGGAAGGGAAGCACGTAATACCCGTACCGCCGTTGCGGCGCAGGCTTGTAGACCTCGATCAGGTGGTCGAAGCCGAGGATCCGCCGGGCGAACGGGCGGTCCCAGAGCAGGTTGTCGAAGGGGGAGAGGAGCACAGCCGCACTCGGGGCGACCGGCTCGAGATCCGCTCCCCGCGGCACGAATACGGGAGCGCCGCCGTCCTCCACGGCCAGCTCCTCGAGCTCGCCCTCGTCGACCAGGGCGGCAAGCGCGGGCGTCAGCCGCTTTGTCCCGCCCTGGAGACGCCAGTGCTCGACGACGCCCGCCGCGGTGAGAACCCCTCGGGCGAGGACGGCGCGGGCAGCGAGCAGCCGCAGTCGCTCCGGCTCCTTCGGCTCGGGCGCCGCCAGCACCTCGGCCGGAAGCACCCTCTCCGTCAGGTCGTACAGTCGCTGAAAGCCCTGCCGGCCGGCGACCGCGAGCCGCCCGTGATTCCAGAGCCGCTCGAGCATCGCCTTCGCCGGCTTCCAGTTCCACATCCCGCCCTCGCTCGATCCCTCGAAGTGGCGCGACGGCAGAGGGCCGCGCTCCCGGATCTCCCCGAGGATCTCCTCGGCCAGATGCGGGTGCGTCCGCTCGACCTGGCCGTACCACTGGCGTCCACCGGCGCGCATCGCGGGCCGAAAGAGCGGCCAGTCCTCCACCGGGATCAGGCAGGCCTCGTGGGCCCAGTACTCGAAGACCCGCCCGCTCTTCAGTAGTCGAGATGCCGCGTCGCGTGGGTAGTCGCCGATGCGGGAGGAGAGCGCGATCCGGTCGCTCCGCTCGACGGTCGAGATCGAGTCGAGCTGGACGCACGAGAGCGCTCGGATGGCCGCCTCCACCTCGGCGGTTCGCGCCCGCCGGTAGCGCGAGCCGTAGCCCTGCGCCGCGATCGCGAGCCGCCGGACCGCCGTGGTGCTCACCGTAGTCTTGGCGGTCATATGCGGCGGCCCCTTCTCGCTCTCGCGCTCGCGACGCTCCTTGCGCTCGTCGTCGCGAGCACCTTGCTCTTCATCCTCTACGACGACGACCGGGTTACGCAGGCCGATGCCGTCGTCGTGCTCGCCGGAAGCAAGCACCGGCTTCCGGTCGGGCTCGAGCTCGTGGATCGCGGCGTCGCGCCGGTGCTCGTGATCTCGGACGGCCTCGACGCGCGCTCGCCGCGCACCGTCCGGCTCTGTCGCGAACGTGTGCACGTGCTCTGCCCGCGGCCGGATCCCTACTCGACCCGCGGCGAGGCCCAGCTCGTCGCGCGGCTCGCGCGCGAGCGAGGCTGGGACTCGATCGTCGTCGTCACCTCGCGGTTCCACCTCTTCCGGGCGAGCCTCCTCTTCGAACGCTGCCTCGACGCGGAGCTCATGTTCGTCGGAGCGCCGAGCCCGTGGTGGCGGAAGCCGGTCTCGATCGCGACCGAATGGCTGAAGCTCGCCGCCGCAGGAGCGCGGCGGGGCTGCTGAGCACCTTCGAGGAGTTCGCGCGGGAGCACCTGCCCGGGCCGCCGGCGCGTCTGCTCGAGGTCGGCTGCGGCCAGGGCGAGTTGACGACGGCACTCTCGGTCGCGGGCTACGACGTCCTCGGGATCGATCCGGTCGCACCGCACGGCGACCTCTTCCGCCGGCTGACCCTGGACGATCTCGACGAGCCCGGGCCCTACGACGGGATCCTGGCTGCGCGTTCACTGCACCACATCCGCGATCTCGACGGCGCGCTCGAGAAGGCGGTCTCGCTGCTCCAGCCGGACGGCGTCCTCGTCGTCGAGGAGTTCGCCTGGGATCGGTTGGACGTGCCGACCCTCGACTGGCTGCACGGGCAGCGGCGAGCCCTGGCTGCGGCCGGGCGCGGCGAGCCGCCCGCCTCCGTGGACGAGATGAGGGCTGAGTGGGATGCTGATCATCTCGGCCTGCACGGCGAGGACGTGCTGCGGATCGCCCTCGCCACCCGGTTCGAGGAAGAAGCCTTCACACGCACGCCCTATCTCTACCGGCTGCTCGGAGGCGTCTCCACTGAGGTGCTCGAGCAGGCGCTCGTCGACGCCGGCGCGATCCAGGCGCTCGGCTTCCGCTGGGCGGGCAGGCCGAGGCCCGCACCCCGCTTGTAGTAGCGGCAACTTGCCGTAGTTTCGGGCTAGCTAGGTGTCTCGCCGCGGAGGATCTCGGCGAGCCGGGCGGCGTCGATGTTGCCGCCGGAGATCACGCAGACGATTCTCTCGCCCAGAACGCCATGCTCGAGAGCCGCGGCTACGGCGAGCGCGCCCGCGCCCTCGGCCACCACCCGAGCTCGTTCCGCGAGGAGGCGCACCGCCGCGGCCGTCTCGGCGAGCGAGACGACGTACGAGCCGGCGAGCAGCGGGCGCGCGCGCTCCCACATCGCGGGTAAGAGCGCCCTGCCGCCCGCCCCGTCGACGAACGACGGTCGATAGTCGACCTCGCCGCCGCCGGCGAGCTGCGCCGCGAGTGGCGCACCCGTCGCCGGCTCTACGGCGTACATCCGCGTGGCGGGAGAAAGTGCGGCGAGCGCCGAGGCGATGCCCGTGAACAGCCCACCGCCGCCCCACGGGACGAGCACGGCGTCGATCTCTGAAAGCTGCTCCGCGAGCTCGAGCCCGATCGTCCCGTTTCCGGCCATGACCGGCTCGTCCTGGACCGGGTGGACGAAGAGCCCCTCGATCGCGTCGTAGCGCGACTCGACGAGCGCCTGCCACCAGCGCTCGTACGGAACCTTGACGACCGTTCCGCCGAGCCGCGCGATCGCGTCGAGCTTCGTCTGGGGCGCGTGCTCGGGGACGACGATCGTCGCCGGCACGCCCAGCTCGCGG